>Ga0194057_10001052_pt1 | contig 14138 bp, 15 predicted proteins | sample SepL4415m_MetaG_FD_155474 | JGI IMG/M metagenome (GOLD analysis project Ga0194057, IMG submission 155474) | Anoxic zone freshwater microbial communities from boreal shield lake in IISD Experimental Lakes Area, Ontario, Canada - Sep2016-L442-15m | ecosystem: Environmental > Aquatic > Freshwater... | reverse complement strand
CGGGCTCGGATTCCTCAACGGCGGGATCATCTGCACCGTGCTGGACTGTCACAGCGCGACCCCGATGATCCTGGAGGCGGAGCGACTGGGACTGGCCGGCAGTGTGATGTCGCTGCCGTACGTCACAGCGGGCCTGGATGTGCGCTACCTCCGGCCCACGCCCCTGAACGTGCCGAGCGAGTTGCGCGCGCGGATCGTCGCCGGCGACGAGTCAGCTATGACCGTGGAGGCTGAACTGTCATGCGACGGCAAGGTGCGCGCTGTTGCCGTCGCCGTCTGGAAGAGGTGGACTGCGCGGCAGACGGGCTAGTCGGCGTCAGCGAACGGGCGTCGTTCGATCATGCCGCCCAGGTGGGTGCCCGCGTCGGGGTTGATCGCCCAACTCCACACCGTCTCCGGTCGGATCACGATGACGCTGCCGCCGTCATCGGTCGTGAGCGCCTCGGCAGCACCCCTGACCTTGACGCCGCGCGGCCGCCAGGGATTCACGCTCGCGAGCTCGTCGACGACGAATGCCGCCCGGCCAGATGCCACGACGTTGTTCCACTTGATCGTTCGGGGGTTGTCGAAGCCTGAGATCCGGATGGAGCCGTCGTCAGCCACCGAGAACGTCACCGGGGCCACGTCCGGCTCGCCCTTGGCTGACGCCGTGGCGATGCGCCCAAGATGCTGGGAGCGGAGGAAGGCCGCCTCCTGCGGCGTGAAGGCCACGGCTAGAAGGCGTAGGGGCCGAAACGACCCCAGGCGATGAAGAGGGCGAGAACCAGGAACACCGCTGACGGGACGATCTCCTTGGCCTCCCCTCGACGGATGTGGACGACGATGGCGCCGATCATGACGATCGCGAGCCCGACCGCGGCCAGCGGTACGAGGATCGGAGCGATTCCCGTGATCGCCGGCAGGATGAGCCCGATCGCGGCCAGCAGCTCGGCCAGCCCGATGAGCTTGATCATGCCGGGGGAGTAGTCCTCCGTCCACGCCATCCGCGAGGCCAGCTTCTCCTTGGGGCTTGTCAGCTTGGTGATGCCGGCGATGAGCATCGCGGCGGCCAGCACACCCGCCGCGATCCAGAGTGCGATGTTCATCGTTTCTCCGCATGTGGTGAAAGTAGTTGCAGGTTGGATTATTTCGATTTGGACTATATCAGGCTTCGAGCTCGGCGCAAGTCCCGCGCAGGTGGCCCATGCCGTCTAGCATGACGGCATGGCGGACGACTGCTGGCTGGAGCCAGACGAGTGGCGTCTTTGGCATGGACTGCTGCGGACGTGGTCGCTCATGGAGGCCGAGCTCGACCGACGCCTCCAGCAGGATGTCGGCCTGACCCTCGCCGAGTTCGAAGTCCTCTCCTACCTCGAGACCGGGCCCGAGAAGGGGCTTCGCATGTTCGAGCTCGGTGAGCGGGTGCTCGCCTCCAAGACCCGACTCACGCACATCGTCGACCGTCTCGAGAGGGGTGGCCTGGTGCGTCGGCGACGCGATCCCGAGGACGCGCGCGGGGTCCTGGTGGTGCTCACCGCCAAGGGCAGGCGAGCGCAGGCGGCTGCAGGTCCCACGTACGTGGAGGCCGTGCGAACCCGCCTCCTCGACCACTTCACCCCAGCTCAGGCCAAGGCCACGTCCACCGCTCTCGACAAGGCACGGGCATCGCTCGGAGACTGCTCGAAGGTTGCCGATCAGGACCACCTGGTGATCTCCCCGGCCGACTGACCCGATCGGCCGCCAATCCCCGCTTCGCTCAGTAGCGTGCAGGCATGGATCCGGTTCATGGTGGCGAGCACATCGTCGATGCGGCCGAGGCCGCTGGCGTCTCCACGGTCTTCACGCTCTCAGGAGCGCACATCTTCCCGGTGTATGACGCTGCCGTGGGCGGCAAGGCCGCCGTCGAGGCCGCCGGAGACCCGCGGGCGGCAGAACGCGACGGCCGTCTGCGTTTGATCGACACGCGCCACGAGCAGACAGCAGTGTTCGCGGCCGAAGCGGTCGGCAAGCTGACTCGGACACCGGGCTTTGCTGCCGTGACGGCCGGCCCCGGAGTCACCAACGCGGTGAGTGCGATCACGAGCGCCTGGTTCAACGGCTCCCCGATGGTCGTGCTCGGGGGCCGTTCCCCGGATTCTCGATGGGGGTCCGGCGCGCTGCAGGAGCTCGATCAGCCGCCGATCCTGGCCCCGGTGACGAAGGCGGCGTGGACGACGCATGACGTCAACGCCATCCGCGCGGACGGCGACCGGGCCTTCGCGCTCGCCGCCTCGGCTCATGCCGGGCCGGTCTTCTGGGACATCCCCATCGACGTCATCTTCGCCCCGGCACCGAGGGAGGAGCGCCGCGTCGCGGCGGTCGACCGTGGCGTTGAACCGGATCCTGACGCCATCGCCAAGGCGCAGCTGCTGCTGGCCGAGTCACGCCACCCGGTGCTCATCCTCGGCAGCGGCGTGTGGATGTCCGATGCCGTCGACCAGGCGCGAGCGCTCATCGTCGATCGGAACCTGCCCGTCGTCGCGAACGGCATGGGTCGCGGCGTGATCCCGCCGAAGGATCCGCACCTGGTGACGCGGGCGCGATCGGCCGCGTTCAAGGGCGCCGACCTCGTGATCGTCGTCGGCACGCCGCTGGACTTCCGCCTGGGATTCGGCGCCTTCGGGGATCCTCCCGCGAAGGTGATCCACGTCGTGGATGCCGAGTCCGAGCGCTCGAGCGCGGAGGCGGTCGCCTGCACGATCGTCGGCGACCTGCGCCTGAGTCTTGCCGCCCTTGCCGAGGGCCCGGCCACTGACGACGCCTGGGTCGCGTCATTGCACGACATCGCCTTCGCGGCAGTCGATGCGGACAAGGGCACCCTCATCAACGACTCCTTGCCGATCCACCCTGCTCGTATCTACGGCGAGCTCATGCCGCGCCTCACGGACGACTCTGTCGTCATCGGCGACGGTGGCGACTTCGTCTCGTACGCCGGCAAGTACGTGGAGCCCATGCAGCCCGGGCGCTGGCTGGATCCGGGCCCGTACGGATGCCTGGGAACCGGGCCCGGCTACGCGCTGGCGGCTGGGATCGTGCATCCGGGTTCGCCGTTGTTCCTGCTGATGGGCGATGGCGCCGCGGGCTTCTCGTTGATGGACGTGGACTCGCTCGTGCGTCATCGCATCCCGGCCGTGATCATCGTCGGGAACAACGCAGGCTGGGGGCTTGAGAAGCAGCCGATGCGCATGCTTTACGGCTATGACGTGATCGCCGACCTCGCGCCCACGCGATATGACGAGATCGTCGTCACGCTCGGCGGCGGCGGGGAGACGGTCACGGATCCTGCGCAGATCGGGCCTGCCATCGATCGTGCGATGGCCTCAGGCATCCCCTATCTGGTGAACGTCATGACCGACCCCGAGGCCGCCTACCCCCGCAACACGCTGGGCATCTAGTCGTCACAGCGCGTTGAGGAAGGCCCCACGCTCGACGATCACCCGTACATGCGTGCCACGGCCGATCTCGACGGTGTTGCCGCCAATGTGGTGAGACGCCTCGACGTCGAACGTGATCTTCGCGCCGTCCACGTTGGTCGCGCGTGCACGGGCCGTGATCTGCGCGCCGATCGGGGAGGGTGCCAGATGGCGCACGTCGATGCGCGACCCGACGGACGTGAGGCCGCCGGGCAGGTGATGGGCGAGGGCCGCGCAGGCCGCGGCCTCCATCAGCGCGACCATCGTCGGCGTCGCGAGCACAGGGAGGTCGCCGCTGCCCGCAGCGATGGCCGTCATGGAGTCGCTGACCACGTGCGCCACCTCACCGACGGCGCCCTCGATGCCGTGGGCAACCTCAGCGGGCAGGGTGAAGCACACTTTGGCTCATTCTCCTTGATGCCTCACGGCTCCGTGGGCTCCACGACGGATGCGTCGCGCTCCCACCCCTCATGCTGGACGGTGATGGACTGGATGGCAACAGCGCTCTCGCCGGCGTCGAGATCGGAGAGGGCGACGTACTCCGACACCCAGGCGCGATAGACCTTGTAGGCGATCACGAGTTGGCCGGCCTCGTTGAACAGCTCGATGGTGAAGTCCTTGCGGAAGTCCTTGAGGGACATCTCGTTTCCGGCGGCGGACCCCAGGCTCCAGACCCTGTTCGCCCAGTGCTCGAACTCAGCGTCATGCGTGACCCCGCGGCTCAGCGTGATCGGCTCGAAGGATGTGCGCCCAGGTGACTTGCGGACGACGGACGGGTCGCCGCCCTGCCGGTATTCGACGACCTGCGTGACGCGTCGCAGCGCGCTGACCGTGGTGATGCCCGCGACGTAGCGACCGTCCCACTTCACACGGAACTTGAAGTTCTTGTACGGGTCGTGCCGATGGGCGTTGACGACGAACTCAGCCATGACTTCTCCTATCCGCGAGCACGTCTTCCGGCGCTCGTGCGCCGGAAGAGGGCGTCCAGTCCCATGAACGCGAACGCCAGGATGATGGCTACGACGACGATTACCAGGACGAAGACGAGGACTGAGACAAGTCCCTCGGTACCGACGTCGAGGAAGTTGTACGGATAGGCGCCGACCACAGCGCCCCGGATGAGCGCAATCGCCGCCCAGGCGAGCGGAAGGATCATCGAGAGCCCGATCACGCGAATGTTGATCAGCCCGCGCGGACCTGCGAGCAACCACACCAGGACCGTCACGATCGGCGTGATCACGTGTTCAAGCGCGTTGCTGGCGAAATCCCATCCGGTCTTCGGTCCCGCGGCGAGGAGCAGGTTGTAGACCACGCCGGTGATGGCGATCATGAGGAGACTGTCGAGCCGCAAAGCCCGCCAGGTGGCGCCGACCCGGTCGGTCCGAGCGAAGAGGCCCGGCCGCAGCACAAGCACAGTGAGGACCACGGCAACGACGATGTTGCTGAGGATCGTGAAGTAGGTCAGCCAGTCGAAGATGCGCTCGACGGGTGAGTCGATTCCGTCGGCAACATTGCCCAGGATCGTCGGCTTGGAGGGATCAGCGGTGTCGTTGTAGTAGCCAGTGAAGTTCAGCAGGAAGGACAGGACGACGCTGCACCACGCGATGATCGCGTTGAGCCAGAACAGCGGCCGGCCATAGCGCGGAACCATCAACGTGTCGTCGACGGCGATCAGCGGGGTTGCCATGGCTTCGACTCCTCAGTCCTTGGGCCCGCCGGCCACGTAGATCACCTGGCCGGTCACGAAGCCGGCCCCTTCGCTGACGAGGAACGACACGGTGTGGGCGATGTCGTCGGGTTGGCCCACCCTGCGGACCGGGGTCTCGGCTGCGACTACTGCGCAGAAGTCCTCGAATGACATCCCGATCCGCGCCGCTGTCGCAGCCGTCATGTCGGTTGCGATGAACCCTGGCGCGATCGCGTTGGCCGTGACGCCGAACGGGCCCAGCTCGAGAGCGAGCGTCTTGGTGAATCCTTGGAGGCCGGCCTTCGCAGCCGAGTAGTTGACCTGGCCACGGTTGCCCAGAGCCGAGGTGCTGGACAGGTTGACGATGCGGCCCCACTTCGCCTCGGTCATGTACTTCTGCGCAGCTCGCGTCATGAGGAACGCGCCCCGCAGATGCACGTTGATCACGGCATCCCAGTCGTCGTTCGTCATCTTGAACAGCAGGTTGTCGCGAATGATCCCCGCGTTGTTGACGAGCACGGTCGGCGCACCGAGTTCGGCGGCTACCGTCTGTACCGCAGCCTCGACGCGTTCAGTGTCGGTCACGTCCACTGCTACGCCGATGGCCTGGCCGCCAGCAGCCGTGATCGCCGCCGCTGCCTCATCGACGGCAGACTGGTCCAGATCCAGCAGCGCGACGGCGAGGCCGTCAGCCGCGAGGCGGCTGGCGACCGCAGCACCGATGCCGCGGGCCGCTCCGGTGATGATCGCCACGCGACCGCTGTTCGTCATTGTCACTCCCTGGTCGGAATCGGCTTCACCTTACTGATCCTCATTCGCCCTCATCCGGTGAATCGCAACCGTCCCAACTACGATCGAAGTCCTCCCGAACAGGGCCGGGACCTGCTAGCACTTGTGGAGACTCCAGTGTCACCATTGATCGAGCACGTGGCCTGGTCCAATGCTGAGCAGGAGCGGGCCGGCACTCCCCTCGTGGTCGCGCTGCACGGGCGCGGCGCGGACGAGTCGTCGATGATCGAGCTCACCCCATACCTGCCCGACTTCGTGACCGTGGCTGCCCCGAGGGCGCCGATCACGCTCGACCAGGGCTACGCCTGGTTCGCCAACCGCGGCATCGGCCGGCCGATCGAGGATTCGATCAAGGCGACCGGAGCGGCGCTGTTCAGCTGGCTGGACAAAGTTGCTGCCGTCCACAGCCACGTGATCGTGCTGGGCTTCTCTGGCGGGACGGCCATGGCTGGCGGACTCATCCTTGAACGCCCACACCGATTCGCCGGTGCCGCGCTGCTGTCTGGGACCTTGCCATGGGACGCCGGGTACGACACGAGCCTGAACCGACTTGCGGCCCTTCCCGTGCTGTGGAGCATCGACGTCGACGACGCGATGATCCCGCGCGATCTCGTGGAGCGAAGCGAGGAGTGGCTGCGCGAGAGTTCTGGCGCGAGCCTGCTGGAGTTCTCCTACCCGGGCATCGGCCACAGCATGACCATCGACGAGTTGGCCGACGTGAGCACGTTCATCGCCGACGTACTGGACTAGCCGTCCCGCATCTCGTCGAGATGGTGGCGGATCTGCAGGGCTGCTGCAGCACCCTCGCCAACGGCCGAGGCAAGTTGCTTGGTGGAACCCGCCCGCACGTCTCCGGCGGCGAAGATGCCCGGAGACGAGGTGGCCATCATGCGGTCGGTCACGACGAAGCCGGCCTCGTCGAGGGTGACCAGCCCGTCGAGCCAGCCTGCGTTGGGCTTGAGGCCGATGAAGACGAAAGCACCGTTTGCTGAATGCTCGATCTCGTTGTCGTCTGGTCCGACCAGGCGTACCGACGCGAGTTTGCCGTGTTCGTTTGCCGTGAAGGCGGCCACAGTGGTGTGGAGGAGCACGGTCATCTTCGGATGGTTCATCACCTTGTCTTGGAGGATGCGCGAGCCCTTCAGGGAGGGGCCTCGTTCGATGACCGTCACATGGTCGGCGAACTGGGTCAGGAACAGGCCCTCCTCGAGACCGGAGTTGCCACCTCCGAGCACGACCAGCTCCGCCGCCCCCTTGTAGAACGGCCCGTCGCACGTGGCACAGAAGTGCACTCCCGCGCCGATGAGGTCGGCCTCGCCGGGGGCATCCGTGCGGAGATACGTCGAGCCGGTGCCGATGAGCACGGCCCCGGCCACCACCTCCTGGCCGGTCGAGAGGGTCACCTTGGTGCGTCCTTCATGAGGATCCAGGCCCGTCACCGACACCGCCGCCAGCATCTCCACGCCATACCGCTGCGCCTGCTCGACGAATCTCGAGGCTAGTTCGGCTCCCTTGATCCCGTCCGGGAACCCAGGATAGTTGTCAAGGCGTTCGGTGATGCCCGCCTGCCCGCCGAGCGCCGAGCGCTCGATGACCAGCGTGCGGAAGTTCTCGCGCGCGGTGTAGATGGCGGTGGTCAGGCCGGTGGGACCGCCGCCGATGATGACGACGTCATAGGTTGATTGCGCGGCCTCCCGCGTGAGGCCGACCTTCTCAGCAAGTTCCTCGTTGGTCGGCTCAGTGACGAAACTGCCGTCCGGAAAGACGATGGTGGGGATGATCTGCTTGCCGTCGTTCAGCGCCAGGACGGTCTCGATTGACTCGGGATGCTCCTCGAGGTCGACGTAGGCAAAGGGGATGCGTTGCTCCCCGAGGAATGCCTTGCTTCGACGGCAGTCAGGGCACCACGTGGCCCCGTAAAGCACGATCCCATGTTCTGTCATGAAGGCTCCCTGTCATCCTGCGGGAATCTGGTACTAGGGCATCATGCCCTCGTCCGCTGCATCGTGCCATCGCGGTTGAGTTCCTTGCGTTCCCGGCCGTTCACGAAGGAGTCATTCATGCCCAAGACAACCCTTGCCGACGTCGAGCGGATGACGGACGCCCTCTACATCGACGGTCCCTTCACGGGCGCGAAGTCCAGCAAGTTCTGGATCCTCCTCGTACTGGCCGGGATCATCGCCACGGCCGGCGTCATCGCCGACTCCACGGCAACCGTGATCGGAGCCATGATCGTGGCGCCGTTGATGACACCGATCCTCGGGACGGCGCTCGCGGTGGTGCTGGCCGATCACCGTCACATGGTGCGCAGCGTCGCCCTCGTCGCCGGGGGCGCCCTGATCGTCATCGCGATCGCCTTCCTGCTCGGCGTCATCGACAGCCCTGTCAATGCCTTCCAGGGGAATTCGCAGATCGAAGGGCGTATCAGTCCAGGGCTGATCGATCTCGTCGCGGCCCTCGCGACCGGAACCGTGGGCGCCTTCGCCCTCGTTCGGTCCGACATCTCCGACACCCTCCCCGGGGTGGCCATCGCTATCTCGCTGGTGCCGCCGCTCGCCGTCGTGGGGCTCCTGCTCTCCGTGCAGCGCTACTCGGATGCCATGGGAGCACTCCTGCTCTTCGCCACCAACGTCGCGGCGATCATCGCAACCGGAGCCATCGTCCTTCTGCTCTACCGGATCCGCTCAATTGCCGAAGACAACGGCTACCCGGTCGGGGTGCTACGCGGCCGGACCCTCTTCCTGGTCATGGGCCTGGTCGTGATCGTCGCAATTCCGCTGGCGGTGGGCAGCGCCGCCGTGGCGCGCGATCAACTGCTCGAGGCGAAGGTGCGGCCCATCGCGGTTGCGTGGGCCGCCGTCAATGACTGGACGGTCACCGAGATCGCCGTCAGGGACGGCGTTGTCGCGGTGGCGGCCATCGGTGCACCGCCCGACGTCAAGCCAGAGGAGTTGCGGAAACTGTTGAACGACAAGGGGATTGCGAACGCAGACCTCGCTGTCGTCCTGGCGACCGGCGGAGGCCGGCTGTGCCCGGCGGGGTCGGAGATCTGCCACGCGATCGCGCAATGACAAGGGCGCCGGCCTGTTGGCCGACGCCCTTCGGTGCTCGGCTCAGCCGCCGAACGCCACCAGGTGATGCTGCGATGCGTTACGCAGGTTCGTGTAGACCAGCTGCACGTCGGGCGCGGTGACCCCGTCGAGCGTGCTCGTGAGATCGGCGATGTCGGTCTTCTCGACCGTCACTCCGGCGGCCAGCGCCTTGGCGCTCGTCGTGGCGCCAGCAACCAGCCCGTCATAGAGACCCTGCATCCGGCTGGTCGCGAACGTTCCCGTCGCCAGCCCGGCAGTCGGATCGGTGACCCCATAGCGGGTCATCAGGGTCCGGAGCGCGGCCTGATGCATCGACTCTGAGCGCTGGATGCGGGCGAACTGCCACACGTCCGGGTACTTGGCGCCGAGCGTGACGTAGACGTCGTGCGCCATCTTCTCCTCGTCCGCCATGGCGACGAGGGCGGTCCTCTGGGCCGAGGTGAGCGTGCCCGACGGGACGCCCGCGAGGTTCTGTCCCATCATTCCGCCGCCAGCTCCGCGACCCTGTCCCATCATTCCGCCGCCGGTCCCGTTCCAGGTGCCACCGGCTGAGTTCCCGCTACCGGGGGTGTTGCCGAAGGGGCAGCCACTCGTGGCATACGTGCCCGGGCCGTTGCCGGGACCGTTCGCGGCGAGCGCCGGTGAGGCTGCCAGACCGATCGTGGTGAGGCTCGCGGCGATGATGGCGGCGGCGGCCAGGTTGCGTCTCATGGGGTTCTCCTTGTTCGGCCTGTGGTTTAGGGCTGTGGTCGTTTCTTCTGCTCCTGACTCTCCGGCATGGGGATGAAGCCCCCATGTGCTCCGTGTGGAGATCCTGTGGAGATTCCCGCGTCGATCCCGGCTCCCTGTGTGAAGGCGGCAGACTGGGTGCATGGCCACGGTGCTCGTCGTCGAGGACGAGCGCGACATCCGTGAGTTGCTGCGGCGCTACCTCGAGCGGGACGGGTATGCAGTCATCACGTCGGCCACCGGATCGGATGCCCTGCGCCAGTTGGAGTCAGGGGGCGTGGATCTTGTCCTTCTGGACCTGGGGCTGCCGGACATCGACGGCATGGACGTCCTGCAGGAAGCGACCGTCGTGCACGTCCCCGTCATCGCCTTGACGGCGCGGAGTTCGGTGGAGGACAGGATCCGGGGTCTCCAGCACGGCGCGGATGACTACGTCACCAAGCCCTTCAGCCCGCAGGAGGTCGTGCTGCGGGTGGGTGTCGTCCTTGGCCGGCAGGTATCGGCCGGCGCGCAGTCCGTGGCGGCGACGACATACGGCGGGCGGCGGCTGCTGATCGACGATGCGCGTCATGAGGCATGGATCGATGGTCGAGCGGTTGAGCTGACGCCCTCCGAGTGGGGCGTTCTCGTCGCGTTGGCCTCGGTACCGGGACGAGTCTTCTCCAGGGCGGAGCTGGTCAATCGGGTGCGCGGCTACGAGTTCGCCGGCTACGAGCGCACGATCGACTCACACGTGAAGAACCTGCGCCGCAAGATCGGCGATGACCATGGGGACATCGTCGAGACGGTCCTCGGTGTCGGCTATCGACTGGGACTCGATCATGACCACTGACCGCCCCGAGCATCTGGGACCGCTGGGGCGCAGGCTGCTCGTCGCCTTCGTGGTGGTGTCGCTGGCGTCCGTCGTGGTGCTGACACTCGCCTCGCTCATCGGGACGTCACGCGGCCTCAGCGCTGGCGAAGACGAGCGGCGGCAGACGGCCGCGCTGGCTGCCGCAGACGCCGCCGCGGTGGCGTATCGCAATGCAGCGGGTTGGCAGTCGGCCGACCTCACCGACGCCTACGCCGTTGCTGCGAACGCGGGCGCGGGCCTGGTTGTCAGCGACGCGAACGATGCGGTGGTGGCGGGGCCTTCACGGCAAAGGGGAGGCGGTCAGCAGGGCGGCGGCATGATGCAGGGCAACGGGATGATGGGCACCGGCCGAGGAGGCATCGTCGAGCCCGTCGTCGTCAACGGCCAGACAGTCGGCACCGTGCGCCTGGGATTCGGCTCCCCTTCCACCGCCACGGCCCAGAGCATCGCCTGGACGTGGATCATCGCGGCGGCCTTGGTGTCGCTTGCGGTCGCTGTCGCCATGGCGTTCTACGTATCAAGGCGCATCTCGCGGCCGCTGGCTCGACTGTCCGACGTGGCGCGGTCGTTCGCTGCCGGAGATCGCGCGGCGCGAGCGGACGCCTCCGACGCGAAGGCGCCGGGAGAGCTCGGTGAGATCGCGAGATCCTTCGATGCCTCTGCGGACGACGTCGTGCGGTCCGAGCAGGCGCGACAGCGCATGGCCGCGGACGTGGCCCACGAACTGCGCACGCCGCTGGCGGCGCTGCAGGCGGGCCTCGAGGAGCTCCGTGACGGCTACGTCGCGCCGGACCGCGAGCGGCTGCAGGCGTTGCATGCACAATCCGTTCGTCTCGGCCGAGTGGTCGACGACCTGAGCCAGCTATCCGCCGCCGAGAGCGCAGCGCTCACGCTTCGTCGCGCACCTTTGGACCTGGGTGCCCTTGTCGCCGACGCGGCGGCCGCAGCCCACGCGAGCTTCGACGCGGCGGGCCTGACCCTCACGACGGACCTCGCGTCGGGCATCGTCATCGACGGCGACGCGGACCGGCTCCACCAGGCGGTGGGCAACGTCCTCGCGAACGCGGTGCGCTACTGCCGGCCTGGTGACCGAGTGGACGTGCACGTCAGCGCTGATGGTGCGGTCGCCTTGGTCGTCGTCGCCGACACCGGGCCTGGCATCGCACCAGCAGCTCTGCCGCACGTGTTCGAGCGGCTGTGGCGAGGATCTGCCGACTCGGACGCGTCAGGGTCGGGCATCGGCCTCGCCGTCGTGCGCGAACTCATCGTGGCCCATGGCGGAACCGTCGAGGCACGCTCGGATGGTGCCTCGGGTGCGACCTTCATCCTCAGCCTCCCGCGGGAGGCGTGAGCACTACTGGATCGGGCGGTCGATGATGTAGGAGACCGAGTCTGCGGCCGCTGGCCCGCCGCCGCCGGTGAACGTCAACGTCATTCCGGAGAACACGGAGATGTTCGGACCTGAGGCGACCCGGCCCAGGGTGACCTTGGCCTTGTAGTTCTGGACGATGCCGTCGACGCAGGTCTTCGGCAGGCAGGTGTTCCACACCAGCGTCCCCGTGCCCTTCGCCTCGTTGTTGGTCCACTTGGACCACTTGATCTTGGTGACCATGACGCCGGCGTCGGCGCACGTGATGACGATCTCCTTGGGCTTGACCTGGCCCTTGCCGACGCAGTTGATGACTACGGTGTCGCCGGTCGCGGCTCCTGCGGCAGGCGCCAGCGCCACTCCGCCGAGAGCGACTCCCGCGGCAGCGGCGGCAATGGTGAGGGTGCGGGCGATGGACACGAGGTCTCTCCTTCGTCAGGCGACCGCGGGCCGGCCGCCTCGTTGAAAGTACCCCGCGATTGACGCCGATGACGGGTCGGACGCGTGGACGATTCAGGCGCCCGGGGGGCCGCTGATGACGCCGAGCCGCGCCAGCGCGCTCATGGTCTGGTCGTTGTTCGGGTCGAAGTCGGCGATGGCGATATTCGGGCTGCCCCATTCGGCCAACTGCCGCTCGATGGATCGGCGTGCCTTGTCCAGCTTGCGGGCCACCATGCGCCGGGTCGCCCAGTCCTGCTCGCGCCGGCGGAGGGCCTCCTCGATCGCGATGGCCTGCTCGTCGGTGCAGCCGAGGCCGAAGGCGGCTTGGAGCCCCTCGCGGATGTCGATCCGGTAGTCGTGTCCCCGTCGCTCGAACGTTCCCGGCTTGGACTGCATGCCATTGAACAGGTCGACCGTCGCGAGGACGAACGTCGTGATCGGACGGAACTTCGTCTCGCGAGGCACGAGGGGTGGCCGGGTGGTCGGTGGCCCCATCCACCAGGGCGGCTGGACGATCATGGCGAACCCGTACTTGTTCACGGGGTCGTCGTGATGCACGACCATGAGGTGCCGAGCCTGGCCCGCACCGATGGGTGCAGCCTCGTCCGGCTGGCTGACCAGGACCAGCTCTGATTTCGGGTCGACGGCCTGCGGGTCATCGCGCCACTCGTTCCACAGCCGGGTGCGGAAGGGAACGCCCAGATACATGCCGCCCGCGACCCCGAGTGAGTTCAGCACCGGCAGGTATGTCTCACCGGTGGGCGCGGTCGCGATGTCGAGGGCCACGTTGGCGCCGAGGCTCTCGCCGATGAGCACGACTCGCGGACGTCGGGCGGCGGGCACCCCTGCGAGGCGGTCGCGCACGCCTTCGAGGACCAGTCGAGTGAGCTCCTCCGCCTGGGTGGTCTTCGTGAGTGCGAGGGCTGAGGGCACCAGGGCGTACTGCGGAACGACGATGGCGCAGTCCCCGCGGGTCAGGTACTCAAGCGCCTCAGCCACGGAGTAGTTGAAATAGCCGACGCCCGTGGGCGACCCGATGACGATGAGGCTGCGCTCGTAAGCGCCGCAGGACTCCATGTCCGCGAGGGTCAGGCGGGCCCGCTCCTCGATGTCCTCACTCACCTCGTAGCCGCCCACGACGCGCACCGGCTCGATGGCGGGCTCCTGCATGACCGCCGTGATCTCGGCGGGCGTGAGCGTCATGAGGACGAAGCGACGCCCCTCCTTGCCCAGGGTGTCGAACGGCATCGCGCTCGACGGCCCGGCGGAGACGTGCGAGGACGTCGGTGGGGCCGGGTAGGCCGGCTCGACAACGTCGTCGCGACGTTGGAGCTGCCCGGTGACCTTGTTCAAGGCGACGACGCCGGCCGCCGTCATCGTCCCGAGGATCAGGCCGTGCGCGACAAGGGTGCCTACGGCGCCGACATCGGAGCCGAGGACCCTGGCCATCCCCTTCTCGAGTGCGTGGGCGGCGATCTGCTCCCCGGTCGTGGCGGCGGCGAAGCCGAGGCCGGCGACCGCGCCCACGGCGCCGGCCTTGAGTGCCGTCTGCACCCCGATGCCGGCGACCGCATGCCGATCCGGCGCGACGATCCCGTACTTGGTTGCCCGGCGGCTGCGTTGCAGCACGCTGAATGCCACGACGGCACCGCCGGTGGCCACGGCGGGCAGCAGAGTCGTGTCGAGCCCCGGCTCGAGGCCGAGGCGCTTGTGCAGGAGGGTGTCCCACAGTTCGGCAGCGCCGCCG
>Ga0194057_10001051_pt1 | contig 14153 bp, 10 predicted proteins | sample SepL4415m_MetaG_FD_155474 | JGI IMG/M metagenome (GOLD analysis project Ga0194057, IMG submission 155474) | Anoxic zone freshwater microbial communities from boreal shield lake in IISD Experimental Lakes Area, Ontario, Canada - Sep2016-L442-15m | ecosystem: Environmental > Aquatic > Freshwater... | reverse complement strand
GGTCAACTCGAATGCCTTCGCATCGAAACCGGCGTACTCCGGGGACGGCTTCTTCTCGGTCGCGATCCACTCCGGGGCAATCTCCGCGTCTCGTGGCGGATCCGTATCGCTGCCGGCAACCATGGCAAAAACCTTGGGTTGCAGCGCGCCGTCAACCTCAACGGTCAGGCTGCCTGGATCGAAAAAGATCCCCTGGAACTCACGATTTCTAACGGCCACGGCCACGGTCCCCAGGGTTTTGCCCGACTGGTTGACCGTGATTTGCATATCGCCCACGGCCCGGCCGATGAGGCGGTTGGTGGCGGTAATTTCCACAATACCCAGCTTGGAGCAACTTAGATGCACGGGGTTGCGATCAGGCGAGATGTAGGCGATGTCGGCGATCTCGCCCACCGCTAGATCGAGGCTTTCCGGATGAACGGCGGAAGCGAAGGCACGCGGCAAGGCAACCGAAAAGTCGGTGCTGCCGCTCAGCCCACCGCCGAAGGTCACGGACAGCTTGCCGTTGCCTGCCCGTTGGCCCTGGAGGGTCTCTCGCTGCAACTTGGCCACGTAGCTCGGGCTGACCTCGGTCTTCAGTTGCGACGATTCCAGTAGGTTATAGTGCTTGCCGTCGCTGTTGACGGCATCAATGTGGACCTTACCGCTGAGACCGACGCCGACGGTCGATGGATCGACGCCGACATCAATCGATTGAAAATCGCCCTTGGCGACGTTGACCGTCGCGGTCGTCTTCACATAAACTCTATCTTTGTATTCTTTGCCTTTGCTGCCCGGGTCGCCACAGTAGCGAGCTTCAATCGCCGAACTCCCTGGAGCCAAGCCCTCGACCAGGCTGCCTTGGGCAAAAAAGACCTTGCCATCTTTCGACGGAACCCACTCGGTGGCCTCGGTCAGATCGACCCGCGTGCCGTCTTGGTATTCACCGAAAACCTTCAGCCGGGCCGTCGTACCGACCGCCAGATCGACCGTACCGGGCACGATCACCAGCTTGTCGGGATTGGCGGATGTCGTGGCAGCGACAACCACCTCCGTCTTGCGGCCGTCGTATTGAAATTCGATCTTGGTTTGCCCCACGCCCGTCAGACGGATGGAACCGGTCGCCTGATTGAATTTGGCGACCCGTGGATCCCATGTGATGCCGATGGCGTTGCGCGTGACGTCTTTTTTCTTAAAGAGGCCCTTTTCCATCACTTGGCAATCGATCTGCGCGCCGACTGGCCCCGTGAATTGGGCTGGGGTGGCGATCAGACTACCCCGTAGGCCGAGCATCAGCCTCCAGCCAACTCCCCCAAGCAGCAACAGTAGCAGCAAGAGAGCCAGGGCGAGAATCTTCCAATTAGTCTTGCGCTTGGGCCGGGTCTGGAGCAGTCCCGAACAACTGGGGCAACGGGGACTTTTGCCCGGACGGCGGACGAAGAGCAGGTTGCACTCTGGATCGGTGCAGACAACCGATGGAGCCGGTTCGTTGTCCAGCCGTTCGTAGCCCCAGCACCAGATCAGTCGCCAGTTGCCCAGCACGTCGCGATAGCGAAAGAAGTAGCTGTCCAAGTCGGTGCGGGCTGGATTGTCGACCAGTTCCCCGAAGGACCGCAGGAGAATTTTGCGAAGCGTCCGTTCCGTGGGCGTTTCGCCTCGTGACTTGTCGAGCCGCTCGCGCAGCTTGACTAGGTCGTCGCGAAGAATTCCCTGAAGATCCTGTGCGGAAGCCGGCTGGCAGATCACGTCTTCCAACCGTCCTCCCTTGTCGTCGCGGACATAGAAGCCGACGGTATCGGCCTCCCACACGGGTTCGGCAATCATGCCCCCCATCCAGCGGTAGATGATTCGGGCATTCGCCCCCGAGCGGTCAAGCATGGGCACCCCCGGCTCGACGGCGATCGGCCGATAATCGCGGGCAGTCTCCGACAAATCAACACGCACGAATTGAGTAGCCATAGCTGAATCTCACCGAGAACGAGAGTTTTTCACCAAAACCTGGAGTAAGGCACGCACCCGCAAACACCTATGATAAGGGCTGCCGAGCGGGGCGCGAATAGGATACAAGGCAAAGCACGTTGCGAGTGAATACATTGTTGCAAACCTCTCCTACATTAGACGCCACTCGCAAAAGCTTCAACTTCCCAACATAGGAAATACAGGAACAGGGGTGTTTGCCGAGTGGATTCGGCCCTCCTTACCCCTCTTTATTAGAGATTATTTCATTAATGAGAGGGGGTTATGGCTCCCGTGGTGGCTTTCCGCCTTATCTGGAATCGTAAATTCCCGGCAGAATTATTCGCGCCGCGCCTGCGGATGGATATCGCACGAAAAATAGCTGTCTCCTTCCTGCCTCCGGCGTTATTTCAGTCAAGTTCAACAATCACATGGGAAACTTTTTGAAATCACTATCGAATGTCGCCACAGGCAAGGAAAACAAGGCGGCAGCAGCGGCTATCGTGCAATCGACGAAATGCAGTCGGGTTTGGCCATAACGGTTCAGCGCGTCGAGTTGAATTGCCAAATCCTCTAATTCGATTCCGGGACTGCTTATCAGCGCGGCCATCACCCTGGCAATGTCCGCGCGAGGAATCTCGTAAAATGACTCCAAGACGAACACGCACTCGGCAACGATGGCCGGCAACACAACGAGGGTGACCTCGCCGCGATCGCAGGCTTTTATGAGTCGGCCCGCTATCTCAGCATGCTGCGGATCGTCCTGTATCAAGTGCCTGACGATCAGATTCGTATCGACGAGGCGACGCTTACTCATTTGCCACGTTTCCGCGCCTCGGTGGCTGCCAGCCGGATTTGCGAGAAGGAAAGCCCCTTTCCCTTGGGGCTGGCAAGCGAGCCTTGCAGAGCCATGATACCCGGGTGAACACGAATGGTAACCTGACTTCCGTGGATATCATATTCCAACTTATCCCCCGATTGGATGTGAAGAGCCTCCCGAACCGCGCTGGGAATCGTTGTCTGGCCCTTCCGAGTGACGGTGGAATGCAACATGAATATACCCTTTCATTCTAAAAACGCCTTGCAAATGAATTATCCCTTACAATGTGGGAATTGGCAAGTGTAGTCCATGGGTGAACGCGGAAAAAACATTCAACTCCCTGAGTTGACATCCCCTCTGACTGTGGGTAGGCTAGGAGAGATGATGAAATCCGAATGAAAAAAGATGAAAAATGCGGCTGCCTTGAATTTCGTCATTCGTCATTCGTCATTTCTTAGTTTTCGCGGTCCTTCGTCCTTCGAGTTTCGTCCTCCACCATGTCCTGGCCCCTCGCATCCCACTTCAGCACGATGTTGCAGAATCCTCGGATCGCGTTTCGCGATCCGAGGCTGCAGAGGTCCGTGATTGAGAAGAACGGGCAAAATCAGCCGCGGCCGTGGGCGGGGGCCTTTGCGGTGGTCTATAAGGGGATCGATCCCGAAGGGCAGATGCCGTTTGCGGTTCGTATTTTCACCACTGAGTCGCCCGAACGCCGCGATCGCTACGACCTGATCAGTGCCTATCTGCAAGGTCGAAAGCTGAAATGCCTCGTCGATTTCGAGTATCGCGACCAGAGCATCCGCTCGGCTGGCGATGGCAAGTGGTATCCGGTGATCATCATGGAATGGGTCCAGGGCGAGACGCTATTCAACTGGCTCCGGGCGCGATCGCTGGAAGGCCATCGCGAGGCCATCGCCACCCTTGCCGACCGCTGGCTGGAAGCGATCCAGGAACTGAGCGATAACTCCGTTGCTCACGGTGACTTGCAACATGCTAACGTGATGGTCGATGCGGCTTGGCAAGTGAAACTGGTGGACTACGACGGCATGTGCGTTCCCCCCCTGGTTGGCCGGCGAAATCTCGAAGTCGGCGTCGAGCCTTATCAGCATCGCGAACGTGGTGCCGGCACGCTGCTTTCGCTCGACCTGGACAATTTTTCAGCCCTGTTGATCTATGTGGCCCTGCGAGCACTGGCCATTCAGCCGGGATTGTGGGCAAAATATGTCGAGCAGGTGGGCTACGACAAGTTGCTCTTTCGCCGCGAGGATTTTCAAGCTCCGGCCCAGTCGCCTCTGTACTACGATCTGATGCAATTGGGCAACACCGACCTACAGAACCTCACCGAACGGCTTTTTGCTTTGTCGCAAGCGCGGATGGAAGACGTCCCGCCGCTGGGCCAGTTGGCCAATAGCTACGCCGAGGTCGAGCGATTGCTCACCGAGCGGCAGTGGGAGGCGGCCGTCGATTTGCTGAATCGCCGCGGCCATTTCCGCGATGCCCCCGCACGGCTGCAACCGCTCATCTATCAGGCTTATGAGCATGTCTGCCGCCAGCAGGCGTGGGCAAAATTTCTGCGAATTCCGGTTGAAACGAGCGAGCAGGTCGATCGGCAATTGGTCGAGGGATGGAACGAATCGTTGTTTGCTAATTTTCCGCCGGCGGAGCAGCAGCGGCAGAGGATCGTTGACGCTCGACAACGCGTGCAATTATTGGATCGGCTGCGGCATCTCATTCAGCGATCGGCCGGCAAGATCAGTTTGTCGGGCGAAAAGGGCCTAGCCGTGACCGCAGCGAAATTGCCCCAGGGGTATCACTATAACCTTCAAGATCGCGCCAAACTTGCCCTGCGACGAGTGAAATGTTTTGCCCGACTGGAAAAGGCGTTGAATGACGGCAGCAGCGAGGCGGCCATCGTGGCGGCATGGAAGGCGGTGGTCGAGGCCAAGTGCGAGCAGTTTGTAGGCATTGAATGGGGGATGCGGATTGCTGTAGCCGAAGAACGGCTGCCGATCTTCAATGCGTTGGCGAAGATCACCAGCGACCTTCCGCCAGACCAGCGCGATCAGCGGATCCTGGCCGTCTGGAAAGAAAAGCTGATGGCCGACTGTCGCGAGGCAGACAAATGGCGGCCGCTGTACCAGATGGCGGCTGTGCGGCGCGAAGTACTCAAGCGGCTACAGGCGAGCGTTGACGCCCATGACGACGCCGGCGTGGTACAATGGGGCAGCAAACGCTGCTTGGCGAAGTATCCGCTGCCTCAACCGCTGGCTGAAGCGATTGCCGCAGCCCAGGAACGCATCGGTCGGAGTGATTCTTTGCTCACGGCGCCAATCAATACGGCCGAGGAAAGCCTTGGAGGCGAAACCGCAAGCGAGCAGGAGAATCCTGTTCATGACGAGAATTCAGCGTTGGACGGATCGGAGTCGGAGCCTGCTCCCATGCCGCAGGAACTGAGTGAGCAAATGGAATCTCGTTCGTCTTGGAAGTGGCCGCGGTTGTTCTCGCGGCGAAGCAAACCCGAAGAACCCACGTGAGTAAACCATGTATCGCGCACCCTACACCCAATCAATCAGTCGGCAGAACAAGGCCTGTTTTTTGTTTCTCCTGGACCAGTCATTCTCGATGGAGGAGCCGCTGGGCAATTCCTCGAACCGCAAGTGTGACGAGCTTGTGGCGGCCATTAACGGCTGGCTGCAAAACATGGCCATCCGCGCCAGCGGCGACGAAGGGATCAAGGACTGGATGGACATCGGCGTCTTCGGCTATCGCACCGATCAGCAGGCCAACCCGATCATCGAATCGGCATTGCAAGGCTCGCTAGCCGGACGGATGCTCGTTTCGATTTCCGAGATCGGAGGCGCGCCGGCTCGCATCGACACTCGGATGCAGTACCTGCCCGACGAAGAGACCGGCGAGATATTTCAGATACCCTGTGAAATGCCGATCTGGGTCGATCCGCGGGCCGAAGGCGGTACGCCGATGTGCCACATGCTTTATCTGGCCCACCAGATACTAGCCGACTGGATCAGCCAGCACCCGCGGAGCTTTCCACCGATTGTCGTACACATCAGCGACGGCGAATCTCAAGACGGCAATCCGATTCCTTATGCCGACGCCTTAAAGTCGCTGGCCACGGAAGACGGCAACGTGTTGCTGTTCAACTGCCACCTTTCGATGACCGCCGCCGATCCGTTCATGTTCCCCGCAAGTGACCACGGCCTGCCCGACGAGTTGGCCCGGGCATTGTTCCACATGTCGAGCATATTGCCCGAGCCGTTCTTCCGGCACGGCCAAGCAGAAGGATTTCCGTTGCAGCCCAACGCCCGCGGCATGGCTTTTAATGCCGACATGGTTTGTTTGATTCAGTTCCTCAACATGGGTACTCAAGTGGCACCGGGATTGAGGTAAATGGACCAACTTCCCCCCACAAACGAAACCTGCCTCGGCGGTCGCGTCGTCTTTCTGATCGACGAGTCGGAGTCGCTGCGCGAGTTCATTGCGGGAGGAACGAAATCGAAGGCCGAGAGCATCGCCACGGCGGTGAACTCGCTTTTGAACCAGCTCGTTCCCGTGGCCGATCTCGAAGTGGCCGTGGCCGGCTACCGCAGTGATCCCAATGGCGGTGCCGACATCGGTTGCCGCTGGGGCGGGTCGCTGACCGGAAGCCGCTTTGTTCCCACCGCGGCCCTGGCCGACGCACCGCTGATCATAGAGAACCGTGTCCGTCGCCTTGGCGTGCCGGTTGCGGATGCGCAGGAAGAGACCGTTCGGTTTCCGATCTGGTATATCCCACAGCTTGGCGGCAGCATTTTGCCGGTGCTGGGCTATGCCTATTGCCGGCATCTGGTCGTCGTTGGAACAACGCTGGAGACCGTCTGGAGCAAACCGCCCTTGGTCATCAGTTTTGTGGGCGATCTGATACCGGAGCAGGTGGAGATGGCTGTAAAACGGGTTCTTGGGCTTTCGACGCCAGGCGGGTCGCCGCTCGTTTTTCACGTGCATTTAGGCGGAACCGCGGCCGGACGTTCCGTGCTTTATCCGTCCAGCGACATTCACCTCCCGCCAGGCCCCCTAAGCGACTTATTCCGCTGGTCGAGCGTGTTGCCGGACTATCTGATTGCCTCCCTCCGCAGTGCCCAGGTGCCGGTGAGTGTCGGGGCCCGCGGAATGATCTACAATGCTTCCGTGGCCGACCTGATCCGCATGTTGTCGCTGGTCAGGGTCTATGCACAGCAAGGAATTTCCGACGTTCTGCCACCTGATGGCCAGGGCTGAAAGTTCAAACCATGACCATGCGATTCGACACACGACTGTTCACGCTGGCCAAAGACCCCGAGCAGCCTGGGGCATTCCAGGATGCCTGCTGTGTCGATACGGAGCACAACATCGCGGCGATTGCCGACGGCGTCTCTTCGGCCCTGTTTTCCGGCCCTTGGGCCGCCATCCTGGCCGAATCCGTGGTGGCCGATGGTCCCAATCCTAACGACAGGGAAGCGTTTGGCGACTGGCTGCGACAGCAGCGCGCGCGTTGGGTCGCCAGCATCGATACGAGCAGCCTGGCATGGTTTCAGAAGGCAAAGCTGCCGATGGGGGCCTTTTCCACGTTGCTTCACGCACGAGTATGCGAGGTCGATGGTGCCCAGGCGGGTGCTTTTGGCGGCTACCGTCTTGCGGCCTTTGCCGTGGGCGACAGTTGCCTCTTCCAGATTCGTGGCGGCGAACTGGTGCGATCGTTTCCCCTGGAGACTTCCGACCAGTTCGAGGCCGATCCGATCGTCCTGGGCAGCGTCGATCTGAAACGCGATCACTTGCTGCAATTCGCAATTCTTGACGAGATGTGTTATCCTGGGGACGAGTTGATCCTTTGCACCGATGCCGTGGCCGAATGGGCCGTGCGATGCTATGCTAGTGGTGAACCACCCGTCTGGAACGACTTCTGGCACATGTCGGAAGACGACTGGCGATCGGGAGTCGCCTGGCTGCGGCAGGAACGGCAGATGCGCATCGACGATGCGACGATGCTCATGATCCGCGTGGTCGATGATCGCGTGGAAATAGAGTTGGCGGCCGAGCATCCGCACGAACATGCGAGCGAAGCCGCAAGTGGCGAAGCAGTGGACGAGTCCTCGGCACTTGGGTGGCTAAAATCAGCCTCGAAAGATCTAAAATCCGTATCCGAGCAGGTGGCCGATCAGGTCGATCACGCCTCAGAACGGGTCATTAAAGGTCTCCGCAGTCTCAAAGACCGGACCTTGAAGAAGTATCGTGAAACATTCGGCAAACCCCCCGACCCGCCAAAGTAAACCTTTCTCCCTTTCTCCCTTTCACACCCTTTCACACCCTTTACACCCTTTACACCCTTCCCCCCCCGGAGCCTTCACCATGCAGTCCCTCCTTTCCCGTCGTCTGGTTCGTTTCGTCAATTTCACCCTCTTGTTCACCGCCGTGCTGGCCATTTCCAGCCACGTCGGCTCACCGCAACTGTTCGGCGACGTTCTCGAATACGTTGCACCGGTTGTCTGGCCGCAACCGCCGATCATCCAGCCGGGCACGGCCGGCAGCCCGCCGTCAGACGCGATCGTGCTTTTTGACGGCAAAGACCTGTCGGCTTTCAAAGGCGGTGAAGACTGGAAGATCAAGGACGGCTATGCCATCACCGATAAGCACGACATCGATACCAAGCAGGCCTTCGGCGACTGCCAGATTCACGTTGAATGGGCCACTCCAGAGAAGGTCGAAGGCCGCGGCCAAGGGCGAGGCAATAGCGGCGTCTACATCATGGGTCTGTACGAGATCCAGGTACTCGACTCATACAACAACGATACCTACTACGACGGTCAGGCCGCCGGGGTCTACAAGCAACATCCACCCATGGTCAACGCATGCCGCAAGCCGGGCGAGTGGCAGACCTACGATATCCTCTGGGAAGGCCCTAAGTTCGACGCGCAGGGCAAACTCCTTAAACCGGCTTACGTGACCATACTGCACAACGGCGTGGTGGTGCAGAACCATTTCGAGTTGACGGGCGGAACCTCCTGGACCGAAAAGCCTCACTACACGGCCCATCCCGACAAGCTGCCGCTGCGTTTGCAGTATCACTACAATCAGACGCGATTCCGCAATATCTGGATCCGCGAGATCAAGGATATTGTCGGCAAGCCGGGCAACAACCCACATCACCCGGATTAGGTTTTTGCTGGGTGTAGGGTGGGCTTTAGCCCGCCTTTGCAGGCTTTTTTGGAGGAGGCGGGCTAAAGCCCTCCCTACTGCTGCGGCACCTAGAACCGGAAGAGCCATAATTGTAGTGAGGCGTGCCTGCTTGCAAGTCACGCTGCACTTCATTAACATTGGAAGAATATTGTAGCCGGGAGTGTACTCGGCCTGCGTCCAAAATGACTTCACGATTCGTCTCACAATAGATTGAAGGAGAAATTCATGTCCATGTCTCGCTGTGTTTGCTTGCTGTGTCAGACTTGTATGATGGTGGCCGGTCTCGTAATGGTTGCGAGTGCCGCCGTGGAATCGCCCGGACCAATGATGCTCTGGTATCGCCAGCCGGCAAAGTCTTGGGTGGAGGCCCTTCCGATCGGCAACGGACGTTTGGGCGGAATGGTGTTTGGTGGAGTGGCCAGTGAACACGTTCAACTCAACGAAGATACCCTGTGGGCCGGCGGGCCTAAGGACCGCTGCAATTCAAAAGCCCTCGAAGCCTTGCCCGAGATCCGCCGCCTGCTCTTCACCGGCAAGAATAACGAGGCTGCCAACCTGGCCGGCCGCACGATGATGGGTATCCCCCCGACGATCGAGTCCTATCAGACTTTGGGCGATCTTCGGCTGACCCTGCCCGGTACCGAGCAGCCGACAGAATACCGCCGTCAGCTTGACCTGGATGCCGGCGTGGTAACGGTGACGTATCGGCTCGGGGACGCGAAATTCACGCGGGAGTATTTCTCTTCGACCCCCGATCAAGTGCTCGTCGTGCGATTGACGTGCGACAAGCCGGGCCGTATTTCCTTCTCGGCCGCGCTGGACCGTCCCCAGCAGTGGAAAACTGAAGCTGTCGGCCCCGATCGGCTTGTCATGTCGGGAGCCACCAACGGCGGCAAGGGGATGAAGTTCCAGGCCCACCTGAAAATGATCCCCCAAGGTGGCAAGCTCTCGGTCGAAGGGAATCGGCTGGCGATCGACAAGGCGGACGCGGTTACACTTCTGTTGGCGTCGGCCACCAGCTACCGGCAGAAGGATCCACAAGCCGTCTGCCAGGAGCAGATCGAGGCGGCTACGAGGAAAGGGTTCGAGGCCGTTCGCAACGATCATCTGGCCACCCACCGCGGGCTGATGCGCCGCGTCAAACTCGTACTCCGCAGTGCCGGGGATGCCGGCCCGGATCGGCCCACCGATGAACGACTGGCGGCGGTAAAGAAGGGGGCCGACGATCCGGGACTAGCTGCGATTTATTTCCAGTTCGGCCGCTATCTGCTGGTCGGCTGTTCCCGGCCCGGCGGCTTGCCGGCCAACTTGCAGGGCCTTTGGAACGAGCACATGAATGCCCCCTGGAATGCCGACTTTCATACCAATATCAACGTGCAAATGAACTACTGGCCTGCCGAGACGTGCAATCTGGCGGAATGCCACTTGCCGCTTTTCGATCTCATGGATGGGCTCGTTCCCTCCGGCAGCGAGACGGCCAAAAAACTTTATGGAGCGCACGGCTGGGTCGTCCATCACCTCACGGATCCTTTCGGATTTTCCGTACCCGCCGACGGCGTTCAAGGCATCTGGCCGGTGGGTGGCGCGTGGCTCTGCCAACATCCCTATGAGCATTACCTCTTCAGCGGCGACAAGGAATTCCTTGCCAAGCGAGCCTATCCCCTCATGAAGGGCGGCGCACGGTTCATGCTTGATTTCCTCGTCGAGGCGCCGGCGGGCACTGCAGTTGCCGGAAAACTGGTTACCGCGCCCTCGCATTCACCGGAGAACTCGTTCATCATGGCCAACGGCCAGCGGTCGCAGTTCACTTACTCCGCGACCATGGACATTGAGATCATTCACGACCTGTTCACAAACTGCATTGAGGCAATCGATGTCCTGGCAGCCGACGCTCCGGGCGGCAAGTTCGACACCGAGTTCCGCGCTGAACTGGCCGCTGCCTTGAAGCGGCTGCCTCCGCTGCAAATTAGCAAGCGAACGGGTGCCTTGCAGGAATGGATCGAGGACTACGCCGAGCCGGAACCGCAGCACCGCCATGTTTCGCACATGTTTGGCCTTCACCCTGGCCGGATGATCACGCCGCGCGGCACACCTGAGTTGGCCGAGGCCCTGCGGAAAACCCTCAATCGCCGCGGCGACGCCGCCACCGGTTGGAGCCGAGCCTGGAAGACCGCCGCTTGGGCGCGTCTGGAAGATGGCGACCATGCCTACCGCATCTTCAAGGGTTTATTGGCGCACGGCACCTACCCGAACCTGTTCGATGCCCACCCGCCATTCCAGATCGATGGCAACTTTGGTGCCACTTCGGCCATTGCCGAGATGCTGGTGCAAAGCCATGCCGGCGAGATCGCGATTCTGCCGGCCCTGCCGAGCGTGTGGCCCAACGGCAGCGTGCAAGGGCTGCGTGCTCGGGGCGGCATTGAGGTGGGAGTCGTCTGGAAGGAAGGCCGAGGCGTTTCGGCCTCGCTAACGGCCACGGCCGACGGCCACCACAAGCTCCGTCCGCCGAAGGGCCAGAAAGTCGCCGAGCTTCGCCTCGCCGGCCAGTCCGTGCCGATGGCGGCGAACGCCGATGGCACCGTCACGGTTGAGTTGAAGAAAGGGCAGGAGTGCCAAGTGGTTTTTTAATAAGACGTTGTGGCCGGTCAACGCTGTTGTGGCCGGTCTCTGACCGAGCCACACGCCTAACCTGGTAAGAAAGTAGGAGTTACGCAATGCATAATTTTTCACGACGCGATTTATTCAAGGCCGGTCTGGCGGCTTCCGCCGGATCGATGATGGCAGCAGGTCCGCTGGCTTTCTCGGCTGGAGCCGAGGTTCCGGAGCCGACCTCGGGCGGCGAGGCGGGCAAGCCTTACCGGGCGGCGTGGGAGTCGCTCAAGCGATGTTTCACGCCCCAGTGGCTTCAAGAAGGGAAGTTCGGCATCTACACGCACTGGGGCGTGTATGCCGTGCCGGCCCAAGGGCCGAACTGCACATGGTACTCTCACAACTTCTACATGAATCCCAGGGGCCCTGAGCGGAAACACCAAGAGGCTACCTACGGGCCATTGGCAAAGTTCGGCTACAAAGACTTTGTTCCGCTCTTCAAGGCCGAGAAGTTCGATCCCGAGCAATGGGCCGAGTTATTCAAGAAGTCGGGTGCGCGTTTCGCTGGTCCCGTGGCTGAGCATCACGACGGTTTCTCGATGTGGGACACCAAGTACTCGGAGTGGAACGCGGCAAAGATGGGGCCTAAGCGCGACGTGGTCGGCGAGCTGGCCAAGACCATCAAGGCCCAGGGCATGAAGTTCGTGACCGCCTTCCATCATGCCGAGAACTGGTTTTTCTTCCCGACCTGGGACAAGCGTTACGACTGTTCCGACCCCCGCTACTCGGGGCTTTACGGCATGATCCATCCCCAAGGTCAGCGGCCCAGCAAGGCATTTCTCGACCAGTGGAAGGGCAAAGTCGTGGAGGTCATCGACAAGTACGGCCCCGACATGCTCTGGTTCGACTTCGGCCTGGAACTGGTTACCGAGAGCTACAAGAAAGAGCTGCTGGCCTATTACTACAACAAGGCGGTAGCTGACAAGAAGGACGTTGTGGTGACCTACAAATGGCACCACCTCCCGCCCGGTATTGGCGTCAACGACCTGGAACTTGGCCAGGAACCCCACTTGACCTATCACGAGTGGATCACCGACACCTCGGTCGATAATCAAGGCGCATGGGGATACGTCGAAGGAGCAGGCTTCAAATCCGTCACGAACCTCATCACCAATCTCGTGGATCGTGTGAGCAAGAACGGCTACCTTTTGTTGAATGTTGGACCCAAGGCCGACGGCACGATTCCCGACGAGGCCCAGCAGCGACTGCTAGGCATGGGCAAGTGGTTGGCAATCAACGGCGAGGCAATTTACGGCACCACCCCCTGGATAATCGCGGCCGAGGGGCCGACGCAACTGGCCAAGGAAGGGGCTTTCAACGAGAACAACGATCTCCGATTTACCCCGCAGGACATTCGTTTCACCGTCAAGGACGACACTTTGTATGCCACGATCCTCGCCTGGCCGGGCGCGAGCGTGTTGATCAAGAGCGTGGCCATGCAGGGTACGCAGATCGGGCTTTACCCCTCGGAAATCGCATCGGTCACCCTGCTCGGCGACGGCAAGCCCTTACACTGGGAGATGAAGGGGAACGGGCTTTTCGTGGAGATGCCCAAGGAAAAACCATGCGAACACGCCTTCGTCTTGAAGATCGCCCGCAAGTCGCCGTTTTGAGGCGGGAGGCATGAACCGAGTAACGAGACAATTATCAATGTCCCTTTCCTCTGAAAGGCGACCACCAGGGGCATCAGGCAAGTGGGAGCGGATTGGCGGTGCCGCGTCAGAATCGTTGGCCTGAGGTCGGCGACCGTGTCCAGTCCTCCTTTAGCAGCCTGTATTCAATCCGCCAGGTTTTCTTGCCAGTAATGGGAGTAGGCCAGTCTGGAAACCTAAACTTCAGGTGATTCTCGTCCTCAACGATCATGATGGTGTGAAGGTTGTGCGGTTTCCCGTCAAACGAGAAGACCGTATCCAGCGTGCCCTCGAAGACCTTTTGGTCCAGATTGCCCTTGCGGCGAGACAATTTTCCGAAAACCTTGCGAAGATTGATGCTAGGGCCAACCATTTCGACCGTCAGCGTCGTGCCATCGTCGTCGATCCGGAAAGGAATACCGCCGAAAGTCTTCCATGTGCCGGCAAGAGAAGCCCGCTGCGGTGGTTTGTCGCATGCTTTACTGTCGCCAACGGGGATAGGTTCCGGCCAGGGGAGTTCGTGAAAGCAGAATTGGCAGAACTGGCCCCAGAAAAGCGAGTTTTGTCCAGGATCGTGCCCTAACGCCCATGAGGTGTATCCGCCGTCCTTCAGCCCCAATGGTTTCGGATCACTAATCCATCCTTTGCCGTAGGGGACCAACGACCATACCGTGATACCGACCGGCGGCTCATAGATATATACTGCCCGTGCTTGGGTTTGTCCTTTTGGATTGAACGAAGTTACCGCCGGTCGGCATCGCACTGCCCAGCCGAGGTGGGACAACTACGAAAATGTCGATGGATTTCGTGATCGGCGCAGACCGCGACCGGAGGAAAACGCGGTCGTCGACAGAGCCACCTCGGAAAAAATGCTTCAGACTTGGAGAAAAGTTTCCTTGTCAAAAAGC
>Ga0194057_10001050_pt1 | contig 14153 bp, 11 predicted proteins | sample SepL4415m_MetaG_FD_155474 | JGI IMG/M metagenome (GOLD analysis project Ga0194057, IMG submission 155474) | Anoxic zone freshwater microbial communities from boreal shield lake in IISD Experimental Lakes Area, Ontario, Canada - Sep2016-L442-15m | ecosystem: Environmental > Aquatic > Freshwater... | reverse complement strand
ATTTCACCGAACGGCTCCGGAATCGCATATTATTCGGGGCCACTGTTTTTCGAACCGATCAGTACGGTACTAGTGGCGTCGGCTGGTCCAATGGGACCTCCACTGGCAGGAGCGGGGTTGATAATAGCTTCCCGGAATCCGAAAGCTTCTTCAGTGGTTTTGAAATTCTTGGGGATCTTCATGCTTTTTTCGGCCCTCGTTTGGGTCCGAACAATTTTTGGATTTGTCGCTATCCTCGTGATGGGAGCGATAGTGTTGGGAATCTCTTTCATGAGATCTCAAGGAATGCGAAATTTCGCAGTCCAATTTCTAGGTGTGCAGGCATGTGTCGCCACTTACGTTCAAATTGATTATCTGTTTAGCTACTCGGCTGGTCCCCTGGGAATCTCAGATACTGGTCGGATTCAGCAGATCCTTCTCTTGCCTTACTGGTTCTGGGGCGTATTAATGGCTGTTGGATCAATTTTTATTCTCATCACGAGCCTGCGAATTGCCTATCGATCTTAAATAGTAAAGCTTCTTGTTCAACGGAGAACCAACCATGGACTGACTGACAATCGAGAATCCAGACTTAGCTCTTTGCGCCCGTTTTTTGGGTTTGAATGAATCCGGCGTTGTCCCCGCCGGATTAGTTTTCAATAGTAAAATTCAGTAGCGGCTGGACGCAGCCCAAATGCCCAAAAATTCGACGGAAATTGTTCCGCTTTTAAAAATTTAGAGCGGCCCAAGATCGGTGGATCGAAGTCTTCAAATCAAGCCGATGGCTGTACGAAACTCCGCGGGGTTTCCAACCGGCAACATCAAGCCTTTATAGCTCTGAGGAGAAGGTTGATCATTTGTTCCGTACTGGCGATGGTGGGTTGTTTTTTGGAGAGCATCATGCGAGCGAGCGCCTCATGCTCGAATGCGCCTTGAACGAGATGCAGGTAATAACTGATTTCGAAATCCTTACGGAAATGGCCGCTGTGTTGTCCGGCTTCCACAGTAGATCTTATCAGTTTCCAGAAACGCCGGGTGTTCCGATATTCTTGAGATTCATAAAATTTGGGATTCCTGTACAATTCCAGTATTAAAACACGAGTCTCCCATTCTCGAATCTGAAAATCCAGAGCCCATCTTCTCAGCAAGTATAAGAGTCGTTCATAGGGATTTAATGCCCCGGAGAAAACGCGCTCCAATTCATCGGCCAATTCGATGAACCAGGTGCCCAGAACTGAGAGAAGTAGTTGTTCTTTGCTCTTGAAATATTGATAAATGGAAGCTTCGGCTATGCCTGCTTTTCCGGCTATTTCGGAGATGGTGGCACCGCCGTAACCTTTTTTACCGAATACTTCCGAGGCGACTTCCATTATCGTACGCCGCCTAAGCTCTCCACGGCTAGGTTCATCTCCATTTTCATATCCGACCGGCTGTTCGCGCCTCCATATCGCTGCTTTTATTAACGAGTACAGAGCATCCGCGGCCTCATTGGGATCATAGGGATCGCCGAAAAAAAGCCATCGCAAAACAATGCTGTCGATCGCGCCGAAAATCATCTCCAGAACGAGAATAACCTCTATGTCAGCGTCCACTTCTTGGTCCTGTATACCCTCTCTAATGGCCACAACAGCGAAGACGCTGTATTCTCGAATCATTTCATATGCCGGGGATTGGTAGAAAGCAGGTAATGTCCGGAGTTCACGTAGCAAAATTGAGGTGTAGTTCTTATTAACAGAGAGATCTCTGAGTTGATGCCAAATCAACTTCCTAATCTTGGGCTCGGCCCCTTTCATTCCTTGAAGATGCTCAGTGATGCCTTCCAGAGTCTCTTTAAGATGTCTTTCCGGAACAGTAACGATCAGATTTTCTTTGGTTTTGAAATATTGGAAGATAGATGCCTCATGTACCCCAGAATCATTAGAAATATCAGCGATAGTCGTATCGTGAAAACCGCGGGTGGCAAAGATACGCTCCGCGGATTCTATGATAAGTTGGCGTTTCCTATCTGCTGAAGGGCTTCTTCGTTTAGTGGAGGATGCCCTATTGATAGTGCTTACGGGCAATCCGGTACAATCCATATAAAAACCCCGGGGACTCGGATACAATGATCACTATATCTTCGTTTAAAACCTAATAACACTCATATGATAAAGAGTCAAGAACTTTCTTGTGTGCGTCGTGTGTAAGGTATGGGAGTGTGTTTTATTATCACTAATCTACTGATATTTAGTTGTTGATCCAATGATATTGAACGGCGCTGCGGGGGTTGCACAACTTGTTTCAATGAATTATTAGCATTCGTCCGTAGGTTCAGGACAAAAGCTACTGCTAATCATCTCGGAATTTTTTTTTCGTTAAAATGCAAAAAGTCTTGACATAGTTTTTACATAAGTTATATTCGTATCAACGATGTTACCAAGTCTCTGTCAACATAATCTTCAGAGCCCGGACGCAGGTCTCACCGGTTCAATTATACTATTGAGTATTGGGGCTCCGAGGCCATTCAGCAAAGGCAGGCCCGCTTGAACAAAAAGGATATTGATCCGGCGAATGTTCAGATCCGTCCGAAAGAAGAAGAAGACGTCGATGCCATTGCAGTAATAGACGGCATGTAATTCGGAGTGCCTCGACCGGAATATTATCGGGAAAAGCTTGGTTAAACCACTAAGGGAGCAGGAATTAATACTTCTTTAGTTGCACGAGCGCGGATGATCATAACGCAAGTTGAGTAAGGGGTAAGAAAGATGAGATACGCAGAGACAGGATATAATTTGGAAATCGATCTAACCCGAGGAAACATCGAGAGGGTAGAAACTGACCCAAAACTAACCGAACTTTATCTTGGGGGTCTAGGTACGAACGCCAAGATATTATGGGATAGGGTTCCCCCTGAAACCGACCCTTTTTCTCCGGACAATCTACTCATATTCAGCACCGGACTTTTATGCGGCACACCTGCTCCAGGTGCTAACCGTACCATTGTCACCACCTATTCTCCTCAGACCTTGTTAATGGGATATTCAATGATGGGGGGATTCTGGGCACCGGAATTGAAGTATGCCGGGTACGATAAAGTCATCCTTCGCGGCAAGTCCCCCAATCTGGTTTATTTGTGGATAAACAATGACAAGGTGGAAATACGTGATGCCGGTCATCTTCATGGTAAAGGCGCTGTTGAAACAGCAGAACTGATTCGACAGGAGTTGAAGGAGCCGAAAGCCCAGGTGGCTGCTATCGGCCTTGCCGGTGAAAACAGGGTCTATATGGCCTCCATCGAGCAGGGCAGGTCCAGTGCAAGCCGGCTTGGAGTAGGCGCCGTCATGGGAGACAAAGGGGTAAAGGCGAAGCTGTTCGTGGAACAAAAGACGTCAATATCGCCCGACCGGCTGAGTTTATAAAGTTTTGCAACGAAGTGCTGCAGTACATAAAAGACCGCGAACAAAAGCCGGTTCCGGGGGTAATGCCGATTTTAGCCGGGCTGGGGTCACCCCAAGAGATGAAACTCGTTGATGAGGAGTGGCACACCCAGAATTTCATGTGGGGGAACGCCCGCGAACGGAAAAGAGACTATTGGAACAAGGAAATCGAGGATAAGTGGAGGAAAACCCAAGTAAGTGTGCGGACACGGCTGGTCAGTTGCTATAACTGCCCGATGAAATGCGGGGCAACCATTTCGGTCCCGGGAATTTCAACCTACATGATGAAATGCTTCTCCAAACTTACCTATACCATGGCGGCCTTTTCAGACCTGGATTTCGGTTTCAGAATCGCTCAGCGTGCTACGGAGTATGGAGTGGACGGATTCTCAACCCCGCAAGTGATGGCATTCGCCGTTGAGCTTAAAGACGCCGGCATTTTGACTGACGAGGACTTTGCAGGATGCCCATCCGACAACGAAGGGAAATTTTACTGGTTGCTTGACAGAATTGTTCGACGAGAGGGAATAGGAGATGTTCTTGCCAACGGCACCTATTGGGCGGCCCAGCAGATCGGTAAGGGCGCAGAAGCATATGCTCATAACAACATCAAGAAACATGAGCAGCTTCCTCTCAAGCTGGGAATGCTCAATCCCGTCTATTATCTTATGTATTGTACCGGCGAGAAGATAAACATTACCCAAATCGAGGGGCAGTTCCCTCAGGCGCCTTTTCTTACGATGGAGGAAAGAGAAGACTTTGTAAAGGACTGGATCCAGGTTCCTGATGAAAAATTCAAGAAATATCTTCTGGACTGGGAACTACGTGGAGAACGCTCAAATCCATATTACCCAACCGTGGACATGTCCGTTGACATTGTCGATTGGCAAGAGATGATGCACCACATCGACGACGCCCTCGGGATGTGCGCCGGTTTATCGTCATTTCCCCTCAAGCCACCCTATCACATACACAATTACCCGACTTTAATCTCACTGGCGACAGGGATGGATATGGATGAAGCCGGACTAACGCAAGTATACAGGAGGAACCGAACTTTAGTCAGAGCCTTGAATGTAAGAAGAGGTCTGAGGAGGGCTGACGAGAAGCCGCCTGAGGACCACTGGAAGAAAAGATTCCCGGAACTGGAAGCTAATCTCTTGGATGCGTATTACAAATTCAAGGGATGGAATAACGATGGCATTCCCACGAAAGAGTCATTGAATGAACTCGCTTTGGATTACGTTGCCGAAGACTTCCTACTGAGAGGCATTTTGACGGATAACGAAGGCACTCCCTCCAAAGAAACTTCGCCGGAAACAGAAAAGAAATAAAATCAAGAGGTGGTAACCGGCATGGGTGAGAAAAAAAAGAAGATAATCAAATCAATAAAGATCGACGTTGAAAAATGCAATGGTTGCAGGGCATGTGAGGTAATCTGCTCTGCGTTTCATGCTACGCCGAAGTACAGCAGCAATAATCCGGGAAGGTCTCGTATTCGGGTGATTCGTGAACCGCTGAGAGACGTATATCTTCCTGTGTATGCCGGTGAGTATGCTCCAGCCGAATGTATGGGCAGAGACAAATACGTGATTGATGGAAAAGAATACGACGAGTGCGGTTTCTGCAGGGCTTCCTGTCCATCAAGGGATATTTTTAAGGAACCCGATTCCGGTCTCCCTCTCAAATGCGACATGTGCGAAGACGATCCGGCACAGGAAAAGCCCTTGTGTGTTCAGTGGTGCATTAATGACGCACTGATCTACGAAGAAAGGGAAGAGGAAGTAGAAGAAGAAGTGAAGCTGGAGGACGTAGAGATAGGACTGGAATCCATGATCGACAAGTATGGCTTGGAGAAGGTCATGGATACCGTTTCCCGGATGTCAGCGTCAAAGAAGGGCTGACACATTAGGCCGAAAGAAGAGGAAGGAAAACAGTGGAGACTGTAACCCCCTATAAAGAGATCATCGATGTCATCAAAACGAGCGGCGGAGAGGCATTCAAAAGATGCTTCCAATGCGGATTATGCGATACTGTTTGTCCGTGGAACAGGGTCAGAACTTTCAGTATGCGTAAGCTGGTCCGAGAGGCGACTTTCGGCCTGACCGAGATCGAAAGTGAAGACATATGGCTTTGTACAACTTGCGGAAGATGCCCCCAGCAGTGCCCCAGGGACGTAAAACAGATAGAATCCGGGGTAGCCTTACGCAGGATTGCCTCGGAATATGGGGTTTTTCCTGCTTCTGTCAAGCCTGTCCGCACCATAAACGCAGGCCTCGTTGGTCAAGGAAACCCCTTCGGTGAAGATCGAAAAAAAAGGGCGGCGTGGGCGGAAGGTCTTTCTGTAAAACCATTCACCGAAGGGATGGAAATTCTCTATTTTCCCGGCTGCTATCTCAGCTATGACCCAAGATTGAAAAAGGTGGCTAAAGCCACCGCCAATATTCTCAACTTGGCGGGGGTAGACTTCGGCATACTTGGCCCCAAGGAGAATTGCTGTGGAGAAAGCATCCGCAAGACGGGTGATGAGGAATTATTCAAGCGTCTGGCCAAAGAAAACATCAAAACCTTTATCGATAATGGGGTCAAGAAAATCCTCGTTTCTTCCCCTCATTGCTACCATACCTTCAAGAACGAGTATCCGGAATTCAGGGTGAACTTTGATGTGGTTCATATCTCCCAGTACCTGTTCGAGTTGGTGAACGAGGGAAGGCTTCAGCTTAAGAAGGATTATCGGAAGAAAGTTACGTATCACGACCCTTGTTACCTGGGTCGACATAACGGCATATACGATGAGCCGCGTGGGGTCTTAAAGAAGATACCGGGTTTAGAGTTGAATGAGATGGTTGAGTCCAGCTCGGATAGTCTCTGCTGCGGAGGCGGAGGCGGCAGGGTTTGGATGGAAACCCAAAAGGGTGAGAGATTCTCTGATCTCAGGATAGAACAGGCTCTTGGGGTCGGGGCCGAGGTGCTGGCTACTTCCTGCCCCTATTGCATTACCATGCTTGAGGACAGCAGGGTAACCATGGATGTTACCGAAAAGATCGAGGTGAAGGACATCACGGAAATTATCCAGGAAGTGATTTAATCGAAGTACCCTGATGAGGTGATAGAAAATGGGAGAATTACTATTGCTGAAAGAGAAACTTCAGCAACTTTGTGGGGGCCCTGTACAAACCAATTTTGGAGACGTCATGGTCGTAGGTGGCGGCATCAGCGGCATTCAAGCCTCTCTTGATCTTGCCACGGCCGGGTTCAAGGTCTACCTGATTGAAAAAGGGCCAAGCATTGGCGGCCATATGGCGCAACTGGATAAGACCTTTCCCACCAATGACTGCTCCATGTGAATACTCGCACCAAAGCTGGTCGAGGTCGGCCGGCATCCCAATATAGAGGTCCTCACCTATACTGAAGTCAACAGTGTAGAAGGTGAGGTAGGAGACTTTAAGGTAAGCCTGACTAAAAAGCCAAGGTATATTCTTGAGGATAAATGCACGGGCTGTACTACATGCGTAGAATACTGCCCGGCCAAATATCCAGATCAATATAATCAGGAAATATCGCTGAATAAAGCCGTCCATATATACTTTGCTCAGGCAATTCCTCTCATTTCATATATTGATGAAAGCTGTCTTTACCTCAAAGAGAAGAAATGTCGTATTTGCGAAGGAGTGTGCAAGAATAATGCAATAGATTTGAATCAAACGGCGGAGAAAAAAGAAATACAGGTAGGGGCGATCATTCTGTCTCCCGGCCTTGAGCCCTTTGATCCAAAGGTGAAGAAGGAGTATCACTACGGAGAGTTTGCGAACGTCGTAACCAGCATGGACTATGAGCGTCTGTTATGCTCCACTGGGCCATACGAAGGTGAGGTACTGCGTGCTTCCGACAAGAAGCATCCCCATAAAATAGCCTGGATTCAATGCATCGGTTCCAGACGGGTTACTCCGGGCGAAAACAGCTATTGTTCAGCCGTATGCTGCACCTATACCCAGAAACAGGTGATTATAACAAAAGATCATGATGCAGAAGCAGAGTGTACGATATTCCATAACGATGTGCGTTCCTATGGGAAGGATTTTGAGCGATACTACGAAAGGACAGAGAAACTTCCCGGCATCCGATTCTTCAGAAGCTACACTACGATAGTAAAAGAGGATCCTGTAACCAAGAATGTGACGGTACGGTATTCTACTCCCGATGAAGGCGTAAAAGAAGAAGAATTCGACATGGTGGTATTGTCCGTTGGATTGAATCCTCCTGCTGATGTGAAGTCCATTGCAAACAAATTCGGCATAGAACTCAATCCTCATGATTTTTGCAAGATCAACCCTGTCAATCCCATGACCACGAACAGACCCGGGATTTTTGTAAGCGGAGGCTTCCAGGGTCCTATCGATATCCCGGAGTCGGTCTTCAGCGCCAGCGGAGCGGGTTCCCAAATCGGTGAACTCCTTGACTACAGGCGAGGAAATCTTGCCAAAGAAAGGATATATCCGCCTGAACGGGATGTCTCCAAGGAGGAGCCAAGGATAGGAGTCTTTGTATGTCATTGTGGGGCCAATATCGGAAGGATAGTCAATGTTCCTGAAACAGTCGAGTACTGTAAAACGCTACCGAATGTTGTCCATGCTCAGGAACAGCTATTTTCATGCGCTACGAACTCCGCCAAAGAAATAACCGATATGACGAGGGAAATGGGGCTCAATCGAGTGATTGTCGCTGCCTGCAGCCCCAGAACCCTTGAACCGCTCTTCCGGGACACCGTTCGGGAGGCTGGAATTAATCAATATTACTACGAAATGGCGAATATCAGGGAGCACAACTCCTGGGTCCACTCGAAAGAAAAGGAAGAAGCCACCGAAAAGGCACACGATATAATCCGGATGTCGGCAGCACGAGCTTGCCATTTGGAGCCATTACAGGAATTTGATCTTCCCGTCAATAAGGCGGCCTTAGTGGTTGGTGGAGGCATCGCCGGCATGAATTGTGCTCTCTCCATTGCCAACCAGGGGCATGAGGTGCACTTGGTGGAAAAGAATACGGAGCTAGGGGGAATAGCACGAAAGATTCATTCCACGCTCGATGGACTGGATGTTCAGGAGTACCTGCGCGATCTCGTGGCAAAGGTGTATCAACACCGCTTAATACACGTCTATCATGATGCGACAATTACGGATGCTAAAGGTTATGTTGGGAATTTCGTGACCGCGGTCAAGTCTGAAACAGGATTTACAGAGATAAAACACGGTGCAGCGGTTCTTGCTATAGGTGCTGATCTATATACGCCTTCCGAATACCTTTATGGAGAAGATGACAGGGTAATGACCCACCTTGAGTTGGAGGAGCGGATCACCAAAGGAGACGAAAAGATAATTAACGCAAAAAGTCTCGTGATGATCCAATGCGTAGGCTGTAGAAATGAAGAGAGAAATTACTGCAGCCGGTTATGCTGCAGCCAGTCTGTAAAGAACGCATTGAATCTGAAAGAGATAAATCCCCAGATGGACATTTACATCCTCTTTCGGGATATGAGAACCTATGGGTTCAATGAGGATTATTACCGGGAGGCTTCAAACAAGGACATAAAGTTTATCCGCTATGAACCGGAGGATAAACCTCAGGTGGAAGCCGGCGAGTCGGACGAGGGTCGGCCCGTTCTAAAGGTTACCGCGACCGATTATATCTTAGGTAAGAAGCTCGAATTGGATGCTGACATAATTGCCCTGGCTGCCGCTGTCATACCATCGGCGGCGACCAAGGAAATAGCCGGATTATTCAAGGTAACTTTGAACCCGGATGGCTTCTTCAAAGAAGCCCATGTCAAATTAAGGCCTGTTGAGTTTGCTACAGACGGCGTTTATCTCTGTGGACTGGCTCATTATCCCAAGTTTATTCAGGAAACGATCAACCAGGCTTATGGAGCTGCAGGCCGGGCCTTAACGCTTCTCTCCCGTGATGTAGTGGTCGCCTCCGGTTCTGTGTGCGCGGTGGATGAGGATAAGTGTGTTTCGTGTGGGGCATGTATAACGGTATGCAACTATGGCGCCATAGAGTTTGTCGAGACATCGCGCGGCAGAAAGGCCATGGTTAATCCTGTCCTCTGTAAAGGTGATGGTCTCTGCAACACGGTGTGCGCGACGTCTGCCATAGTGCTGAAGCACTATACCGATGAAGAACTCTTGAGCGAAATTGATGCGGCGTTTCCAGAGGAGGAGGTCATACAGCGAATGGATGCTGCGGTTGGAGATGTGTAGAAATATACGAATGAATAAAGCCGGGACTACCAATTACGAGGTGAGAACGTATGAGTGCAGGACTTAAATTCAAACCAAAGGTCTTAGGGTTTGTATGCCATTGGTGAGCATACGGCGCAGCCGACTTAGCTGGAGTTTCCAGAAGTCAATATACAACTGAAATGAGGCTCATTCGCGTCATGTGTTCCGGTCGAGTCGATCTGGCACATGTATTCCGGGCTTTCTCAAACGGAGCGGATGGGGTTTTCCTTGGTGCATGCCACTTAAATGAATGTAACTATATTACTCATGGAAATTACCATGCATTAACCATGGTGAGCCTAGCTAAGAAATTGCTGGAACACATAGGGCTGAACCCGGAGAGATTGAAGATCGCATTTATGTCCGGCGCTGAAGCCAACCTTTTTGTCGAAGGGGTTAATGGTTTTGTCAAGAAGGTGAAGGAGCTAGGACCCCTTGGCCTAGGGGAAGGCCTGGACGAAAAGGAATTGAAGTTCAAACTGGAAGCGGTCACCCGGCTTATCCCCTACATCAGACTGGTGGAAAGGGAGAGGCTGAGACTGCCTGCTATGCCGGAAGAAGAATACCGTAAATTCTTCGACAGTGACGAGCTGAACCGGTTATTTAATGAAACCATTGCCGATAAATTGGCCATAAGCCAAATTATGTTACTCCTGCGGGAAGGACCCCTTTCAACTGCAGAAATTGCAAAGACTTTAGGGCTAACCCCGTCTAAGGTATCAAAACACCTTAATGCATCATCGAAGCAAAGATTGGTCCGATACGATGAAAGCCGGAAGTGCTTTGCTCTCGCCTGAGGTGAAAAAGCAGGCGGTGGATCAGAAGAAAGAAGAACATTAGGACAGAGGCTATGGACAAACACATAATCGACCAGATAATTGATAAACACAACTGCGAGCCCAGTTATCTCATTCAGGTGTTACTGGACATTCAGGCAGAAAATAACTGGCTTCCCAGGGAGGCATTGGAGAGAGTCGCCGAAAGATTGCAGGTTCCTATGACCCGGATACAGCATATCGCTACCTTCTACAAAGCCTTTAGTTTGGTTCCTAAGGGACGCCATCAAATTCACATTTGTCTGGGAACAGCCTGCCATGTTCGGGGTGCGTCGCGTGTGCTCGACACGGTGCAAGGCCTTACGGGAATTGAACCGGGTGAAACAGACCTGGATCTGAAGTTCAGCCTGGAGACCGTTAACTGCCTCGGCTGCTGTGCTTTAGGACCGGTGGTGGACATCGATGGAAAGACTCATGGTAAGATGGCGCCGGCAAAGACCTCAGACGTGTTAAAAAATTATGATTAAGGAAGAACTATGCCGCGGATAAATTCACCCGCTGAATTGGAAGCATTCAGAAGAAACCTCCTCTCGGAAAGAGACCCCAATAAAACCTGTATTACGCTCTGTTCCGGATCTGCTTGCCATGCTTCTGGCAGTCGGGAAGTGGCTGCCAGTATCCAAGAGGAAATCCAAAAACAAGGTTTAAACGCCGAGGTGGAATTCAGGAGGACCGGTTGCCACGGCTTTTGTGAGCGGGGCCCCATTATCGTTATTCGCCCTGAGGAAATATGCTATTTCCAGATAAAGCCTGAGGATGTTCCTGAAATTGTCTCCGAAACTATAAAGGAGAAGAAGGTCATAGAGCGTTTGCTTTACACCGACCCTGCCACTAATGAAAAGATAGTTCATGAATCTGATATCCCCTTCTACAAGAACCAGGGCCGTATTGTTTTCGGTTCCAACGTAAGTGTTGATCCCAAGAATATCGATGACTATCTTGCAATTGGCGGTTATTCCGCGCTGGCCAAGGTTCTTTCCGGGATGACCCCCGACCAGGTATTACAGGAAGTCAAGAAAGCAAATCTGAGAGGGAGGGGAGGCGGGGGCTTTCCCGCAGGGACCAAGTGGGAAGGATCCCGTAATGCCCCCGGCGACGTAAAGTATGTGATCGTCAATGCAGACGAGGGGGACCCTGGAGCTTATATGGACAGGAGCCTTCTCGAGGGGAATCCTCACTCAGTCCTCGAGGGGTTGACCATCGGTGCCTATGCCATCGGTTCGCACGAGGGCTATATTTATGTGCGACAGGAATACCCCTTAGCGGTAGAGAATGTGAACATCGCTATCCAGCAGGCCGAGGAGTTTGGCCTTCTCGGGAAAAACATCCTTGGCTCAGGCTTTGATTTCATCGTTAAGGTCCACAGAGGAGCCGGCGCTTTCGTCTGTGGTGAATCAACCGCTCTGATGACGGCATTGGAAGGCAGGGCAGGAGAGCCCAGACCCAAGTACGTCCGCTCCAACGTCGTAGGCCTCTGGGGCAGACCCAGCGTTTTGAACAATGTCGAGACATGGGCCAATGTGCCGCTCATCATCAACAACGGAGCCGACTGGTTCACTCAGTTTGGAACTGATACCAGCAAGGGCACGAAGATTTTCTCCCTGGTCGGTAAAATAACCAACACGGGCCTCGTAGAAGTACCCATGGGCACGCCCCTGAGAGATATTATCTACAAGATCGGCGGCGGAATCCCTGGAGGCAAGAAGTTCAAAGCAGTGCAGACCGGAGGACCGTCCGGCGGATGTCTCCCTGAGGAACTGTTGGATTTGCCGGTTGGTTTTGATGAACTCACCAAGGCCGGGTCAATGATGGGGTCAGGTGGGATGATCATAATGGACGAAGATACGTGTATGGTAGATATCGCTAGGTACTTCCTCGAATTCCTCACTGAGGAATCGTGCGGTAAATGCGTCCCCTGCCGTGAAGGCATGAGGCAGATGCTCAAGATTCTCACTAATATCACGAAAGGAAAGGGAAAAGAGGGCGATATCGAGCTTCTGGAGCAGCTATCCGAGACAGCCATAGAAGCGGCCCTTTGTGCTTTAGGTAAGAGTTCCCCTAACCCGTTTTTGAGCACGTTGCAACACTTTAGAGAAGAGTATGAGGCCCACATCAAGGAGAAGCGATGCCCGGCTCTATCGTGCAAGGAACTCATCTCGTACTATATTGACCCGGATAAGTGCCAGGCCTGTATGAATTGCCTCAGGAAATGCCCTTCCGAGGCGATTACCGGCGGCAAGAGGCAGATCCATGTCATTGATCAGGAGAAATGCACCAAGTGCGGAACCTGCTTTGAAGTTTGCCCCTCTCGCTTTGCTGCGGCCAAGAAGATTTCCGGCGAGCCTGTTCCGCCTCCTATCCCTGAAGAAGCCCGAACTATAGTCAGAAAGAGTAAAGAAAAGTGAACGAAATCCTGTTAAAGATCGACGGAAAAGAAGTTAAAGCCAAAGAAGGGATGACCGTCTTGGAGGCGGCACGAAGCGCGGGGATATCGATCCCCACACTGTGTCACCACGAGAAATTGGAACCCTACGGGGCTTGTCGACTTTGTATAGTAGAAGTAGAAAGTCGCGGCTGGACAAGAATCGTTGTTTCCTGCGTCTACCCGGTGGAGAAAAATATAATCGTAAGAACCAGATCTGAGAAGGTTGATAGAATTCGCAAAATGATCTTAGAGCTTCAGTTGGCTCATGCTCCTGATTCATTCATATTGCAGGATCTGGCTAAAGAGTATGGTGCGGACAGGGACCGTTTTGAAAAAGAGCCCTCCTTTTGCATTCATTGTGGTCTCTGTGTAAGATACTGCGCTGAGGTCAAAAAGAAGAACGCGGTCGGATTTGTTGATAGAGGAATAAGGAAAGAGATCAGTTTCATCCCAGAGATAGCCTCAAAGGAGTGCTGGAACTGCAAAGAATGTTTTCCCCTTTGCCCTACGGAGGCACTCCAAGCCGCTTACGTTTTAATGGAGGCGCTCATATCCCCCCCACCTTCCTTGAAACGCGAGGCAGAGAAATAGGCAGCGGTTGATACTCTTCCAAGTCAGCATAAAGTTTTTTCCCTTCCAGAAGGGTCTCCATCGGGGTTTGCCCTGGAACCTTTTCCTCGCTGGAGCCAGATCGCCAAAGAACTATTAGCCAACCACATAAACCAGCGACTTCCCTTAATGAGCTAATCGGGTGACCCGAGAGGATTCGAATCTTGTACGCGTGGTGTAGTGGCGTCAGCTGGTCCAATGGGACCACCACTGGCAGGAGCGGGGTTGATAATGGCTTCCCGGAATCCGAAAGCTTCTTCAGTGGTTTTAAAATTCTTGGGGATCTTCCTGCTTTTTTCGGCCATCGTTTGGGTCCGAACGATTTTTGGATTTGTCGCTATCCTCGTGATGGGAGCGATAGTCCGGAGTTTTCCCAAGACGCTTATCTGTATCGCGTAATATGTTGAATTCGCGTTGTTTTATGGAACTAATTGTGTTGTAACACATTATTGTTGCGAAAAGCGCGCAATAAGACTCTTGAATCAGGGCTTGACAAGCTTAGTCAAAGGTCGTAATGTTCAACTGTGAGTTTGACACCGGATTTCAAAAAAAGGAAAAAGGTAAATTCGAAATCAATCCTATGAAGAAACAGAGATTCATAATCTTGGCG
>Ga0194057_10001040_pt1 | contig 14183 bp, 14 predicted proteins | sample SepL4415m_MetaG_FD_155474 | JGI IMG/M metagenome (GOLD analysis project Ga0194057, IMG submission 155474) | Anoxic zone freshwater microbial communities from boreal shield lake in IISD Experimental Lakes Area, Ontario, Canada - Sep2016-L442-15m | ecosystem: Environmental > Aquatic > Freshwater... | reverse complement strand
CGAGGCTCACGTAGTCGGTGATCCGCGTCCCCTGGGGAAGCCCCGCCGTCGTGCGCGCCATAGCCGCTCCTCCTGTGCTCGTTTCGAGGAGGATACCACAGAATGACGGTTAAGTGAACAGTATTGGGCTTAGGGCCTATCCCGTTAGGTCTGCACGCACGGATGCGCCCGTGGACACGTCGCGGATGCGGCCCCTCCCCGGATCCCCACGTAGCTGGGCTACGAGGGGACCGTCTCGTGACCGCCCCGCTCGGTCCACGAACGCCCCGCACGCACATCCCTATCGGGATAGGCCCTTACCGGCGCCCCGCATGGTGGTTGCGCCTCAGGCTCCCGACAGACGCGACCAGGCGCGCGGCGGACGCGCAAATCGCGGGCCGCGTCGCCGCGGGTGCGCCTGGACCGGAGCGCCGCGGGACAGCCTCGGCCGCGCCGTTTCATCGGCGCCGCGCGCGAAGGTGCGCAGACTGCCCTGGTCGATCGCTACGGGTGCTTTGGGGGCGCTGTCTCGCAGGTCGGCGTCGAGACCATCGCCTGGTATCGGCACGAGGGCGCCATCGACGTTGAGGGGATCGGCGTCGAGCTTGAACAACGCGCCCGAGAGCATGAAGAGCATCGCCGGCGCCTGGGGGCGCATCGCCGATGGGGGAGAGGCGACCTGTCTCAACAGGGTGTTCATGAACGGTCTTGACTGCACGGATGTGAGGGATCTCACGCGTGGAGAGATCGAGGGTCGACGCCAGGCGCTCCTGGCGATCGAGGCCCTTCGGCGCTACGCGCCCGGGTTCGAAAACGCTCGCTTGAGGGATTTCGGCATGACCCTGGGCACGCGCGACTCGAGGAAGATCGTGGGCCGCTACGACATCACCGCGCAGGATGTGCGCGATCAGGCGCGATTTGACGACTCGATCGGGATCTTCCCCGAGCTCATCGACGGGTACGGCGTCCTCAGCCCGCCCACCACGGGTCGCTACTTCCAGGCGCCCTACGGGATCCTCGTTCCGCGGGACGTCGGGAACCTGCTGGTCGCTGGGCGCTGCGTCGCCGGCGACAAGGTTTCGCACGCCGCGATCCGCGGTCAGATGTGCTGTACCGTGACGGGGCAGGCGGCCGGTGTGGCCGCCGCCGTGCCTCTCAGGGACGGCGGGAGCACGAGCCCGGTGGACATCGCACGAGTCCAGAGCGCGCTCAAGAATCAGGGGGTGCGGATCTTCTGAACCGCGGGAGCGTCTTGGGCATGAGTGAAAGCAGGGAGTGATCGTGAAACCTTTTCGCACCACGTATGAGGCGGACGTCGTGGTCTTTGGCGCAGGTCCAGCAGGCATCGCCGCCGCCATTGCCGCTGCAAGAGAGCAGCAGAAGGTCTACTTGATCGAACTGCAGAACGTGGTCGGTGGCGTCATGTCATCCTGTCCCGGCATGATGTTGGGGTCAGGATACCCCTGCGACAAGAGCATCGGCGGGTTTTTCGAGGAGCTCGTGAGCCGCCTCTATCATCACGATCCGCCGGTGGCGGAACGCAGAGCGTGCAGCCTGGCGAACTTCGGCGATGAAGTGGTGTATGACTACGAATACGCGCTCTCTGCTCTGTATGACATGCTCGCCGAAGCAGGCGTTGAAGTGCTCTTCAATCATATCCCCTGCAATACGCACGTAGCAGATGATTCCATCAGTCGTGTGGAAGTCGTACACGCGCAAGGATGCGACGACTTTGTCTCCAGAATGTACATCGATTGTACGGGGAACGGAGACGTTGCCGCGGCAGCCGGTGTGCCAAGTCAACTGGGTGACAACAAAGGCCTGATGATGGGCGCCACCCTTACGTTCTTCATGGAGAATGTAGACTGGGATAGAGCATTCGCAGAGAGCTCAGACCCCTACTTTACGAGATATGCAGAGATGGGGATCGCAGAAGGCAGACTACCAGGAACACTTCCGCAGATATATATGCTCAAAGGGTTCAGAGACGGCACGGTGTTCTTCAATACGGTCACCGTGACAGGTGTCGATGGGACCCACAGTCGTAGCGTGGCGAGGGGAACGCAAGAAGCACGGCGCCAGGTGATGCATCTGGCGAGGTTCTGCAGGGAAGAGATGCCGGGCTTCGAGAAGAGCCATCTGAGCTACGTTGGGCCGACGGTAGGCGTCCGCGAAACCCGGAGGCTGGAGGGTCTGTATCGATTGACTTTCGCGGATGTGGCGGCAGCGACCAGGTTCGAAGACGGGATCGTGGCTTGTGACAGCCCTCTGGATGAGGTCTTCAGAGACGAGAGCACGAGCCACTATTCGCATGAGGCGGCGCTGCCGCAGGGTGAGTACTACACCATCCCGTTTCGGACGCTGGTCCCACAGAAGATCAAGAACCTCTTGTTCGCCGGGCGGGCGCGGTCCGTGGACGCCAAGGCATTCGCGACAGGGAGAGGCATGCCGCAGTGCATGGCGATGGGGCAGAGCGTCGGTGTGGGCGCCGCGCTTGCGAACGCGGACGCCTGCAGGGTGCAGGACATCGATACGCAGCGCCTGGTCGAAAGGCTCGTTGCGCTCGGTGTGCGCGGAATAGGCCATCGGCCTCTGTAGCGTCAACGCCACGTCGAGGGACTCGACCGTGCACCACCTTCCCTCACCGCGTCCGCGCACCCCCTGACCCTGCGCTGGTCTTGCCGCATGCACTCGCGCCCTCCCGCCTCGGCCTACGCCGCCGCCGTGGGCATGACCGTGGCCTTCGGGCTCTCGTTCGTGGCCACCAAGTACGCCCTGCGAGGCTTCGAGCCGCTGCTGCTCGCGCTGCTCCGCTTCGCCCTTGCCGGAGGCATCCTCTGGGTGGTGTGGCGGCTGCGCTTCGGCCGCGTGCGGGTCTCACGCGCGGAGCTCGGCCGCCTCGCGCTGCTGGGCTTTGTCTCGCTCACCGTGTACTTCAGCTTCGAGAACCTGGGGATCGCCCGCACCAGCGCTTCCGAGGCCGCCATCCTCATCGCCACGATCCCGCTGTTCGTCGTCATCCTGAACGCGTTCACCCTGCGCGAGCGCACCACGGCGCGGCAGTGGGCGGGCATCGCGCTCTCATTCGCCGGCATCGCCGCGCTGGTGCTGCTCGGCGGCGCCGCGGGCGGCGGGAGCGGCGCGGGCGGCGGGCTCGCCGGCCACCTCGTCGGCAACCTCCTGGTGCTCGCCGCCTCGCTGTCGGCGGGCGTGTACAGCATCCTTGCCCGGCGCATGATGGTGAGTCGCCCCGCGCTCTTCGTGACGACCTTTCAGAACCTCTTCGGGGCGCTGTTCATGCTCCCGCTCGCGGTCGCGGAAGCTCTGCTCGTGGGCGTGCGGCAGCCGACGCCCGCCGCGGCCGGCGGGCTGCTGTTTCTCACGATGGTGTGCTCCATCACGGCCTTCCTGCTGCTCAACTACGCGTTCCGCTTCATCGCCGCGAGCGAGGTGGCCGTGTTCATCAACCTGACGCCCATCGTCGCCGTGGCCGGCGCCTACGCGCTGCTCGGCGAGCGCTTCACGCCGGGGCAGGCGGTGGCTGCTGTGGTGGTCGTCGCGGGGGTCTGGTTGACGAACAGCGGCGGGGGAGCCGCTAGAAATCCATCGGCAGGATGAGGTCGAGAGCCAGGGCCTCGACGAGCTTCGCCGCCTCCTCCGCGAAGTTGCGCCTGGTCATGGCGTCGGCCTCGCGGGCCAGCACTTTGGCGCCGAGGTAGATCTCGCGATTGAAGGCTTCGACGCCCTCGCGGCCGAGGACGACGCGGCGCTGCGTCTCGCAGTTGGGGCAGCGCAGCACGAGGTTCCAGCTCGCCTCACGGTTGCGCTCCCAGTCCAGCGGGTGCACGAGGTCGCAGCCGCAGAGGGGGCACTCGTGGGCCGCTCCGCGCGGCTCCTGCCCGACGGGCGGCGGCGCTTGCGTCGCCGTAGGCTTGGCGTCGGTCTGCGCCTCTCGCGCGGCCGGGCCGGCGGCGCGCGCGCGCGCCGGAGCGGAAGAGGCCTGCGATGGGGTGCTCGCCGGCGCGAACACGATCACCTCGACGGCAGTGCCGTCGGGGAAGATGAAGAGCTCCATCCGCTGATCTTCGTCGTTGCTCATATCCGCGCCCCGGCGCCGCCCGGGTCCGCCTCCTCTCTCACGAGCTCTATCGGAACGGCAACGCCGCCACTTGACTTCTGGCGTTGTCTGCGCGGGCAACGGCGCCGGCGAGGCGCCGGCGAGGCGCCCGGCCCATCTGGACAGCGCCGCGCGCGGTGGGGGATACTACCGGGGCGCCGTCCCGGCGCCCCGCGCCCATGACCAGCCCCTCCACAGACACTCACGACCCCGCCGCCCTGCCCATCGGCATGTTCGACTCGGGCATGGGCGGTCTCACCGTGCTCCACGAATGCCTGGTCACCCTGCCCGGCGAGAACTTCGCCTACGTCGGCGACACGGCGCGCTTCCCCTACGGCGAGAAGTCCCGCGCGGAGCTCGAGGTCTATGCGCGGCAGCTCACGGCGTTTCTGGAGACCGTGCCGGTCAAGCTGGTCGTCGTGGCCTGCTACTCGGCCACCTCGGCGGCGCTGCCGCTGTTGCAGGAGCGCTTCTCCACGCCCATCGTGGGCGTGGTCATGCCGGGCGCGCGGGCGGCGGTGCAGACGTCGCGGTACCGCCGCATCGGCGTGCTCGCCACCGCGGCCACCGTGGCCAGCGGCGCCTACCCGCGCGCCATCCGCAGTCTGGACGAGGGCGCCGAGGTGTATCAGCAAGCCTGCCCCGGCCTCGTCTCGTTCATCGAGGACGGCGACGTGGCCAGCCAGGCGCTCGCCGACGCGGTGCGCGGCTTCACCGCGCCGCTGAAGGCAAAGCGCCCGGACGTCGTCATCATGGGCTGCACGCACTACCCGCTCATCGCGCCCATGCTGCAGCGCTTTCTGGGGCGCGACGTCACGCTCGTCAACCCGGCCACCGAGATCGCCCTGGAGGTCGAAGGCATCCTCCGGCGGCGGGGCCTCGCCAGACCCGCCGACGACCGCGTGGGCTCGTACCGCTTCTACGCCACCGGCGACGTCGAGGCTTTTCGCAGCGTCGGCGCGCGCTTTCTGCAGATGCCGCTCACGCGCGTCCGCAAGCTCTCGCTCGACGCCTTGGGCGCCCTCGTCGCGCCATGAGCGCCCGCCTGCTCGTGCGCGCCGCGCTGTACGCCGCGCTCTACGCGGTTCTCACCCTGGCGCCCGGTCTCAATGCGTTGTCGTACGGGCCGCTGCAGTTCCGCGTCTCCGAGGCTCTGCTGGTGTTCGCCTGCGTCGATCCGGCGGCCGTGGTGGGCCTCACGATGGGCACGGCCCTGGGCAACCTCGGCAGCCCGATGGTGATCGTCGACGTCGTCATGGGCTCCCTGCTGACGCTGGTCGCGGCGTCGCTGATGCATCGCCTCGGGCCGCGATTTCTGGCCCTCGTGGCGCCCGTGGTCGTCAATGGTTTCGGCGTCGGGGCCATGCTGGCGCTGGTGCTGGACCTGCCGTTCTGGGCCAGCGCCGTCTGGGTGGCCGCCGGTGAAGCAGCCGTGATGGCCACCGGCGGCGCGGCGCTGCTCGTGCTCGTCAAGCGCCGCGGCGACCTGTTCGGACTCACGCTACCGGCGGCCTGACGGCCGCGCGAGACCGCCGCGGCGGCCGGGGAGGACCATCTTGAGGACAACACGCAACGCCGACGAGCTGCGGCCGCTGAGCATCGAGCCGGCGGTGGCCAAGTTCGCCGCCGGCTCGGCGCGCATCGCGCTCGGCGACACGATCGTGCTCTGCACCGCGTCGCTCAGCGACGGCGTACCCCGCTGGCTGCGCGGCTCCGGCCGCGGCTGGCTCACCGCTGAGTACAGCATGCTGCCCGGGGCCACGCCCACGCGCACCGCCCGCGAGGCGGTGCGCGGGCGCCAGTCCGGGCGCACCATGGAGATCCAGCGGCTCATCGGCCGCAGCCTGCGCAGCGTCGTCGACCTCGGCATCGTCGGCGAGCGCACCATCGCCGTGGACTGCGACGTGCTCCAGGCCGACGGTGGCACGCGCACCGCCGGCATCACCGGCGCCTACGTGGCCGTGTATCAGGTCGCGCTCAAGATCAAGGACCTGCTCGGCCTGAACGAAGTGCCGCTCTTCGACTCGCTGTCCGCCATCTCCGTGGGCGTCGTCGATGGCCGCACGCTGCTCGACCTGGATTACGAGGAGGATTCCGCCGCCGCCATCGACATGAACGTGGTCATGACCGGCGCGGGCAAGCTCGTCGAGGTGCAGGCCACCGCCGAGGGCGAGCCGTACGCGCGCGAGACGCTGGATGAGATGCTGGATCTGGCCGCCGCCGGAGCGGCCGCCCAGGCGGCCGCGCAAACGGCGGCCGTCGAGGCGCTGGGCTGAGGGCGGGCGGCGTGCGCTTCATGCTGGCCACCGGCAACCGCCACAAGCTCGGCGAGCTCCAGCAGATCCTGGCGCCGTTCGAAGTGCTGCAGATGCCGGCGTGGGTCGAGCTGCCCCCCGAAGACGTCGAGTCGTTCGCGGCCAACGTTCGCGACAAGGCGCTCGGGCTGGCGCGGGCGCTTGCGGCCGGCCCGCCTGCGGCCGCCGGCCCGCCCGACCTCTTCTACCTCGCCGACGACTCCGGCCTCGAGGTCGAAGCATTGGGGTGGGCGCCGGGCGTCACCAGCGCCCGCTACGCGGGCGTGGACGGGCCCGGCGCCGACGCCGCCAACGTGGCGCGCCTCCTGCGCGAGATGGCCGGCTGCGCCGGCCCGCGCGCCCGCCGGGCGCGCTTCGTCTGCTCTGTTGTCGCCATCGGCCCCGACCTGACAGAATACACGGCCACGGGGCACTGGTGGGGGGCCATCGCCACGGCGCCGCGCGGTGCAGGCGGGTTCGGCTACGACCCCGTCTTCGTCCCCGAGGGGTCGGATCTCACGGTGGCCCAGTGGCCACAGGCCGACAAGGACCAGGCCAGCCACCGCGCCCTGGCCGGCAGAGCCCTTCTCGAAGGGTTGCGACGGGAGGGCTTGCACGATGGGGGTTGACGATCCTGGGGCGCGAGACCCTCACAGCGACCTGACCAACCACCGCCTCAAGTCGCGGGCCGCGGCCGTCTCCATCGCCTCCAACTCGGCGCTGATCGCCTTCAAGCTCGTGGCCGGCGTCATGTCGGGCTCCATCGCGATCATCTCGGAGGCCCTGCACTCGGGCTCGGACCTCGTGGCCGCGATCATCGCTTTCTACTCGGTGCGCAAGGCCGCCGTGCCGCCCGACCTCCACCATCACTACGGCCACGAGAAGGTCGAGAACCTGAGCGGCGTCATCGAGGCCCTGCTCATCATCGCCGCCGCCGGCGTGATCATCTACGAGGGCATCCTCAAGATCGTCCACGGCCCGCCGCACATCGACCACATCTGGCTGGGCGTCGGCGTGATGGTCGTCTCGGGCGTGGTCAACCTCGTGGTCTCGCGCAAGGTGCTCTATCCGGTCGCCCGGCGCACGCAGTCGGCGGCGCTCGAGGCCGACGCCGCCCACCTGCTCACCGACGTCTACACGTCGTTCGGCGTGGCCGGCGGCCTGCTGCTCGTCAAGCTCACCGGCTGGGAGCTGATCGACCCCATCGCCGCCATCGCTGTGGCCGTGCTCATCATCAGCACGGGCTACCGGCTCGTGGTGCAGTCCACCAAGGTGCTGCTCGACCAGACGCTGCCCGAGGCGGAGCTCGAGGAGATCCGCCGCTGCGTCACCGAGCACCGCGGCGATCTCATCTGGGGCTACCACAAGCTGCGCGCCCGCCAGGCCGGAAGCCGGCGGCACATCGACCTGCACATCACCGTCGACGAGACCCTGACCGTGGCCGCGGCGCACGAGACCGCCGAGCACATCGCCGCCGACATCCGTGCGTGCGTGCCCAACTCCGACGTGCTCGTGCACATCGAGCCGCGCTCCCACGAGCGCGAGGACGGCACCTGAGGGCCTATCCCGCCACGTCTGCACGCACGGATGCGCCCGTTGACACATCGCGGATGCGGCCCCTCCCCGGATCCCCACGTAGCTGGGCTACGAGGGAACCGTCTCGTGACCGCCCCGCTCGGTCAACGAACGCCCCGCACGCACATCCCTGCCGGGATAGGCCCTTCTGAGCGTCAGAAGATGAACGGCGACGCCACCAGCGTCACCGAGAGCCCGATCAGGGCCACCGAGAACGTCCAGGCGATGGTGTTGTAGATGCGCCCGTTGACGTGCTCGCCCATGATCTTCGGGTCGTTGATGATCTTGAGCACGTAGATGAGGATGATGGGCAGCAGGATCCCGTTCACGTCCTGGCTGAGCAGCATCACCTGCACCAGCGGGAGGTGGGGGATGATGGCGACCAGCGCCGGCACGAGGATGAAGGCCGACAGCAGGCCGTTGAAGACCGGCGCCTCGTCCCACTTCTTGTCGAGCCCGCTCTCGAAGCCGAAGGCCTCGCACACTGCGTAGGCGGTGGTGAGCGGCAGGATCGACGCTCCCAGGATGGAGACGTTCAGGAGGCCGAAACCGAAGAGCAGCGACGCGGCCCGGCCGGCGAGCGGCGCCAGCGCCCGGGCCGCGTCCTGGGCCGTCTCCACGACGATGCCGGTCTTGTAGAGGGTGGCCGCGCAGGCCAGCACGATGAACAGGTCGATGGCGTCGGTGAACACGGCGCCGATGAAGACCTCCACCTTGGTGTAGACGTACCGGGTGATCGAGATGCGCTTGTCGACGATGTAGGCCTGGATGAAGAACTGGCCCCAGGGCGTGATCGTCGTGCCGATGGCGGCGATCGCCGTGAGCAGCCACAGGCTGTTCATCTGGGCCTTGGGCACGATAGTGCCGTGGACCGCCGCCCCCCAGTCGGGCTTCGCCAGCATGCCGGCGACAAAGTAGGCGACGTACACCGCCGTGAGCGCCAGAAAGACGCGCTCGACCTTGCGATAGTTGCCGCGCGTCACCAGCAGCCAGACGCCCACCGCGACCGGTGGCACGGCCAGCCACGGCGGGATGTGGGCGAGGCTGAACGCGGCAGCCACGCCCGAGAACTCCGCCACGGTCGTGCCGAAGTTGGCGACGAGCAGGGCGAGCATCGCGAACGCCGTCAGCTTGAGGCTGAACTTCTCGCGGATCAGCGCCGCCAGACCCTTGCCGGTCACGGCGCCCATGCGCGCGCCCATCTCCTGCGTGACGGCGAGGATAGGCGTGATGAGCAGGAGCAGCCAGAGCATGCTGTAGCCGTAGCGGGCGCCGATGACCGACCAGGTGGTGATGCCGCCGGCGTCGTTGTCGGAGGCCGCCGAGATCAGGCCCGGCCCGAGGATCGCGAGGAAGATGGCCAGCCGGCTGCGGCCGATGCGGCCGGCCAGCCGGCGGCCTACACTCCGTGGAGACTGCGCCATCGAGGCCTCCTCAATGGAAGATCCTCGGCAGGCGCTTCTTCCAGGCGAGCGGAAGCACCAGGTCGATGGCATCGTCGATGGTGATGATGCCGTGCAGCTCGCCCTCGTCGTCAACGACCGGCAAGGCGAGCAGGTTGTACTTCGCGATCACGTTCGTGATCTCTTCCTCGGAGGCCGCCGTGGATACCGCCACAGGGTTCGCGGTCATGAACTCGCGGACCTTCTTGTCGAGCGGCGTGGTGAGCAGGTCGCGCAGCGAGAACACGCCGCGCAGGTGCTCGGAGCGGTCGACCACGTAGATGTAGTAGACGGTCTCCACGTGCTCGGCCTGCTCGCGCAGTCTCTGCGTAGCCTCCTCGGCGGTGTCGTCGAGGCGCGCCCAGGCGTACTCGGTGGTCATGATGCCGCCGGCGGAGTGCTCCGGGTAGCTGAGCAGCTCGCGCATATCGTCGGCGTCGCCCTTCTCCATCATCGCGATGAAGTGCGCGCGGCGGTCGTCGGGCAGGTCGGCGAGCAGGTCGGCGGCGTCGTCGGGCGACATCTCGCTGAGGATCTCGCTGGCCTTGTCGTCCGGCAGATCGAGGAGCAGCGCCGCCTGGTACGAGGGGTGCAGCTCCTCGAAGGTGTCGGCGGCCAGGTCGTCCTCGAGGGCGTCGAGCACGGCCGCCCGCTCCTCCGGTGACAGTTCGTGCACGAGGTCGGCGATGTCGGCGGGGTGGAGCAGCTCGAGCTTGGTGCGGGGGACCGCGAGGCGCACCGAGCTGTCGTCGGTGTGCTTGACATCGACGTCCTTCCAGTCGATCAGGTGCGGCCGCGGGTTCTGGCGGCTCATGGCGAGGCGCTCGCTGATCTTGCCGAGCCCTACGCGGCGCAGGATCGCGCTGCTCGAGATGTCGACGCCGACGACGTGTACGTCGGCCCCCATGCGCAGCAGCTGGATGTCGTTGACGCGGATGACCTTGCGGCCGTCGGTGTCGATGAGCTGCTTGTCGAGGAAGGTCGCCGAGAGGTGCAGCTCGTCGGGCAGCAGCTCGCGCGCGCTCAGCGCGGCGCGGGGCACGCGCAGCAAAGTGCCCGATTCCTCGAAGCTGGTGATGTCCGGCCACGCCGCACACAGGGTCTTGCCGCGGCGGCGGACGCCGACGGCCGTGACCCGCGGGTACGCGTGGCCGGCGGTCGTGACCACGAGGTCGTGCACCGTGCCGGCCGGCGTGTCGGCGACGTCCCGCACGGGGCTGCCCAACAGCTTGCTCAGAAAGAACACCGGCCTCACCTCCTCCGCGGCCTGTCGACCTCGAGACACACAAAAGCCCTCCTCGCGGAAGGCTCCGTGCGCGCAGCAGGAGGGCGATCCTCACTCGTCCCAGCTTTAGCACAACACACCGTAGAGGTCAGGGCCTCAGCCGTCTTGGGCAAAACCTTGATCCGGTAGTGCCTGTCCTACCCGTTGGCGTCTCTGGACGTTTCCGGGCAACGGCCTCTATGTGTGTCGGAGCCTCACCTAACGAGGAACGCGCCGTGATTGACGCTCACGAAACGTACCCCCGCGCCCGCGCGGTGTCAAGGCCGCGCAAGGTGCTATAATATGTCGTGGATGAGGCCGGCGCGGGTAGTGCGCCGGCTTTCGTACGAAGGCCCAGCGAACCGCTCCCGGGACGTCCCCGTGATCATCACCGTCACAGCCAACGCCGCGGTCGACAAGACACTCACGGTGCCCAACTTCCAGACCGGCTTCAAGCACCGCGCCAGAGAGAGCGTCACGCTGCCGGGCGGCAAGGGGGTCAACATCGCCCGCGCCCTCAAGGCGCTCGGCCAGCCGGTGGTCGCCACGGGCCTCGTGGGCGGCCGCGCCGGGCAGCAGATCGTCGAGGGCCTGCAGCGCGAGAACGTGCTCAACGACTTCGTGCACATCGGCGGCGAGTCGCGTACGTCCACCGCCGTCGTCGACCCCACCACCATGACCCAGACCGAGGTCATCGAGTACGGGCCGGTGGTCACGGGGCCGGAGGTCACGGCCTTGTTCGAGAAGATCGAGTATCTCGCCAAGGGTGCGCGCTTCGTGCTGCTCGCCGGCTCGCTGCCCCGCAAGGTGCAGGAGGACTTCTATGCCGGCGTCATGCGGCGAGTGCGCCGCCACCGGTGTTTCGTCGTGCTCGACAGCGCCGGTGAGCCGCTGCGCCTGGGCATGAAGGGCCGCCCGCACCTCGTGGTCCCCAACTTCCGCGAGGCCGAGGATCTTGTCGGGCATGAGTTTCACGACGATCAGGATATCGTCGATGCCACCGCCATCATCTGCGCCATGGGCGCGCGCAACGCCATCATCAAGACGCCGTATGGCTGCGTTGCGCGCTTCCAGGTGGGCCGCCGCCAGCGCGTCTTCCGGGCGCGCATCGCGCCGCTCCAGAGCGTCGTGAGCACCGTCGGCTCGGGCGACGCCTTCCTCGCCGGCTTCGTGAGCGCGCGCTTCGAGAAGCTCGAGCTTCCGGAATGCCTGTGTCAGGCGCTGGCCGCCGGCGCCGCCAACACGCAGCGCTACGGCGCCGGCGTGCTCGATCCCGACGACGCCCGTCGTCTTGTCGAGACCACCGACGTCGTCGAGCTCGACGACGCCAGGCAAGCCGTCTCCTAAAGCCCTCGCCTCCATCTGTCGATACCATCTCACGGAGGGCGGGCGACGCTGCTGTGCGGCGTCCCGGCCGCGCCACACACAGCCTGGAGAGAGGGCGCGTCATCGAAGAGCTCGCCGGCACTGTGCTGCAGCACGTGCAGACCGCGGCCATGGCCGTGGACGACGACGGCCGCGTGGGCGTCTACAACCCCGCGGCCGCAGGTATCCTCGGCGTGGAGGTCGATGCTGTGGTCGGGCGCGACCTCGAGGCGCTGGCCACCGCGCCCCCGGCTCTCGCCGCCCTGGCGGCGATCTTGCGCGAAGCGCGGCGTAGCGGCCGCGCCGCCACGCGCCGCCAGATCGAGGCGCCCACGCCCGCCGGCGCGCGCACGCTCGGCTACACGGTGAGCATCCTCGGCGAGGGCGGCGCCGCGGCGCTGTTCTTCGCCGACATCACCGACGCCCTCGCCGAGGAACGCCGCGCCGCCGAGGCTCAGCGCTTCGCCGAGGTCGGCCAGATCGCGAGCGCCATGGCGCACGAGCTCAAGTCGCCGCTGGCCACGGTGGAGCTGTACGCGAATCTCCTGCGGCGCGCGCTCGCCGACCAGCCCGCCGCCATGCACCAGCTGGACGTCATCAAAGACCAGACGCGTCACTGCCTGGAGCGGATCCGCGCCATCATGCACTCCATCAATCCCGACGCGGCGCGCGTGGGCGGCACGGCGCTCACGCAGATGCAGCCTCTCGTGCGCGCGGTGGTCGCCGAGCAGCGACGCCGCCACGGGGGGTCCGTGATCACGCTCAGAGGCGCCTGCGGCGACTCGCGCGTGGCCTTGGGCGAGAACGACCTGCGTTCGGTGGTCGGCAACCTGGTGGTGAATGCCCTGGAGGTCAGCGGCGGCAAGGGGCCGGTGGACATCACTCTGAGGGCCGACGCCGACAAGGTGCATCTGCGCGTCGCCGACAAAGGCTCCGGCCTGCCCGACGGCGACGTGTTCGCCGCCTTCTACAGCACCAAGTCGAGCGGCGCCGGCCTCGGCCTCTGGCTGGTGCGCCGCCTGGTCGCGGAGGCCGGCGGCGGCATCGGCGCCCGCGACCGCCGCGGCGGCGGCGCCGTGTTCGAGGTAGAGCTGCCGCTGCCGCGGCACGAGCGGCTGCGCGGCGCGGACCTGCTCGTCGTCGAAGACGACGAGCCCCTGCGCGCCGCCTCTGTCGCCGCCCTCGAAGCCTGCGGCGCCGGTGTGACCGCCGTCGGCGCCGGGAAGGATGTGCCGCACGGGTCACACACCTGGGAGTGCGCCATCCTCGACTATCACCTTCCCGACCTGACCGGCGTCCAGGTCGCCGCGCGTCTGCCCGCGGGCACGCCGATCCTGATGGTCAGCGGTGACCCGGCGGCAGGCGCCGCGCTTGCGGAGGTCCGCGAGCGGCGCGCCTGGTACCTGCCCAAACCCTTCGCGGTCGAGACGTATCTCGACCTCGTCTCTCTCCTGGTGGGGTCCACATGACAGATAAGGGACGCGTGATCATCGCCGACGACCATGGCCTCTTTCGGCAGGGGCTGCGGCAGCTGCTCGAGGGCGAGGGCTACGTGGTCGCCGCCGAGGCCGCGAGCGGCGACGAGGCGCTCACGTGCGTCGCCGAGCACCCCGGCTGCGTGCTGCTCCTCGACATCGGCATGCCGGGCATGAGCGGCCTCGAGGTCGCGCGCCGCCTGTCCGCGCGCGGCGACGACGTCAAGATCGTCATGCTCAGCGCCCGCGAGGACCGCGACGCGCTCTTCAGCGCCATCTCCGCGGGGGCTCGGGGCTACGTCGCCAAAGACGCCGAGCCCGAGCAGCTCTACGCGGCCATCGGTGTCGTGCTCCGCGGCGGCACGGTGCTCAGCACCGGGGTGGCCGCCAAGCTCGGCGAGGGCATCCGTCAGCTCGACTACGCCCCCGGCGCCTACGAGCAGCGCCGCCTGGAGCTCACCGACCGCGAGCTCGAGATCCTGCGGCTGCTGGCCACGCCGAGGTCCCCGGCGCAGATCGCCGCCGAGCTCTTCCTCAGCAAGAAGACGGTGCAGAACCACATCTCGGCGATCTACCGCAAGCTGGCCGTGGGCAGCCGCAGCGAGGCGATCATCAAGGGCATGGAGCTGCACCTCATCGACGCCAAGGCCTGAGGGCCTGTCCCCCCACGCC
>Ga0194057_10001031_pt1 | contig 14267 bp, 12 predicted proteins | sample SepL4415m_MetaG_FD_155474 | JGI IMG/M metagenome (GOLD analysis project Ga0194057, IMG submission 155474) | Anoxic zone freshwater microbial communities from boreal shield lake in IISD Experimental Lakes Area, Ontario, Canada - Sep2016-L442-15m | ecosystem: Environmental > Aquatic > Freshwater... | reverse complement strand
GACGTTGACGATGTTGCGGATGCGCTTGCCGGTGTGGCCGAGCCAGCGGCCGGCCCGGACGTCATCGGCGAAGGTGCCCATGCGATCGAGTACCTCGTGCACGTCGTGGACGACGTCTTGGCCATCAACGTGGAGCGTTGCGCCTTTCGGGAGCCGCAAGGCTGTGTGGAGGACGGCACGGTCTTCGGAGACGTTGATGTGGTCGCCACGGAACATCGCCTCGCGATGGCCAGCCAGATCGCGCTCCTCAGCCAGCTGGATCAGCAGCTGCATGGTCTCTGCCGTGACGCGATTCTTCGAGTAATCCAAGAACAGTCCAGCAGCCTCGGCGGTCAAGGTCTCGCCCCGCGTCGCGTCCGCTGCAAAAAATTCGCGGAGGTGCGTATCTTTGATGTCTTTGTAGTGTGCGGCGAGAGCCTGCCAAGCGGTTGTCGAGCGAAGCATCGTCATGGGGGTGAGGATAGCCGCTGAGCGAAACCTGCGCGGTATGGGCGCCAGATGTTCACACGCGTAGGGTGGGCTGGTGCAGGCGGGACTCTCTGCGGACGTTTAGCCTCACCAATCTCTCATCGGCTGCGGATAGGCTTCCCGCGATGACGGATTCGGTCACCACACTATTGACGGGGTTTGGGCGGACAGCTGGGACGGCTGCTGGTGTGGTTGTACCGGAGCTGCCAGATGTCGCATCGGCCGTGCTAAGCGCACCCGTACGCGGGACGCTTGCGCGCGGTCTTGGGCGGGCCTATGGCGATGCGGCGCAGAACGCCGGTGGGTCGGTGATTGACACACAGCAGTTGCAGGGCATCGTTGTGGATCACGAACTGGGAGTCGTTCGCGCTGGCGCGGGTGTGGTGCTGGGCGACTTGATGCGTGTCGTGGTGCCGCAAGGCTGGTTTGTCCCGGTTACGCCTGGGACACAGTTCGTCACGGTTGGCGGCGCGATTGCGGCCGATGTGCACGGCAAGAACCACCATCAAGACGGCAGTTTTGGTGATCATCTGATCGATCTCGAACTGGTCGACGGCACGGGGACGACCCACACGCTTCATCCCGGCGACCCTGCCTTCGAGGCGACCTGTGGCGGCCTCGGTCTGACTGGCGTGATTACGGCTGCAACGCTGCGGCTGATTCCAATTGAGACGGCAGACATTCGCACCGACATTGAGCGCGTGGCAGATCTCGATACGTTGATGACGCGGCTCGCCGACAGCGATGACAACTATCGGTACTCGGTGGCGTGGATCGACCTCGTGACGGGAGGGAAGGCACTCGGACGCGGTGTGCTCGAGCGGGGAGACCATGCAACCCGTGCCGAGCATGCCTCTGACAGTCCGCTGGCTGTCGCGGACGGTCGCACGGTCAACGCTCCACCTTGGGTCCCAAGTGGGCTCCTCAATCGTGTTTCTGCCCGGGCCTTCAACGAGCTGTGGTTCCGTAAATCCCCGGCCGAGGCCACACGGATCGTCCCGTACAGCACGTTCTTTCACCCGCTCGATCGCCTAGCGGGGTGGAATCGCCTGTATGGCGATGGTGGCTTCTTGCAGTACCAGTTCGTTGTCCCGCTCGGCCAAGAGCGTGCCTTACAGCGCGCGGTGGAACTGATCGCAGGCGCGAAAAGTCCTGTCCTGTTGGCTGTGCTCAAGCGCCTTGGACCGGGGCGTGGTCTGCTCGCCTTTCCCCAGGCCGGCTGGACGCTTGCTCTCGATTTACCCGCCCGGTGGGATGGGTTGCGGGCATTGACGGATGCACTCGATGTGCTTGTGGCCGAGGCGGGAGGGCGCGTGTACCTCGTCAAGGATGCGCGTCTCCAGCCAGAAATGCTGCCACTCATGTATCCAGAGCTTGAGGCGTGGCGTACGATCCGAAGCGGACTCGACCCGGATGGTCGGTTCCAGTCGGACCTCTCTCGACGAATCGGATTGGTGGAACCCCGTGCGTAATGCCCTCGGTGATGTGCAGTCGTTGCTCGTGCTCGGCGGCGGCTCAGAGATCGGCTTGGCCACGGCTCACGCCTTCGTGGGCAACCACTGCCGGACCGTGATCTTGGCCGGGCGCGACCCGCAGCGTTTCGCACCCGAGGCCGACCGCCTCAAAGCAGCGGGGGCGACCACGGTTGAGACGTTGGCCTTTGATGCTGACGACACGGCGTCCCATCCCACGCTGATCGACGACGTCTTTGATCGCCACGGCGACATCGACTGTGTCCTCGTAGCCTTTGGCGTCCTCGGCGATGCCGAGACCGCAACGTATGACCACACGCAGGCAATGGAGTTGATGCAGACGAACGCGATGGGCGCGATCTCGGCGATGGTGCCGGTCGTGGCGCGGATGCAGCGCCAGGGCCACGGCACGATCATCGTGTTGTCGTCCGCGGGTGCCGAACGCGTGCGGGCCTCGAACGCCGTTTACGGTGCGGCCAAGGCAGCGCTTGATGGCTACGCGCAGGGTCTTGGTGATGCCTTGCAGGGCAGCGGTGTTCACGTGATGGTCGTTCGCCCTGGCTTTGTCCACACGCGGATGACAGCGGGCCTCGAAGCCCCGCCGTTTAGCACCACACCCGAGGCAGTCGCGACTGCGATTGTTGACGGCATGCGTCGCGGTGCCGAGACGATCTGGGTACCAAAGCCCATGCGTGCCGTGATGTCCGCGCTGCGGCACCTGCCGCGACCGATCTTCCGACGGCTCGATATCTGAGCACGACGCCTGTGACGCACGCCCTGAGCCTCGCACGTGCCTGTCGACCACGGCAGTGGTCGAAGAACGTGCTCGTCTTTGCCGCTCCGGCAGCAGGAGGTGTGCTGGGTGAAGGGCCAATCCTGTGGCGCAGTCTGGTTGCGTTCGCGGTCTTCTGTCTCGTCTCAAGTGCGACGTACCTGATCAACGATGTTCGTGACGTCGAGGCCGATCGACAGCATCCACGTAAGCGCTTCCGACCGATCGCTGCTGGTGATGTTTCGGTGCGTCTCGCGGTCACCGCAGCAGTCGTGCTCGGTGTGGTCGGCCTTGGTGCGGCCGCTTATGTGAGCATGGCGCTGCTTGTCACTTCGGCAATTTACGTGGCGCTTTCACTCTGCTACTCGGTCTGGCTTAAAAACATTGCCGTGCTCGATATCGGCGTGGTTGCCGGGCTGTTTATGGTGCGAGCGATTGCTGGTGGTGCCGCTACGGGCGTGCCTCTTTCGAGTTGGTTTCTTGTCGTCACGTCATTCTCCGCGCTGTTTATCGTCGCGGGTAAACGCTCAAGCGAGATGCGTATTCATGCGGATGCGGGGATGACATCTGCGCGCGCAACGCTCACGCAGTACAGCGAGACTGTCCTGCGCCAGATCTCGACGATCAGCGCTGCCGTCGCGATCGCGGCCTACGCAATCTGGTCGTTCCAGCGTGCCGATACAGCTGACTTCCACGCGACGCTATTTCACCTTTCGGCCGTGCCGTTTACGCTCGCATTCTTCCGCTATGCCCTCATGATTGACCGCGGCGATGCCGAGGCACCCGAGCACGCAATTACCAGCGACCGAGTCTTGCTCGGCATCGTGCTGGCGTGGTTTGTCGTGTTTGCTGTTGCGGTCTACAACTAGCGCTACTTGAACGGTGTCGTCGTGATGCCGTCGCCGGACTTTGAGTAGACGACGAAGAAGTCGCGACTGTCCTGACTGATGTAGCGGCCCGTCGACTGGTCTGGATTGGGGACCAGCATCGTGCCGCCTTCCGCACCGGGCGCTGTGAAGTAATTGAAGGTCGGCCAGAAGGTATTGATATCGAGTTCCATCGCCCGCACGGCACCCATGTGGACCAGAGCGGAGCCCAGCATGCCGATCGACATTTCTGGACCTGCGATGTACATCAAGTTGCCATGCGCGTCGACTCCAATTCCACTACGCCAGACCTGCGCGGCTCCGCCGAGCGTTGCGCCCCAGAGCAGGCGGTCGTCGACATTGGGATTAACCTTGCCGTCGTCGACGAGCAGCGCCAGGTTTTGACGCGCGAGTACGACGTAGGCAGGCGGTTTGGCCGAACCGCGCCACGCAACGATATTGACGTTGCCGTTGACGTTCTGAACCAACGTTGCCTGGTCAGGTTGAAATGGCTCGAAGGTATGCCCGTTGACAGCGAAGCCGCCACCACCGTCCTTGTGCGTGAAACCGCTGTTAAAGACGGCAAGGAGTCGGTTGTACTGGCCAGACGGAACCTGCATGGGGCCGCGGTCTCCACCATCTGGCGGCTCTTCGAGCCCGGGGTAGAGCCCAAGCTGCGTATTCATGTGGTTGATCCAAGCGACGTATGCGACCACGCGCGGGTAGTCGGTACTCGGCCGGAATGTGGTGACGAGGACAGACGGCTTGCCACCCACGTTACGACCAGTGGTGTGCCACACGCCCTCGCCGGCGAGTACTGGCTTAATTAGTGGCTGGATGCGCTTGGGGAGGTAGTACGGCGCCTTTGCGTGCTTCTTCTTTTTCTTCTTCTTTTGCTCTGTCGGGGTAGCGGTCTCCTCAACTGCGGCGCCACCAACGGAAGGGAGAGAGGTGAGGTTTGGCCCACCCTTATCCGGCGCAGTCCACGAGTAGTAGTACTTTTCGGCGCCTGAGACGAACCACTCCATATGGTTCTGCCGGAGCCATTCAATCGAATGAATGCTGATGGGAAGACTCGAGGGGCGTGTCATCTCGCGACCCCAGGAGAAGGCAATCGGGATCAGGAGGATGCCGATCACGATCGCCGCGAGTCGGACTACCCGGCGACGACGCGTCATGCGTTTGGGGCGACGACTCTTGCGGGCGTCATACGTCCTCATCTGCGAGGACTTGCTCGACTCAGGCTTTCCCACTGCGGTCGCAGTGTAAAGGGTGGACGTGAGCCTTTTCTCATTCTTCGACGAGAGCAGTACGCCGGGCGGGTTTCTGAACCTGGAGTCGCCTACCCTTTCCTGATGGCTCTAACCCTCCCAATCGTCTGGAACGACGCGTGTCTACTGCACGCGCCTGGCGCGGAGATCTGGCTGGGGGTGCGAATGCCCGATGATGAGGGTCCCGAGCGCGCGGGCATCATCCGCGACGCACTCGTGGCGCAGGGAGCCACCTTGACGCAGGCCGAGGCGCACCCCGACGACAGCTTGCTCGCGGTTCATAACGCCGACCTTGTCGACTTTCTCCGGACCGCCTGGACCGCGTGGGGCGAGGCGGGGCTGCCGATCGACCCCGGCCAAGACCTCGTCGTGCCGTACTTGTTTCCCACCACGGCGATGCTCGGGGCTGTCACGCCGCATCGCCCGGAGGCGGTCTGGGCGCGGACGGGCTACTACTGCTTCGACACGATGACTCTGATCGCCGAGGGCACGTGGGCTGCCGCGCGGGGTGCGGTCGATGCCACGCTGACGGCCGTCGACCTCGTCCGTGGCGGTGCACCGCTGGCCTATGCGATCACGCGACCACCCGGGCATCACGTCAGCCGTGGCGCGTACGGCGGCTCGTGCTACCTCAACAACGCTGCGATCGCTGTTGAGGCACTAAGGGCAGCCGGGGCTGGAAGGGTCGCCCTCGTCGACATTGATGCCCACCATGGCAACGGCGCGCAGGAGATCTTCTGGGAGCGCGGCGACGTCTTGACGACTTCGGTCCACGTCGATCCTGCCGCGGGGTGGTTTCCGCATGTGATGGGCTGGGCCGACGAAGTTGGTGGCGGACACGGCGAGTACGCCAATCGCAACGTGCCGCTCAGCCCCGGCAGTGGCGACCGCGAGTGGCTGGCGGCGCTCGATCAGTGCCTTGCGGATGCGCAGACGCTCGGCGCGGAGGCGATCGTGCTCGCGCTCGGTGTCGATGCCGCCACGGGCGATCCCAATAGTCCACTCAACGTCACACTTGCGGGCTATCACGAGGCCGGTCGGCGCATTGGTGCGCTCGGGCTCCCAATCGTGGCGGTTCAAGAAGGCGGGTACGATCTTCATACGCTCGGCGGGCTCGTCACCGCGACAATCGTTGGGCTCGAGGAGGGCATGCGCGATGGCTGAGACAAATCCGATGTGGATCGCAACTGACGTCTTTGAGGGCATTCCCTCGCAGGTCCGGAAGGACCTCTCGCCACCACCGTATTGGCGCCTCGAGAGCGTCGTGGCAACCGAGCGTGCGCGAAGCCTGTCGCTCGGCGACGATGGCCAGACCGCCGTCTTTATCCAAGACCGCGACACCTCCGACATCTGGCTGCTCGATCTCGACGAGCCGACGCCACGGCGCCTGACGACTGGCCGTGTTCCCTCGCCGTTTTGGGAGGACACGCAACCGGTGCTTTCGCCCGATGGTTCGCAGGTGGCGTACGGCGATGAAGGTGCGGTCTGGGTTGTTCCCACGGCCGGAGGGCCGACGCGGCGCCTGGTCGAGGGTGGAGCGCCGGTCTGGCTTGGCGACGATCGGCTGATTATCTGCGTCGAGCGCGACGACAAGACAACGCGCCTCGCCGTCGTCAATCTCGCCGACCCGTTTCCGCGACGCCTGACGGTCGGCTGCTCCGACCATGGCGATGAGTGGGGAGCCGCTGTCTCGCCCGATGGCAACACGGTCGCCTACGTCTTCTGGGTCCGGGAAGACCTGCGAGAGAGCCAGATCTGTGTGGTCGATGTCGAGTCGGGCGCGGTCAAGACGATCAGCGGTGTCGCCGAGATGGCCGACCGTTTCCCCTGCTGGTCGCCCGACGGCGACTGGATCGCCTTCGTCTCGGAGCGCTCCGGTTGGTACGAGGTGCACCTGATTCGTCCCGACGGTTCCGAGGCGCGGCAACTGACCAGCGACCTCGGCGATTTCGGTGGTGTCGACTGGAACGGCGATGGTCTGCGACTGGTGGCGACGCGCAGTCGGCGCGGACGCAGCGACCTCGTCACGATTGATGTGGCGACGGGTGCGGTCAGCGAGCTCGCAGGCGGTGGCACGTGGGGCTCGCCGCATTGGACGGCCGACGGCTCGATTCTCGCCGAATACACGGACTATGCGACACCGTCCGAGTTTCGGATCGTGCATCCGAATGGCGACATCGAACAGGTCCATGCGCCAGCGCCACGCGCAATCTCGGCTGCTCCGCACATCGAGCCCGAGGACATCACGTACACGTCGTTCGATGGCACCGAGATCCACGGCTTTCTCTACCGCCCGGCTGGTGCGGCGGCGGACGCGACGGTGCCGGTCATCGTCTACCCGCACGGCGGGCCGACCTCGCTCTATTGCGAGGAGTGGGATGGCCACGCCCAGTACTTCCTCGATAAGGGCTACGGCTGGCTGGCCATCAACTTCCGCGGCTCGATCAACTACGGTCGCGACTTCGAGCGTCTCAATCACAACGATTGGGGTGTTGGCGATACGAAGGATTGTCTCGCGGCGGCCGATTACCTCCGCACGCTCGACTGGGTCGATGGGCAGCGGCTCGGCATCTTCGGCGCCTCGTACGGTTCGTACATGTCGCTCTTGGCGGTAACGGACGATCCCGAGCATCGCTATCGCCTTGGTGTCTGCAAGTACGGCGACTGCGACATCGTCTCGTCGTGGGCGCAGGGCGATCGCGAAGGCGTGCAAGACCTCGAACGGATGATGGGTCCGCCAGCGAGCAATCGCGAGGCGTATCGTGCCGGCTCGCCCGTGCATCGGCTCGTCAACATCGAGGTGCCGCTCCTGATCGCGCACGGCCTCGAAGACATCCGCGTCAACCCGGCCCAGTCCGAAGAGCTCGTCACCGAGCTACGGCGCCTCGGCGGCAAGACGTTTGAATACATCACCTATCCAACCGAGGGCCACGGCCTCTTGCGCCACGACCCCCAGCTGCACTTCTACCGTCGCCTCGAGCGCTTCTTCGACTGGTATTTGATGTAGCGCAATCAGGGTCCGCTCGTGATCCAGGGAGGACATGACAAGTGCGCACTTGTCATGTCCTCCCTGGATCACGAGCGGACCCTGATTGCCTCTAGTTAGCCCTCGAGCGCAGCGCCTTCGCGCAGCAGGCGGGTCTCCGGCTCCTCCCCGTCGAGGAAGAAGCGCTGCTCGTAGGCGAGCGCGCCCGTCTGCTCGCGATACCACCGCACGCGCAGGGGGATCTTGGCGAGGTGGAAGATGCCGAGCTGGGGACAGCGGCGGTCCGACTCGTCTGCGAGCTCCTTGATGCGCTCGTCGCTTTCGTCGGTATCGAGCCAGAGGTCGTAGTTGACCTGCTCGAACTTCGGCTGGAGGTGCAGGTCGAAGAAGAAGCCGCGAATGTCGATCAGCGAGCGGATGCTCGTGCGAAGGTTCGAGTACGCAAAGCCCTGATCGCGCGCGACGACGGTGATCGTGATCGACGTGCACATCGTCAGCCCGGCCAGCTGGTAGTGGACGGGCGTCCAGCCACGCGACTGGCCGATCAGGTCTGGCGGGTCGCCAATATCGAAGCCCTTCGGCTCGTCCGCCATGATCGAGTGCTGGCCCTCCATGAAGGCCTCGACGAGCATCTGGTCGTGAGACTGGGTGGTGACGTCGGTGATGCCGATGTAGGCGGGAAATTCCTGCTCGCTCATGCTGACTCCTCGGGTGCGATGGAGCGAGCCTACTGCCCGCGGCGAGGCAATGCTAGTGGCCGAACTAGTTGTGATCGCGTGGGAACGTGTAGTCCCACGTGCGATCAAGCAGCGGCGCGCCGTTTTCCTGCACCGTCAACGTGCACGAGACGAGGTAGTCCGTGGCGGTGCAACGCATCTCGCTGTGGGCAACGATGGCGACGGTCAGCTCGCCGTCCTCGTAAAGGCTCGTGTTCTCGACGATCACCTCGGCCGACAGTGGATCGTCGTCCTTGATCCGCATCGTCGTGATCGACGAGTCCTCCCAGACGAGGCCGTTCTCGTATTTCCACGCGCCACCGATGTCCCAGTCGAAGACCGTCTCGGTGATGCCCGTGGCCGGGTCGTACGTGCGGGTTCGGCTGCCGCCGGAGCCCGGGCGCAGCATCTCAATGTCGGGGATCGCGGGCTCGAAGGGCGGGTCGAGCGGGCGCATGATCGCGTCGGCCGGGCTGGCGGGGCGCTCGGGCAAGAGCAGAACTGAGGCGCCAGTGCGAATGCCGAGCGTGACCGGCACGGGCGACGGCCAGGCCCACGGCCAGTAGCACGGCGAGATCGCGATGCGCACGCGGTTGCCCGGCTGGAAGCGGTGTGCAATCGAATCGAGCGGGACGTCGATCGCCATCTCCTCGCCTGGCACGACGGCCTCGGGCCGGTCGTTACCGTGGCGGTGACAGAGATTGAGATGCCCGCGCGTGACGAGCAGCGACGAGCCATCGGGTGCGACCTCGCTGAGCCGCACCGACACCATCGCGGTTGGCTGGTCGGCGGTGATCGCTAGGCGCGCGGTGGCATGGCCCAGGATTGCGAAGGACGCGTCGAGCGGATCGGAGGTGAAGCACAGGCTGAGTGCCTCCTCGCCACGCTGATCAAGTGGGAGGTCGTCGGATTTGCCATCGGCCGTCCACGAGCCGCCGTCGAGGCCAACGGTCTGCACGCTCTCGATCGGGAAGACCTGGCTCTGGCCGGGATCGCCACCGAGGGTGCCATGGCCGAGCACGAGCTCGCGCGTCTCGAGGCGCGGCGATGGCCACGTCTCCTCGACGATCCAACGGCCAGGCCGATCGGCCAAGCGGGGTGCCGGCTCAACGGGATCTTGCTCATATGCGATCAGCATCGCGTCGCCATCGATGCCACTGTCGATGTCCTTGAGCCAGCGGTCAAACCAGCGCGTCTGCTCGGCGAGGATGCCGACGCGCGGCGACGGCGGGCCGTGGATTGGGTCGTTGTGACCCCACGGACCAATAATCGCCTTACGCGGACCCTTAGCGCCGGCGAGCACGCGGAAGGCCGAGTCGGTGTAGCCGTCGGTCCAGCCAGCCACGCAGAGGATCGGCGTGTCGATCTTGTCGAAGTCCTCGCAGGCCGAGCCATGGCGCCAGTAATCGTCGCGGCGCTGATGGGCCATCCAGTGCGCGATCCACGGCTCGAGCTCCAGGCGTTCGAGCCACGCCTCGCGCCAGCCCTCGCCGTAGATCGACGGCACCGGCGGCCGGGCCTGCCAGCCGTGCATGCAGACGCTCCAGTGCAGCATGCACATCGCGTCGATCAGGCCGCCGCGGTAGTGGACGTCGTCGGTGTAGCGATCGTCGGTCGAGTAGCCCGAGACGACGGCCTTCAGCGCGGGCGGGTGGCGGGCTGCGATCTGGAGACCGTTGAAGCCCGTCCATGAGTACCCCGTCATGCCGACAGCGCCGGTGCACCACGGCTGAGCGGCGATCCACGCGATCGCGTCGACGCCATCCTGCGTCTCCCGCTCGGTGTACTCGTCGGGGCAGAGGCCGGTCGACTCGCCCGTGCCGCGGATGTCGATGCGGATGCCGGCGTAGCCCTCGCCGGCAAACCAGCGCATCTCCTGCTCGTCGCTCGCGACCGTGCCGTCGGTCAGGCGGTAGGGGCCATATTCGATGACGGCCGGCACCGGATTCGTGTCGGCATCGACGGGTAGCCAGATTTTCGCGTGCAGTCGCGTGCCATCGGGCATGGGGATCCAGACCGGGGTACGGACCTCGATCTCGTGGGGGAAGTCGGTGCGGAGCTGGGCGTCAGTCATGCGCTAGGCCTGCACGAGTACTCGGCCGGCTTCGACCTTGACGGGGTAGACCGCGACGCGCATGCTCGCGTCCTCGGGGCACTGCCCGGAGGTGGCATCAAACTCCCAGCCGTGCCACGGGCAGACGACGACCGTGCGGTCGACGAGCTCGTAGTGGCCACCGGCCTCGCCTTCGATGCGCTGCTCGAGCGTGCCGAGGCAGAGCTTTGCCCCAGAGTGAGGGCAACGATTACGAATCGCGACGAGTCCGTTGGTGCGGGGATCACGCAGGACGCCGATCTCACGACCGCCGATCCGGGCGATCGTCGGAGTGCCTTCGACCACGTCGCTCTCGGCCGCGATGTCGTGCCATTCGCTCACTTGGCGACGGGCAGGTTGAGTCGATTGCCGTAGAACTTGACGGCGTTGTCGTGCATCACGCCTTGACGCCACGACTCGGGCAGGCGGCGCTCGAAATAGCCAGGTTCGTCGCCGTCCCAGTGCGGATAGTCCGAGGCGTAACAGAGAATGTCGGGCGCGCCAACGGCCGCCAGCATCTGCATTAGCAGCTCATCGTTGCCATTGGTGTGCTCGAGCGGCTGGGTGGCGAATCGAATGCTTTCCTGCATGATCTCGCTTGGCAGGCGATCGACCCACGGGGTGTCATCGCGCAGGCCACGCCAGTTCGTGTCGAGGCGCCACATCATCCCCGGCAGCCAGGCGACGCCGCCTTCGATCAGCAAGACCTTGAGGTCGGGCACGCGCTTAAACGTGCCGTGGGCGATCAGCGAAACGAGGTGCGCCATGATCGAGCAGGCCGAGCCGATCGTGTGCCACTCGATATAGAAGGTTGGCGTGCCAGCACCACTTGCCTGATGTGCGGCGCCCATGCCCTCCATGCCGGAGTGCACGGCAACGGCGAGGCCGTGGGCGGCGGCCGCTTCGAGGATTGGGAGGTAGCGCGGGTCGCCGTAGGGGCGCTCGCTGCCGCCCGACAGCAGCACCTGGACGAAGCGTGGGTCGGCAGCGCAGCGCTCGATCTCGGCGACGGCGGCGACGGGGTCTTGGCTCGGCACGATGATCGAGCCGCGGAAGCGGTCGTCGGCAGGGAACCAGATCTCGCGAAACCAGTCGTTGTGCGCACGAGCGACGGTTGCCGCGCGGTAGGGGTTCGCCATCAGGCCGACGCTGAGTGCATCGTCGGCGGTCAGGATGCCGATCTCGGCGCCCTGGTCGTCGAGGACTTCCTTGGCGACGGTCTGCGGGTTGCCACCGGGGACGCCGGTTTCGTCGACCGCCAGGTCGGTGCGAAACCACGTCGAGGGGTTCGGCCACGGGTAGTCGGGGAGGCCGAGGGTAAAGCTCGCGTTGCGAAACCAATCGCGCTCGGCAGGTTCGACGAACTGGAGGATCTGCTCCACGTCGGTGATCTGAACATGCACGTCGCAATCAATCATCGAGCCCGCCCTCTCCATCCGCTCGATCTGGCGATCGAACGTCTCCTGACTGTACAGTCAGGGCGATTCTACTGGTTTCGCTGCTCCATGTCACGGACCCAGCGCGCGTGGTTCTGTTTGGCCCACTCCCGATCGATGCTGCCGGTGACGATGCCGCGGGTCGCCGCACGCGTCGCAGGGCTAATCAGCGCTAGGTAGAGGTGCCCGCAGGTCAGCACGATAATCAGTAGCGTGGCGAGGTCGTGCACGTCCACGCTGCCGGCAAAACGGTACGTCGTGTTCTGCTCGCCGAGCCAAAGCAGCAAGCCGGTGATGGTGAGCACGATCATCAATCCGCTCGTGACAGCCGTAAACAGCTTTTGCCCGGCGTTGAGCCAGCCCTGTTCTGGTGCACCCTTGTGATCGAACAGGCGCTTCGTACCGCCACGCAACCAGAGCCGATCGTTCTCGTCGAAGGTGTCGACTTCGCGCACAACCTGTCCGATTGCTCGCGGGCGCAGGATGATGATCACGAAAAGGCCGACGCCGAGCGCGATCGCCGAGACGAGGTGCCAATACTTGGCGGAGGGGCGGTTCATCACCTCGGCGAGTGCGGGCGAGTAGAGGCAGGCACCCGTCCAGAGCATCGCGAAGAACGTGATCGCGACGACGAGGTGCGCCAGCAGTTGAGGCCGCGAGAAGCGACGAATCAGTCGTGGTTGCTCCGTGGTCGGACTAGTGAGAGACATCTTTGCCAACCCAGGCGTCCGCGTCGTAGCCGCGGGTCTCCCAAAAACCGAGCGTCGGCTCGTTCTCGAAGGTGATCTTGCTGAGCCACTTGACGCCCTTGTAGCCGTACATCTGTGGGATCACGAGCCGCATCGGTGCGCCATGGGCACGCTCGAGTGGCTTGCCGTCCATCTCGGTCGCGAGCATCACGTTGGGCAGTTTGAACTGCTTGAGCGTCAATTGATCGAAGTACGGCTGTTCGAGTGATTGGAAGTTGACGTTCTGGGCCTGCGGGCGTGGCTTGACGAGGTCGATGATCGTCTGCGCCGTGATGCCGCGCCAGTGGACCTTGTCAACGGACCAACCGGTCACACAATGGAAATCGGTCACCTGCATCGCCATGTCAGTCGCCTGGACGTCATTCCAGGTCAGCGTGACGGGGTTTTCGACGTTGCCGTCGATCGTCAGCGAATAGGTCGCAGCGTCGAAGGTCGGCATCGGGTCTTGGACGTTGTAGATGCGCCAGCCACCGGTCGGCACGATTGCGGCGACACCAAGGTTGTCGCCAAGGCTGGCGAGCGACGAACCAACGCCACCACCAAAGCGCGAGAACAGGGCAATGCCACCAACGCCTGCGGCAACGGTGCCAAGAAACGCTGCGCGGCCAAGCGGAATTCTGCTGCGGGGCGTCGGCGTGGGGTGTTCGGGTGGTTGTTCCATTGCTCTCATCATGCTGTTCGCAGCGCCGAATTGCCATAGCCGTGTGCTTTTGCTTACCTGGCCAAGAGCGGCCGATTATTGACGCCACGGTGGTACGCTCGGGCAAGTGTCGTATTCCCCCATGACACTCGCCCGAACAATCGCATCCCGCTCGCTGCCGCGATTGTCCGACTACGCGGGTCTGCGCTCGAGTTGGAAGGGCGACGTGCTGGCGGGCGTTACGGTCGGTGTCGTCGCGCTTCCCCTCGCCCTCGCCTTTGGCGTCACGAGTGGTGTTGGCGCCGCCGCGGGTTTGGTTACGGCTGTCGTGGCCGGACTCGTCGCGGGTGTCTTTGGTGGCTCGTCGCTCCAGGTCTCTGGCCCGACGGGGGCCATGACCGTGGTGTTGCTGCCGATCGTTGCCGTCTATGGCACCGGTGCCGTTTTCTCGGTCGCGATCATGGCCGGCGTGCTCGTAATCATCCTCGGGCTCGTCGGCCTTGGCCGCACCATTGCCTACATCCCGTGGCCTGTCGTCGAGGGCTTTACGGTTGGGATCGCGACGATCATCGCGTTACAGCAGGTGCCGTTTGCACTCGACGTGCCCAAGCCTCCGGGCGACCGCACGATCGTGATTGCCATCGATGCGGTCAAGAGCGTCTCGTCGTCAGATACGCTGCGCGCGCTGGCAATGGTCGTCGTGGTCATCGCGGTGATGGTCGGCGTGCCACGCATCCGCCGCTCGCTACCGGCCTCGCTGATTGCCGTCGTGCTTGCGACCATCGTGGCCGAGCTGATG
>Ga0194057_10001029_pt1 | contig 14274 bp, 12 predicted proteins | sample SepL4415m_MetaG_FD_155474 | JGI IMG/M metagenome (GOLD analysis project Ga0194057, IMG submission 155474) | Anoxic zone freshwater microbial communities from boreal shield lake in IISD Experimental Lakes Area, Ontario, Canada - Sep2016-L442-15m | ecosystem: Environmental > Aquatic > Freshwater... | reverse complement strand
CTATTAGATATGGCGAGCAGCGCATCATCTCTTCCCACAATTCCCACATCTCCGTGGAGACCTTCCAGCGGGTGTACGAAAATGGCCGGAGACCCCGTGCTGGTCAATGTAGCGGCTATTTTTCGGCCGACTAGGCCTGATTTTCCCACTCCTGTTATTATTATCCGTCCCCGGAGCGAATAGAGCATATTCACGCATCGCTCGAAGGTTTCGTCCAATTGCTCCGAGACAGCACGGATTCCTTCAATCTCAATTTGAAGCACTTTACGAGCTACCTCGAGGGCAGACCCATTAAGATCACTGGTTTCTGGCGATTGCATCTGCCACCATTTCAACAACCCGGTTAACTTCGTCTTGATTCTCACCTTCCGCCATAACTCGGCACAACAGTTGGGTGCCGGAATAACGGACAAGTAGGCGACCCGAATCTCCAAGTCTCTTGCGTGCCTGATCCATAACCTTCTGTAATTCCTCGACTTCGTCCAGGTTTTTCCGAGAAGTGACCTCCACATTCTTCAAGATCTGGGGAAATTTTTTCACGCGTGCCGACAGTTCCGACAGAGGTTTTCCGGTATATCGCATCACTCTCATCACCTGAAGGGCCGCCAAGATTCCATCGCCGGATGTATTTTGATCCAGAAAGATGAGATGTCCTGACTGTTCCCCTCCGAAGTTGTAGCCATCACGACGCATTGCTTCAACAACGTATCTGTCCCCCACCGGTGTTCGTACAAGCGTTCCCCCCATGTCTCTTATTGCCAGATCAAGGCCGATATTACTCATGACCGTTGCAACAAGAGTATTTTTTCGGAGTTCACCCCTGTTCATCATGTCCCAAGCAATGAGCCCCATTATCTGGTCCCCATCAACCATATTGCCTTGCTCATCGGCAAAGATCACCCGATCCGCATCCCCGTCCAATGCAACCCCCAGATCGGCCCCGGTGAGCCTAACCTCCTCGCAGATTAGCTGAGGAAACAATGAGCCGCAATCCATATTAATATTAAGTCCATCAGGCCTCACACCGAGCGACTTAACCTCAGCCCCCAACTCCTCGAACACAAGTGGAGCCGCTTTATAGGCCGCCCCATTTGCACAGTCAAGAACCATGTTAATACCATCTAGAGTCATGTCTCGAGGAAAAGTATTCTTGACGAAAACCACGTATCGTCCGAGCGCGTCATCAATACGAATCGCACGCCCGATCCTATCGGCAGTAGGGCGGATCTCAGTCAAATTGCTAGAGAACACCAGCTTTTCAATCTCGGCCTCAACTTCATCAGAAAGTTTGAAGCCCTCTCTTGAAAAAAATTTTATCCCATTGTCCTGAAAAGGGTTGTGTGATGCAGAAATCACCACGCCGGCATCACATCTCATGTTGACTGTGAGGAACGCAATTCCTGGCGTCGGCATCGGCCCGACAAGAAGCACATCTGCCCCCATAGAACAGATACCGGCTGATAAAGCTGTCTCCAGCATGTAGGACGAAATGCGTGTATCCTTCCCCACAAGTATCCTGGGCCGTTTACCGTGATTTACAAAGGAGGGATGGGCAATGGCGCGACCCAGCTTGAGCGCGATTTCCACGGTCATCGGCTCCTTATTGGCAACACCTCGTACGCCGTCAGTACCGAAAAGTCTCTTGGACATATTCTCCGCCTGAGAACCTCACTGACAAGATAGCTGTTACTGCAGTATAATGGACACCTTGGTTCTAAGCCTCTCGAAGACGCAGACCTGCTCTTTAGACTTTCAATAAAATACTGAATCAATCATAATATCATCCATTAATCCGTGGCACAACTTTTTCTTTCGAGTCCTGAATTTCCACACATTTTATATAAGATTTTAACTCCTAGCTCGGAAGGAAACAACCTCGTCAGGCTCAAAATTAAGCGCCTAGCGAGGTGTTACTTGGAATGCTTTATAGGATTCTTGACCGAGGCAAGTGCATGTTTTCTGAGCCGGAACTCATTTCAATTACTGGCGTAACAGCGGATGGTTCTTCTCGGAAGGCCTTGTTTCTTTAACAGCTTCGTGCTAGTCTTTTTTCGCATACGGCGGCTTGAGAAATGTCGGCCTACTAAATTTCTGTTATCCGTGGGTATTTCTAGTAAATGCAATGAATTTTATTGAACCTGTCTTGGAGGTTGCTGCGGCTCACCGTCAGAGGACAGGGCGTCCGTTTGTAACCTTGAGCTATGCTCAAAGTCTCGACGGGTGTATTTCTGCCCGACCCGGCGTAGCACTCGCTTTGAGCGGCCGCCAATCCCTTAAACTCACCCACAAACTCAGGGCGGAGCATGATGCGATTCTTGTCGGCATAGGCACAGTGCTATCCGACAATCCTAGACTTAACGTCCGGCTCGTTGACGGAGATAATCCGAGGCCCATTGTCGTAGACAGCCGCTTAAGGCTCCCCCTGGATTGTAATCTTCTTACCCAGGAATCCGGTCGGCCTTGGATAGCGACGATAGAGAAACCGGACAAGAAACGCTCGATAGCTTTGGAAGCTGCGGGAGCATCGATCTTGACGCTGCCGTCAAATTCAAAGGGTCAGGTGAATCTTCACGCGCTTCTCGACAAGCTGGCTGGACTCGGTATTAACAGCCTGATGGTAGAGGGGGGCGCTCGCATTATCACCAGTTTCCTTTTGGAACGGCTCGCAAATTACATCGTTTTGACGGTCGCGCCTGTGTTGGTGGGAGGGTTGCGAGCTGTGAGCGACTTAGGTCAATCTGATCCCAAAAATTGTCTGCGCATCAAGAATCGTGGCCACCGGTGGCTGGGCGAAGACCTTATCCTCTGGGGCCATCTCGCGACAGAACCAAACGACGAACAGTGATCGGTGAATGAATAGACATAGAGGCAAGGCTGGTCCGTGGTCATTCCCGCTTCAACTATTCAAGGAGTTGCATGAAGCGTCTAGCGCTCCAATTTACAGGACCTTATCAGACTTCCATACACGAGGAAAATTTATCTGCACCAGCACCCCATGAAGTCCTTGTCCAAACCCTCGTCTCTGCTATCAGTCCAGGCACCGAACTCCTACTCTACCGAGGCCAGTGGCCTGAGAATATCCCCGTTGATGAAACTATCCCGGCCCTGGCGAGAAAATTCGCGTTTCCTTTAAAATACGGTTACGCCGCCGTAGGACGTGTAGTTTCGGTGGGATCCGATCTCAACAGCGGCTGGCTGGGCAAAACAGTATTCTCGTTCAATCCTCATGAGAGCCATTTTACTGCCAATCCTGAACACCTGATCCAGGTACCGGAAACGCTGTCTCCAGAGGAAGCAGCTTTCTTGCCCAATATGGAAACCGCCGTAAGCTTTCTGATGGACGGGCGCCCCATGATCGGAGAACGAGTTGTTGTCTTTGGCCAGGGGGTTGTGGGACTACTCACGACATCACTCCTGGCAAGGTGTCCGTTATCCATCGTCGTCACTTTCGACAAGTATCCTTTGCGTCGCATAAAGTCCAGGGCTCTGGGGGCTAATGCGACCATGGACCCCATGGACCCGAAGACGAAGGACAGTTTAGCAGAATTGCTCGGGACTTCGATCCCGGAGGGCGGAGCAGATTTGGCCTATGAGCTTTCCGGTAACCCTTCTGCTCTGGATCAGGCAATTCTTGCTACAGGATTCGGCGGCAGAATTGTAGTCGGTTCCTGGTATGCCGGTAAACGAGCCGACATTGATTTTGGAGGACGTTTTCACAGAAGCAGGATTCACATTGTGAGCAGCCAGGTCAGCCGGCTGTCACCAGAGCTGACAGGACGTTGGAATAAGTCGCGACGGATTCTTTTGGCATTGAGGATGCTTGAGGATACCGGACCGGCCCACCTGATCACTCACCGAATCCCTATCCAGCAGGCTGCCGAAGCCTATGCCATTCTTGATCAATCCCCGGACACGGCTGTCCAAGTGATTCTGACCTATGAGGAAAATTAATGATAAATAGTTTTTGCCAATCCCTTTATACTGTTGCTGTCCAGCGTGATTTTGTCGCCCGACATTTTCTGTTCGGAGGTGACTGGGGGCCTGAAAACCAGATTCATTCACACCATTACAAGATAGAGGTCAGATTGGAAGGAAGTGAGCTGGACACTCACGGTTATCTGGTTGACATTGTGGAAATAGAGAGCCGTATGGAAGAACTTGTCTCTTACTATCGCGACAAATCGCTTAACGACCTGCCAGAGTTCTATGGCCTTAACCCCAGCATAGAGCACCTCTCCAGGATTTTTTGCGACTCTCTTTTTGAGCGGATTCAGGAGCCAAATATTCTCGCTTTGACGATCAGGATCTGGGAAAATGACATTGCATGGGCCAGTTTTCGCCGGGAAAAACCTTGAACTTGGGGCTGATCGTCTATGGGAGCCTGGAAACAGTTACGGGAGGATTTCTCTACGACCGAAAGCTCGTTGACCACCTACGATCCCGGGGAGACCGGGTACGGGTCTTTTCCCTTCCGTGGCGCAATTACGCATACCAGTTCCTCGACAATTTCTCTTTGCAAATGTTCCAGTGCCTGAGTTCGGAACGTCTCGATGTCCTGATCCAAGATGAACTTAATCATCCGTCTCTATTCATGATGAATCATCTGCTCAAGGCCAGGACACACTATCCCATTGTGTCCATAATCCACCACCTTCGGTCTAACGAATTATGGCCGGATTGGCAGAATAGATTTTACCGTCGAGTAGAGAAACACTTCCTCTCAACAGTCGATGGCTTTGTTTACAACAGCCTCACTACACGGTCTTCAGTGGAGAATCTTATAGGATCGTGCAAACCGTGCGTAATGGCTTACCCTGGTCGTGACTCTGTACAACCCGACATCACCAGGGTCCAGGTAGAGGAGCGTTCAAAGGTCCCAGGTCCTTTGAGAGTATTGTTTGTTGGCAGCCTAATACCTCGCAAGGAACTGCACACGCTCATTTCCGCCCTGGACGGTCTGTCCAGGGAGACCTGGCGGCTGAATGTCGTCGGCGGCCTAGATACGGACCCTGATTATACAAGAGGCATAAAATATCAAATTGAGCAGAAACACTTGGAAACCAATATAAGATTACTTGGTACGCTCACTGGGTCGGATCTGGCAGCTCAGTATTCATACAGCCATATTCTAGCCGTTCCTTCTTCCTATGAAGGCTTCGGAATAGTATACATTGAAGCCATGGGGTTTGGGCTGCCTGCCCTGGCCTCGACAGCAGGTGCCGCCCAGGAGATAATATCCCATGAACGCAACGGTTTTCTGGTCAACCCTGGCGATACGAAATCGATTGCCGAGCATATTGATGGGGTGTCCCGGGACAGAAAAAGGCTGGGCCAAATGAGCTTAGCAGCTCTCGATAGGTACTCAGCACACCCAAGCTGGTCAGAGAGCGCTGAAAATACACGGGAATTTTTCAGGGAAATGGCGGCCGGCAAGAATAGTACAGACTCCCGGGCACTGTATCCCAATCAAAACGGCTAATCGAATGATAAATGTTCAGACAAGAGACCAATGATTCTGGTAAGCTAGGGGTATGGCAACCCATGTATCGCGATTCTGATTACACATTCACACGTTATCTGTCGGCAAAAAAAACCGTGGATGACCGTGCGCTTAACCGCAGGGTATGGGACAGACTGAAACAAGAGCTATCTTCATTTTATAGCGGAAACCGGATCAAGATTCTCGAAATAGGAGCCGGAATAGGCACTATGCTCGAACGGTCGCTTGAATGGGACCTTTTTGGATGTAGTGAATATACGGCATTGGATGCCATGCCGGAAAACATATCTGAGGCTCAAAGTCGCGTACCCGCGTGGGCATCATGTCTTAGTTACTCGATTGATGACCTCGGTCGAAATCGATTTCGGCTCAGGCACAGCCACAGGGATATTATGGTCAGGCTGGAAACTGCCGACATATTCGAATTCATGGATAGCGACCTCAGCGATTCCCCATGGGATCTTCTTATCGCCAACGCTTTTCTGGATCTGGTCGATGTCCCTTCTACCTTGCCGAAACTGCTGGCTCTCTTGAAGCCAGGTGGACTTTTTTACTTCACTATAAACTTCGATGGAGGGACTATTTTCCAGCCCGACATAGACCCGCAGTTGGATACCCATATCGAAGCCCTGTATCACAGGACAATGGACTGCCGAATCGTTGCCGGCAAGTCCTCGGGTGATAGTCGGACCGGCCGGCATTTCTTCGAACACATCCGTTGCTCGAGGGCGGAATTGCTAGATGCAGGTTCTTCAGATTGGGTAGTCTTCGCGGGTCCGGATGGCTATCCCGCTGATGAGGCATTTTTCTTACACTTTATCGTCCACACAGTAGGTTCAGCTCTCGCAGATCACCCTGATCTTGATTCAAAACGCTTGGCGGAATGGATCCGGTATCGGCACGCCCAAATAGATAACGGGTCCTTGGTATATATTGCACATCAAATGGATTTTCTTGGTCGTTACAAAGGTGTAGCGCGAACATAAGACTGCTTTCAAGGTGCCTTTAAGATTTCCACTATTTCCGGCCGGCCCCTCTCGGAGGCCAACACTAGAGCAGTTTTACCTTCCCAGTCCTCCGCTGTGACGTCGGCCCCAGCAGCCAGGAGGAGTTTTATTACAGCCTTGCGGCCGTTTTTTGCGGCCAGAATCAAGGCAGTGCTGCCTTCGCTGTTCCTGGCATTTACGTCACCATTCTTCGCCACTAGGAGCTTTACTGTATCGGCATGTCCATTCTGAGCAGCCAGAATCAGGCCTGTATTACCGTCCTTATCTTTGGCCTGGACATCGGCCCCTTTGGCCAGGAGAAGTCTCACAACTTCACTTTGACCGTTGTCCCCAGCAGAGAGCAGCGCGGTACTTTGATTTTTGTTCCTTGCATTGACATCAGCATTGTTGCTTAACAGAATTTTGACTATTTCCGTCCGACCGCCACGACCGGCAAGAATAAGCGCCGTGTTGCCATCCCTATCCCTGGCTTGGACGTCGACTCCAAGGGCCAAGAGGGTTTGCAGAATTGCACCACGGTCGGCACCGGCCGCAGCGAGCAACGAAGTTTCATCATGAGCGATTCTTGCATTTACGTTTGCACCCTTCGATGCCAGGAGTTTCACCAGTTCCAAGTTGCCCAGACCGGCTGCCAGAGTCAAAGCAGTGTCACCAGAAGACGTCTCGGCATCAACGCTCACTCCCTGGGCCAATATTCTTTTAACTTCTCGAATATCCCCGTGGAGCGAGGCTATAACTAGCTCTCGCTCAAGGTTGCCCCCGCTTGTGATCTTAATAGTCGCTCCTTTTTCAAGCAGAAGCTTTACCACCGGGGAGTGGCCGCCGCGAAATGCTTTTGTAAGAGAATTTGCGCCTTCTAAATTTTCGGCATTAACATCAGCTCCCCAGTTGAGAAGAAGTTCCACCACTTTAAAATGCCCACCCGCGCAAGCAAGAGTGAGCGCAGTATCGCCTGTATTTGTCCTGGACTTGATGTCCCCCCGTTCATCGAGAAGCATTTCGACAACTTTCAGATGTCCATTCCGAGAAGCTACAGCCAGAGCGTTCCCGCCATCCATATCCTTAAGGTCGACGTTTGCTCCGGCTGCCATGAGCAGCTTGACAACCTCTATGTGACCATTTTCGGACGCGCCCAACAGAGGGGTTGAGCGTGAATTGTCGGCAGCATCAACTTCAGCCGCTTTGGACAAGAGTAGCTTGACGATTTCAGGGTAGCCCTTTCTTGAACTGATTATAAGGGGCGTAGTATTGTCTTCGTCCCTGAGATCAACATCTACCCCCTGAGCCAGAAACTTCTCAACCTTTTCGAGTTCGCCCGACCATACGGCCTCCACAAACTTTTTCCTCAGTTCGGACTCTGGCATCCTGGGGCCTACAAACGACAGGGGAAATGCTCCCACAACCGTTCCCTCAAATTGTGGATGCTGTCGTCCCCCCGTGTCATCCTTGGTGCGATTATAGGCATACTCGTAGGCCTCATTGAGAGTGACCACACCATCATGGTCTTTATCTGCCTTGCCCTTCAGACCTTCTAATAGGTTATGGGTAAACACGCTGTTCTTGCCGTCCGGCAGCTCCCAGGAGAGCTGTCCGTCTTTTGCTGAGCTTATTATGGCCCTGCCCGATGAATTACGAGCCTCACGTAAGAATAGATCAAGAGATGGGTTCAACGCCTTGGGCTTCATTTGTGAAAAACCCCCTGCGTGACATGCGTCTGCAATGATGAGAGCCCGTTCTGCGCTAATGCCTTTTAGAAATTCGAGTCCGCTCATTTTGACGCCTGTGGTACCAATGTAGTCTGATTCGGAATCGTATGAGAGAAACAAGAATTCCTTCGGCCTCATAGGATCAAACGCACCGTGGCCGCTAAAAAACAGTATAACCGTGTCATCCTTCCCAGCCTTTGGCAGCATGTAGTAGAGATATTTCTCCACTTCGGACTTAGTGGCTTTTTCGTTAAGAAGGAAGGTGACATGAGTATCAGTAAATATCTTCGTCTGGTCTCGCAAGAAGTCACCAAATGCTTGTGCGTCACGGTCCGCAAGATCCAGCTTGGGTATTTTAGGATCCCGGTAAGTGGAGACCCCTACCACGAGCGCATAGAGGCTCCCCTTCCCCAAAGCCGGACCGCTCGAAGACCTCTCTTTAACTGTCTTATTTGAAGTGAGCCCTGCATCAGTAGCTGAAGAAACTCTTGGAGCAATAATGTGCAGTATGGCGAGGAGGACACTTGCGAGAACAAGAGAGACCTTCATTAATCGGTTCTCTCCGGAATCAGAAACGGATAAGTCCGACGGCTTCCGCATGTGTATGCCCTTATGTATGTTTGTTCTTTAGCCTGAATTTCTTTCAAGGCAAAGTTGTTGACGAACCGCTGAAGGACACTGAATACGTACCTGTAAACTCATTCAGCTCCGTACTCTTCATGTTTACATTATTGACATCACACCACTGAACAGGTTCCCGGTCTTTCAGGATGGTACCATCAAGGCTTTTACCGCTTCACGAATCTTGGAACCAAGATCATCCGGTTTAACTGCTTCGTCCGTCTTGCTGCGAATAATATTTCCTGCAGTCGTGTTGATGAGCAGACTGTCTACAATAAGTCCGTCGGCCCCATAAGAAACGGTAACCACCACCGTTTTGGATACATCGAAATTCTTGCGCAGACTTTCCAGCATCTCCTTTCTATCGTAAGGGTTGATTTTTTTCTTATGGACCGCGTCCGTAAACATTGCGGGAGTGATAATCCGGTAGCGCTCCATTAATTCCATACCCGGTTCCATGGCCCGGTAGATGGAGTCGATCTGTTCTTGAGGCAAGCGTTTCTTAAAATCTTTTAAAAAGATTACGACCGCGGCACCTTCCAACCCAGACTGCAAAGTGGCCTTCGGTTTAGGCACTTTGTCCCAAGTGACCGAACTCAGACCGATCATGGTCTCTGGCATAGAAGTGGGATAGAACAACACGAGGAGAAGAATTGCGGCTGCCGCAGTTCCCGCAGCCATTACCGGAATTTTGAACCACTGTGACAGTCGATCCCAATACCCTTGAAGCGTTGACTCTCGTCGATCAAAACTGGGTTTATGGCCAATAGTCTCGGGAACACGAACCCTTACCTTGTTCCACAACTCCGAGGGCATAGTTTCAACTATATCGGTATGTCCGTATGATTCCAATTCCGCACGGCATGAGCCACACTCTTTGAGATGTTCGGCCAATGGACCTTCAGGTTCGAGGTCGCTGACGGCAAAGTCGTAAAGTTCCTGGGGCTGTGGACAAAATGCCCCTTTATTCTTCTCAAGGGCTACGACAATACTGTGGAGATCTTCAGCCTCTGACAGGCACTCCGGACAACTCATGAGATGTTTTTCAACCAAAGCCTGGTCGTCAAAGGAGAGTCTACCCTCAATATACGGGACCATCAGGTCGTCCAGGTGCCCGGAAAATTGTGGTTCATCCAGCTTGTTCACTGTATTTTTCCTCTCCGATGAAAAGCATCGTAGGCTACCCGGAGCTTGTCCAGGCACCTTCTTGTCCTGACATTCAAGGTGTTCTCCGTCACCCCGAAAATCTTTGCAATCTCATTGAACGATAGTTCCTTGTAATATCTGAGCTTGAGCAGTTCCCGGCAACCGGCGTCAAGCTTCTCCATCGATTTGGTTAGGATGTGTGCTAACTCAAACTTTTCAATCTGCCTATCCACAGGATCAATTTGCGATTGAATCATTCTCGAACCGGCCAGCCCGGAATCGTGATGCTCTAATGCTTCTGTTTGTCCATCTCTCTTGGCGGCTCTAATTTTTCGGTATTCATCGATCAAGACTCTTTCGGTTATAAGGCAGACGAAACCGGCAAGGGAATGGCTGGAGTCATAGTTCTTAAGTGCCGTGGTCAGGGCGAGAAAAGCTGACTGGGTGATGTCGTCAACCTCAGGTGGCAATAAACCGGCCTGTCGCCTGACTACGTTCCTCATTAGACCTATGAACCGAGAGTAGAACTCGTTCCAGGCTATCTCAGACCCGGACACACACTCTTGAACCAGCAGGCGGTCCTGATCTTCGCTGCGTTTTTCCATTCCCCGAGAGTTCCCGACCTTCTTGTCTCATACTTTGGTACCTCCACACATCATAACATCCATGGCCAAGTTGTCTATGAGAACCTATTTTCAGCTTGCGGATTACTTGGAATTTGCTTCTCATTCGGACAATACATGATTTTATTCGTGTACCAGGAACTGACAATAAGGCAGACTACTGCCCAGAGAGAAAGGCAAAAGAGGAAACAACCTTCGCCCTTGAGAGCAGCCTGGGTCTGTCGGTTTCATTGTTCTTATCTCTTGCGGCTTACCGCCTAAATCGCAATCAACCAATAAGCACGAAGAAGCATCCATGGTGAGGAAAAGACGCCGGGAGTGCGCAGCGCACCCCCACAGCGTCCAGCAAAAACTCGGCAGCAATTACTTGCACTCTTTGCAGTCGCTTACGACTTTGCCGCCCGCCTTGGTACAGTCCGCTTCCGACTTGACCTGGTCGCACTTACCCTTCGCGCAGCAGCTGATCGTCTTCGCCGGTTTCTCGGGTGAACCTGGTGCGGCAGGAGCGGTACCAGTACCAGGACTGGTCTGTGCCATTACCAAGGGAACCGAAATAGCGAATGCGGCCACTGTAAGCAAACTAACCAACCTTTTCATCTCGAGCCTCCTGAAAATCATTTTTCATTTTGAACAACCCTTTCGGGCTGCCCTCCCACTTTTTCCTGTGGGCTGAACAATAATTCGGAATGGGCAAAAAAACCTGACAAGAAAAGTGAATAGGAATGAAAAAAGTCAGGCATAAAATTGTTGCAAGCTTTTACAATGCCGGGTCGAGGGTTCAAAGTTGGTCGTTTCTACCAGCTTGGGGCGCGGGATGGCGAATGTTAAACGAGTAGGTCTTCAATGTAGGTGTTCGTTCTCATGGCGTCTCTAGGCCTTGTCCAAAGACAACAGAGGACTCATGGCTGGCGGAAGAGCAAAGTCATATGGAATGTCATCTCGTAGCGTGATACGATATTCTTGCACCCATGAAGGAAATTCGTGAGTCACTTTTTGATGGACGTGAACCTGATCACCCCTTTATGACTCCCATGGGCTTTATCCGCGCTACTTTTCTTGCCAGGCCGGCTCTCTGGACCACATCCACTACCTTACTCACGTCTTTGTACGCCTCCGGGCATTCCTCCCGAAGAGTCTTTCTTCCAACCCATCGCGGATAGATATCTATGTCCTGCAGTTCCCTCTCAATGGACCGACCCTGGGTCTTCCTCAAGGCTTCCCCGCGGGAAAGAAGGCGCCCAGCTCCATGACAGGCCGAACCAAAGGTCTGCTTCATGGAGCCGGGTTCTCCGGCCAACACGTACGAGGCTCTGCCCATATCTCCGGGAATGAGAACCGGCTGTCCAGTAGTTCGATATCGTAGGGGAAGATCCGGATGATGAGCCGGCAATGCTCGAGTAGCCCCTTTGCGGTGGACGCAAACCTTCTTCTTTCTTCCCTCAACCATGTGAGTTTCCATTTTGGCAATGTTGTGGCAAACGTCGTAGAGCAATCTAAGCTGCAGTTGTCTCGGCGAGATTCCAAGCGACTCCTCCCATGCTACTCGGGTCAGGTGCATAAGTATCTGGCGGTTGGCAAATGCAAAATTTGCCGCCCCAGCCATTGCAGCCATATATTCTCTCGCGAGTGTAGTGTTCAAGCGGGTACATGCGAGCTGTTTGTCAGGGATTGCAATCCCTTCGTTCCGAACACTTTTTACCATCCGAGCAAGAAATTCATCGCAGACCTGATATCCTAACCCCCTGGAACCGCTGTGAATCATCACAGTGACCTGACCTAGTGTGATACCCCATTGCAGGGCGGTTTCAGGGTCAAAAATTTCGTCTATGAAACCGATTTCCAGAAAATGGTTTCCTGAGCCGAGCGTACCGAGCTGGTCCTTGCCTCTCTCGAAAGCCCTATCGCTGACAGCACCTGGATCAGCTCCCTCAATAGCCCCACGGTCCTCAATCAAATCCAGATCGGAAGCGTCCCCCATTCCCTTGTTGACCGCCCATGCGGCGCCATTGTTTAAGACCTCCGAAAGCCCTTTCTTATTAAGCTTTATGCCGCCTCTCGAACCCAAACCACTTGGCACTCTAGCAAAAAGGGTGTTGATGAGATCCCGGATACGGGGAGCGACCTCACTTTTGTCCAACCCAGTTAATGCAAGTCGGACACCACAATTAATATCGTAGCCGACTCCCCCCGGTGACACTACGCCTTCATCCACGTCAAAGGCGGCCACCCCGCCGATGGGAAACCCATAGCCCCAGTGAACATCCGGCATTGCCATGGAAAAGCCCACTATGCCCGGGAGATGGGCCACGTTATAAACCTGGTCCGCACTCTTGTCCTTTTCAATGTCGGGCAGAGTTGCGGCATCCGAATAGATTAGACCTGGAACCCGCATTCCGCCGGTCCTAGGAATCTCCCACCGGATTTCATCAATCTTTTTCAATTGGTAAGTTCTTTGTCCAACCACGGGTCTTGTCTCCTCGAACGACACAAGGGAAGTTTTTTGTAATTAACCTGGGAGTGGCCTCACTTTTCGGTATCGGTATCCCAGAAAGGTGAGGACCGCAACAGCAACCGCTGCGGCAGCGGGAGGGTACTCCGCAACGAATGGAGCATATATAAATAAGGCAAACACTGCGGCCAGGAGTTCCAACCACAAAGCTAATCTGAAAAATATATTTGAGAAATTTGGCTGTTCAGGAATTCTGTCTCTGAGTGTCGGCCACAACACCATGGAAAACAGACTGAAAAGGCCGACTGCGATAATCATTCCCCCCAACACGTCCGTGGGAAAATGTGCGCCCACAAATATCCTGGACAGGGAGACGAGTACCGCAATACTCACGACAACTACTGACATCAACTTTGAGGATGAGAAATACGCCAGACTCAGCCCCGCCGACATACCGGCTGCGGTGTGGCCTGAAGGAAACGATCCCCACCTCAATATCGGGCCTACGATGTGGAGAGATTCAATCACCTCTACAGGTCTAGGAACTACATGAAAAAGCTTGATTCCATGCACGGCGAGAGAGGACAACAACATAATCAAAAGGCCCATGAATGTGACTTGAGGATTGATCAGGAGAAAGCTTCCAAGAATGATAGCCAACAACAATCCATCTCCCAACGTGGTGAGTGAGATCCAGGCCAAATCAGAAATTGGAGAATGAACGCTGTTTAACGCCATAAAAATAGTGGAATCAAAAAGATAGGTAGGGATGAAGCCGACCAACAGTAAGATGAATGCCACAAGTAATCGCCTTTCATTCTTAAAAGAAGCTATCAGACGAGTTTTGAAGCTTTCCTGCAATGATTTCTCCCTATTGAAATTCGATGAAAGAAATATTGGTATCTTACTATGAAGCGCTTGTTCGCTGAATGGTGGGCAGGGAGAAACGCTCTTAAAAACCACTCTATATAAGGATTTTCACCGTAGAAACGCTTCGAGAAGCGACTTGATCTCGGGCACTTCACGAACTGTCCCTACACGACGGTCCAACCAACAGCCAAAAATCATGAATTTTGTGACAGCCTCTATAAGCCCGCCGCTCCTGCGATCATTTCTTTGATCGGATTTGTTTACCACAAAGCAAGTCGACATTAGATATCAATAATTATTTGTGCGGTGTAACCTTGGTCGTTGACTCGGATTGAGATGCCATGATAGGTGA
>Ga0194057_10001028_pt1 | contig 14277 bp, 14 predicted proteins | sample SepL4415m_MetaG_FD_155474 | JGI IMG/M metagenome (GOLD analysis project Ga0194057, IMG submission 155474) | Anoxic zone freshwater microbial communities from boreal shield lake in IISD Experimental Lakes Area, Ontario, Canada - Sep2016-L442-15m | ecosystem: Environmental > Aquatic > Freshwater... | reverse complement strand
CGCAGGTACCAAGATTGGCACCGAAGTGGCCACCAATCTCTCCGACCGTGTCAATGATGTGCTCACGAACCTCCTGAGCAACCTGCTGGAGTTGTTGATCATCAAGACCCCGCAGATCAGCGGGCCCGTCAATCGAATCGAGTAGTCGTTTTTGGTCTGTCATACGGTTCTCGTAGCTACATGATCGGCTATTACGCGTAACTCTGCAGCTCCTGATCCAAGCGGTTCAAGTGCATCAATTGCGGCCTTGTGAAGCAGGTTAGCCATCTCCACCGCTTCGTCCAACCCATACTCCGTGACATACGTCCGACGACCGTGGCGGAGATCAGAGCCAAGAGGCTTTCCAATCTGCTCTTCGGTACCTGAAACATCAAGAATGTCATCAACAACCTGGAACAGAACTCCAAGCTGCTCTGCGTACGTCCGTAGCGCTGTTCTAGCAGAACCTGGAACCGACTCTGCCAACAACAAGACGCACTCAACTGAGGCTCGAATCAGCGCACCGGTCTTCAAGCCATGCAGAAGCAAGAGCCCCTTAGCTCCGTCCGGCGCTAACCCGTGAACGTCAAGGTATTGACCACCGACCATTCCACCCAGGCCGGTCGCGGCTGTCAGCTGAACGGTCGCTGCTACCAACGCATTAGGGGCGGCTTGCTGCTCAGTCAACAGGTGATGAATTGCCTCTGCGTACAGCGCATCGCCGGCCAAAATCGCCGTTGCCTCGCCCTCAACCTTGTGAAGCGTAGGGATTCCACGCCGCAGGTCATCATCGTCCATCGCTGGTAGGTCGTCATGGATCAGCGAGTAGGTGTGAATCATCTCAACGGCAGCTGCGAACGCAAGGATGTCCGACGGTTCTCGGCCTAGAGACCTTTGGGTAGCCATGGCAAGAACCGGGCGAATTCGCTTGCCACCAGCAAGCAGCGAGTAGCGCATCGCAGAGAACAAACCATCGACTTCACTGGGTGACTTGACAATCAGCCCCTCCAGATACTGCTCGAACTCGAGCTTTAGATCATCGGGATAGCCCTCAGCTGCAACTGCAGCATTGACGCTCCCGCGAAGCGGGCCGACCGACACTACGAGCGTCCGCCGCCGAAGATCCTCAGCAGGCTGATGAAGAGATTGACGAAATCGAGATACAGCATCAGCGCGCCGAAGATCGAGGCCTTTCGCGCACTCTGTTCGTCCGTAGCGCTCGCCGACCATTGCTTGATCTTCTGAATGTCCCAAGCAGTCAAACCAGCGAAGATGATCACGCCTGCGAATCCAATCAACAGGTTGAAGGTTGCACCTCCAGTGAACATGTAGACAACGGAAGCGACAATCAGACCGATCAAGGCTCCAAACAGGACTGGCCCCAACCCGGTGAGGTCCCGCTTTGTAGTCCAACCCCATAGCGCCATGCCTCCGAAAACGCCAGTCGCTCCAGCGAATGCCATCGAGACGGAAGCTGTCGTATAGGCGTCGATGATGACCGAGAAGACGACTCCGCTAACCCCTGCATATAGAACAAACATGAACGTCGCTGCAGCAGCTGAGATGCGGTTGATGCCAAATGAGAGTCCGAGCACAAGCCCGAACTCAACGATGATCGCTCCGATCAGCCAGCCTGGCTTTGCATGCAGGTCGGCCATCAACTTCTCATTAGTCCCGAACCAGGTTGCAATAGCAGCAGTTACGCCTAGTCCGACAAACATCCAGGCGAAAACTGACTTTAGGAAGACGCGTTCTAAGGCCGGGTCGGCGGTGCCTGCCGGCGCTTGGGGAGCACTACGGGTTATGAAGCTCATGCCGTTGAGGATAGGGGGTTGACTGGCGAAACGCGGCTACTAAGACTCTTCAACCGGTAACCGCGATTGACCGGGCGGGTCCGGTCTTGGACCACGATCGCGCAGTTCAGCTGAAAGCAGCTTGACTGCCTCCCCTGCCAAGCGCGCGATCTCCTCTGCGATCCTTGCAGCCTCGGTCGGTTCGATGCCCTCAGCTGAGATCCGGTTCGCGTTATCGGTTAACGATGCGTTGATTCTCTGTAACTCATCGTTCATGCCGCACGCCGCTCTTCCAATACAGCACCAAGTATCCCATTGACAAATCCAGGCGCGTCGGTTCCGCAGTATTGCTTTGTTGTCTCAACTGCTTCATCGATCGCTCCCTCCGGCGCTATTGGCGATAAGGAGTCAAATCGTTCCGGCTCGGTTATCTCGACCAGAGCAACACGCAAAATTGCTCGCTCGAGCGGAGCGATCCGCGTGACATCCCAGCCGTGAGCGTGCGCATCGATGATCGCATCGCAATCAACTGCCTGTAAAGACGCTGCCTCGGCGAGTTCCCTCGTAAAAGGCGTGGAATCTTCCGGAAGGAGTTCTGACACAGGATTCCCCGTCACATCGTTCTGGTAGACGGCAAAAACTGCTGCGCGACGCTGATCCCGTCTAAGCACGCGAGAGATATTCGCCGGAGCGAGTGTCAACGCGAATCTTGTCGCCAATATCGACGAACAGTGGCACGCTAAGTTCCGCGCCAGTTTCAAGCACCGCAGGTTTAGTTCCCCCGCCAGAAGCAGTGTCACCCTTCATGCCCGGCTCAGTTTGAGCAACTTCAAGGTCTACTGCGCTAGGTAATTGAATATCAGAGGGCGAGTCGTCAATTGTCAGGATCTCTACCTCGTCGCTATCGCGCATCCACTGCAGCCGATCGGCGATCAGCTCCTCAGCGATGGCCGTCTGTTCAAATGTCTCGGTGTCCATGAAATGAGCATCAGTTCCGTCCTTGTAGAGGAACTGCATCCGCCGAACCTCGGTGTGGACCGCCCTGAACTTCTCACCGGCACGAAAAGTTTTGTCAATCACATTTCCATCCGTGATTCGGCGCAATTTCGTGCGAACGAAAGCGCTTCCCTTGCCGGGCTTGACATGCTGGAAGTCGACAATCTTGAAGATCACACCGTCTACTTCGATGTGATTTCCATTCTTAAATTGGTTTGTGGAGATCATTTCGCTACGCAGGCTAGCCGACAATGCTCATCTCGCGCGGGAGCGCAGTCAGCGAGCGAGCCCCATCCTCCGTGACAACGACGAGATCCTCAATACGGACGCCGCATCTGCCGGGTATGTAGATACCCGGCTCAATCGTGATCACATTCCCCTCAACGATCGACGAACTTCCTGTTCGCGAAACGCGCGGACCCTCATGGACTTCCAGTCCGACGCCATGCCCTAGACCATGACCGAAACGCTCGCCGTACCCGGCATCCTCAATTAGCCCTCTGGCCGATTGATCCAACTCACTGCCCGTGATGCCTGGTTTCACCTTCTCACGCGCAAGCGACTGTGCTCTCAGAACAAGTTCGTAGACGGCCGTGGATTCCTCATCGACGTCGCCCGTTGCAAGTGTCCGCGTGCAGTCCGAGCAGTAGCCGCCAAGTTGCGCGCCCCAATCAATTACCACCAGTTGATTCGGCAATATCTCTCTATCGCGTGGCATTGCATGCGGCAACGCGGCGTGCGGACCTGAGGCGACGATCGGCTCAAAGGAGAGCGCCTCAGCTCCTCGGTTGCGCATTTCCTGTTCAAGCTGCCAAGCAACCGCGCGCTCCGTGCGCCCAATTAATCCACTTTCGATTGTTGCGGTGAGGGCCTCGTCGGCGAGGCTGGCAGCAGCAGCTATCGCTTCAATCTCGTGAGGATCCTTCACCTCGCGCAGTTGCGCCACATGTGATCCCGTCTCTTTGAGATTTGCTCGATCAGCAAGCGCCGCGGTGAGTCTCTGGAGCCCAGCCACGGTCACGGTGCGCCCGTCAAACCCGATCAGCAAACCTCCCTCAGGGAGAGTCTCAGTCAACCCATCTTCGAGCGAAAGACGGCAAATCACACGATCAAAACAGTCGTCGACCTGATCTTCAGCCTGCTCGACGTAACGGAAATCCGTGACGAATGCCATTACGGATGGCCCACAAATAGCGATTCCACTTGACCCCGTGAATCCAGTTAGCCATCTCAGGTCATGGCTATCGGTCACAACAAAGGCATCAACCTGACTCTGCTCACAGAGCGCAACGAGTTGAGCAGCGCGACCGGTCAACTTGCCAACAAATCGGCGAGGCGCTTTAGCGCGATCGTGTAACCGTCAGCGCCTTGCCCGGAGATCTTCTCGACCACGAGTCCATCCAAGACACTTGCTCTCCGCCATTCTTCCCGCGAATTAACGTCGGACAGGTGCACCTCAACGGTCGGGATACCAGCGATTTCGAGAGCATCCCGGATTGCCCACGAGTAGTGAGTCCATGCTCCAGGATTAACTATTAGCGCGTCAGCCACTCCATCCAGTAGGTGAAGTTGACTAACGAAATCACCCTCATGGTTGGTACGAAAGAACCGCGTGCTCAGGCCGAGCGCACCGGCCTCCCGTTCGATCCTCTGCTCCAGTAGGTCGAGGGTCAGATCGCCGTAGACCGAGTGATCCCGCCTTCCTAGCTGATCAAGGTTTACGCCGTGCATGACCTCAATCCGATTGTGTGAACCACTCATGTAAGTACCTCCCGCATTGCGGTTTCAAGGTCAGAAGCACCAACAGCATTACCAAATGTCACCGAACCGGGCTCACTGCATAGAACGAAGGGAACGCTGCCATCAGATCTAGCCTTCTTATCCGATTTAACGGCTTGCAATGCGGCCTCAAGGTCAACGCCCTCGACCGAAGTGGGCAGGCCATTGGCAAGTAAGAGTTCGCTGACCGAATCGCGGAGTTGACCTGCGCCGCTGAGTCGCAGAGCTGCAAGAAGCCCAATTCCAACGGCTTCGCCGTGACGGAGACGGGAGTAGTTAGTAGCTGTTTCGATTGCGTGACCAACTGTGTGACCAAGGTTCAAGAGCTGTCGCATCCCCGAATCGAATTCGTCACTGCTGACGATCGCAATCTTCGTCCGTGCGCAGGCGAGCACCATGTCCGGATCGAGGCGCTGGCCTTCGACCACTCGTTCCCAGAGAGAGCCACCAGCGATCAAAGCAGTCTTAATCACCTCAGCCATTCCGGACGAGTACTCATCCTTCGGCAGCGTCGCAAGTGCATCGAAATCGGAAACAACCGCTGCCGGCTGATGGAAAGCGCCTACGTAGTTCTTTCCCTCAGGGATGTCTACTCCTGTTTTGCCGCCAAGTGAAGAATCAACTTGAGCAACCACAGTCGTTGGCCAATGTACGACCGGAATTCCACGTTGATAGGCGGCCGCTGCAAATCCAGCAACATCTCCGACCACACCGCCTCCAACGGCGACAACGTGATCTTCGCGCGTAACATGCGCTCCCGCCATCTCTCGCCAAATCTCAGAACAGGTAGTAATCGTTTTGTTTATCTCTCCGGCAGGGAACTCAATCCGCGCTAAGGACTCTTCGAAGCGATCAAAGTAGAGGCCTGCGACATTCCGATCACTGATTAGCGCAGATCGACCGTCAATACCTGGATCGAAGGCGCCAAGCATTTCGCTACCAACGAACACTGGATAGCTTCCGCCGCCGGTTGCGGCCCAGAGAAGTTTCACGCGATGATCGGACTCGGCTATGCGTCTAATCGCTGGAAGTGCATCCTTGACGGAACTTCTGGTTGACGCCGGGAGCATCGCATCAGCTGCCGCCAGGTAGGAGCTCTCGCGCTCAGCGTGAAGCCTCCAGAAGGCCTCTCGATCGCTAGCAAGCGGACGCTGGCTCCCACTACAGCGGCGCCAAGCCTCATCAACTGAGATATCGAGCATCACTACGACGTGTTCCTTGAGAGCACTGCGGATAGCTTCAGACTGAAGTGCTCCTCCACCTAGTGAGACGACGCCGCCGCCCTCTCCAGCAGCTGCACGGTTGATCGCGTCAATGGCAGCGCGCTGCTCTAAATCCCTAAAGGCAACCTCACCATCGCGAGCGAAGATCTCTGCGACGGTCAGTCCCGATTCATGTTCAATTATCTGATCTGTGTCAAGCGCTGAGGAATCCAATGACTTGGCAGCAGTTGACTTGCCAGCTCCCATGAAGCCGACCAGCACGAGCGCCTGGCCCGTGAGAATCGTCAAAGCTCAGTTCGCCAGCCAATACGTTCAGCGTAGGCACGGGCAGCACCAACACAATCATCAATGTGATCGCCACCAAACTTCTCTCGGCATGCGGCCGCAAGCACAAAGGCAACCATTGCCTCGGCAACTACGCCGGCTGCAGGAACTGTGCAGGAGTCCGTCCGCTCACGGAGTGCCTCAGCTGGCTCCCGCGTTGAAATATCGACTGATCGGAGCGGCTTCGTGAGAGTTGGAAGTGGCTTCATCGCAGCGCGAACGACAAGCGTTTCGCCGTTGCTCATGCCACCTTCGAGTCCGCCGGCGCGATTCGTTTCTCTGAACCAGCCCTTCTCATCGTTAAAGAAGATCTCGTCGTGCGCCTCTGACCCCGGACGTCCCGCAAGGTCAAACCCGTCTCCGATCCCAACTCCCTTGATGGCCTGAATTGACATCACCGCTCCGGCCAGCTTTCCATCAAGCCGATCCTCCCACGACACATGTGAACCAAGCCCTGGAAGGAGTCCGTAAGCGCGTACCTCGAATACGCCACCGATCGACTCATTTCGCTTCCGCAGAACATTAATCTCTTCGACCATCTCAGCACTCTTCTCTGAACTGAGGCAGCGAACAGGCGAGTCATCAACTCCCTCAAATTCAGAAAGGCTTAGATCAGAGTTAGAGGGGGATGTCACGGATCCGATCTGAACGACGTGCGAGCGAACCTCTACTCCGAGGGCTCGTAGGAATGCCTTGGCAATCGCTCCACCGGCAACCCTTGCCGCTGTTTCTCGAGCGCTGGCTCGCTCGAGAACATTTCGCACATCGGTGAAGCCGTACTTCCAGGCTCCGGGGAGATCAGCGTGACCTGGTCGAGGCAAGTGAACCTCAGGAATCGGTTCCTCAACCGGCCATGGGTTCATCCGATCGAACCAATTGTCGTAGTCACGATTTGCGACCTCCATACAAATCGGCCCGCCTAGCGTCGTGCCATGGCGGACGCCAGCTGTCACTTCAGCCGCGTCGGTCTCAATCTTCATTCGACCACCGCGACCGTGACCCAATTGACGTCGAGCTAGGTCTAAGTTGATTTCGTCGCGATCGAGAACCAAGCCAGCCGGAATTCCTTCAACAATGCAGGTCAGACCAGGGCCGTGACTCTCGCCAGCAGTAATAAGTTTGAAGCTCATACCTACAACTCTACGCAGCGGAAGTCATAAGCAGATTGCCGCGAGCGTTCCTGCAGAGAGAAACGGGACGAATGGGATTGTCAGGTGAGCAACTTTCGGATGCTTCGTAGCGACCAATAACCCAGCCGCAAAGGCTGTTCCAAGAGCTGCACCAAGAGCTATCGCAAGTGGCCCTCGACTGCCAAGCGTCAACCCAATCAGTGCGGCAACCTTTACGTCCCCCATTCCCATTCCATCGCTGTTCCAAAGCGATAGCACGAACAGAGGAAGCGCAGTTGCCACCAGCCAGGCTGATCTAGTCGCAAGTGCGTCAACGCCTGCTTCGGAAAGGATCAGCACCGCGATACCCCCAGCCACCACGATCAGGATTCGGTTTGGCACCAGCCGGGTCCTTACGTCAATCACTGAGAGCAGCAGAAGCGAACAGACGAAAGCGGCGTCAAAGATCTTCACCGCCGGAGTAGCCGACGGGTCTAGCGATTAGCCCCCTAAGCGGGTGACTGCTCGCGGAGACGTTCGCCGGCCTCAATTGAGTCGTGCTCGGGAATTGTCATCTTTCCGCCTTCACACCATGGGCAAACGACCACGTGTGGCTCGCCGCCGGCATTCGAAGTGATGCTTCCCTTTCCTCTGCACGGACCGCACTCGGTTGGCTCAATCGGCTTTTCATTCTCGTCGCTCACAGCCAACAAGCTACTGCGTTAGCTGAATCACGTGCATCTGGCTCAATCCGAGTGCGAAACCGATCACTCCTGCATTGGCCTCACCCAAGAGCAGACAGGAGCTCCGCTCCAGCAACCGGCGCTCCGGGTTAGGAAGCGGCTAGCTGACCGCAGCTACAGCCGCCTGCAGTACTTCGAGGTCAGGCTTCAACTGAGTCCATATCTCGACAGACAGAGCGCCCTGCCGGGCGAGAATCTCGAGGCCGCCGACGGTCTTGCACCCAGCCTTACTCGCCCCATTTGTTAGGTCAGTTTCACCATCCCGATAAACTAGGTCACAGACAAGCCCGAAGTCTGCAAGAGCCTCTTCTCCTAGACCCAATTCAGCGAGCTGCTCGCTTCCGCCGCCCGTGAGACCTATCGGAGTGCAGTTGATCAAGAGATCGGCAGGCTCCGGTGCATCTACGACACTCCCTGCGAACTGCTCGGCTAGTTGCTGGGCCCGTGACCTTGTACGACTTATGAATTGAGGATTCTCGATCCCTAGCTCACGTACCGCGAAAGCGGCGGCACGGGCACTACCTCCAGCCCCGAGAATCAAAGCACTAGTTGGCAGATCTAGCCCGAAACGATCTCGAATTGCTGCTTCGATCGCTGGCGCGTCAGTATTCGCCGCGAAAATCCGGCCATCACGGAAGGTCAGCGTATTTGCTGCCCCAATCGCCTCCGCCTGCGCACTGGCTGTATCGGCGATCCTAAGCGCCTCGCGCTTGTGTGGAATCGTCACATTGATACCGACAAAGCCCTCCGCTGGCAGCGCACGAACCGTCTCTTCAAAGAGTTCGGGAACGATCGGGAGAAGCTGGGATTCCCATCCCTCGAGGCCGAGGTTAAGAAATGCAGCCCTGTGCAGAGCCGGAGAACGACTATGCCCCACTGGCCAGCCAGCCACGCCGGTCAAGGGCACTTCGTCGGAGCCCTTCCTTGATTTGAATCACGTGCCGCGTTGTATGCCGCGACATCAGCATTGAACTGGCTCTGTGTCGTAGAGAACGAGTGCTCTCCACACGTCCAAGGCTTAACTACGTAATAGATGTAGTTGCTTCTTGCCGGTCTCGCAGCCGCCTTGAGTGAAGCCAGTCCAGGATTACCAATCGGCCCTGGTGGAAGCCCCTTATTCAGACGCGTGTTGTAGGGAGAGTTGCTCTCAAGTTGCGACTGAAGCAAAGGTCTCGTCCAATTATTGAATTCATATCGGGATGTCGCATCGATGCCGAGCGGTATCCCTTGACGAAGCCTGTTCCAAATCACGGCTGAAATTAGCGGCCGATCAGCGGCCGCAGCAGTCTCCCGCTCAATCATTGAGGCGATCGTCACAACATCGAAAGCGGTGAGATTCTTTGATTTCGCATATGCGAGGTCGACAGTGCCGAACTGGGTTTTGAACGCCTTAACTTGATCAGTGACCAGTTCCTTTGCAGTAGTAGGAATCTTCAATTCATAGGTCGACGGAAACAGGAATCCCTCAAGGCTCGCCCCACTTGGAGCCCCATATGATGTTGGGGACAGAAACGGTGACCCTTGGCTGGCCGCCAGATAATTGCCAGCAACGCCACGAGCACTAACCAACGGCGCGACTTGACCTCTCGCCAATCCCTCCGGGATAGTTACAGCCTTAACAGCCGCTGATGCGGGCGCTGTAGTAAGCGCGTTTAGAGCCTCGCTATAGCTCATACCGGTCCGTAGGGTAATTCCACCAGCCCTAATTGCTCCGCCATCGCCGTCAATACGTGCTCGCAAGCTAAAGAGCATTGAATTATCAATAACTCCCGCCTTCTCAAGTAAGTCGCCGACCTGCGAAACGCTCGAACCTGGCGGAATAGCAAGCCTAACTGCCGCGCCATTTGATGATCCCGCTAACGGCTGGAAGATCAAGACGATAATTGTCAGGAACGCTACAAATACGACTGCTACTCCAACTCCGACAATCCGTTTCCCTCGGCGGTTCATCTCCGCTCCTCAATCGCTAGCCAACGCTCGAGAAGTACCGCAGCCGCACGTGAGTCTTCATCGCTTGATCCGCCAACTCTGCGAGCTTCAGATGTCGTAAGTCGTTCGTCGATCAGAACCACTTCGGCGCGGCCTTGAAGCCTTCTCTCTAGCTGAGACGCAAACGCCTTTGCTGCGTCGGTTTGATCGGTTTCATCTCCTGACAGCGATATCGGCAGCCCGACAACAACCTTGGTTACCTCGTTGCGCTCGCAAATGTCAACGATTGCGCGGTATCCAGCCTTGCTGTCAGGGTTCTGAACTGAATCAAGCGGACTCGCGATCGAGCCAGTCGGATCACTCAAGGCCACTCCACAGCGACTTGACCCATGATCCAAGGCAAGAATCCGACTCATTAGCTCAAGGCCAGATTGACGACTGAGCGAGCTGCGTCGAGCGCCTGTTCGACCCGAGATGGATCCTTACCACCGGCTCGCGCCATGTTGTCGCGACCACCACCACCACCGCCAACTTCTCCGGCTGCAGCAGCAACAATCGCTCCAGCCTTGACACCACGATCAATTAGGTCCTTGCCAACCGCTGCGACGAGATCTACCCGATCGGAGGCAGTATTGGCGAGCACAACTGCGGCGGAGTCGCCCAACAAGCCGCGGACTTGATCAGCAAGGTCAGGCAAAGACTTTGGATCAACTCCTTCGACAGATCTAAATACGAGCAATGCATCGCCCTCGGCAACAGCCGTCTCTGAAATCTCCTTGGGATCGGGAGCTTCCGAATCCTTGAGCTCGCTCTCCAGCTCCTTCAATCTCTGATCACGCTTAACAATTACTGAGCTGACATGTTCGGGCGTCGTCCTCAGCAACTTGGCGGCCGCTCGCAGGCTCGCATCGCTCTCACGTAACAGCTGGACAGCAACCGGCCCAGTTACGGCCTCTATACGCCTTACATTCGAAGCACTAGAACTCTCAGAAAGAAGTTTGAATAGACCAATCTCAGCGGTCGCTCGGACATGCGTACCACCACACAATTCCCGCGACCACTCACCATCGTCAACTTCGACCATGCGAACTCGTTCGCCGTACTTCTCTCCGAAAAGAGCCATTGCACCACGCCGCTTGGCCTCATCGAGTGAAGTTTCAGTGGAAGAGACATCAAAGTTACTCAGGATCTGATCATTGACTGAGTTCTCGACCGTTTCGATTTGCTGATCTGTCAAGGCCTCACCATGTGTGAAGTCGAAGCGGAGCTTGTCAGGTGCCACAGAGGAACCGGCTTGGCGCACATGATCTCCGAGCGTCTCGCGGAGGGCAGCATGCAAAAGGTGCGTAGCTGTGTGATTTGCGGCTGTGGCCAGTCGCCGCTCGCGATCAACCTTCGCGACGACACGCTGACCAACTGCAAGTTGAGGGCCATCGACCGACAGAACCTGATCACTACCAACGCGAGCCACATCGCTAATCGCGCAGAGACGATCCCCTTCGAAGTTGTCCAGCGTTCCAGTATCGGAAACCTGACCGCCGCCCGCTGCATAGAAGGGCGAACTGCTCAGCTTGACCAACTGGCCACCGTTCTCCAGCATCTCGGCTGCTACTACCTCGGTTTCTACAGCCAACTCCGTAAAACCAACAAACTCGGTTTGAGGGCTCTCCGACGCGAAACGCTGATGAAGATCTCGCAATGCTTGAGCTCCGGCGAGAGGATCGCCAGTCGCGCTACCACCACGCGCGCGATCACGTTGTCCATCCATCAGCAGTTCAAAACCAGCTTCATCGACTCCGAGCGACTGCTCGGCGACCAGTTCAAGCGTCAGATCGATCGGAAAGCCGTGTGTGTCATGAAGACGGAACGCATCCTCAGCGCTGATCCCCTCAGATCCTGATTCTCTCGCCTTTGCAATTAGGTCATCGAGCAGTTCGGTTCCAGATGCAAGTGTCTTAGAGAAGCCTTCCTCCTCGCCATCGAGCCACGAGCGAATCGCCGCACGCTGCTCGATCAACTCTGGGTATGCATCCCCCATCAGACTCTCAACTTGGTCTGCATACAGAGAGAGGAAGCCAGTCTCCATACCAAGGCGCCTTCCGTGCAGAATCGCTCGTCGCATCAGACGGCGGAGTATGTAGCCGCGTTCCTCGTTAGACGGAACCACACCGTCAGCTACGAGGAAGCACATTGCCCTGCTGTGATCAGCGAGGATTCGAAGTGACCGTTCGTCAGCCTCACCTGTCGCGAGTTGACGACCGAGTGCAATCAGCGGAGCAAACTGATCGGTCTCAAACACCGAACTAACACCCTGAAGAATCGCCGCCATCCGATTGAGCCCCATGCCGGTATCAATATTTCGTGACGGCAACGGCACGAGGTCACCGGACTCCATCTGGTCGAACTCCATGAAAACCAGGTTCCAGAACTCAAGGAAACGCTCACCATCATCACCGGGGCGCTCGTCATCCGGGCCGAACTCTGAGCCGCGATCGAGATAGAGCTCTGAACACGGCCCACATGGGCCGGTCGGCCCCGCCTGCCAGAAATTGTCTTTGCGACCTAGAGCCACAATGCGGTCGTCACTAACCCCAACGTCCTTCCAAGCCGCAATCGCTTCTTCGTCAGGTCCGAGTCCAAGCTCGCTATCACCAGCAAATACCGTGATCCAAACGGTTGTCGGGTCGAAGCCAAACCCGTTTGTCGCAAGTTCCCAAGCCTGCTCTATCGCGCCCTGCTTAAAGTAGTCGCCAATTGAGAAGTTGCCAAGCATCTCGAAGAAGGTCAAGTGCCGGGCGGTGATACCGACGTTCTCAATATCTGTAGTCCTAAAACACTTCTGACATGAGGTCAACCGTTCCGATGGGGGCTGCTCCTGACCGAGAAAGTACGGCTTCAAAGGATGCATCCCTGCAGTTGTAAGTAGGACGCTTGGGTCGTGCGTAGCAGGCACCAGCGGAGCAGAACGGATCTCCGTATGCCCAGCAGCCTTGAAATGCTCTAGGTAGATGCTGCGAATCTGGTCAGTTGTCAACATGGATCCTCGAGTCTAAGCCTCAAACCCTGCGACGGTCCCACAGCCAACCACCGTGTCGCCGTCCAGCAGGCAGGCCACCTGCCCAACAGCGACCCTCTCAATCCCAGACTCCACCTCGATAATCGCTCCATCAGGTGAACAGCTGACCACGGTCGCGCCGCCAACCTTAGCTCGATGGCGAAGCTGTATTCCACTTACACGTTCAGGCTCGCGACGCAGTTCAACATCACGCAGTTGAACGATGCCGGCGATGAGGCTCTCGCGCGGTCCTACAACAACTGTGTTTGCGACTGCATCGGTTCCCAGTACGTAGAGGGGAGTTCCCCCGCCAAGCCCGAGACCACGCCTCTGCCCGACCGTATGGTGGTGTGTTCCGCGATGCGTCCCGATCTGATCGCCGGCTTTGCTCACAATTGCCCCAGGACGATCGCCAAGCTGCCCATGACGCTTGAGGAACCCTTCGCGTCCGATCCCGGCTAAGAAGCAGAGGTCTTGGCTATCTGGCTGCTCGGCCGGTGTCAGATTGGCATCCCTTGCTATCTGTCGCACTTCGACCTTTGACATCCCTCCTAGTGGAAACTGAAGTCGCGCTAAAACCTTTGATGGGACCCTGATTAGTGCGTATGCCTGATCCTTTTGGAGGTCAGTCCCGGACTTCAAGAGAGGGCCGCGGGCATCATCACTCTCAACTATCTGTGCATAGTGACCAGTAGCAAGAGTTGCCGCTCCGATTCGATCAGCGAGCTCAATCATCGGAGCGATTCGTACATTCCCATTACACGTGACACATGGATTAGGTGTCTCGCCGTTGGCGTAGCCAGCAAGCCAAGGATCAACTACACCCTCAGAAAACTCTGCTCTGAGGTCAAGCGTGAAGTGCGGTAATCCACGCTCATGCGCGCACTGCCTTGCTCGACGAACAGCCACATGTGAGCAGCACGAGGCCTCGGCATCAGTCTCGGAATCACGCCACAATTCGACTGTAACGCCAACAGTCTCGGTAGTCTGTGCGCAGATCCAAGCCGCTACGGCACTATCGACGCCACCGCTCATTGCAACGAGGGTTCGTTCTCGTGCCGGCACCTCAAGCTGAACTTCCATCACAAGCTGTCCAAGCGCGCGATGTAGGGCATCGCAGACCAGTTCAGCTGCGTGGAGCTTCGCTGGTGAGAGCTTGCCTAGGGCATTCGAAATGTCTCGTGTTGAGATTCGCGCTGCATGAAGGATTGACTCGCCTGTGGCTAACTCAGCAGCAGCTGAAGCAGCCGCTGTCAGTGCGCCGCAGCCGCTGGCATCAAAGCCGACGCGTAGATTCCCATCCGAGTCGCTGGCGACCCGCATAACCACAAGATCACAACATGCCGC
>Ga0194057_10001025_pt1 | contig 14291 bp, 10 predicted proteins | sample SepL4415m_MetaG_FD_155474 | JGI IMG/M metagenome (GOLD analysis project Ga0194057, IMG submission 155474) | Anoxic zone freshwater microbial communities from boreal shield lake in IISD Experimental Lakes Area, Ontario, Canada - Sep2016-L442-15m | ecosystem: Environmental > Aquatic > Freshwater... | reverse complement strand
CAACAAGAGTGAGCCTATGGAAGTCTGTCATTCCATGAGGGGCACTTGCTGGAGAATGCCTTTCGGGGATACGGCGGGAAGAAGGTGGGAAGAACTGCCGTGCAAGCATTGGAACCGTACAAAGAAAAGCCCCCTTTCCTAAAGCAAATTGGATAGGGGGGCTTTATTGGTCTTATTAAGAAATGTCTTAGAAGGTTACAGTCCCTCGTATAAAAGGTACGCGGAGTTCATAGCGCAACTCGCTTGGTCGAATGGGCGGAGGGACAAATCCACCGGCAAAGGTATAAAGTTCTTCTTCCCGGTTTATGCTTCGGAATCCATACTCCATGTAGCCAAGTTCAACCCCTAAACCCCATGAGTGTGACTTCCACCAACTGGTTTCGTAGGGATCACCACCTGCAGGGCTGGTCCTGAAAATGCTGAAAGCCACCTCCCATGTGTAATACCGCATCTTTGAAGACGTGCCGAGTGATGCGGACACATCCAAGTAGGGAACCATGTGGCCCATGTGCATACCGGATATCTCGTTGAAATCAAATTTCCCGGCGAAACCTGCGCCATACATGCAACTGGACGCATTGCCTGATCCCGATGTGTTCGTTGTCGTGTTCGTGATCTGGAAGTTGTCATTATGAAGCATAACTTGAAGTCTTGGCCCAAAAACAATACCCCTCCCTGCCAAAGACGGGAGAAAATCTCCGGTCAGCGACCAAATACCAACATCCAGTTTGCCTTCAGCTCCCTGTCCATTATTCAATATAGGATGCCAGGCAGAACTGTTATAGAAACCTGTGGAACCTTTGAAGTGCATCTCCAAGTAATTCAAACTGGGGAAACGACGGGGAACATAGGCAGCCCTGACGCCATAGGTAAATGCGTTCTGAATGCCCAACGATCCCAAATTCACATAAGGACTCACAGAGTCGACGCCGTTTGCGCTGCTTGATCCGCCGGTTCCGGACAGGGAAAAACCACCACTTTGCGTAGCGCCATCCCCCATAGCCAAACGCGGCGCAGACTGCGGTGCAGACTGATCGGCCCCAGTGCGCCCAGGAGCGACAGGCCCTCCGCACCACCCGCTTACACCGAGTAAGAGGATAAAGAGCGTCGTGATCGACAAAACTAAAATATGACGACTCTTAGACATATCAAGTACCTCCTAAGTCACCCAAAAACAAAATGTTAATAAAACCCTTTCGTATGGAGTCATCCTAGCTCATCCCTTTTGCCGATGTCAAGCAAAAAAACTTTTTGTTTACAATTAAATGGCAGACTTATGAATGCTCAACAATGTGACTAGATCTGACTAATAGCTATATTGAAGGTGAGATTTAATCTAAGTCAATTCTCAAAAGCGGTTATAATAAGCTGCAAACATGGTAGGATTTTCATGAAATTAAAGCCATTAGCCGTCCTCATAACACGATGGGCTCCTCCATGACAAGATTGGATTGTTCCGTCAATCCGATACGCGTCCCAAAGGATCACTAACCGGAACTTAATGCAGCTTCTTATAATAGTCGGTAGCCATTTATTTTTTCTCTTGATACGCCTTGACAATATATTTATACCATAATATCCTCAGATGCGGCTTGGGACAGATTTTCAAATAGAGAGATTAGTCATAACATGCTGAATTAATGATATATTGAACGCAAATTGAGCGTTTAATGGTGCGATCCTTTAACAACCATCATCCAGTGCGAGGTACCGCTTCAGGGAATAACTACTCTGCACTTCGCCAGGTTTGTGGCTTTGCACATGAAGCCCACCAGAAAAGTTCAACGAGGATTCAGCATTCATCCCGACCGGGAGTCTGCTCTCAATAATGTGCACATTGTCCTGGTGGGAACTACGCACGCCGGGAACATAGGCGCCGTCGGGCGTGTCTTAAAAAACATGGGCCTAAGAAACCTTACACTCGTTTCTTCAGCCCAATGCGGTCCTGATTCGGAAGCCGTTTCCATGGCATCAGGGGCGTATGACATAGTGGAGCAGGCTCGTGTAGTCAGCGACTTGCCCAGTGCCCTGAAGGATACTGTCATGGCCGTGGGGACATCCGGAAGACTCGGTGGAAAACGGATTTACGCTGCAACACCGGAAGAGATTATCCCTGAACTCCTGCAAAACGCCCTCCAGGGACCGGTTGCCTTTGTTTTCGGTCGCGAATCTCGTGGTTTGACGAATGAAGAACTCAAACTGTGCACTCATCATATGATCATTCCCACAAATGCCGAATTCGCATCGATGAATCTGGCTCATGCCGTAGCAGTGATAGTCTACGAGCTATTTAAGGTCTGCTGCAGGCCTGTAGGATTCCAGGTCCGGAGATTTCGGCCCGCATCCGCACAAGTGCGTGAAGAAATGTATTCTCATGTTGAAACCGTGCTGCTCCGGGCAGGGTTCTTGGACCAGTCCAATCCTCTCAGAATGATGAGGGATATACGCCGCATCTTGAACAGTGCCCAGATGGACGACCGAGATGTGCAGATCATCCGTGGAATATTTCGTAAAATAGGTAACATGGCGAGGATCGCTGATGAAGAGATGGATCGGTTGGGCAAGCAACGCTCCCGCAATACAATATCCGATCACGAAATTCTTAGGCGATGAGGGGGAATAACATCGGTATGGCGATGTTTTCATATCCGTTCATTGATCCGGTGGTGTTCAGAGTGGGCCCTCTTGCAGTTCGCTGGTATGGAGTGATGTACCTCCTCGGCTTTTTAGTAGCATTCTTCATCATAAAATCCGAACTCAAGCGCAGGCAGGGCCCCATTCCTGCACAACAGGCCGATGATCTGCTTTTCCATTTAATTCTAGGACTTTTGATAGGGGCAAGACTCGGGTATACATTTTTTTACAATTGGGAAAGTTATCTCATGGCCCCATGGGAAATACTCGCTATTTGGCACGGTGGAATGAGTTTTCACGGTGGACTGGTGGGTATGCTCGTGGCTGGTTTCATCTTTGCGAGAAGGCGTAAGGTGCCTTTCCTGGAACTTGCAGATATTGGAGCACTCGCCGCGCCCATTGGGTTGATGTTGGGAAGGATTGGAAATTTCATCAACGCGGAACTTTTCGGAAGAGTTACCGCTGCACCCTGGGGAATTGTTTTTCCCATGGGCGGAGACCTTCCACGACATCCCTCCCAGCTTTACGAAGCCATTTTGGAAGGACCGATCCTTTTTGCATTTCTGTGGTGGCTCCGTTTACGGACTGAACGCCATGGTGAAGTCTTGGCCGCTTTCGTCATAGGTTACGGAGCAGTTCGCTTCTTGATCGAGTTTTTCCGTGAGCCGGACCCACAGCTCGGCTTTATCGTATATGGGCTAACCATGGGCCAGATCCTTTGTCTCGTCATGATTGTCGCCGGCATGATTCTCGTGGCACGTTCGAGGGAGCACCGGCAGGTGAAGCCGGTAGTGAATACGAGCAACAACCTCTCTTCGATAAAGAGTCATGGTCAAGGCGGTCTTTCCTAGAGCCATGAGAATAATTTAACCTTACACAACAACGTGATGTCATAGAGTTAACAACAATGATTCGTCTCCTGAATAAGAAAGTCTTAACAATAGTGCCGGTTTCGGTCATTTTTGTTGCGGTATTTATTGTCGTGAACGGGTTTGATGTGGTAATCGGCCAAACCGGCGAAGATGTGTCCGGAACTGACGTCGGACAGTCCTCAGAGGTCACCGTGGCACCGCAGACAGGACCGGAGGTTGATCAATCAGGCATACCAGTCGACAAAGCTGGTGATTTACCGGATGTAGCCGTATCACCCCAGCCTGTAGACATTCTCAAGGCGCTTGAGAATGCTGAAGAAAATGCCCACAAGGCAGCGGTTGGAGTTGACCGTCCAGGTTCAGACCAAGCCCCAAAAGTGCCTGAAGCTAAGAGTTCAGCCGAGGTCGCGGAGCCGGAAACCTCGGATCCCGGTAATACACCAAAGGTTATTGAATCCACGGATTCGGCAAAAGGCACAGACTTAGATGCTCTCATAAAACAGGCTGGGGATCTGGAAAAACAAGGAAAACTCGCCGAATCTCTTGAACTTCATAAAATGGTCCTCAAGAAGCTACCAGCATCGGGTAACAAAAAAGTCATTGCCTCGGTTCTCAGCGGCGCTGCCCGTGTCTCTCACCGCTTGGGAAGCAATAAGGAAGCGCTCGCGTACATCAACCAGTCCATCGAGCTTAACAACGCGTTGAAGAACGCGAGGGCGCGCAGTGTTGATCACATTCTTGCCGCTCGTATCCTCATGGCCGAGTCTAATTACGCTCCAGCTCTCGAATCACTCCAAGAGGCGCTGAAAATCCTTCCCACGTCGGAAGCGGCTGAAATGCCCGATTTGTTGGAACTCATCGCTTCTTGCCAGATCAAGCTTTTGCGATATTCTGACGCCTTCAAATCTCTCAATCGTCTCTTGTCCATGTACAGCAAAGATGGGAATCAGCTTGAAATTGCGCGTGTGAACCTCCGTATCGGGGAAGTCCAGGTGTCACGGTTTGATTACCGAACGGCCACGGATCATTTTAGACGAGCGGAGAAAGTATATCGTGATTTGAAAAGGAAAAAGGAGCTTGGAGAAACCCTTTTTGGAATAGCCTATCTCGAACAGACACTCGGCGACATCAAGGGTGCTCAAAAGACCATAGAGGAAGCCAAAACGTTCTTGACCGGACAAGAGAATGCCGAGAGCGCGGCGTTTCCCTCGATGGTAAAAGGAATGAACGCTTATCACCAGGGAAAGACTGTTCAGGCAATCAATTACCTTTCTCGGGCTTTGAGCCTTTACGAAACATCCGGAGATAGCCTCATGGCGGCACGTGTGAGGCTTGCTCTGGCGAACATCCACTTGGACCGCTCACGATCGAAACCTGCCCTTGAATTAGCCGGTAAATCACTCGAAGAATTCCGCAGCAAATCAGCTATTGGAGGAGAGGCCGCGGCCCTCCTTCTGATAGGGGAAGTCTATTTTCGTCAGGGATTTGTCCAAAAAGCCTTGGAGTATGTTCGGGAGGCGTCGGCCCTCTCAAAGAAGATCAATGATCGAGATCAGATGGTACAGGCGCGTATTGTCCTTGCCGAGATTCACAGCAGCTTGGGAGACATCGAGTTCACTTCGAAATTGTTGAAGGAAGCGATAGACGATTCCAAGGTCGGTATAAATACGCGAACAAGAGGAAATTTACGATTATCAGTTGCCAGATTCAAGTTATCCAGGGAGTCATTGGATAAAGCTTTACAGGACGCAGCCGATGCGCGGAAAGACTTCGTGGAGATAAACGATTTACGAGGGATTGCCGATAGCGATCACCTCGTGGGATTAGCTCACGAAATGCGAGGCGAGCAAGAAAATGCATTACGCTTGCTTCAAAAGGCATTAGAGGAACATCGGTCCATTGGTGATCGTTTAGGGGAAGGTCGTGATCTGACCGCTCTGGGCGTCCATTACAAGAATCAAGGTGATTACGACAAGGCCATGGAATATTTCAGCGAGGCCTTGGAGCTGCGCAGAGGAATTGGAGACCGCAGGGGATACGCAGCAAACCTTGCAAATATAGGGAACATACTGAGACTACGCAATCAAGTTCCTGAAGCTCAGCATAATCTTGAACAGGCCTTAACCGTTTTTAAAGAGCTTTCTGACAAGAAGGGTGAAGCGGACTCGCTCACCAATTTGGGTCACGTTGACGCGGCCAGGGGAATGCAATCTGCGGCGCTCGAGAGATTTGCGGCTGCTTTGAAGCTTCATCGAGAGATAAAAGACAATCGGGGAGCAGCCACTGATCTTGCAAATATGGGGAGAATATATCTAGCAAAGGGCAATTTGGAAAATGCTTCCTCAGCGTTGGAAGAAGCTGCAAAACTTAACAAGGTCATCCGAAACCCGAGAGGTGAGGTGGCAATACTTTCGGAACTTGCCATGCTGCAGCGGGCCAAGAACAATTCTGCCGGAGCGCTTTCACTTTTGAATCGTGCCCTTGAACTGGCCCGACAGACGGCGGACGCCCGAGCCGTTGCCTCAATTAACCTCAAGATGGCTACAGTGCTTGAGGACACTGGTGACTACAACAAGGCCTTAGAACTTCTTCGCCTTACATTGAGCACGATGAAACAGCAGGGCGACCGCAAAGGAGAACTCTGGGCTCTAGGTGGCATAGGGGTAATTCAAGTAAAGACTGAAGATTATGAAAATGCTCTTCAGAACTTGCTGGAAGCGCAGCGGCTTCGTACTGAATTAGGGATTCCGGCTTCCCAGTCCCGTGAGCTGGATTTTCACTTAGGGGAGATTTACGAAGGTTTCAGGGACTTTGAGCGCGCGCTGGAACATTACCAAAAAGCTCTTACCATTTTACAGAACCCAGGGAATGAAAGTGTCCTCGCGCGGATATACGATCGCATCGGAAATATTTACTACTCCATGGAAGAATATTCCAAAGCAAAGGATTTTTATGAAGATGCGTTGAGAATGAGCACCGAAACGCGAAACATTTCTTTGCAGAAGAGCCAGTTAATCCGCTTAGGCGACATTTCAAGCAAGTTGGGGGATGCGGAGACGGCCCTGAAATATCAGCAGAGGGCGTTGGTCCTCAGTAGAGAGACCCATGATGGACAGACTGAAGCACGAATCCTTACGCGCATGGGTACCCTCAACCAGGTTCTTGGGCGTCCCCGTGTTGCCCTGGATCACTACGGTGAGGCTAAGGATATCCACACAAAGCTCGGTGACCGCCGTGGTGTAAACGAGAACTTACTCCAAATAGCCTTGGTAACGTCTACTCTGGGAGATTCCGAGACAGCCGTCGAAGATCTGAAGAAAGCTTTTGAGATATCTCAGTCTTCCGAGGACCGCAGCATGCTATGGAAGGCCTATTTCATAATGGGTCGGACACTGGAAAGTAAAAAGACCCCGGGAGAAGCCCTGGAGTCCTACAGGAAGGCCATAGCGATATTGGAAGCCATGGAAGCCGAAACAGTTGAGATGTCGGATGATGATGATTTTATCTTCGGAGGAAAGACAGCCCTCTTCGAGACTGCTCTGCGTGTACTGATGAGTCTTGCCCGTAAAGATCCCGGAGGCGCATACGACAACCAAGCTCTCCGCATAGTGGAAAAACTTAAAGCTGTATCCTTTGAGAAAACTCTGTCCGCAATTAATGTGGACAGCTTTTCAGACTTACCCAACGAGTTGTTGATAAAAGAAAAGAGCCTAAAACTAAGTCTGAGAAAACTGAATGAACGTCTAGAGGAAGAGCGTTCCAAGGTCAATCCGAATCAAAGTCAAATCCGGAAACTCCTTGATGAGAGAAGAGCCAAAGAAAAGAGTTTCAAACAACTCAAAGAGCGACTTTTGGCAGAGTATCCAGCGTATTCGGAATTACGTTATCCTCGTCCGATTACGGTTCATCAGCTTCAGAAAGATGTTATCGATCAGGACGAAGCGGTTCTCCAATACATGGTGACCCGGAGCCGCACGTACGTCTTCGCACTGGACAAGCAGCGGTTTCACACCTATTCAATCGACTACTCCGGCAACGACATTGAAAAGGATATAGACGCTCTCACACGGCCTCTACACCGCGCCGACACACAAGCAAGCTGGGACCCGTCGGTAGCTTATCGGGTCTATTCGAAGATCATCAAGCCGATAGAATACTTTTTGGTGGGGAAAAAGAGCGTAGTGATCATCCCACACGGACCTCTTTCATCGCTTCCTTTTGAGATACTGGTAGATTCAAAGACCCACGCTGCAAGGAGATTCTGGTCGGCAACCGATCGCCCAAGTTACCTGGTGGAAAAATATGCCTTCAGCTATGCTCCCTCAGCCTCGATTCTTACTCAAATTCGAACAAGGAGTCGAGAAAGAAAGCCCGGCTGGAACCTCGTAGCATTCGGCGATGCTGATTACGCAGACTCACAGAAGACTAAAAACCCCAACCCAGGCTCTGAAAAGCTTATGAACTCAATGAACATCAGTTCCGGGGGTTCGCGCGGCCAGGATCTCCGTCCCTTGCCGGGTGCTCGTAAAGAGATCTCTGAAATAGTAAGGATCATGGGAGGGCCAACCCAAACATACGTTGGACCGCTGGCCACAGAAACTCTATTCAAAAAAGTGGATCTAGCTCGTTACGGATACGTTCATCTCGCGACACACGGAGTGCTGTTAAGCGGCGCCGGAAAGTTTCAGCAGCGGCCTGCCATAATTTTTTCTCTTTACGGAGACAAGGAAAACGACGGTTTTCTCCAGTTGGGAGAAGTTTTCGGTTTACGGCTCAATAGTGATCTGGTGGTACTATCTTCTTGTCTTACTCCTGGGAAAATTGACCTTGGAGATTCCAGTGGTCTCACTGGACTGGCCCGAGCATTTCTTTTTGCGGGCACAGACTCGGTCATCCTTAGCATGTGGCAGGTTAATGACGAGAGCACGGCCAATCTCTTCATAGAGTTGTACCGCAATCTTAAAGACGGATCAAAAGCCGAAGCTCTGCGTGCGGCCAAGCTGGCGTTGCTCAAAAATTCCGGAACAAGTCATCCCTATTATTGGGGACCGTTCATTCTCATGGGCGATTGGCATGTTCGGTTGCATCCCTCCTATAACAGGCCTGCGCCGGAGACAGTTCGTTTCAAAGGGCTTTCGAACTGGAGAAAACTTCTTAGTTTCTGAAATGATAGAAGTAGTGTCAATAGCCATTCCTGGAAGATCCCACTGGTGGAATTTCGAATGGGGGGCAACCTTTTGAATTCTATTAAGAATGCGGCGTGCTTCATTACTCTTTTTTTTGCAGTTTCTCCAGTTGATGCCGGTGCGCAAAACTGTCCTGCAATGAACAAAGAACTCGCACGGTTGAGGATGGAGTATCATAGGCAAGCCGCCTCGGCGTCTTCTCGGACAGGATCCGTCAGTTTCGAAGAGTTGGCCGTGATTCTGGACAAGATAGTCGAGCTAAAAGATTCCATGAGAAAACTCAATTGTGAGATCCACGCCCGGCCGAAAACCTTTCAGAATGCTCGTTGAGGTGGAATCTGGGAGATGAAACATGGACGATGAAGGTATCAAGCGTGTAGCCCAACTCATGAGGAGCGCTCGAAAGATAGTAGTCTTTACCGGCGCAGGAATATCAACAGAGTCGGGGATTCCCGATTTCAGGTCTCCAGGGGGTATATGGTCTCAATACAATCAAGACGATCTTACCTATCAGAAATTTCGGTCCCATGAAAAATATCGCAAGCTTTACTGGGCGTACGACAGGGCCAGGTATCCGGCCATGAGTGACGCGCTCCCAAACCAGACCCACGAAGCGATAGTGGAGATCGAGCGCAGTGGCCTCCTCCTTGCCCTCATTACCCAGAATATCGACGGACTCCACCAGAAGGCGGGGAGCGATCCAAACAAGATATACGAGTTGCACGGTACGGTAAAAGAGGTGACTTGCCTGGACTGCTCCACACGCTGGGTCCGGGAGGAGATCACTGACCGGATGGATCGAGAAGGTATCGAAGTTCCCTACTGTCCTCATTGCGGCGGTCCACTTAAATGCGCGACCATCGCGTTCGGACAATCATTACCGGCTGAGGTACTTGAGAAGAGCTTTGCTTACGCTCGGAACTGCGATCTATTTCTTACCATCGGATCATCTTTGGTGGTTCAGCCCGCGGCCATGCTTCCGCTGGAGGCCAAGAGGGGTGGAGCACGCCTCGTCCTGGTCAATCTGTCAACTACTCCCTACGATCAAGCCATGGACATAATCGTGAGGGGTAATGCAGGACCGGTCATGGACTCGATTATGACGGAGTTGAGAAGATTTTCGGACGAATGAATTGGGAGCGGCATCCCCCCTTGTACCATTCGAAGCGAAGGGGGCATGCCGCAAGTCTCAGAGGAATAATCAAGAAATTATTAAGGGAACCGAACTGCCAAAAGTATGATCAGCGTTTTGAGAATTGGAAGCTCGCGCGGGCTCCCCGTTTACCATACTTTTTACGTTCCTTGACGCGGGAATCTCGGGTAAGGAACCCAGCACTCTTAAGAACGGAACGGTACACAGGGTCGACATTCAGAAGGGCTTTGCTGATGCCGTGTTTTATTGCTCCCGCTTGACCGGAAAGGCCTCCACCCCGCACGTTTACAATTATGTCGAATCTCCCGGCTGTTTGGGTCAACTCAAAAGGCTGCATGATCACCATTCTCGAGGTCTGGCGGCCAAAATAAGAATCGAGAGAACGGTCGTTAACCAGACATGCACCTGATCCCGGCCTTAGCCAAACTCTGGCGATGGCATTCTTCCTCTTGCCTGTAGCATAATGACGTTCATGCTCCATTTTTAACTCCAAAACTAAAACTGATACATTTCAGGCTGTTGTGCGGCATGGGGGTGTGTCTCACTAGAATAAATCTTCAACTTAGTCAGTTGAGCGCGGCCCAGGGTGTTCTTGGGGAGCATGCCTCGCACGGCTAGTCGTAACATCCTGTCGGGTTTCTCCTTGAGAAGTTTGTCTGCCCGAATGGACTTCAGGCCTCCAGGTGTCCGGGTGTGGTGGTAATAGATCTTTTGCTGGAGTTTATTTCCAGTGAGACGCACCTTGGATGCGTTCACCACTATGACAAAGTCGCCGGTATCCATGTGGGGGGCGAACTGGGGTTTGTGCTTGCCACGAAGGATTCGAGCGGTTTCAGCTGCGAGCCTGCCCAGAACTTTGTCCTTGGCGTCAATTACGAGCCATTTTCTTTCCACTTCCCCTTTTTTCGGGGTCCAGGTTTTCATGTCACACCTCTTTACTCACTCAAACGCAAATTACTATCACTGCGTATAGAACCTGTCAAGAAATATCAGGCAACGACCAAAGTTGAGTCAAGACTGATTCTTGACAGAGGGTAATGGATTTTGAAGGTGATATTTTTATTCGGTGATGTTTTCTTGACATAGACTATTTGAGACCTTATACTAAAGTGTCTTGCAACCCTATGCTAGGCATCTTTCCGAAAAGACGAATCTCAAGATAATAATGGTGTTCCTGACAGGTTGAGTTGCCTCATCTAGGGCGCAGATTTTTTAAAAGGCATCATGTTCAAGGAGGACGAAATGGCGAAAACTAAACTGGTCAAACCTCACGGTGGTGGCGAACTTAAGTCGTTGCTGCTGGAGGGTGCTGCACTGAAAGAGGAACTGAAGAAGGCCGAATCCCTGCCCAAACTGAATATTACTTCAAGGGAATCCGGGGACCTTCTGATGATGGGATGTGGAGCTTTCACGCCTCTGGAAGGCTTCATGACCTACGCGGATTGGAAGGGTGTCTGCGATGAATACAAAATGGCCAGCGGCCTATTCTGGCCTATCCCCATCACGGTTTCCACCGATGATGAAAAAGTGAAGCCGGGAGACGAGGTAGCTCTAGTCGATAGTGATACCGGAGAAATCATGGCTACCATGAAGATTACCGAAAAGTATCAAATCGACAAGAACTACGAGTGCAAAGCGGTATTTAGAACCGACGACAAGGAACATCCCGGTGTCGAGAAAGTTATGGCCCAAGGCAAGTACAATCTGGCAGGTCCTGTGAAGGTCTTGACCGAAGGCGGATTTCCAGAGAAATATCCGGGCCTTTATGCTCGCCCCTCTGAAACGCGTAAGATCTTTGAGGACAAAGGCTGGAAACGCATCGCTGCGCTGCAGTTGCGTAACCCGATGCACCGCTCTCATGAGTTCCTGGCCAAGATCGCCGTGGAAGTCATGGACGGTTTGATTATTCATCAGTTGCTAGGAAAACTCAAATCCGGAGACATTCCTGCCGAAGTTCGTGTTGATTCTATTAACGCCCTGGTAGACAACTATTTCGTAAAAGACACCGTGGTCACAAAAGGTTATCCCATGGAAATGCGGTATGCAGGCCCTCGGGAAGCTCTTCTTCACGGAGTATTCCGCCAGAACTACGGCTGCAGCCACCTCATCGTGGGACGTGACCATGCAGGCGTGGGCGACTATTATGGTCCATTTGACGCGCAGACGATTTTCGACGATATTCCTGAAGGATCTTTGGAACTCCAACCACTTAACATCGATTGGACTTTCCACTGCTTCAAATGCGGCGGTATGGCCTCTATGAGAACATGCCCCCACGGTAAGGCAGACCGCCTGCTACTATCCGGCACCTTGGTGCGCAAGACTCTTTCCGAGGGTGGAGAGCTACCCCCGGAATTTTCTCGTCCTGAAGTAGTCAAGATCTTGCAGGACTATTACCAGGCACTCGACGAAAAAGTTGAGATCAAACTCCACGGCCATGCCACGGGTGCAGCCGACAAGAAGTAGTTTTTTTAAAAGCAGTATCTAGGTGTTGACCTTTTAAAGCCCGGTCGCCGGAATTTCCTGGTGACCGGGTTTTTTCTGAGGCTGCGGCTGTTTGGGGCCTATATCTGCCTTTATAACTTGACGAACTTGGCACAACTAGCGTAAAATTGTTCAGTTAAATATATGGAGATGGATTGTCGGTAAGACAAGACTGAGGAATGAGAATAACCCCCCGATGAGTGATCTTTTTGAGAAATGCTATTCCTTTAGCCGTGATCAAGAGGCAATAGCCCTCGGCTTTTATCCTTTTTTCAAGGTCATTACCAGTCTGAATGGACCTCACGTCACGGTTGACGGCCGGGAAATGATTATGGTGGGCTCCAACAACTACTTGGGGCTCACCACTCACCCTAAGGTGAGAGAGGCCGCCATGAAAGCCCTCATGGAATATGGCACAAGCTGTTCCGGTTCCAGGTTTCTCAACGGAACGATTGATCTGCATGAGAAGCTGGAAGCTTCTTTGGCGCGATTCATGGGGAAAGAGGCTGCCCAGGTCTTTTCTACGGGTTTCCAGACCAATCAGGGAGTAATAGCCCCTCTCATAGGGAGAGGTGAGAGTGTCATCATTGACAGGCTTGTTCATGCAAGCGTGGTTGAGGGAGTTCGGCTATGTTTTGGGAAGGTAGGCAGGTTTCGACATAATGACATAGTGTCGCTTCGCAAAAACCTCGAGGTATGCCCTTCAAACAAAGGGATCCTTGTAATAGTTGACGGTGTTTACAGTATGGAAGGCGACATCGCTGCCCTACCCGAGATAGTTAGAACTGCAAAAGAATTCGGTGCGCGGATCATGGTGGACGATGCGCACGGTATTGGTGTGCTGGGTGCTTCCGGGCGCGGCACATTAGAGCACTTCGGCCTGATTGAAGAAGTTGATCTTGTCATGGGGACCTTTAGTAAATCGCTGGCTTCCCTGGGCGGTTTTGTCGCCGGCGATGCCCGCGTGATTGCATATGTTAAACACCATTCCAGAGCCCTGATATTTTCTGCTGCGATGCCTCCGGCTGCCGTTGCAGCAGTACAGGCGGCACTGGAGGTCATCGATACCGAACCCCAGATACGTGAACGGCTATGGGAAAATACCCGCTTCCTTATGGAAAACGTGGTCGCACTGGGCTTCAACACAGGACCGACCCAGACCCCGGTAGTCCCCATAATTGTAGGAGACGATGTTCTTACCGCCGTGTATTGGAAGCGCCTTTTCGACGAAGGCATTTTTACTAATTGTGTTATTGCGCCGGGAGTTCCGCAGGGATCCCAGAGGATAAGAATGTGTTTGATGGCAACGCATACACTCGAGGATTTGGAAAAGGTCGTAGATGTCTGCGGCAGAGTCGGTAGGGAACTTGGGATAATCAGCTAATGGAGTTGCAATCATGAGTGTCGGAAAGTCCACCATCTTGGATCTGAAAGATTTTATTTGCGGAAACAGCTTCTATTTCTCGATGCTGATTGCGATGTTAACCTGGTTAATGTTCTCACCTTTGACCACTAATGTGATCGAAGCCGTCAAGGGAGATTCAAGATTAGGCACTCAAAGCAGCGCAGGGGACGTTACTCCGGATGCACTCCCCAGTAGAGAACTTTCACCGGACGAACGTATAGAAAAAATTGAAGAGGCCCTTAATTCTATTAAAAAAACCGGTGAGAAGTCCGAAGAAAGATCGTACTTTAACAAAATGGTTAGCCTGGAGTTGATTAGTTACGTAAAAATTATGGTCATAGTCCTTATAATAATAGCAGTAGTATTTCCACTCACGATCTGGTTGATGAGCCGTAGAAGGCTACTGGGGCTGTCCGGTCTGTCTACGGAAGTTACCGCAACGCTCCTGCTCATTGAGGAGCGCCAGGCAAAACTTGCCAACATACTAAAAGAAATTCAGGGGGAAATCGACTACATGGAGACCCTGTCCGCCCCTGACCTCAGAAAACTTATCGATC
>Ga0194057_10001020_pt1 | contig 14322 bp, 10 predicted proteins | sample SepL4415m_MetaG_FD_155474 | JGI IMG/M metagenome (GOLD analysis project Ga0194057, IMG submission 155474) | Anoxic zone freshwater microbial communities from boreal shield lake in IISD Experimental Lakes Area, Ontario, Canada - Sep2016-L442-15m | ecosystem: Environmental > Aquatic > Freshwater... | reverse complement strand
GGGTGGCCAGCCAAGGCGTGCAACTCTTCGGCGGGATGGGCTACATGACCGAGTCGGAGATCGAACGTCAGTACCGAGATATGCGGATCCTCGGCATCGGCGGCGGTACCACCGAAATCCTCACCGGCCTGGCCGCCAAGTCCCTGGGCTACCAGACATGATGCGGTATCAGACATGACGCGGTATCGGCCGTGACGGCCCTGCGCACCACGGTGGACCCGTCCGGTCCGACCTATGCCGAGGCCGCTGACGCGATGATCACCAAGCTGGCCGAACTCGACGCTGAGTTGGCAACGGCACTGGCGGGCGGCGGACCCAAATATGTCGAGCGCCATCATGCCCGCGGCAAGCTGACTGCACGCGAACGCATCGAACTACTCGTTGACGAGGACTCGCCGTTCCTGGAACTGTGCGCGCTGGCCGCCTACGGAACGGACTTCACCACCGGCGCCAGCGTGGTGACCGGTATCGGCGTGGTCGAGGGCACCGAGTGCATGCTGGTGGCCCACGATCCGACCGTCAAAGGCGGTACCTCGAACCCCTGGACACTGAAAAAGGTGTTGCGCGCCAATCAGATCGCGCGAGAGAACCGGCTCCCGGTGATCTCGCTGGTGGAGTCCGGCGGCGCCGATCTGCCCACCCAGAAGGAGATCTTCATCCCGGGCGGCCAGATGTTCCGGGACCTGACCCGGCTTTCCGCCGCCGGCATACCCACCATCGCCCTGGTATTCGGCAACTCCACCGCCGGCGGGGCGTACATCCCCGGCATGTCCGACTATGTGGTGATGATCAAGGAACGCTCGAAGGTGTTCCTTGCCGGACCACCACTGGTCAAGATGGCCACCGGGGAGGAATCCGACGACGAATCGCTCGGCGGAGCCGAGATGCACGCTCGCACATCGGGATTGGCCGACTACTTCGCCACCGATGAACGCGATGCAATCGGTCTCGGCCGACGCATTGTCGCCCGGCTGAACTGGGTGAAACAGGGTCCGCAGCCGCATCCCGCCGTCGACCCGTTGGCCGACCCCTCAGAACTGCTCGGAATCGTTCCGGCCGACCTGCGCTTCCCGTTCGATCCGCGGGAGGTGATCGCCCGGATAGTCGACGGTTCGGATTTCGATGAGTTCAAGCCGCTCTACGGGGCTTCACTGGTCACCGGATGGGCACGCGTGCACGGCTACCCGATCGGAATCCTGGCCAACGCCCGCGGCGTGCTGTTCAGCCAGGAGTCGCAGAAGGCCACCCAATTCATCCAGTTGGCCAACCAGTCGAACACCCCACTGTTGTTCCTGCACAACACCACCGGCTACATGGTGGGTAAGGCTTACGAGGAGGGCGGCATGATCAAGCACGGCGCGATGATGATCAATGCCGTGTCCAACTCCACCGTCCCGCACATCTCACTGCTGATCGGGTCGTCCTACGGTGCCGGCCACTACGGCATGTGCGGGCGAGCCTACGACCCCCGATTTCTCTTCGCCTGGCCGAGTGCGAAGTCCGCCGTGATGGGCGGAGCACAGTTGGCCGGGGTGCTGTCGATCGTCAACCGGGCCGCAACCGAGGCACGGGGACAACAGGTCGACGAGGCCGCCGACGCCGCACTGCGGGCCGCGGTCGAGGCGCAGATCGAAGCCGAGTCGCTGCCGATGTTTCTGTCCGGAAGGCTCTACGACGACGGCGTCATCGATCCACGCGACACCAGGACCGTGCTGGGAATGTGTTTGTCCGCCATCGCCAATGGCCCGGTCAAGGGGACGTCGAACTTCGGCGTCTTCCGGATGTGAGGACGGGCACGATGTCTATCACCCGGGTCCTGATTGCCAACCGCGGCGAGATCGCCCGCCGCGTCTTCGCCACCTGCCGACGTCTCGGCATCGGCACCGTCGCGGTCTACACCGACCACGATGCTGCTTCTCCCCATGTGGCGGAAGCCGATCACCGAGTCTGGATCGACAGCTATCTCGACGCGGAGTCGTTGATCGCTGCGGCCCACGCGTCCGGTGCCGACGCCGTCCACCCCGGCTACGGGTTCCTCTCGGAGAACGCCGATTTCGCCCGTTTGGTGACCGGCGCAGGCCTCACCTGGATCGGTCCGCCGGCCGCGGCGGTCTCCGCCATGGGCTCCAAGATCGAGTCGAAACGCTTGATGGCACTCGCCGGTGTCGCGGTACTCGCTGAACTCGACCCCGCCGCAGTCACCCGGGCAGAGTTACCGGTGTTGGTCAAGGCATCGGCGGGCGGGGGCGGACGCGGCATGCGGGTGGTGACAGAACTCTCTGAGTTGGCGGCCGCCGTCGGATCCGCCCAACGCGAGGCGCAAGCGGCCTTCGGCGACCCGACCGTGTTCTGCGAGCGCTACCTGGCGCGCGGCCGTCACATCGAGGTGCAGGTGATGGCAGATCAGCACGGCACCGTGTGGGCTGTCGGGGAACGAGAGTGCTCGATCCAACGCCGCCACCAGAAGATCATTGAGGAGGCGCCTTCGCCTCTGGTGCAACGTATTCCGGCAATGCGGGAACGGCTGTTCGAGGCCGCACGGTCAGCCGCAACGGCGATCGGATACACCGGTGCGGGCACCGTGGAATTCCTCGCTGATGACGATGGCGAGTTCTTCTTTTTGGAGATGAATACCCGGCTACAGGTGGAACACCCGGTCACCGAACTGACCACCGGACTGGATCTGGTCGAATTGCAGTTAACCGTCGCCGACGGCGCCGCACTGCCCGCGCAACCGCCGCCGACAGCGGGTCACGCAATCGAGGCCCGGCTTTACGCGGAGGATCCAGCACGTGACTGGCAACCGCAGCCGGGTCGGATCCACCATTTCGACGTGCCCGGAACCGCAACGCAATTCGGACCACTGGCAACGACCGGTATCCGACTGGACTCCGGCATCGTCGACGGCTCGGTGGTGTCCATCCACTACGACCCGATGCTGGCCAAGGTGATTTCGTACGCGCCCACCCGGCTGCGCTCCGCGCAGGTGCTCGCTGATGCCCTGGCCCGCACTCAGTTGCACGGTGTGGTGACTAATCGCGACCTTCTGATCAATGTCTTACGCCATCCGCAATTCCTGGCCGGCCACACCGACACGGCGTTCTTCGACACGCACGGATTGATCGAACTGTCCGCGCCACTGGCCGGCGAACATGCGGTGCGACTCTCGGCGTTGGCCGCCGCACTGGCCATCGCCGCACACAACCGCTCAACCGCATCCGTGCTCGCCGGGATTCCCGGCGGGTTTCGCAATGTGGCCTCCGGTAACCAGCAGAAGGACTTTCGGGACGCCACCGGTCGGGAGCACCGGGTGCGCTACCGATTCACCCGCTCCGGGCTGGATCTGCCCGACGACCCCGAGATCGGCCTGCTCTCGGCAGCACCGGACGAGGTGGTGCTGGTCGATGCCGGTGTCGCCGCGGGTTACCGGGTGGCCCGGTACGGCGATGACGTACACGTCGACTCGGTGCACGGCCACGTCGCGCTGACCGCCCTGCCCCGCTTTCCGGAACCCGACTCACTGGTCGAGCAAGGGTCCCTGTTGGCGCCGATGCCAGGATCGGTGATCCGACTCGGCGCCGGTCTCGGCGACACTGTGACCGCCGGGCAGCCGCTGGTGTGGCTGGAGGCAATGAAGATGGAGCACACCATTACGGCCCCGGCCGACGGTGTGCTGACCCAACTCAGTGTGTCCGTCGGACAACAGGTCGAGGTGGGTGCGGTCTTAGCCCGAGTAGAGACGCCCCAGTAGAAACGCCCGAGTAGAAACGCCCGAAGGAGATCAGCAGTGGTCGAAACCAGTTTCATCGAGAGCCCCGAACGGGAGGCGCTGCGCAAGTCCGTCGCCGCACTCGGTGCCAACTACGGGCAGGAGTACTTTTTGGATAGGGCTCGCAACGGTGGCCACACCGACGAATTGTGGCGCGAAGCAGGTGAACTCGGCTTCATCGGAGTTAATCTGCCCGAGGAGTTCGGCGGGGGTGGCGCGGGCATGTACGAACTCGCAATGGTGATGGAGGAACTCTCGGCAGCCGGATGCCCGCTGCTGATGTTGGTTGTCTCCCCCGCCATCAACGGCACGATCATCGCCAAGTTCGGCACCGCCGAGCAAAAGCAGCGCTGGGTTCCCGGCATCGCCGACGGCTCGATCACCATGGCGTTCGCCATCACCGAACCCGATGCCGGTTCGAACTCACACCGCATCACCACCACCGCACGCCGCGACGGTAGCGACTGGATCCTCAGTGGCCAGAAGGTGTGGATCTCCGGGGTCGACCAATCCCAGGCCGTGCTCGTCGTTGCCCGCACCGAGGAGGCAAAGACCGGCAACCTGCGACCGGCGCTGTTCATCGTGCCCACCGACGCACCCGGATTCACCTTCACCAAGATCCCGATGGAACTCGTCGCGCCGGAGAGCCAGTTCCAGGTGTTCATCGACGAGGTTCGACTGCCCGGCGATGCCCTGGTGGGTGCGGAAGATGCCGCGATCGCGCAGTTGTTCGCCGGGCTGAACCCGGAGCGCATCATGGGGGCGGCGAGTGCGGTGGGTATGGGGCGCTTCGCCCTGGACAAGGCCTGCGATTACGTCAAGACCCGGCAGGTGTGGAAGACCCCGATCGGCGCGCACCAGGGGATCGCACATCCGTTGGCGCAGAACCACATCGAGTTGGAACTGGCCCGGCTGATGATGCAGAAGGCTGCCACGCTGTACGACGCGGGTGACGACGTGGGTGCGGCCGAAACCGCGAATATGGCCAAATATGCCGCCGGCGAATCCTCAACCCGTGCAGTGGATCAGGCGGTGCAGTCATTGGGCGGCAACGGCCTGTCCCAGGAATACGGCGTCGCCTCGATGCTGGTTGCCTCGCGACTGTCCCGGATCGCACCTGTCAGCCGGGAGATGGTGCTGAACTTCATCGCGCAGACCTCGCTGGGCCTGCCTCGGTCGTACTGAGATGACAGCCCTGGTTTCGTATTCGGTCGACGGCACGGTGGTGCGACTGACTTTGGATTCGCCACACAACCGCAACGCGCTGTCATCGACTCTGGTCGAGCAGTTACGCGCCGGACTGGCAGCCGCGTCCGCCAACCCGGACGTCCGCGCCGTCGTCCTGGGCCACACCGGCGGGACGTTCTGCGCCGGCGCCGACCTCTCTGAAGCGACCACGGGGGATCCGCAACAGGCCGCAGTCGGGCGCGCCCACGAGTTGGTTGCGCTCCTGCGCGCCATCGTGGAATGCCCCCTACCGGTGATCGCGGCTATCGACGGTCACGTGCGCGCCGGCGGAATGGGTCTGGTCGGTGCGTGCGATATCGCGATCGCCGGCCCGCGCAGCACGTTCGCACTCACCGAAGTTCGCATCGGTGTGGCACCGGCGATGATTTCACTGACCCTGTTGCCGAAAATGACGCCACGGGCAGCCACCCGCTACTACCTGACCGGCGAGGTATTCACCGCTTATCGGGCCGCCGAGATAGGACTGATCACCGAGGCCGCCGAGGACGTTGCGGCCGCTGTGGACGCCGTCACCGCCGATCTGGCCAAGGGCTCACCGCAGGGCCTGGCGGCGTCCAAGGCGTACACCACCGAGGCTGTACTGGCCGGGTTCGACCGCGATGCCGCCCGTTTCGCGGAACAGTCCGCCAGGCTCTTCGACTCCGACGAGGCCCGCGAAGGAATGCTCGCGTTCCTCCAGAAGCGGCCGCCGCGGTGGGCGCCCGCGGAGTGACGGTTCGGTGAACGGGCTTCCGCAATCCTGTTACCGGGTCGTAGGCTCGGGATGTTATGAGCGATCCGACACCGCGCGATGCCTCGCCGTCGGCCTCTGACGATGACCGGATCCAGGTCGCCCAGTTGCTGTCCGAGGCGGCGTCGCACGGCCGGCTGACCCTCGAGGAGTACGAGGACCGACTGGCGAAGGCCTACGCCGCCACCGACTACGAAGAACTCGAGCACCTCACCGACGACCTGCCCGAGACGATGGAATACCGGCGCGGGAAAAGTCGGCCGGCACCGTCGACCATGCTGATGGCGATCCTCAGTGGATTTGAGCGTCGCGGCCGCTGGAATGTGCCCGGCCGGATGACCACCTTCACACTGTTCGGCGGTGGCGTGGTGGATCTGCGCTACGCCGACTTCACCTCCTCCGATGTCGAGATCCACGCCTACTCGATCCTGGGTGGCCAATCCATTGTGTTGCCGCCGGAGGTGAACGTGGAGGTGCACGGCATCGGGGTGATGGGCGGTTTCGACCAGAAGGTCGACGGCACCGGCACCAAGGGTGCGCCGACGGTCACCATCCGCGGCTTCTCGCTGTGGGGCGGGGTGGGCATCAAACGTCGCAAGCGCAGTTCTACTGAAACCAGCTGAGCAGTAAACAATTTCGGCCCCCTCCCGGTGGGGAGGGGGCCGAAATTGTCGAATCGGTCGTGACTAGCCTGCGCTGGCGCCCGAATCTGCCGAACCACCGGCGGCCGGAGCCGCCTTCGCAGCGGCGCCACCAATGGCCGACGCAATCTTCTTGGTCGCCCGCTCCACCGCACCGCGCACCGGCCGCTTGGCGGCCTTGGCCGGAGCGTCGGCCGGCTTGGTGGCAGCCGGGGTGTCGGCCGGCTTGGTGGCAGCCGGGGTGGCATCAGCCGTGCTGTCCGCCACCGCGTTCGACGGGCTGTCGACCGCTGGGGTGGTGTCAGCAGGCTTGGTGTCCGGAACCGTCGTGTCCGGAACCGTCGTATCCGAAGCCGCCTCGGTGGAGGTGCCCTCCGACGATCCACCCGCTGCCGGGGTCGAATCATCCGGGGTCGAATCGACCGACGGGGTTTCGCCCGCCTTGGGTGCCGCGACCTCGGCCTCGACAACCGGAGCAGCCGTGCCGGTGTCGACAGACACCGACTTGGCGGCAGCCACCGGGCTGGACAGCGCGGCGACCGAGGCAGCCGGCTCAGGGGCGGGTAACGGGTAGGGATTGGGGTTGCCGAAGGGGAGAGTGACTCCGGCGAGGGGGCCCTCCGTAATCGCCAACGGGGTGGTGATCACACCACCGACGTAGCGGAACACACCCGACCAGCCCGCGTAGTAGCTGTAGTCGTAGACGCTGTCGATGTTGGCGAAGGCCGACCCGAGGTAGGACCCGATACCGCGATACAGGTATTCGCCGACGACCGGTATGGGTTCGGCGAGTTGCGCGATTGCGGACAGCGTGTTCACGTAGGCGGTTATCCACAGGTTGCCGGATCCAACCTGGAATGCCAGCTTGATGGCGTCGAAGATCTGCTGATTGGCAAGGGGTGCGCCCGGGGCGAACGGCTGCTGCAAGATGTACTGAGCGAAGGTGCTCAAGCCGCCTTCGAAGTAGTAGTTGAGCGCTGAGGTGCCCCACGGCTCCACGACGTAGGGATTAGTCTCCGCGTTGTATGGCTTGGTCGGATCTTCCAAAATTCCGCTGACATTTTCGATGCCCGCACCGTTGCCGTTGATCAGCGCGTCGAGGCCCAGATAGGCCAGACCGGACACCCCGGGGAGCAGGCAGTCGTAGTTGCACTGCGGTATCCAGTAGTCGTTCTCGATGGTCTGGGGATCAACGTTGATCTGTCCGATGGCACCACCCCAGCCGAGGTAGAAGTAGTCATTCCATTCCGCCGGGGTGATTGACAGCAGGTCCGCGAAAGTAGTCAGTTCCACCTGAGCCGCAGACAACGCGTTCGGGGTGGGGGTCAGGTTCGGTGCGATTGCCGGAGAAGCGACGGCGATCGCGGCGGCGGTCGCAAGTGCTGCGGCCGTGATCAGAGGCTTGGTACGAGTCGCCATGGTGCTGATACCCCTTTTGTGTGTCGGTTCGCGCCAGTCGCAGCGAACTCGTCGGTTTGATAACACTCAACCTAGGTCAATGACATGATAGTACGGGCAGGTTTGCCATACGGCAAACGGAACCGCGCGATTTGCCGCCAAGCGGGAATCCGGACGTTGCTGACCATTGCCTAACAGCTGTTGCTCACTAGTTTCTCAGTTTGCCCTCAGGATTTACCGATCCTCGGCATGTTTGCCAGAGACCGAAAATCTACCTCAGCCCTGAGCGAAATTCTCAAACGCCGGGTGAGCCGCCAGCAAGCGTAGGTTCATACCCTGAGTGACTGTGAGCACGCGATAACGAACAGATACCGAAAGCCGAGCAACCCCTGGCTCCCGCGCGGGTCTATATGGACCGACATTCTGCCGACTCCCGCACCCGAAAGCCCTCAGCGTCGGCGGCGTCGTGAGCGCAGGTAGTCGCCGACCACCGCCGCACCCAGTCCGTCGAGTTCGGGCACCACCACCCGGCCCTCCACGCGGCGGGCTATCTGGTCGATAAACCGCGCCAACCCCGGATCGTCGCCCAGTCGGAAGATCGTGACCTGGGCGCCAAGGCGGGCCACCTCGTCGAAGCCGCGCACGGTGTGCGCGATCGTCCGGGGATGCGGCGGATAGTCGAAGAACACCGAGGTTCCGTCACTGCCGTAGTTCTCCAGGTGCGCGGTCGGCTCACCATCGGTGACCACCAGCACCACCGGTTGGGCGTTGGGATGCCGACGCAGGTGACGGCTCGCGAGTGCCAGTGCGTGGTGCAGGTTGGTGCCCTGCTCGTAGACGCCCTCCAAGCCGGTCAGTTCAGCGGCGCTCACCGTGCGGGCATGCCGGCCGAACGCGATGATCTGTAACGCGTCCGAGCGAAACCTCGTACTCACCAGATGACTGACAGCGAGTGCGGTCCGCTTCATCGGCAGCCACCGGTTCTCCATCACCATGGAAAACGAGGTGTCGACGAGCAACGCCACCACGGCCTGGCTGCGGGTCTCGGTCTCAGAGACCTCGACGTCGTCGACGGCGATCCGAATCGGACCGTCTGACTCGCTGCCAGCACGACGAAGTACGGCATTGGTAATGGTTCGGGTCACATTCCACGGCTCAGTGTCACCGAAAGCCCATGGGCGGGTAGCGCCGGTCAGCTCGCCGGCCGCCCCTGAGCGACGGGTTTCCCGTTCGCCGTGCCGACCCGAAAGCTGTTGGGCCACATCGCGAAGCGCGGCCTGCCCGAGCTGCCGCATGGCCTTCGGGGACAGCCGCCACTGGCCGTCGGAGCCACGGTCCAGGAAACCCTGATTCATCAGCGCGCGTTCCAACTCCGCCAGCGTGCGGGCGTCGACGGCGGCATCATCACCGAGTTGGCGGGCCAGCGCATCGAGGTCGACATCATCCATGGTGGCACCGGCGTAGCTCTGTGACAGCTGCTCGGCCAACTGTTCGAGTTCGCCGATGTCGGCTAGCGCCTGCGCACCCTGCCCCATGCCCAGCGGGTTGTCACCGGAGAATTCCGAACTGCCGTTCCAGTCCTCCCCCGGCCGGGCCGCCTGCAGGTGGCCGTCGAGCTTGCTCAGCGCGTTCATCAACTGCGGCGAGCCGAAAGCCTGCTGCGCCAACGCATCCAACTCGGCACGCTGCTCGGGAGTCAGGCTGTTGCGGAAGCGCTGCGCGGCTGCGGCCCGCTTGGCGAGAGAGTCCAGCAGCTCGTCGACATTGCGCGGGTTTTCCGGGAAGTACTGGCCGTGTTTGGCCATGAAGTTGTCGAAGTCTTCATTCGTGTCCTCACCACTGGCGTGTTTGTCCAGCAGATCGTTGAGGTCGTCGAGCATCTCGTTAACCGCCTGGCGGTCTTCGTCGCTGGCGTTCTCGAGTGCCTGCTTCATGCCGGCGAAGCGTTGATCAAGTATCTCCCGGCCGAGCAGATCCTTGATCTGCTCGTATTTCTGCTTCGCCTCGTCGCTGCGCCATTGATATTCCGAGAGTTCCTGCACCGCCTTGGCCGGTGACGGCGGAAGGGACTCGATTTGCATTTCCTGGAAGCGCGCGTCGTCATCCAGTGCTCGGGCCAATTCCTTGCGCTCGGCGAGTACGGCCTCGTCGAGCAGCTTCTTGATCTCCTGCAGCGTGCCGTCGAGGTTGTTGCGCGACAACAGTTCTCGCCGCCTGCGATTGACCTCGGCTGCCAACCGGTCGGCGCCTTTCATATTCTTGTTGCCGCGGCGCAGTAACTCGGCCAGTGCCCGGCGCGGGGAGGTGCCCTCCATGACGTCCTGGCCGATCTGTTCAAGCGCTTCACGCAGATCCACCGGTGGAGCCAGCGGATCCGGCCCTCCGGTGTAGGCGGTGTATTTCGAATCCCTAGCCATAGACGGTTTCGCCCTCGGCGGTGTTCTTGTCGATCTTCTTCGCCAGGTACAGCGCTTCGAGCGCCAACTCCAAGGCGGCGGCGCGTTCACCGTCGGTGCTCGCATTGAGTCTTTCGGCGATCTTATCGACCACCGGCAGGCCGGGCAGGGCTGCCAGGACGTCCTTGGCCGGCACCTGCTCGCCCGTCGTCACCGCCGAGCCGCCCTCGACCGCGGCCAGCAGTGGCCCGACGTCAATGCCGCCCAGCGCCTTCTGCGCGGTGTCGGCGGTGGCACGGCGCAATAGGTGTTCGAGCACCGCGAGTTCGCGGCCCTCTTCGCCGGACTCAAACTCCAGCTTGCCGCGCAGCACGTCGATCACGGTGCCAAGATCGACCACCCGGGCTACCGGATCGTCCTCGCCGAGCAGCGCACCACGGTGCCGGGCCGAGGCCGCCACCGTCTCAGCCGCCGCGATGGCGAAGCGCGCCGAGACCCCGGACCGCTGATCCACCGAATTGGATTCCCGCAGATAACGCGCGAACCGGGCGACGATCTGCAGCAGGTAGTCCGGCACCGTGGCGGTGAGGTGTGCCTCCTGGCTGATGACTCCCACCTCGGCATCGAGTTCGCGCGGGTAGTGGGTGCGGATCTCGGCACCGAAGCGGTCCTTGAGCGGGGTGATGATGCGGCCGCGGTTGGTGTAGTCCTCCGGGTTGGCACTGGCCACGACGAGCACGTCCAGCGGCAGGCGCAGGGTGTACCCGCGAACCTGGATATCGCGCTCCTCCATGACGTTGAGCATGGACACCTGGATGCGCTCCGCAAGGTCGGGGAGTTCGTTGACCGCGACGATGCCGCGGTGTGCGCGCGGGATGAGCCCGTAGGCGATGGTCTCGGGATCGCCGAGGGTGCGGCCTTCGGCCACCTTGATCGGGTCGATATCGCCGACGAGGTCGGCCACGCTGGTGTCCGGGGTGGCGAGTTTCTCGGTGTAGCGCTCGCTGCGGTGCCGCCATGCCACCGTCAACGCGTCGCCGAGTTCGCCGGCCCGGCGAATCGACTCCGGCGTGATCGGTGTGTAGGGATGCTCGCCGAGTTCGGCGCCGGCGATCACCGGCGTCCACTCATCGAGCAGGTTGGCCAGCGAGCGCAGCAGCCGGGTCTTGCCCTGGCCGCGTTCGCCGAGCAACACGAAGTCGTGCCCGGCGATCAGCGCACGCTCGAGTTGCGGCAGCACGGTGTCTTCGAATCCGAAGATGCCGGGCCAGACGGTGCCGCCGGCAGCCAGCGCTGCCAGGAGATTTTCCCGGATCTCTTCTTTGACGCTGCGTTCGGCGTGGCCGGAGGCCCGTAACTCGCCGAGGGTGCGGGGAAGGTTTTCGGAGCCGGTGCGGGGTGCAGTCACGCCCCCCACGCTAGACGGTCAGCGAGTAACGACCACGCCAGTCCCGCTGACCGATGCATGACGACTTCCGTCCTCGTTCGCAAACTGGGGAAATCAGTGCGCGAAGTGCCGTGCCCCGGTCAGATACAGCGTGATGCCCGCGGCGGTGGCGGCGGCGGTGACCTCGTCATCGCGCACCGAACCACCGGGGTGCACGACGGCCTTCACGCCCGCGGCAGTCAGGGTTACCAAGCCGTCGGGAAACGGGAAGAACGCATCGGACGCGGCAACCGCGCCGCGCACCCGGTCACCACCGCGTTCGACCGCGAGCCTGGCCGCGTCGACCCGGTTCACCTGTCCCATCCCGACACCGACAGTGGCACCGTCGGCGGCGATGACGATCGCGTTCGACTTCACCGCGCGACAGGTACGCCAGGCGAAGCTCAGGTCCGCCAGGGTAGCTTCGTCGGCTGCAGAGCCGGCCGCAAGCGTCCAGTTGGACGGGTCATCACCCGGTGCGTCGACGGCGTCGCGCTGCTGCATCAGCAGGCCGCCGCCGATCTGGCGGATCTCCACCCCGCCGACCTCAGGCTCCCCGGCCACGAGTACCCGAATGTTTTTCTTGCCGGCGAGGATCGCGACCGCGCCCTCTTCGTAGGCCGGCGCGATGATCACCTCGGTGAAGATCTCCGAAACCTGTTGTGCCATCTCGACGGTCACCTCGGTGTTGGCCGCGATGACCCCGCCGAAGGCGCTCAACGGGTCGCACTCGTGGGCTTTGCGGTGGGCGTCGGCCACCGATGCGTTCGAGACCGCGATCCCGCACGGGTTGGCGTGTTTGATGATGGCCACACAGATCTGCTGGTGATCGAAGGCGGCCCGCCACGCCGCGTCAGCGTCGGTGAAGTTGTTGTAGCTCATCTCTTTTCCGTGCAGTTGCTCAGCTTGAGCCAGGCCGGGCCAGCCGATGTCATCGCTGTAGAGCGCCGCCTGCTGGTGGGGGTTCTCGCCGTAACGCAACACCGAGGTGCGGCGCCAACTGCGACCGAACCACGGCGAAAGGAACTCCGGTGCGCTCCCCTCCTCCGGCGCCAAAGTGGACCCCATCCAGCTCGCCACCGCGACGTCATAGGTTGCAGTGTGGCGAAACGCCAACGACGCCAACTTCTTTCGTTCCTCCAGTGTGAACCCTCCGCCCCGCACTGCGGCGAGCACACCGTCGTAGCCCAATGGCTCCACCACCACGGCGACGCTGGCGTGGTTCTTAGCAGCGGCGCGCACCATTGACGGCCCACCGATGTCGATCTGCTCGACGCACTCGTCGATCTCAGCACCGGAGTCCACCGTTTCGCTGAACGGATACAGGTTGACCACGACGAGGTCGAAGGGTTCGATCTTCAGGCGCTCAAGCGCGGCGACGTGCTCCGGGTTGCGGGTGTCAGCCAGCAGTCCGGCGTGAACATGGGGATGCAGTGTCTTCACGCGCCCGTCGAGTATCTCGGGGAAGCCTGTGACGGACTCGACCGCGGTGACCGGAATCCCCTTGTCGGCAATCGTTTTCGCGGTCGAACCGGTGGAGACGAGTTCTACCCCGGCCTCGTGCAAGCCCTTGGCGAGCGGGATCAGTCCGCTCTTGTCGTAAACACTGATGAGTGCTCGTCGGATGGGCCTGCGCCCGATCAACGTCTGCGCCGTCATGGTTGCATCATTCCCAGGGTTGCCTTTCGTCCAGTCCAGACCACACCGTGGATCGCCAGTGCAGCCAGCACGTCCACCAGCAGTCGTCGCTCGACCACCTTGATCCGTTCGTGCAATTGTTGTTCATCATCGCCGTCGCGAACCTCGACCGCGCGCTGAGCCAGAATCGGACCGGTATCCACTCCGGCGTCCACCAGGTGCACGGTGCATCCGGTGACTCTGACGCCGTAATCGAGCGCTTCGGGAACCGCATGCGCTCCCGGAAAGGCCGGCAGCAATGCCGGATGCGTGTTGACCACCCGACCCAGGAAACGCGAAAGGAACACCGGTCCAAGTATTTTCATGAAACCCACCGACACGATCAGGTCGGGTGCGTGCTGCTCAGTGGCAGCGGTCAGCGCGGCATCCCATGCGCAGCGGTCCGGGTGATCACCGAGTCGCACGCGGTAGGACGGGATCTGCGCGGTGGCCGCGATGTGTTCGGCCGGGCAGTCGCGGTCGGTTCCGACGGCGACGACCCGGGCCGGATAGTCACCGACGGCAGCCTCGAGCAGCGATCGCAGCAGCGACCCGGTCCCCGAGGCCAGCACCACCAGTCGCGCCGGCGCACTCGGCGGCACGCGGATCGGTTCTGGCACGGCGATGAGCCTAGCGGGAGCCTGTTAACCGGTGCCGGCAGGCGGTTGGGGTCGGCGCGGTCGGCGACTCGCCTCGATATCGTCGTCGACGAACATCAGATCCTCCACATCCTCGGCGTCCGGCGCCGGCTTCACCGGGGGCGGCGGCGGGCCGGGTTCCGGCTCGGGTTCGGGTTCAGGTTCGGGTTCCGGCCGAGGTTCCGGGTCCGGATCGGCTGGAGCATCGGATTCAGGCTCCTCGAGTGTGTTCTCAGGGCGGGATTGCTCGTCGTTGTCCGCCGCGGACGCACGCTCAGCTTCGAGATCCACGGGTGCTTCGGGGTCCCCAGGTGGTGCGAGGTCCGGGGTGTCAGTCATCGGCTCGGACTGATCGTCGGTCGGCACCGGTGTGGCTTCCACCGGGCGCACCACCTTCCT
>Ga0194057_10001019_pt1 | contig 14323 bp, 13 predicted proteins | sample SepL4415m_MetaG_FD_155474 | JGI IMG/M metagenome (GOLD analysis project Ga0194057, IMG submission 155474) | Anoxic zone freshwater microbial communities from boreal shield lake in IISD Experimental Lakes Area, Ontario, Canada - Sep2016-L442-15m | ecosystem: Environmental > Aquatic > Freshwater... | reverse complement strand
CCCTAATCCTCCCCCCCCAGTCCCTTCCTCTCCCATGCGTTTAATCATGATGGGCACGGGGCCATTTGCCGTGCCGATGTTCCAGCAGTTGTACGAAGCACGGCACGATGTGGCATTGCTGGTCACGCGACCGTTGCGCAGTCATCGAGGGAAGGAAGTTGAACCGGCCAGCGCGATGCGCGATATTGCCCATGAACACGCCACGCCAATTTACGACCCGGAGAGTATTAACACTTTGGAGGCCGAGCAACGCTTGACTGGCATCGGGGCCGATCTGCTGGTGGTTTGCGATTATGGTCAAATCCTCACACCCCAGACGCTTTCCACGGCCCGCCTGGGAGGAATCAATCTCCATGGTTCGCTGTTGCCGAAGTATCGCGGCGCGGCACCGATTAATTGGGCCTTGTTCAACGGCGATACCGAGACGGGCGTTACCGTGATCCACATGACGCCCAGGGTTGATGCCGGCCCCTGCATCGCTCAGGCGATCACGATGATCGATCCGGAAGAAACGGCCGTCGAGTTGGAATTAACGCTTGCCGAATCAGGCGGCTGGCTAGTACGGAGGACGATCGATGCCCTGGTCGAGGGACGTCTGGAAGCATTGCCGCAGAATCAGGCCCTGGCATCGAAAGCACCACGGCTCAAGAAGACCGACGGGGTCATCGACTGGGCTCGGCCGGCATTGAGCATCAAGAACCAGATTCGCGCACTCGAGCCGTGGCCGCGGACCTATACCTTTTGGCATCGCGCGCAGGGCGTGCCAGTCCGCATGATCCTCGGCCCGGTCGATGTCGTCGATTTGCCCGGACGCAACAGACACACTCAAGGTGCCGTTCACCTCAATGCCGATCCCGCACCAGGAACGGTCCTTGAAGCGGCCGGCGACCGACTGGTGATCGCCACTGGGCAAGGGGCGATCGCCCTGCGAACTGTGCAGCTTGCCGGAAAGCGTTCCATGGGCATTGCCGAGCTGTTGCGAGGGCAGAAGATCCAGCCGGGGGAGCGGTTTGGGCTGGAGTAGGGATTGCTGACACCAGGGGAGCGCGTAGTCTTCAAGGATTCGGTGGACGAGCGGGCGTAAGGACCGGCGCAGGAATAACTGTCGTGTTTTGCCCACTCGCCGAGCGGGGGCAGACGGCACACGGAGTGTGCCTGCTACTTTTCTTGCGACAGTTATTTCTGCGCCGGCGTGACGATAATCTGTTCTTCGGCAACGGCAATTATTCCATAGGCCAAGAGTCCGAACAATGCCACGAATCTCACCATGCTTTTGAACATTGCATTACTCCTTCTTTGGAAGGGCAAGCACCCCACGCTTTTCGTCCCATTTCAAGTTCCCTCCATTCTCTTTCCACCACTGCTTTAGCTTCTCGATGGAATGCTGCTGCGTCTCAGCCGTGGAACCGTCGAATCGCGGGGCGTCGGGAACGACTCTCGTAAACTCCCGCGCTGCCGAGTCGCAGACCCGTGTTGGGGGAACTGTCCTAAGGGCATTGTCAATAACCATTGCAGACGAGCCAGATAGCACGAACGGGTCGTCGAACAACTCGGTCAGGGCGAAAACCGCCTTCTCCATACGAAGCGACGGAACCGACCCGATCGCCCTCTTTCGCAAATATGGATTTCGCCCGCTCAGGCACTTGCAGACCGTCTCACGGGAACGTGGCGTTTTGCAACGAATAAGAAAGGACACAAGAAAGCCGTATTCGCAGTCGAGTTCCGTCGATCCAGTGTCCTTGAGCAGGCGTTCCTCGGTTTCCTTGACCATCACATCCAAACCACTCGGATCGCCAATTGCCCAAAGCCCTTTTGCCCCTTCGATTCGCACCAACAGCGGAGCATCTTGAACGGCACTGGCGAACGCAGCTTTTTCATTCTCGGTGGGGGCTTTCAATAGCCAGTGGAGAATCCGACTCTTGATCCGCTTCGTCTCGTCAGACACGCCAGCGTCTTCACGGCCTTTGGGAAGACGATGATAAGCCTTGACGAGCCAAGGATAACTTTCCTTACCAAGTCGGCGGTAAAGCGAGTCGATTGCCATGCTCTTTTCATCGTGAGCCGTTGTCTCGGAAAGCAAAGCGTCTTTGGCCCATTGGACTTCATCGAAGCCCTTGTTCTGCTCCCACCAAGCAGCGACTTCATTGCGAATCTTCTGACGGTACTTTTCTCCTGCGTTGCTGACTTTGAACGGCACCGCACGCCGAAAGAACCTGCACGCGATATTCTCGATGGCATCAAGGGCAGCATCCTGTACAAGCCACGGCTGCTGCATCTGTCTACTCGGATAACTCTTCGTGCGGACACGGGAATTCAGGGCAACAAGAAGCTGCGGCATCGCGGGCCGCCCAAGTCTGATAAGCTCTCGGCTTGCAGTCGCCTCGGGTTCTTTGGAATAGGGCGCGTCGGTGTAAAAGCTGCCTGTCTCGTACCAGGACTCATTCCTCAACTGAAAGACGCAATAGTGAATCTTCTCATCCACGGCGAGTCGGTCGTATTCTTTCTTCCATCTCATGCGAGCTTCGACTTCGAAATTGAACGGCACAAAGGGTGTTTGCAGAAATGGCCCAATACGTTCCGACAGCTTGCAGCCAATCGGATCATCCTGGTCGCTTGGCGGTGCTGCCTTGGCTTTCTCATCTGCGGCAAACGCTGGCGTAGCAATGCAGACGAGGAACGCTACGAAAATGGCTCGACGGATCATCGTGAAGACTCCTATGCCGATTTGTGAAGGGGGCCAACACCTTGAAGACTTCCTCCGCAATCATTCTCGCACCTTCGGCGTTCGGATGCAATGCGTCCGCGAAATGCTCGTCGTGGAGACGCGAGCACCTTGGTCAACGGTGCAAAGGACTTCGGGGTTCATCCTCTATTTCCCGTTGTCCCATTCGAGGTCATTGACGAGGAAGGCGGTTGCGGCTTTCTTATCAAAGGTCAAAATGGCCGTGGAAACAGTACCTTGTAAGGTCGCCCATCATCTCAGTTTCAATCCCGAGCGGCTTGTTCGTCCTGGGCGCGTAATCAGCGGCGACTGCGCGTGGGCACCTGAACTGCCGATGGCAACTTCTTCTTCCAAGCCCTGACATATTCGATGCTGAACGTCGAGGGCAAATCCTCGTCCTTCGGCATCCCAAACCATTCGGGCATCGTTTCGCTGTCGAAGATCAGGCGCAGGGGATAGTGCCAGCGGGTGTTTTCCACGGAACGAACCACGACACCATCGACGTAGAACTTAATTTCGTCCTTCTCCCAATCCACCCCATAGACGTGGAAATTATCGGCCAGTCGCCAGGGTGCTTTCCAAGTCCCCGCGACCTCCAAATGCTCGTTGGCCTTCGGATCGGGATCGACGTAGGCTATCAGTCGAGGGCCATCTTTCCAGGCGTGTAGGCTCATATTGTATTTGTTCTCAAAACCCTTCGACTTACCGCTGATCTCGAAAACGTCGATCTCCGTCACCTTGCCTTGCGTCCCGTCGTAGTCAGTTGAAAACCAGAACGAACTTGAGCCTGCCGAATTCATCGGCTTGGCCTTGACCTCGTAGTAACCGTAGTGGGCGAATACTGTTGAGTGGAGGGCGGCGGAAGTGTAGTCGTGATATCCTTCCTCTCGATCCAATTGAAAATGCCTGCATTTACGTTTTGCGTTCCATTTGCGGTCACTGGAAGATTTCTGGCACCCGTGCTTTGTATTCCGTATAGGCTCGGCCAAAGCGTTCTTGGAGGTATATTTCCTCCTTGCGCACCAGTACCTTGAAAAGGCCGTAGGCCAGAAACGGCGCAAAGAACATCGGCCAGGAGCGGAGAAGCAGGACTAATCCAGGAAAACCGGCCTGAAGCGGGTTAAAAAGTGGAGACGAACGGGCTCGAACCGTCAACCCCGACGTTGCAAACGTCGTGCTCTCCCAATTGAGCTACGTCCCCTTCAGAATCTCATCTGGATCCTATCATACTCTGCCTTGCCCAATGCGCGAAGGGCACCCCCAGGACATGAGCAACGTGAATGGGTCGTGTCGAGGTTTTTGGGCAGGGATCTCTGGCGAATTTTATCGGCTCTTCCGTTTTTAGGTGCAGAAGTAGGGTAGGGAGAGTGAAAGGGGCTCGCTGCGCTCTCCCCACCCTACAATTATTCGCGTTCCGCACCTGGAACCGGAAGAACCATTTTATCCATTCTCGCCGAAAAAGGACTGGAACCCGGATTTTGCAGTTCCCCTGAGGTGGTTGCGTGTCGGCAAACGCCACGGTAGGATTATACTAGTAAGTGGGGGCGGGCCGGGTGTTTTGCCACCATAAATATACAGTCCAAGGTGCCTAATCATGATCGATGAGCCGTCTCCCAGCCAACCGGGTGATCCCGGTCATTCCTATTTCCAGAACTTCCAACATACGCCCATCGGTGCCCGAGTGCCGGAAAAAATCGGCCGCGGTGTGTTTGCGACCGCCTTGATGGTCCTCCAGACCAATGAACTGTTCGTGCTGGACCTGCTCTCGATGACCTCCCAGCCGCAGCAGGTCGTTGGGCGGATCATTATGACCGCCAATAATTACGTACAGTTCCTGGCTGCCCTGCGGCAAAACGTCAAGCACTATGAAAGCGAAATCGGGCCGCTGAAGGCTCGATTCGTGCCGCCGCACCCTAGCTCCCATCCGCTGCCGGGCGGTTCTGGCCCCAGTGTCATCACGGTGGGCGGCTCTGCGGGGGGGGCTGCGAGTGATATTGGCGGTCCAGCAGGTTCTCCGGGCCACTCACCGCTGCAGACTGGTGGCGGTGTGATGCCGGAAATGCCGCACGGCCATACGATGTCGTCGCCGCCAGGACCGATTACCGAACTTTACGAGCAGGTGCGGTTCCCTGAAGACCTGTTGGGCGGCACGTTCGCCAACGCCGTGATGATTCGTCACACACCCGAGGAGTTTTGCTTTGATTTCATCAGTAGCCTTTATCCCCGGCCTATCGTGGTAAGCCGCGTGTTTACCGCCGCGGGACGAGTGCCGTCGTTTATTGATGCGATGGCCGGATCGTTGGAAAGGTTTCACCAGGCAGGTGGAGGGGCATTTCCACCGCCGGGGTAGGAAGTAAGGAGAAGGGTTTGGCCACGGATGTAACACGATAAGGCAGTTATACTCCTCGCGGTTGAGACTGACACTAACCCGAAGCGCGAGCGAGGTTGCTAAGTCGTTGCCTCGCTTGCGCTTCAGGCTGGTATGGATTGGGACGATCTCAACTGCGGACAGTATAACTCCTACATGTGCAACTCGACCACGTCTTTATCGCGCAACTCATAGTCGCCCTTGACGACCGTGCCGTCGTGAACGGCTTCACCCCAGACGCGAGCAAACTTCAGACCCTTGATGAAGTCTTTGTGGACCTGTCCGGCCAGATCAATTAACTGACTGCCGCGACGTATTGTGAAAGGCCGGTCGCGGTCGGGTTCCTTGGCCGTAGGTAGCTTGCTGTAGACACGGATCATGTCGAATGAGCGGTAGATGGCCTCGCGCAGCGTCTCCAGGCCGGTCCCCGCCACGGCCGAAATCGGATATTCGGTGAAATCCATTGGGCAAAGCTCGTGGAATAACTCCAACCGGCCGGTCGCCTCGGGCAGATCGATCTTATTGGGTACGACGAACGTGCGGGTGTAAGAAAGGCCCACGTCGTTCTCGTCCAGGTACGACTGTGCCGCTAGGCGTGTTTTGGAATCATTCAGCCGATCGAGGAGTTCTTGACATTGTTCCACGCCGTCATCGCTCCCCAGATCGACCATCAAGAGAACCAGGTCCGCCGAACGGACTAGGCCGATGAGGTGCGGGTCCATGAAATCCTTGGTGACCGGTGGCGTGTCGATCAGTTGGACCGTTACATCCTCGAACGGCATCATCGCCGGGGCCGGCGTATGGGTTGTGAAAGGGTAGGGGGCCACCTCGGGGGTTGCCCGAGTGAGGCTGCAAATCAACTGGCTCTTTCCGGCGTTAGGGCCACCCATAAGGATGGCAGTGCCGGCTCCCTGCCGCGGGATGCGAAGACCGCGGCCGCTTTTCTTGCCGCTCTTCTCGGCGATTGCATCCTTCTTGAGCTTGGCGATCTTGGTCTTCAGATCGGCCTGGAGGTGGTCGGTCCCCTTATGTTTGGGGATCTCCTTGAACATGACCTGAAGGCAGGCCAATTCTTCCTCGATGGTTGTGGCCCGGCGATACTCTGCCTCGGCCTTCAGGTACTGTTGGGTGAGATTGGCTGGCATAGTGGCTCGGTAAACAAAATCGGCTCTTCCGGTTCTAGGTGCGACGGGCTTTAGCCCGTCTCCTCCAAAAAAGCTAGGTTCGGCGCGGGTCTCCTGACCCCGCCGAAACGTCCGACCGAAGGTCTCCCGGTGGATGGGAGACCTTCGGTCGGCGGCGTGGCTCGGTCAGAGACCGGCCACAACAGTCTACTCGATTTCAGCCCTGCCGACTAGCAGGGCAGGAAGGCAGAAACGAAATACACATTCCCCCATTTGCCCGGAAGCGTTTCTTGACCTAAGTTTATCTAGCGGGCCATTCGGCCTGCGGCGATTTCCGCCCACGCGAATCTCGACAAGTTTGAGGATACCTAACGAAACTCAATTTGGTTGTGCCGGAATTCGGCCGATCCGGGGTTTTATTAGAGATCCTACTTGCTTGCGGGTACTTTTCAGGATGCGTTTAGGGCGGACGCCGAGCCAATTTTCACTCATCAGGCGTGTAGCCGTGTCAATCGATCCACAAGAGCCCCTGGGCGACATCGAGTCTGCTTGTATTGCGCTAGACGAATTCCGTGTAACTCAAGACGAGTGTACCGACTTCTTCGGCGACGTATTCGATCAGCTTCAGGCATTGTCCCTAGAACTTTTCGCACGGCACAAGTGTCTGGTGGTCAGTACGGAACAGAAAGCGGAGTCCGAGGTAACACTTGTTGGCTTCCGCGAAGAGATCCACCGCTCGCTCGAAGGACTTGAGCAGTTGCACGGCCAATTACAGGCCGACCAGCAGGAGACGCAGCGGAGTTGGGCGGAAATCCGCGCCGGCTATCAGCGGTTTCTCGACGACCACGCGGACCTCCGTGAGGTTCGTGAGGGCTTTCGCCAGATTGCCGGTGAGTTCTCGGGTATCAAGGAAGACGTACAGCGCGATCGGAAGGATCTGCATGAGTTGTACGCGAGCGTTGAGAATCAATTATCGCGGCTTTCGACCTGGACTGCGGAGCTAACCGAAGCCCAGGCAGGACCGACACACAACCCGCAGATTGCAGACATTCTCGAGCACACACGGCAACAGCAGGCCGAGTGGCTCCAGCAGCGTGCGGCCCTGGAAGCCGAACTGGATGTCCTGCGCCGCCGTGCAACCGAACAGGCCGAGGCCCTCAGCGAGCAGAAACGCCTTGCAGGCCAGCAACAAGCGGAACTTGCCGGTGAATTGAAGCGGATGCGGAGCCTGCTGGAAACCCTGACCGGCCAAGTCCGCGGCGAGCCGCTCACCACGGACGAAAGCAAGAAGTCCCGGCCGGCTGATAGTTCCGTGCTGGGTTCGGTCCTGGCCCAGTTTGAAATGCTGCAACGCGACATCACTCTCCGGCGTACCAAACGAAATCATGAACCAGACCCCGGCAGCAAAATGCTTCCGGGTTCCTAGATAAGAATGAATCTCATGGAAAAGCATCAAGACAAGCTCCGGCTTGCCACGATCATTCTCTTTTGCTTATTGAACATTGGCTTTGGCCTCTACGCTTGGCAAATGCCGATGTTGATCGGCGGCGCGGCAGGCATGGTCTATGCGGCCGTGGCGACGGCGGGGGTGCTTCACCATTCGGCTAGGCCGGCAGAAGCACCGTTGACCTTGAGCGCGCCTGCGATCGCCACCGAACAGCCTGCCGCCCCCAACGACACCGAGTCCTTGGTCCGCCGCATGTTGACGCAATCGCGGCACGCACTGCTTTTGCGAAAGCAGGTTGTGGGTAATCTCCATGAGGACCAGTTCCAAGAGACCTGCGAGCAACTTCACGCTCACATGGCACTGGTGCCGGAAGGCGACGTAGTCCTTGGCAAAACAGACAAGGATGCCGAGGATGAACTTGGGGGTTTGCCCTCGGCGATGGCGGAACGGCGCATGCACGTCAATCCGTTGTTTCTCGACCGCTATACGGTGACCAATCGGCAGTATTACGAATTTGTCGATGCGGGCGGCTATCGCGACATGACGCTTTGGGAGCCGAAGCTATGGGCGGCGGTTCTCGATCTGGTCGATCAGACAGGCCAGCCCGGCCCGGCCTTCTGGCAAAACGGCCGCTATCTGCCGGGCACGGAGGATCTGCCGGTCGTGGGCGTCAGTTGGTATGAGGCCCAGGCATGCGCTCGTTGGATGGGCAAGCGATTGCCGACCGATGCCGAATGGGTCAAAGCGGCATGCTGGCCCGTGGCCACGGGTGAAGTGGCGATGGTCCAGAGGCGTTTCCCTTGGGGCGATGGCTTGGATCGCAGCCGTGCCAACCTTTGGGGTTCGGGGCCCAATCGCATCGTCGCCGTGACCGAATTCCCCACCAGTGCCAGTGTGGGCGGAATCTATCAAATGGTGGGCAACGTCTGGGAATGGAGTGCCAACGACTTCCACTTGTCACCGCATCAAACCTATGGAGGAGGCGATGCACCGCTGAAGAGCATCCGCGGCGGGGCTTTCGACACCTACTTTGACAACCAGGCTACTTGCCAATTTGAAAGCGGCGAGTATCCCTTGAGCCGGCGGCACAATATCGGATTCCGCTGCGCTATCGGCACGTGCGACCTCGTGCTGGATCTACCGCAAGGCGCGCCGGAGGACCATGCGAACGTCGAATTGGCAGAATGCGAGGCAGTCCACGCATGACTCTCCGGGCACTCCAGCCGATGAAATCGAGCGAACTAGCCGAGTGGACACTGCCTGTCTTGTGCTACGTGTGCGAGGCCGCGAATAGTCGTGAGGCTGAGTATTGCCGCCGCTGTAGTGCTCCGATGGCCTTGGCCCATCAGGCCCTCGGACAAACGGCGCGGCCCAAAATGGTCGCTATCCTGGGGCCTAGCGGGTCGGGTAAGACGGTCTATCTCGGCATGTTGATGGACATGCTCTCGCGACAGCCGGAACGGTTGCAGATTGTCGCCCGCGGGGCCTTTTCCATCGGCCTGCAACAAACGACGGTATCGGCCCTGGCACGTTGCGAGTTCCCCGCCAAGACCAGCACGGAGCCTGAAAGCTGGAACTGGATGCACTGCGAAATTCATCGCAAGGAGACCGTGGTAGCAAGCGAACCGCCCTCATTTTTGTCAAGGTTCGCGCGATTCACCCCGCGAAAGCAACGAACCGCCGTAACGAACAAAAGCCCCTGCGTGGAACTGGTCATGCCCGACATGGCCGGCGAGGCGATTCTCGAAGAGGTCGAACACCCACAAACTTATCTTCTTGTCCGCTCGTTGTTGCGGAATTCGTCCGCGGTGCTGCTGTTGCTCGATGCCTCGGAACTGAGTCGCGGTCAGCGCGACCCGGACTTCGCCGCGATGAAGATCCTGAGTTGCCTCAAGGAACTTGAAATCCAAGGTGGGGCGGGCCGGAAATCGCGGCGGTCGGTCGCGCTGGTCTTCACCAAGGCTGACCAGGTGGAAGGCTGCCGCGAGAATCCGGAGGGGTTCGCCGACACGTATGCGACGGGGGCTTGGCAATACTGCCGGCAGGGATTTCGTGACTATGCTTTCTTCGCCGCCAGCGTTGTCGGCGGCTGTACGTGGCTGGAAGTCCGCGGTGAAGGCCGCCGCCGAATTCCGTTGCGAATCGAACCGCACGGAATTATTGAGCCGTTTGAATGGATTCTGGAAAAGCTGTATCCTCAGGGGGGACCATGAACATGGCAAAGAGGTTGGCCGTCGTCCAACAAGCAATATTCACTTCGGCAAAGACCGACCACTCGGCAGGCTACCAGATTTTGGCCGCCAGCCCGGGCATTGTCGAATGCGACCGCCGCGAACTGGTGGTCTGGGGGCCGTCGCATGATTCGCTTTTGGATTCGGGTTGCGAGGCTGTGAGTGTGAATTTCTTCCCACTGCCAAGCGGTTCTTTTTGCGTTTCTCGCACGACACCGTCGGGTTGGGAATATAGCGGTCGCGGTGGTCATCGCATTTACACGCACTGCCTGATCGCGTCGCCCGAGGTGTTGCGGCAATTTGCCAATCATCCGATGCTGTTGCTCGACGCAGCCATGGCCGAGGGTAGCCTGGAACCGCTCGATGTCCTACCGGCGCGTTTGGAGACGCTAGAACTGCGACAAACTACGACTGCCGACGCTACAGGGCTGCTTGCTCAATTGACCGCCGTGGTCAACCCCGCGTTGCTGGCCATGCTCGTACAGTATGCTTTGACAAATGTCTGTCTTGCCGTACGGGGACCGGTTGCCACGTCGCGATTGATCGGCGGACTGCTCGATTGCCTTCCGATCGATTGCCGGACATCCATCAGCTTTTCCACCGGGCTGAAGTTCTCCATGCGGCGGCCTTTCGATCTATTTGCCCTGCCTGACGAACCGGCCCAGCAACGGAGCCTCGCCCATCGACCTGGCCTGACCGCGCTGGATCTCGGCAGCGACCCGGCTTCGGCCAACCTCTTGGTCAACGATTGGGCGCGGCTGATCTATCACCTACTTTCGTCGGGAAACTTCGCCTTCCTGAGTGAAGAGCTTGCCAAACCGAGGGCCGATTTAGTGTTGACCGACCTACCGGTCTTGGGGCTGCAATTGCTCGACGAGTTCGAGACCGGCGCGATGCCGCAACCCCGGGGCACTAAGACACGCCAGTCCCATGCGGCCCATCGCAAGTTCCAGAAGAGTTTTGCCGCAGCATCGAACTCCGAGGCTTCCGTGATCTGTGCTCCGTCCGAACTGCTCGCTGCCGATTCACCCGAGGTTGTCACCAGGCTTGAAGCCCTGGACGATGCGGTTTTTGACGCCGTTCAGGGTAAGACTGTGGCATTGGCCGCCCTGCACCAACTTTGGCCTACCTTGAAAATCGAACTCGGTCAGGCCCTCTTGGCGGAATCGCGAGAGCAGTACATCCGCTATGCGCTTTCCATCTGGAAGGAGCCTGCAAACATCGAAGGAAACCACGATCCCACCCGGGCCGTCAATGCGCTGGAGGTGCTTTGTGTGCTGTTTGACGAGGTGCGGTAGGCTTATCGGCCTCCGCCAGGATGAGGAGATTCACGAGGACGCCGGTGCTGATCCTTGACGAGCCGATTAGCGGCCTGGACCCGCGTGCGCGGATCGAGATCAAAGCCCTCTTCAAGGAGATTCGCCGCATAGGCAAGACAATCCTCATTTTCGGTTCATCCTGGGTGCGGAATGCGAATAATTGTCTGCGTCTGCGCCTAGCTTAACTTTCCGGGGAGGAAAGCCAATGGGTTGTATGTCTACACTTATTGATTCGCCGGTCCTAATGCGTTATCATGGGGGGAATGTGTAGTATTATCCATGCCAATGACTTTCCGAGGAGAACGATCATGAAGATTCAACTAGGTATTGCCCTTGTCGCCGGCCTTGTGATTGCTCAGCAGATGCCTTTGGCCGCTGCCGAGCCTATCTCGCCGCCGGAATCCAACGAGCAACGGATCGCGCGCATGAAGTGGTGGCAGGAGGCCCGCTTCGGCATGTTTATCCATTGGGGGCCAGTTTCGCTCAAAGGCACCGAGATCGGCTGGTCGCGCAATCCGGGTCCCAATGGACACCGCGGCAACATTCCGGCCGCGGAATATGACAACCTTTACAAAAAGTTCAACCCGACCAAGTTCAATTCCAAAGAGTGGGTGGCCATCGCCAAGGCCGCCGGCATGAAGTACCTGGTTTTCACGACGAAACATCACGACGGTTTTTGCGAATTCGACAGCAAGCTCACCGACTATAAGATCACCAGTCCGCAAAGCCCATTCGGTCGCGACGTGGTCAAGGAACTGGCGGATGCCTGCCACGAGGCCGGCATTCGCTTTGGCGTCTATTATTCGCAGCCCGACAGCCATCATCCCGACTACCGGAGCGCGAATTACCCCCGCTTCATTAAGTACCTGCACGGCCAGGTAAGCGAGTTATTGAGCAACTACGGCCAGGTCGACGTGATCTGGTTCGACGGTCTGGGCGGCTCGGCCAACGCCTGGGACGCCCCGCGGCTGTTCGCTTTGATCAAGCAGCTTCAGCCTAACATTATTATCAACGACCGCTGTGGCCTGCCGGGTGACTTCGGCAGTCCCGAGCAGACCGTCGGAACCTTTCAAATGGACCGGCCCTGGGAATCCTGCATCACCATCTGCAACCAGTGGGCGTGGAAACCCAACGATGGCATGAAGTCGCTCAAGCAGTGCCTGCATACGCTGATCACCTGCGCCGGCGGTAATGGTAACCTGTTGTTCAACGTCGGTCCAATGCCCACGGGCGAGATCGAACCGCGGCAGGTCGAGCGTCTCAAGCAGATGGGACAGTGGCTGGAAAAATATGGTCAGTCAATCTACAGCACTCGTGGCGGGCCGATCAAACCGAGCAAAGGTATTGTCAGCACCCACAAGGGTGATACGGTCTACATTCATGTACTCCAGTGGCCCGGCGATTCGATCGTGCTTCCGGCACTGCCAAAGAAGGTTTTATCGGCAACACTGCTGACTGGCGGCGACGTGAAACTGGCGCAGGTTGATGGCAAGATCACCCTCACCGTGGCAAAAGCGGATCAGCAGGAAATCGATACGATCATCGCGATTAAGCTCGACGGCCCGGCAGAAGATATTGCGCCGATGAGTATTTCCAAGTAACTGCCCTCCCCCTTTGCCCCTCTCCCGCAAACGGGCGAGGAGAGTTGCCATGCCGACCTTTTTTGCACAAGGTTCTCCGACCACCGACCTGGGCCGCGACGACCTCCGTGCGGCCATGTTTTCCGCGTTTGAAAAATTGGGCCCCCGGCGGAAAGTCATCGCCTTGCCGCCCGATATTACCCGGGTCAACAGCATGGCGGGGCCGCTGACATGCCTGACCTACGACTATTTCGGTGACCGGCTGACCGACGTCATGCCGGCCTTGGGCACACATGCCCCCATGACGAATGGGCAGATCGAGCGGATGTTCCCCGACCTACCCCGCTGCTTGATTCGCGAACACGACTGGCGAAACGACGTACTCACCATCGGCGAAGTTCCCACGGACTTCGTTCGCCAGGCGACGGAAGGCATCTGGACTCGCCCCTGGCCGGCCCAACTCAATCGGCTGATCTGGGAAGGCGGCCACGACTTGGTACTCTCGATCGGTCAGGTCGTGCCGCACGAGGTGATCGGCATGGCCAACTACAACAAGAACGTCTTCATCGGCACCGGCGGCACGGAGGGCATCAACGAAAGCCACTTCATCGGTGCTGCCTACGGCATGGAACGGATGATGGGCCGAGCCGACACGCCGCTCCGCCGCATCTTGAACTACGCGCAGGACCACTTCTGTGGCAAGGTGCCGCTGGTCTATGTACTCACGGTGATCGGACCGCGCGACGACGGCAGCTTGGCCATTCGCGGACTGTACATTGGCAGCGACGTGGACTGTTTTCATGCTGCCTCGGAACTTTCGTTGAAAGTGAATTTCACGGTACTCGACGAGGCCCCGAAGAAGATGGTCGTTTATCTCGATCCCGAAGAATTTCCCAGCACTTGGCTGGGCAATAAATCCATCTATCGCACACGGATGGCGATCGCCGATGGCGGCGAGCTAATCGTGCTGGCCCCCGGGGTCAAAACCTTCGGAGAGGATCCGCAGATTGACGCCTTAATCCGCAAGTATGGCTACACGGGCACGCCGCAGGTAATGCAATTCGTCCGTGAGACGGAGGATCTGCCGAAGAATCTTTCCGCGGCCGCCCACTTGATCCACGGCTCTTCCGAGGGACGTTTTCGCATTACTTATTGCCCCGGGCATCTTTCTCGCGAGGAAATCGAATCGGTCGGTTTCGGCTACGGTGATTTGGAGGCGATGCTCAAGCGTTACGAGCCGCGATCGCGGCGCGATGGCTGGGCCACCCTGCCGGACGGCGAAAAGATATTTTTCATTGGCAACCCGGCCTTGGGGCTGTGGGCACAGCGAGAACGGCTGGGGTGAACCGCAAAGTCGGGAAGGGCGCGATTTACGTTGAACGGAATTTATTCCTTGTGTCCTTCTGGCATTGTATCAAATCGGGTATTGTGCTATGACTTCACTGCAGTCGCAAATACTTGATTTTTATGATGTTACGTCACGGAGGACGCGTCATGGACGATCTATCGCAGTTCTGTTGTCAGAATTCCAA
>Ga0194057_10001018_pt1 | contig 14329 bp, 15 predicted proteins | sample SepL4415m_MetaG_FD_155474 | JGI IMG/M metagenome (GOLD analysis project Ga0194057, IMG submission 155474) | Anoxic zone freshwater microbial communities from boreal shield lake in IISD Experimental Lakes Area, Ontario, Canada - Sep2016-L442-15m | ecosystem: Environmental > Aquatic > Freshwater... | reverse complement strand
CCCCCTCGGCAGGGATGCGGCGGATTTCCACATTGCGGGAGATCAGATTCAGCCAGGGGTATTGGTTTGATGGGAACTCATTGTCGGGCAGGACGACGTTATCCCCCTCTTTCCACGGGTAACCCTCCGCCACTAGGCTAATGCCAGCAGTCGTGTTGGGCACCAAGGCGATTTCCTCAGGCTGAGCATTGATCAATTGGGCCGATCGCTGCCGTGTCTCGTTCAATTGCCGCATCCAACCCTGGTAGTAGGCATCGCCATTGGCCGTGGCGTCCTCGTTCCATTGAGTGATTGCCCGATGCGCAGGGCCGCTGATGGGGGCCACTGCCGCATGGTCCAAATAGGCCCATTGCCGCGCAACAGGCATTTCCTCGCGAAAAACGCCCCAATCGATCTTCTCCGCGGGTTCTGTCTGCCGTTCGATCAACTTTTTGCTCCTTAATCCAAACTTCGCAGTGGTGGACCCATCAATCTCTGATTATACTAGAGTGGATGTTCCTTGTCGCCTGTGGTGTTGAGAAGTCGTTTTCATGCCCAAAGCCTTTTGTATTACCGGTGCGGTTGTTGCCATCCTGTTGCTGTTGGTCTTCGGGACCGACCTTGCGACAACATTTCCTTTTGACCGCCAAAGCTGGCTGATGGACATCGGCATGGTACTCTGCTCGGGAATGTTGGGCTACATCAGTTGGGCCACTTTTCAGACGCTCAAATAGGCGATACAGTAGTCTAAGTGGGTTTTGGGTAAAATTCTTGGATCTCGTTGACGTTCTCTGTAGGCAGACATGACGACGCAAGAAGAAAACGAACAACCGAATAAGAAACGTGTACCCTCTCCCCTTCTGCGCAAGCGTTTGCAGAAGCTTTTTGAGGCTGGTAATAAGCAGGGATCCCAGGATAAATTTGACTACGCGAGCGATCTCTATACCGAATGCGTGCAAGGCGATTCAGGCAATCTGGAGTATTTGCAGAGTTTCATGACGAACCTGCACAAAAAGTATGGCAGCGCCAAAAAACTCGGTCCGATGGTGCAATTCAAGGAGCGCGGAGCTAGGGCTGCGCTGAAAAAGGCGATCGCTCAGTCCGATTGGGATGAAGCAATCCAGCAAGGAATCTCCGTTTTACTGGTGAATCCCTGGGACGCTCCAACCTTGACCGCGATGGCCACTGCCTGCTGCGGCATAATGACCCAGGAGGGGGTTTCCGCCGCCGTGACCTATGGCGACTGCGAACTCTACTACCTGAAGTGCGCCTTCGACACGTTTCCCAAAGACAAGCCCGATGCCGAAGTTTGCCGTCAGTTGGCCGAGGCCCTGACCAAGCGGGATCGCTATGTTGAGGCCATCAACTTCTGGCACAAGGTCGAAATTGCCCGGCCTGACGACGAGATGCCCAAACGGTCCATCGCGACGCTTACCGTTTTGCAGCATCAGGCCAAGGATCCCAGGTACGACGAGGACAAAAAGACCAGCAAACCGGGCACTAAGCAGGAAGAGTTTACGCACGAGGACCGCCTCAAGCAGCGAATCCAGCGCAACCCGAAGGATCTTGCCGGCTACGACGAGCTAGGTAATCTCTACCTGAACACCGAACATTATGCAGAAGCCGAGGAGATTTTCAATCAGAAGCTCGCGGCTTCCAACAACGACCCCACGGTACGAGAGGAAATCGAGGACGTTCAACTCCGCGCCCTGCGTTCCAAAATGGCCGAAGGGGGCAAAAAAGCCAAGGAAACGGGCAACGAGGCGGACAAGAAAGAGTTTGAACGGCTCCGCATGATCGTCATCGAGAAGGAACTGCAAGTTTACAGAAACCGCTGCGAACGCTATCCGAACAATCTCATTTTCCGCTATGAACTAGCCCAGCGGCACCAGTGGAAAGGCGACCTCAGCGAGGCGATCAAGGAGTATCAGGTTGCCAAGCATGACCCACGCAAGAGGGGAAAATGTCTTATCAACCTTGGTGAATGTTTCCGGGCGATCAAACAGTATCATCTGGCAATGAACCACTTCGAGCAGGCGGCCCAAGAGATTCCCGACCGCGATCAGGATGAAAAGAAATTGGCGTTTTATCGTGCTGGTAAGTTGGCCATGGGGCTGAAGGATTTGCCCAAGGCCGAAAAGTACCTTACGACCCTAGCCAGCATGGACTATACCTATCGCGATGTGTCCGACCTCTTGGAACACCTGCATCGCATGTTGGAAGAAGAGGAAAAAAAGAGCGGCGGACAAGCAAAACGCGAGGACAAGCAAAAACAGGACGAAGGTGACGAGGAAAGCGGCGAAGCGTAGCTTCGTAGAATCAGGTTCGGCGAGGGTCTCCTGACCCCGCCGAAACGTCGGACCAAAGGTCTCTAATGATCGGGAGACCTTCGGTCGGCAGCGTGGCTCGGTCAGAGACCGGCCACAACAGAGTTCGGCGTAGGTCTCCTGACCTCGCCGAAACGGTCGGTAGGGTGGCTCGGCCTGAAACCGGCCACAACAAGCCTGAAAAAGGCAATCCAACGGAATAAATTCCGTTTTACGGAAGGGGTGGGGTGGTTTTTCTGGCAACCCCTCTGGACAAACTCACCAACTTTCGGCAGAATGGTTGATTCGCCGCGTGCGGGTTGGGTCCTGCTACGCTGGCCCCGTGACCCGAATCACTCCCCAAAATAGCGGAAACCATGCCTCACTCAGCAAGTGCAAAAAAACGCCACCGTCAAAGCTTGGAGCGGCGAGATAAGAACCGTGCGGTGAAACGCGAGCTAAAAACTCGCGTTCGCAAAGTGATTGACGCCGTCGACGCCGGCAAGGCGGAAGACGCCCAAGGTGCCCTGCAAGTTGCCGCCAAGAAACTCGATCGCGCTGCCGCCCACAAGGTCATCCATCGCAATGCCGCTGCGCGGACTAAGTCGCGATTAGCCGCCCGGATCAAAACGCTGAAGGCCGCCGCAGTTGCGGAATAGTTGGATCCGGCTCTCCGCAGAGTTTGCGGATAATTGTGGTGCGGGCGTCCCGCCTGCCCAAGATGTTGTGGTTGAACTAGGCAGGCGAGACGCCCGCACCACAAACTTGGCGGAGAGCCATTAGTCTAAAATTCCACGTCGGCCGCGTTGAATATCGGTCCTTCGACGCAAACTCGACGATAATCCCACTCACCCTGCGGATCACGGATCTTCGTCACGCAACTGAAGCAGATTCCGATCCCGCAGGCCATGGGGCTTTCCAGGGAAACCTGACAGGGAAGCCCCATTCTGGTGGCCATGTCGGACGTTGCGTGCAACATCTTCTCCGGCCCACAGGTGACAATCCGACAGGCATAGGACGAGGCATCAACCACGGGCGGCACCAGTTCGATCACCGTGCCGCAGTGCCCGGCGGAACCGTCGTCGGTACTAATCAAAACCTCGACGCCTAATCGACGAAAGTCATCGACGCCCGCCATAAACGCAGCCGACCGCAGACCATAGCAAAGCGTCACCTTCTGCGCTCGAGGGACGGCTAACGGTGGCTGTCCGTAATCGCCCCGGCCCAAATAATGCCGGGCCAGTGCTAGGAAGGGCGTTTGGCCGATGCCGCCAGCCACCATGATCAAATGGCCGGTCTCCGTAGGCGGAAACCCATTTCCCAAAGGCCCCCAGACCGTCAGCCAATCGCCAACCTTCACCGCAGCTAGGCGGCGCGTCATCCGGCCGACTACCTGGTAAACGATATCGACCCCCTTCGGTTGGCCCGAGGCGTCGCGATAGGTGTCGTAAAGAGCCAATGGACGGCCTAACAACGGGTCGTTCGTGCCCGGAAGACGCAACATCATGAACTGGCCAGGAAGAATTTTCGCGGCAATGCTCGAACAGGGCAATCGCAGGCGATAGGTATCTCGGGCAATCGGAACGTGTTCTTCAATGGCGACCGTTTCCTGGCATATATGGTCGGGATTGGAGAGATGCATGGGGAATGAGGAGTTAAGAGTTAGGAGTTAGGAGTTAGGAGTTAGGAGTTAGGAGTTAGGAACTGAGAACTGAGAACTGAGAACTGAGAACTGAGAACTGAGAACTGAGAACTGAGAACTGGGGGTGGGAATCAGAAATTCTTCTAACTTCTAACTCCTAACTTCTAACTCCTAACTCCTAACTTCCAGCTTCCGGATTTTTCTCAAGTGCCCGCAACGCAACAATTTCTTCGTGGGCCAAGGGGCGAACGGAGCCGGGCGGCATTTTGCCGAGACGAACCGGTCCCACGCTCACCCGAACGAGCCGTAGCACCTTGTGGCCGACCCGTGCCAGTAGGCGGCGAATCTCGCGATTCACTCCTTCGCGGAGAACTATTTCCAGCCAAGTGCTTTCCTTCTGATGCGATTCAATGCGGACGTCCTGCACTCGGGCAATGCCTTCGGCCAGATGAACACCGCGTTTCAACTTGTCGAGCACCTCAGGCGTCGGCCGGCCGACAACCTGGGCCAGATAGACCTTCTCGACACCATAACGGGGATGCGTGAGGCGATTAGCCAACTCGCCGTCGTTGGTGACCAGAATCAATCCTTCGCTGTTCAAATCGAGCCTGCCGATAGCAAACAACCGAATATCTTGGTTCGGCACCAAGTCGATCACGCGAGGACGGCGGCCGGGATCGCGATTTGTGGTCACCACCCCTTTGGGCTTGTTCACGGCATAATAAACCCGACGACCGAATGATAACGATTCGCCGTCAACGCGAATATCCTGGGCAGCCGAATCGACCCGTGTGCCAAGCTGGGACACCACTTTGCGGTCCACTTCGACGCGGCCGGTCGTAATTAGCTCCTCGCATTGTCGACGGCTTCCCAGCCCTGCTGCGGCCAGTACCTTTTGTAGACGTTCGCCCGGCAGGTGTTCGCCGACCGTTGCCGACTGTGGGCGTGGCCGACGTGGCCGGATTGGTCGCCGCGGCTTTACCCCCACCCGAGCCTTGTTCGATGGGCGGCGGCCAGAACTCTCGCCGGTTGAACGAGATTTCGGTGGACCGGACTTCGGTGGACGTTTGGTTTGCGACTTGCTAGGTGTGGGAACATCACCACCCTCCAAACCAATGATGCGGCCTGCCCGCTGACCTTCAGCAGGCCGATGAACCGGCTTGGTGGGGCGTAATGGTTTCTTGACAGAGGACTTTCGTCGTTGCGGGCCGGGCATGGTTAGGTAAAAGCAAAGGGTGAGGAAAACTTAGGCCAGATAAAACATCATGGCTCTTCCGGTTCCAGGTGTGGAACACGAATAATTGTAGGGTGGGGAGAGCGCAGCGAGCCCCACCAATTCTGTTGCGGTCCGCTTTTGGTGGGGCTCGTTTCACTCTCCCCACCCTACTTCTGCACCTAAAACCGGAAGAGCCATCATCATACTCCGGCCACTCCGATTGTGACAGGGTACGAGTCTGGAAAAGCCGTTCTAGGGTGCTGTCCCAGGTGGATTGTAGATTGCCGGCGGTGGGGTGACGATGGTGGGCTGGGCAATCGGTATCTGCATTTGTGGACAAGGAGTGAGAATCGGCTCGCCTATTCGAGGCTGAACTCGAAGGACTTCCGCCCGAGGATCCTGATACTCTCGCGGCCGAGCACCAACAACCGGCGGGCCAGGCTCATTCTCGGGAAAAGGCTCAAATACCTGTGCCCTGGCCTGCTGATGGTCCACGGAACCGAATGGGGGGATAAGGTTCGGCGTGGCCAAGCGATCGGGACCTCTGCACGCCGGCAGCACTATCGACAGGGCGGTTAAGAACAATATCCAACGCATAGACGCAACTCCATCCCCCGAAAAGACTTCGATTGGCCGCAAATTGTAAGAATTTTCGACCGGCAGGGAAAGGGGGAAATCACCCCAAATATACATCCAGGAGTACCGTTCTCTGCTGCGGCACAAGCCTGACACTGCCGAGACTGGCGGGCAGCAGCGTGGTCCCACCCTGGGGCAAGGGGGTGATCTGAGGGTCGCCTTCCATGCGGACGGCACCCTCCAAAACAGTGACGATGTGGAATCGGTCGTCCCCGCCGATCGTCCGTGGCTGGTCAAATTCCCAGCGATCCATGATAAACTTGTCGCAGGCCACCAGACGGCTAACCCAGGGATGATCGGTAAGCCGTGGCGGCACGGGATCGACCAGCCCACGCTCAAAATCAACAACTGCCAGGCCCTGCTCGATGTGCAGCGGACGTGGCTTGCCATCGGGGCCGACACGGTTCCAGTCGCAGAGGCGAAATGTGGTATCGCTGGACTGCTGCACTTCGACGACCAAGAGGCCGGCACCTAATGCGTGAATCGTTCCGGCGGGAATGAAGAGACAATCACCTGCCTTGGGCTGGAAGTGATGCAGTAGGTTTTCGCACGTCCCCTGGCGAATGCCATCGGCCAACTGCTGATGATCGATGCCCGGCCGGAGCCCAGCGTAGATCGTGCTACCGGGATCGGCCGACAGAATATACCATGCCTCAGTTTTGCCCAAATCGGGTGGATTCAGCCGTGCAGCCTGTTCATCGTTGGGATGGACCTGAATGGAGAGCAACTGAGCGGCGTCAAGAAATTTTACCAGAAGCGGAAAATGCGACTGAGGGTGGTGGCGGCCGAAAAGTTCCAGACCGCGCTGGCAGACCAGTTCGCCCAAGGAAATACCGGCCAGCGGACCCTGGTCGACGATGCTTTGATCCGCACCACGATCACAGACTTCCCAACTTTCGGCGTAATCGTTGCCCGGACCAAGCGGCTTTCCCAAGCACGTTTCCAAGCGACGGCTCCCCCAAAGATAACGCCGTACGAGCAATCGAAAACGAAGCGGATAAAGTGGGATCATCGATCGGTTTTTCCCTTAACTGAGTGGGGCTACGAAGTGTGTGGCAAGATTCTCTGACAGACGGACGCCACCGTGGCACGGGCATCTTGCCCGTGTCAAATTCCACGGACTGGAAGCCCGTGCCACGCGCTTGCCAGAAAATCTTGCCACACACGCTACGAAGCACCAGTTGCTTATCACTTGCCACTGAAGTATTATAGGGTGTTTGGTGCTGGTCGGGAATTCGTCGGTAGGGAGGCTGCTATTTCACCCGCCTGCCTCCCCTGCCCTGCCGGCTTTGACGTTGTTACCTCACGAGCATTGCTCCATGCCCCGATCTCCCGCCCAGAGCGATCTGTTTCAAGACAACACGATGACCTTCGGGCAGCATCTCGAAGAGTTGCGAACCTGTCTGTTCCGCGCGATCGTCGGACTAGTGATCGGCTGCCTTGTGGGGTTCCTCGTGGGTGCCCGAGTCGTCGTCTTCATCACCACCCCCGTGGAGAATGCCCTGACGGCTTACTATGAGATCGAGGCCGCTGAAAAGGCTCTTTCTCCCAAGCAACAAGATTTGCTTCGCGAGGCCGGTTATGACGATGCGGACTTGGACCGAATTCAAAAGATCGTAGCCGCCCAGCGCGTTTCGTTTGAAATCGTTTCCATCGATCCGGCAAAGCTTTCCAATCAACTGCCAACTCATGCCCAGATCGGCACTTTGCCGAAAAATGCCCCGGAGTCCGGCAGTGTGGAAACCCAGGGTTTGAAGAAGATTGTGTTGTTCCGCCCAATTGCTGACGACTCGCGAATCCGCATGAACGCCCTGGGCACCCAGGAAGCCTTTCTCATCTGGATGAAGGCGTCGATGTTGGTGGGAGTGGTTCTGGCCAGCCCGTGGATCTTCTATCAGATCTGGATCTTCGTGGCCGCCGGACTTTATCACCATGAGCGACGCTATGTTCACCTATTTCTTCCGGTAAGCATCGGGCTGTTTCTGACAGGGGCAGCGACGGCGTTCTTCTTTGCCTTCAAGCAGGTGTTGGCCTTCCTGCTGAGCTTCAACCACATGCTGCACATCAATCCTGAACTGCGGATCAACGAGTGGATGAGCTTCGTGCTTTTGTTGCCGCTGGGGTTCGGAATCAGCTTCCAGCTTCCGTTGGTGATGCTTTTCCTCGAGCGAATCGGCCTGATCACCGTTCAGGGCTATCTGAAGTCGTGGCGAATGGCCATCCTGATCATCTTCGTGCTGGCGATGGTGCTCGCGCCCACCGGCGATCCCTACACCTTGCTGCTGATGGCCTGTCCTCTGACGGTCCTTTACTTTGGCGGCGTGCTCCTCTGCAAACTGCTGCCGAAGTCCAAGAGCCGTTTCGCTGAATGACCGAATGTCAGGCTGGAAAGCCTGACGTACGGGGAGCAAATACCGATCAGAACATCAGAATCAAATCGGCAGCCGTGAGCAACTGCGTACTGCTGCGGCCGTCGTTAAACGGCAGACCCGTCTGATTCGAGAGACCATAGCCGCCCGCTCCACCGTCATACCAGTCGTAGCGGACCTCAGGCCGGAAAATCACGTTGGCTTGCGGCCGCCAGTTCAGCCCGGCGGTAAGTTCATAAAAATTGCCTGCGAAGCCGTGGCCCGACCAGGCTCGCACACCGGGAATGTTCCCCGGCCCAGCCACCCGGACACCCTCTTGGTCACGAAGCCATTCGGCACGCATGCCGGCAGTCCACTGGTTGCTAAGCGTGTAGGTGTAATATTGATTCAACCCATACCACCCCGCCGCGCCGCCGCCGGGCAGGGCGTTGTTCTCCACGCCCAAATCGTGAACCATAACATACTGGCTACGAGGGCCTAACTTCTCCTGAATGACAAGGCTATAGACGAAGCGATTCTGCGCGTTATTCACGTCTTGCGGTCCGTTGGACAGGGCATAGGAAACCGTCGTTCGCTGGTCGCTGCTTTGCCAGCGAACGCCGCCCAAAAAGTCCAGCGAATGGTTGTTGTCCTCGAACTGGCTCCAACCGCGATCGAATCCACCTTGGACCGACCAATTCCCGTCCATCTTGTAGTCCGCCAGCGCGCCGGTCACCAATTGCGGCACGCAGTAGGAATAGCAATAGGAGTGCGAATAGAAGAAATTTGCAGGGGCGGGAACCGCCTCGTAATCCAGGATTGCCGCAAAATGCCCTAGCTTCACGCTCAGGTCGTTATAGCCAACTTCTGCGTAGGCCTGGGGTAGCACCATGCCATAGCTTTGGCCATTAAAGCCGTTAATGCGATCTTCCAATCCGTTGTTGATGCCGAATCGCCAGTCGGTGCCATACATGGCGTCAATGCGGCCGCCGAAGTCCCAACCGTCGCCGCCCGTGTTCACCGGCCGCTGGAGGGTCATCCAGAACTGGTTCATCTGGTATTCGCTGTCGCGGTCGTTGGTGGCCACTGGGCCGTTGAACCGGCTGACCGGGTGCTCATTATTGAACGTAATGCCCTGCTGGAGCCATCCGCTGAGCGAAATGCCCATATTTTGAAGACACTGCGGTTGCCGGAGTCCGATCACCGGACCCGGCGGAGGCGATGGTGCCGGCTCTTCGGCGGGCGGATCGGCCTCCGCACCCATGCGCTGATGCAAGCGGACCTTCAGAGCGGCAAGCCGCGACTTGTTGTCGGCAGCGGTCGCCGGGGGTAAGTCGCTGGTCACGGCAACACCCGGTTGTACTTCGCTGGATACCGATCCAGAGGAAGGCACAGGCGACTCCGGGGCCGGTGCTGCCTGTGCGGCCGCATCGACCTTGGGATTCAACGTGGCCACCGCCACGTCTTCAAACGCAACCCTCTGCATGGAAGGCCGCGGGCCAATCGCGGCATCTTCCGCATGAACCCAACCGGCGGCCCAGCAGATCCCCAACAGCAATCCCGAAGCAATTCTCACCAGTATTCGATACCCCATGAATATACCCCTTACGTTCGTTGCCAACACTCTGTTGTGGCCGGTCTTTGACCGAGCCACCGACTGTTATGGCCGGTCTCTGACCGAGCCACCGACGTTTCGGCGGGGTCGGGAGACCCTCGCCGAACCTGCCTCCTATGTTCGTTGCCAACACTCTTGCTATCGGAACCGTGGCTTGCCGCGATTACGAGAAAAGAGTGAAAATCCGGTGCCAAAAGGCAAATCGTTGCCCGATGCCGTAAGGTCTAATGGCTAGGATGGTTGCTCCCTCTCCCTAGCCCTTTTGAGATTGCCGTAGGCGCAAACTTTAACGATTTTGAGAATCACACTACCGTCGCCGCAGCCGCCAAAGTCCGGCGATGATCCGCGGCAGTTCTCGTAACGGATGAAGGTGCCCGCCAGGCACTTCCTGCCAGTGAACCGGCACTTCGACCACGCGCAGGCCGAGCCGCTGGGCCAAGACGAGAATCTCCAGGTCGAATAAGTAGCCGGTTTCCTTGATGGTCGCAAACAGTTGGCGACCGGCCGTGGCACGAAACATCTTGAATCCACACTGCGAGTCAATCGCCGAAATCCGCAGTAGTCGGCGGGCAGCCAGCGCGAACAGTTTTCCGGCCAGCCCGCGATACCAATGGCGCGAGCGGTGGATGGTTGGATCGGGTGCCAACCGCGAACCAATTGCCACATCGGCTCCTTGCGCGATCGCAGCCGCCAGCCGGGCGTGTTCTTCAATCGGCGTTGCGCCATCGGCATCCGCAAATAGCAGTAATTCCCCCCGTGCCGCCAAGATACCAGTCCGCACGGCGGATCCCTTACCCTCGTTTTGAGCGTGCCGCAACAGGCGAAGTTGCGGCCAATGAATGGCTAGACGCTCGACGACATCCGCCGTTTCGTCGCGGCTGCCGTCGTCAACCACAATCACCTCATAAGGCTGCCGAAAACTCTCCTCCAGATATCCGCGCACCGTCTTCAGGTACGACGGCAGCCGCAGGGCCTCGTCAAACGCCGGGAGAATCAGGGAAAGAACAGTTTTAGGCACAAAAAAACCTTTTGACAGAAAAATGTGGACAGAAAAATGGAGAAAGGAAATAAAAAGAGCCATTCATTTTCTTTTTCATCCTCCTGTCTTCCTGTCTTCTTCCTATCCGTGTATCATCCGTGTTTCCATCCGTGGCCAAAATCTCTCATTCAAAACGCGCAACCGCAAGCGGCCAGGAATAAATCGTTTATTGATTCACCTATCCTAACACCTTGCATGGTCAATCGGTAGCATTTATAGTAGATGAGTATTCTAAAAGCACCCGCCGCCGTCAACTGTTGCCGAAACCTCTTGCTTCGTAACGGGTTAGGGAATCTTCCGTTTTCTCGGAAAGCTCATCGAAAGCATCATTGTTGACAAAAGTGTTGACAGCCCGTGCTTTCCCACCCGCCTGTTGACGGGCTTGAACCAGTTCATACGCTGCAAAAGCAACGTCGGCCGTACGCTGGGAATTCTGGCCGACGTAAAACCGCATTGTAGTGCCAATGCTTTCGTGCCACATCAATTCCATCAAGACCTTTGGCAAGACCCGCTCGGACCAACGCTCCCCGAAGGACCGCCGCAGATCGTGGGCGGAAGCAAACTTGACCACTTCCACGGTCTTCCTCTCGCCGGTCACTGGGTCAACCTTAGTCTTTTGGCGGGAATTGACCTTTACCCCTGCCCGCTTGCCGATGGCGGAAATGGCTGTACTGGCATCATCGGCAGACAACTGCCGCCCGCTTTTCGGGTGAGGGGCAAAAAGCACCCTGCCCTTCCGCTTCTCGGCCGGAACTCGGGCGAGCAGTCGGCAGAACTCGGGGGCCAGGGCAAGCAGCCGGTCACGGTTGCCTTTTTCGTGTGACGCCGAAATTCTCAGCATCGGCCGCCGTCCGCTCATATCGACCACCAAACCGGCCTCCAAACCATCCCACCGCAGGGCCACGGCCTCAGAGATTCGCAAGCCGGACCACCAGAGACCGATTATCGTACGCCGCCAATGCTTGGCATAGGTGGGGCCTACAACCTTTCGGACTGCCCGCAGCATCCGGTCAAGCTCTTCGCCAGTGACCGGCCGCCCTTTCATAACGCCAGCCCCTTTGGGTGCCCTAATTACTTTGGGGAACTCGGGGACCGCCCTTATCCACTTCATCTTTGCCGCCCAAACGAATAGACCGCGCAGGTGGGCCAGATAGGCTTTGATTGACGTTTCGGCCAATCCACTTGCCCGCAGTTTCGCCGCATACTCATCCAGACGGACTGCGTTCATATCGCCAAGACGGGCAGGGTGGACCAGTTTTTCGACCGAATTAAGAACCGTCGAAACTATCGCCCTTGTCTTTGCCGCCATCGACGGCAAGACAGACTGCTCATACTTGACCGAGAAGTCTTGCCAGGGCATCCGTACGTTAGTTGCCAGACTTCCATCCTGCAAGTCATGCTCTAACTTCGCCGCAGCACGCTCAGCTTCTTTCTTGCTCTTAGTGCCCGAAGACTTGAACTTCGGTTTGCCGGTGCCTGGGTCAATCCACCGCAGGGACAATGGACGGTCGCCACCGACTTTGACCACGGTAACTCTGATTTCATCGCTCATCGTGAAACCCTTCCAAGAAAAACCATTGGCCGTGATACCCGGTAGTTAGCAGAGTTGAGTCTGCCGCATACGCCTTGCTCCCCGTCTACACGGATCGCAGCTTGAACGTACGCACGGATACCACGGCCATTGGCCTGTTTTCTGGAAACCATCTTAGAACCTCAACTAAGGGTAACTAGCCCTTGCCGGTGACGATGCCCACCGACATAGGGATTGTCGACATTTGCCCCTCTAAAGTCAACAGGTCTGTCAACACTTTTCGGGAAATGGCCTTATTCGTCTTTTTGAGGGCGGTTTTAGACTCATACACAATCAGTTTGGACACTTTGGCACCGCTTTTTTCAACCGGGTTTTCATGCTCCAATAGGCATCCAGCAACCCGCTCTGTAACGTGCCCTTGATTGCATCCCGCTCACAGTTAAACCGCTCGGCCAGGGTGTAGACCGCATGCGTAAAGATTTCGCTCTTCGGCAGCCATTGCGGATACCACGACCACCGCTCATTCTCGGCCACGGATTGCGCGTCACACCTTAGCTGTGTAACTTCCGGCTCGGCCAGTATTTCCCGCCAGCTTATTCGACGCATTTTTCGGCCTCCTTTTTCGGTGACGGCTGAAACTCCCCGCAATAATCCCAGACGCAGACCTCCGGCCAAGCACAACCATCTTCGCTCGGGACTGGTGACCGCCGCCGACATTCGCCGGTTTCAGCGGTTCTAATTCGGTCTTTGCTGTAAAAACGACACTCTTCACAAAACATAATTCGCTCTTTCTTAAAACTCTCCGCCGCCGCAGCCCCTACGAGGGGCCACGGCAACGGAAAGACTTCTTTCAATACTTTGCGTAGATAAACTTAGGAACCATCCGTCCTTGCGGATCAATGTAGGCCGTGCCACGCAGGATGCTTCGCACTTTTCGGGTAAGCTCGGCCATTAGCGCACCCTCAGGCAACTCTGTGGCAACCCGTTTTACTATGGCAGGGATGGTCAGCCCTTGTTGCCCGTGTGGTTGCTTGAAAATGTTTACAATCGCATCCTCAACCTGATTCCTAAAATCTGACTTTGCCATCGCTCTTCCTTCTGTTCAGCCGCAAAGGTTGTCCGCACCCCGCCCGGCGGCTCGAGCAGGGGCGGATGAAAACTTCTTAGCTCATCGCCGACTCGGGCACCGTTGTTTCCTCGGGCCGGAACATTTCTGTAACCCCCCCGCTAAAGTTCAACTCACAACCTTGCAAGTTGTCGGCGGGACGGATGCTTTCTAACATCATGTTCCATGATTGACCGTTGGAGAACACAACCGTGCATCGTGTACGGCGGATGTTGGTTAGCGTGCCGTACAGGTCATTCAGGGGGTAACATTTATGGCCTTGGCACCGGCGGATAGCCACCTGTACGCCGTTGGGCTTGTTCAGTAGCTCAGCCGTTTTAAGGCGTAGTAGCTCGTCTTGAATGTGGTGCCATCGCTGCGAATCCTTTTCGTTGGCCTCCCGGCGTCGCTTCTGCCGAGACCTTATCTGCTCTAGCTCCAACTGCAAACTCTCAACTGTGGTCTTCATCGTTCTTCCTTCCTTCCTTCTGTTTGCCTCTGGTAGTTATCCGCCCGGCCGTCGAGGCATCGGTAGGACGGTTTGGTTATCTCTTTTGAAGCTCTGCCAACTCCCATGACGCTGGCTGAAACGTAAACAATTCCTTCTGGACCGCCGGCGGTTCGCAGGGCAGGGCCAATGGGTCAATCGCAAGCAGTTCTTTCAAGGTGGGCAAGGTCTGGTGCTTTCGCATCCACGCTTGCCCGATGTCTCGGTCTGGCTTGGTTTTTTGTCTCTTCTTCATTCTTCGTTTCCTACTTTCTGTCGGTGCCCGTGGGTGGTGCTACCGGCCCTATATATACTGCCCGTGCTTGGGTTTGTCCTTTTGGATTGAACGAAGTTACCGCCGGTCGGCATCGCACTGCCCAGCCGAGGTGGGGCAACTACGAAAATGTCGATGGATTTCGTGATCG
>Ga0194057_10001015_pt1 | contig 14361 bp, 14 predicted proteins | sample SepL4415m_MetaG_FD_155474 | JGI IMG/M metagenome (GOLD analysis project Ga0194057, IMG submission 155474) | Anoxic zone freshwater microbial communities from boreal shield lake in IISD Experimental Lakes Area, Ontario, Canada - Sep2016-L442-15m | ecosystem: Environmental > Aquatic > Freshwater... | reverse complement strand
GAATCTTCGGGGATTCCGCACTCATGTCGATGCCCTCTTCGAGCATCGCGGCTACCGCTGCCGGATTCACCTGATCTGCCGGCGCCGAACCTGCGGATCGCACTTCGATCCGGCCACCCCCGAGGTGCTGAAGGTAGGCGGCAGCCATCTGCGAACGGCCAGCGTTGTGGATGCAGACGAATAGGACAGACGGCTTGTCGCTCATGGGATGTCTCTCTCTTGTCGTGAAGGGATTGAGGGACTAGTTGTGTGAACCGTGATGGATGGGTCCGGGGAGGTCAAGCGGCTCGGGTGTGACTCCGCGGCGTGGGTAGAAGAATTCAGTGAGCACCGCACCGATTGCGGCACCGACGATCTGGAAAACGATGAACATCGGCACAGACTCCGGCGCAATTCCGGAAAAAGTGTCGGTCAATGAGCGACCGATCGTGACAGCCGGGTTGGCGAACGATGTAGACGACGTGAAGAAGTAGGCGGCACCGATCCACGCGGGGACGAGCGCGGGACCGAGGTTGCCGCGCCCGCTGCGCGTGAGCGCGCCGATCACCAGAAGCAGGCCAGCTGTGGCAACTACTTCGCCGAGCCAGATGTTGCTTCCAGTTCGGACATGTGTCGATGCGGTGACTGCCGGGAGCCCGAACATGAGATTGGCCAAGATGGCGCCGGCGCACGCACCGACGATCTGAACCACGATGTACAGCAGCCCTTCGCCGATCGGCATTTCCCGGCGGGCCATCTCGACACCGGAGACGACCGGGTTGAAGTGTGCGCCCGAGATCGGGCCGACGGCCCAGATGAGTACTGCCAGTGCAGCCACAGTGGCGAGGGCGTTGATCAGCAGGGTGACCGCGAGGTTGTCGCTCAGGGTCGCGCCCATGATTCCTGAGCCGACCACCGTCGCCACGAGGAGGCACGTGCCGAGGAACTCCGCACTCGCGCGGCGCAGCAAGGTGTGAGTCATCCGTCGCTCCCGATTATTCGATGCGGTACTTGACAGTAGCAAATAATTCAATAAGCATTGAATCAATGGTTACTGATCGAAAGGCTACTGCTGACTCGAAGGCCCGCGAACAGCGGGCTCGGGTTCTGGCAGCACTGGGCGACTCCACCCGGTTGGGTGTCGTCGAGTCGCTCGCGGCACAGGACATGTCGCCCGATGCGCTCAGCACACTTCTCGACGTTCCGGGCAATCTCCTCGCCCACCACCTCAAGGTGCTCGAAGCCGCGGGGCTGGTGCGGCGGGTTCACTCGCAGCACGACCGGCGCCGCACCTACGTTCAGGCAGTCGAGGGATCGTTGGAAGGGTTGCTGCCTGAACCTCGTCCGCTCACGGCCCCCCGCGTTGTTTTCGTCTGTACCCATAACTCGGCCCGCTCGGTACTCGCTGAGGCACTCTGGCGGCAGGCCAGCGCCGTGCCCAGCGCCTCAGCCGGCACTCATCCAGCGGCAGAGATCAATCCCCGGGCCCGCCGGGCAGCGCAACGGCATGGGTTGGAACTTGCTGATCGACCACCGCAGAGCATCGACGACGTTCTTCGTGCCGATGACGTCGTGGTGTCGGTGTGCGACTCGGTCAACGAGGAACTCGGGGAGTTGGACAACCCTCGCATTCACTGGTCGATCCCTGATCCGGCTGCCGTCGGTACCGACGCTGCTTTCGACATCGCTGTGAACGAACTGCGTGAGCGAGTGATGCATCTTGCCTCACGTGTGGCGTGAGGCGACTTATCCCCAGCCTCAGTGAATGACTCATCATCCACAGATCCGATCAGTTTCCGTGAAGCGTTGAGTATTCGACGCATCGTGGGTGTCGATGCCGCGTCGCGTCATCGACCGATCGGAGGCTGTCGATGGGATCAGCACAAGCGGTGGGGCGCTACGGCGAAGACGTCGCGGCGCGGTATGTACAGCAGTGTGGTTGGCAGATACTTGCCCGCAACTGGCGTTCGGGTCGAGGCGAACTCGATGTCGTCGCGCTCGATGGTGACTGCCTGGTTGTGATTGAAGTCAAAACTCGGCGCAGTGTCGAGTTCGGTGATCCGCTCGAAGCGATCACGCCCACGAAAGCAGCGCGACTGCGGCGGCTGACGGCGGCTTGGCTCGAGCAGGCAGGCACGGTGCGGCACTCCGTACGCATCGATGCCATTGGTGTCACCATTCCGCGCCGCGGTGCACCCGTGATTGATCACCGTCGAGGAGTCGCCTGATGGGTCACGCTCGAACCTCGACCGTTGTCGTCATTGGAGTTGAGGGGTATCTGGTTGAAGTTGAGGCTCACATCAGTCCGGGGCTTCCCTCAATGTCGATCGTCGGTCTGGCCGACACCGCTGTTGGCGAATCCCGCGACCGAGCCCGCTCGGCGATCCTCAATTCCAAACTTGAGTGGCCCAAGACGCGTCTTACTGTCGGGTTGTCGCCCGCCTGGCTTCCCAAGACTGGTTCGGGCCTCGACCTCGCGATCGCAATTGCGGCATTGGCGGCCGATGGGGCGGTACCGCGAGAGTCGGTTGCGCGCTGTGTCTACCTAGGCGAGCTCGGACTCGACGGTCGAATACGTCCCGTCCGTGGCGTTCTGGTGGCGGCCGTCACCGCGGCACGTGTCGGTCTCGAGCGCATCGTCGTGCCAGCGGCCAATCTGCGCGAGGCGTCGTTGGTGCCGGGCATCAACGTGGTGGGAGCACGCACGCTGGCAGCCCTCGTTGCCCATCTGCGAGGTCAACCCGAACCCGACGACTCGCTCGCAGACTTCGAACTCATCGGCAACAGCACTGCCTCCCCACTGGGTGAGATGCAGACCCCCGATTTGGTTGATGTACGCGGTCATGCGATGGGTCGATACGTACTCGAAGTGACGGCTGCAGGGGGGCACCATCTGGCGATGCTCGGCCCGCCCGGTGTCGGTAAGACATTGCTCGCCGAGAGGCTTCCAGGAATTCTTCCGGCGCTCGGTCATGACGAGGCTTTGGAAGTGACCGCCGTCCACTCGGTTGCCGGCCGGCTTTCAGCAGAAGGAGTTCTGGTCGACCGCCCGCCCCTGTGCGCACCGCATCACTCCGCGACGTTCGCCGCCATGGTCGGTGGAGGTGGAGGTCGAACACCGCGCATCGGTTTGATCTCACTTGCGCATCGCGGTGTTCTCTTTCTCGACGAGTCACCCGAATTCGCTCCTCAGGTGCTTGACGCGCTGCGCCAGCCGATGGAGTCCGGCGAAGTGACAGTTGCGCGTGTGGGATTCACCGCGAAACTGCCAGCGCGGTTTCAACTTGTGCTCGCTGCAAATCCCTGCCCATGCGGGCTCGGTGGGGCTGATCCCGCCGTGGGCGTCTGTACCTGTTCCTCGATGCAGCGGCGACGCTATTTGGCCCGCCTCAGCGGTCCGTTACTCGACCGCGTCGATCTTCGCCTCGTTCTTGACCGCCCCTCAGCAGCCGACTTGCTCACCGAGCTTCATCCAGAGGCGTCGTCGGTCGTGGCAGGTCGTGTGCTGGAAGCGCGTTCGCGTGCCGCTGCGCGGCTGGTCGACACACCGTGGCACACCAATCAGGAGGTTCCGGGTGCTGCATTCCGGCGGCGGTATCCACCCGACTCCGGTGGCGTGCGCGTACTGGACTCGTTGGCTCGCGAACCGGGCTGTTCGGCCCGCGGACTCGACCGCGTGGCTCGGGTGGCATGGACCGTTGCCGACCTGGCAGGGCGAGACCGGCCCAGTTCGGCCGACCTCATGATGGCCAAATCGCTGCGCGACAGCGAGGGGCGGTGGGCTGCATGAGCGAGTCAAGGGTTGGTGGTGATGAGCGGGTCGCGCGCGCTGCCCTGAGCCGAGTGTGCGAACCGGCCGACGCTGCAGTCGGCCGCCTTGTTGCCCAGGAAGGAGCAAGGGTTGCCCTTGAGCATGTCGATCGCGTCAGTCGTCGTCGCAACTGTTCCCTTGCTGAACTGCTCGACCGTGCGCACCAGGACCTGACAGCCATCAATGCCAGCGGAGGCCGGTTCATCGTCCCCGGCGATGACGAGTGGCCCACCCAACTCGACGACCTTGATGACGAAGCACCCTTCGGCATCTGGCTGAAAGGCGATGCCGATCTTCGCCTTGTCGCTCTGAGGTCGGTTGCCATCGTGGGCGCTCGAGCGGCGACTAGCTACGGGGCGCGAATCGCAGCCAATCTTGCATCCGATCTGGCCGATCGGGGATGGTGCGTGGTGTCTGGGGGTGCCTACGGCGTTGATGCTGCGGCGCACCGAGGTTCGCTCGCCGTCGACGGTTACACAGTTGTGGTGCTGGCAAGCGGTGTCGACGTGGCGTACCCCGCATCGCATGAGGGGTTGTTCGCGCGCTGTGCTGAGTCGGGAGTCCTGCTCTCGGAGGCTCCGCCCGGGGAAGTGGCGCGTCGCTGGCGGTTTCTCGATCGCAATCGTTTGATCGCTGCGCTCACTCGCGGAACGGTGGTGATTGAAGCCGCGCACCGCAGCGGTGCACTGAGCACGGCTCGCCGAGCTGCCGATCTCGGCCGTCAGATCATGGGTGTTCCCGGACCCGTGAACTCGATTGCGAGCGCAGGAGTGCATCGACTGATCCGCGACGGAGCGACGCTCGTCACCTGTGCCGATGATGTGGTGCGTGAGGTTGATGGGGGAGTGGTCGTCATCGACCAAGGAGTAGCGATCGAACGGCTGTCGCAGTCCGCGTCGGAGGTACTTGCAGCCTTGAACACTCGAAAAGGTCAGTCGTCTGACCACATTGCTTTTCGCTGCAGCCGCCTCGTACCTGACACCCTCGCTGATCTAGCCGAACTTGAACTCGCTCGACTCGCTCGGTGCACCCCTACCGGATGGGTCAGCATCGCTCGAAGCGAAACCTAAGCGACACGCGCGAGGTGCTTGACTGGCCGGCGCTGCGACCCCACGGTTGAGGAGTGAGCGTCGCGGAAACAGAGCCAGTCGAGGGCGAACTGCCTCGGTGGGCAGTCACTGTCGTCGATGGTTTCGCGACGTACCTCACCCTCGAACGGGGGCGGAGTCTCCACACGGTGCGCGCCTATCGGGGCGATGTCGAGAGGCTACTGGCCACGGCCGTCGCTGATGGAGCGCAGTCGCTGGCCGATATCGATGCCCGCACGATTCGAGCCTTCCTGGCCCGCGAGTATGCGCGTGGTCATTCGAGCAGCACGATGGCGCGCCGATCGAGTTCAGTTCGAACCTTCACGGCGTGGGCGGAGGAACGGGGGTACGTCCCACTCGACCCGGCGGCGGTACTGGCCAGTCCGAAGCGTTCACGCGCCCTGCCGTCGGTGTTACGTGTCGACCAAGCCGCAGCGATGCTCGATAGTGCGGCCGTCGCGGCCGACGACGGCGACCCAGTTGCCCTGCGTGATCGAGCGATGGCTGAACTCCTCTACGCCTCGGGCATTCGGGTGGGTGAGCTGGTCAGCATTGATCAAGCCGATTTCGACCCTCGTCGACTCACCGTGCGGGTGATGGGGAAGGGCGCCAAGGAACGAACGGTTCCGTACGGAACGCCCGCTCAGCGGGCGCTCGATGACTGGCTCACTGATGGGCGGCCCCACCTCGTGACCGCGGCCAGCGCCGATGCCCTCTTTCTCGGCCGCCGGGGTGGTCGCATCGATCAGCGGGCAGTGCGAGAGGCAGTTCATCGCATGGTGAGGCGCGTGCCGGATGCCCCGGACATCTCCCCGCACGCCCTGCGGCACTCGGCGGCCACCCATTTGGTTGAAGGTGGCGCGGACCTGCGGACCGTCCAAGAACTACTCGGGCACGCTAGTCTCGCTACTACTCAGATATATACCCATGTGTCGGTTGAACGATTGAGGGCCACGTATGAGCAGGCGCATCCGCGAGCCTGACGACTCGTCAGGTGACGACGTAGTGGATCCCGACGCGTTCGATGGTGAAACTGACGACGAAGTCGGCGACGATGCGCTCGAGGCCGACGGAGCCGACGATCTTGTTGCCCAGGCCGACGCACTGCTGGCACAGGCCGATGCTCTGCTCGTGGAGGTCGAGGAGGTTGAGGTAATTGACCTCGCAGTCATCGATCTCGAGCCGACAAAAGCCGAGGCCGACGCTGCGATTCGCGAACTCTGGGTTGAGTACAAGAACACTGCGTCCGCGAGTTTGCGCGAGCGACTGATCCTGCATTACTCCCCGCTCGTCAAATACGTGGCTGGTCGTGTGGGTGTCGGATTGCCCCCCAACGTCGAGCAAGCTGACTTGGTCAGTTACGGAATCTTCGGGCTCATCGACGCCATCGAGAAATTCGACCCCGAGCGCGAGATCAAGTTTGAGACCTATGCGATCAACCGCATTCGCGGGGCCATCATCGACGAACTTCGCAGTATCGACTGGATTCCGCGCTCAGTTCGGTCGAAGGCCCGCAGCGTTGAGAAGGCCTACGCCATTCTGGGCGCCAAGCTTCAGCGCAGTCCGACGGAGAAGGAAGTCGCGGCCGAACTCGGGGTGACGCTGGATGAGTTGCACACGATCTTCAATCAGGTGTCATTCGTCAACGTGGTGGCACTCGACGAAATGATCGGCGGTGGCGGGGGTGAGAGCGATCGCGCCACCCTTGGAGAGAGTCTGGCGGACAGTCGTGCCGATGACCCGGTGGCGCTGTTCGAAAACGAGGAAATGAAGTACATCCTCGCTCAGGCCATTAATACGCTGCCCGAACGCGAGAAGATCGTGGTCACCCTCTACTACTACGAGGGATTGACGTTGTCGGAGATTGGTCAGGTGCTGGGCGTCACGGAGAGTCGCATCAGTCAGATGCATACCAAGGCCGTACTGCAATTGCGGTCGAAGTTCGCCCACGCAAACGACGGGTAGTTGACAGGTAGTTACGGCGCTTTGAGTACCGGGCGAAGCCCGAGTAGGAGGCGCGGGTCAAGGTAGTTGTCGTCGCGGCGGAGACCCCAGTGCAGACACGATCCGTCTCCGCAATGCCCGGTGCCGGTCTCGATGGTGCCAAGTTCATCACCCGTGCTTACCCAGTCGCCGGCGGCGACGGTTGCGTGCACGGGTTCATAGGTAGTGCGCACGGAGCCGTGATCGACCACCACCACCCCTCGGCCGGCGAGTGAATTCGCGAAGGTCACGATGCCGTCGGCAGCGGACATCACCACGATTCCGGTCGACGTCGCCAGATCGATGCCGCGGTGACCGGAATCCCAGTTCGCAGCCGGCGGGTCGAAACCGCTGATGACCTCAGCGGGTCGCACGGGCCAGACGCCGTGCACTGAGCTATTCGACGACATGCTCGCCACCACGACGGGGGCCTGATCGGCGGTGGGCAGCACAGAGATGGTGAACAGGAGTAGTGGCAGCATGCGGCCAGCCTGCCCGTGTGCGTGACGTGATCGCGCCTTCGAGACAGTTCTGGGGACAAGTCGGAGGCCCGCGGGGGCTGTGGATAGCTACTCAATGACCTCGGCTACCCTTAAGACCAGCACCGGCTTGCCGGTGACTCCATGCGAGCACAGCAGCGGTCTTCGGACCGCCGGGAATGCCCACGGTCCCCTTCGGGGGCGGGTTCACCCGGTGCACGCAGAGACGGTTCACCACCCGGTGGTCCGTCACGAACCGAGGCGCCTCGCGGTGCCGAGACACGTGTGTCTTGGCTCAGGGCGCAGAAGGAGGACGTCCACAATGGCCGTCGTCACCATGAAGCAGCTGCTCGAGAGCGGCGTGCACTTCGGGCACCAGACCCGCCGCTGGAACCCGAAGATGAAGCGCTACATCTTCACCGAGCGCAATGGCATCTACATCATCGACCTTCAGCAATCGCTGGAGTACATCAACCGCGCCTACGAGTTCCTTTCGGAGACCGTCGCGCATGGTGGTTCAGTGATGTTCGTCGGAACCAAGAAGCAGGCCCAAGAAGCGATCGCCGATCAGGCCACGCGCGTCGGAATGCCCTACGTCAACGAGCGCTGGCTCGGTGGAATGCTCACCAACTTCCAGACCGTGCACAAGAGGCTCGTTCGCCTGAAGGAACTTGAGCAGATCGACTTCACCGATGTCGCCGGCTCGGGCATGACCAAGAAGGAACTGCTGGTTCTTCAGCGCGAGAAGATCAAGCTTGAGCGCACCCTCGGTGGTATCCGCGACATGGTGCGCATTCCTAGCGCCATCTGGATCGTTGACACCAAGAAGGAGCACATTGCCGTCGCTGAGGCGCGCAAGCTCAAGATCCCCGTCATCGCGGTGCTCGACACCAACTGCGATCCCGACGAGGTCGACTTCCCGATTCCGGGTAACGACGACGCCATTCGTTCGGTCGCACTGCTGACCCGCGTTATTGCCGACGCCGTTGCCGATGGACTCATGGCTCGCGCTGGTCGTGCTGCTGCTGCCGCCGGTGTCGTTGCCGTCGACGAGCCGCTCAGCGACTGGGAGACCGAACTCCTCGCGACATCCGATGCCGCTTCAGCCGAAGCCGCAGTTGAAGCTGAAGCCGCAGTTGCAGTTGAAGCGGAAGTTGAAGTTGAAGCCGCAGTTGCAGTTGAAGCAGAAGTTGCGGCCGATGCACTGCCGTCAGCTGACGCGGTTGCCGAAGAGGCTGCTGATGCAGTCATGGACGAGGCTCCCGCCGAGGCGCTCGACGCCGCTCAGGCAACCGACCCCTCAGTTGTCGAGAACATCACCGACGCTCCGTCGACTGACGCCTGACCCCTTCCCATCCACGACAGAAGAAGTTCCCATCCACGACAGACCAACTTCCCATCCACGACGAAGGATTGATCCATGGCGACTATTGCCGCTGCTGATGTCAAGAAGCTCCGCGACCTCACGGGTGCGGGAATGATGGAGTGCAAGCGCGCTCTTGAAGAGACTGACGGTGACTTCGACAAGTCCGTTGAAGTGCTGCGTATCTCGGGTTCGGCCAAGGCGGCCAAACGTGGCGCCGAGCGCACCGCATCGAACGGCCTCGTGGCAGTCTCGGGCACCGCACTTGTTGAGGTGCTGTGCGAGACCGACTTCGTGGCCAAGAATGCCGACTTCCAGGCGCTGGCTGACCGCATCGTTGCGGCCGCCGACGCCCAGTCACTCGGCGACCACGACGCGTTGCTTGCGGCGACCCTCGATGACGGTGCCACGGTGGCGTCGGCTATTGACGGGCTCGCCGGAATCATTGGCGAGAAGATTGAACTCGGACGGGTCAGCCGCTTTGATGGCGATGTTGCGATCTACCTGCACCGTCGCTCGGCCGATCTGCCCGCCCAGGTGGGCGTGCTCGTTGCCTACACCGGCTCGGAAGAGGCGGCTCGCGGCGCGGCAATGCAGGTCGCCGCGATGCGCCCCGCCTACCTCGTGCGCGACGACGTTCCGGCCGATGTGGTCGAGAGTGAGCGTCGTATCGCAGAAGCCACGGCGGTTGAAGAGGGCAAGCCCGAAGCAGCTATTCCCAAGATCGTTGAGGGACGCCTTAACGGATTCTTCAAGGACAATGTGCTGCTCGAGCAGTCGTCGGTTCAGGATTCCAAGAAGTCGGTCGCTGCCGTCCTCAAGGATGCCGGAACCGAAGTGACCGGATTCGCGCGTTTCGAGATCGGCCAGAACTGACTCTTTCTGCCCAACTCAACCCGGCTCGGGGCCGGGCAGTGGCAGACTTCAGTGAGGCGCCGGCGGGTCACAGGGCCCGTCGGACAGGTGGATGAGATGGCGACGAGGAGGATGCCGTGGACACGGTGACCGCATCGATTCAGCCCACTGTCATTCAGCCTTCCCTCGACGGCACCCTGGAAGTGTGGCCGACAGCCCCCGAAGGTGGCTGGTCACGCGTCCTGCTCAAGCTCAGTGGTGAGGCGTTCTCAGGTGGCGGCGGGCTCGGTGTCGACCCTGATGTCGTGCAAGCGATCGCGCGCCAGATTGCCGACGTCGTGCGATCTGGAATCGAAGTCGCCATCGTCATCGGTGGCGGCAACTACTTCCGTGGTGCCGAGCTTTCTGAACGGGGCATGGACCGGGCCCGTGCGGACTACATGGGCATGCTCGGAACCGTGATGAATTGTTTGGCACTGCAGGACTTCCTCGAGAAGGAGGGAGTCCCGTCACGTGTGCAAACTGCGATCACGATGGGACAAGTGGCCGAGCCGTACATTCCTTTGCGCGCCATTCGGCATCTTGAAAAATCGCGCGTGGTGATCTTCGGTGCGGGCCTCGGTGTTCCCTACTTCTCGACCGATACATGTGCCGCTCAGCGTGCTCTTGAAGTGCACGCTGAAGTAGTGCTGATGGCTAAGGGTGTCGACGGTGTCTACGACTCCGATCCGCGCACCAATCCGCAGGCCTCGCGTTTCGAACAACTCACCCACGGTGAAGTGCTCGCACGTGACCTCAAGGTGGCCGATGCCACCGCTATTAGTCTCTGCCGCGACAACCGCCTGCCGATCGTTGTGTTCAACCTCTTGGTTGAGGGCAACATCGCGCGCGCGGTGCGGGGCGAGAGGATCGGCACGCTCGTTTCGGAACCTACTCGCTAAAGGCGCTGTCAGAAGCTATGCGTCCCATGACCGAATACAAGGAGACCACGTGATCGACGACATCCTCCTCGAAGCCCAGGAGAAGATGGACAAGGCGCTGGAGGTGGCGCGCGAAGACTTCGCGACCATTCGCACCGGGCGCGCAAACCCGTCGATGTTCCACCGGATCTCGGTCGACTACTACGGCACTCCGACGCCGGTGCAGCAACTTGCATCGTTCACCGTGCCCGAGGCACGCATGATCATCATCACCCCCTACGACAAGGGCGCCTTCAACGCGGTTGAGAAGGCTATTCGCGACTCTGATCTCGGTGTCAACCCGAGTAATGATGGCAATGTCATCAGAGTGGTGCTGCCCGAGCTCACTGAGGAACGGCGCAAGGAATACATCAAGATGGCCAAGCACAAGGCCGAAGAGTCCAAGGTATCGATTCGCAATATTCGTCGGCATGCCAAAGACAACATGGACAAGTTGGGCAAGGACGGCGAGGTCGGCGAAGACGATGTTCGTCGCGGCGAAAAATCACTCGACGACTTGACCTCGACACATGTGAATCACGTTGACGAGATGCTCAAGCACAAGGAAGCCGAGTTGCTCGAGGTCTGAGCTATCCACGATGTCGAACGAATCGTCGGCTGCGCCAGAGCAGCAGGTTGCTGAGGCCGGGCACGGACGTGCCGGCCGCAACCTTGCTGCTGCAGTTGCGGCGGGAGTAGTACTCGGCGCCATTTGCCTGATCAGCTTGTTCACGGTCAAGTGGGGCTTTGCGCTCGTTGCGGGTGTTGCACTGTTGATTGCTGTACGCGAATTCGAATCGGCGCTCGCCCATCGCGATATCCGGCTCGACGCGATTCCGTTGTATATCGGAGTTGTGGGCGTCTCGACCGCAGCGTGTCTATGGGGCATTGAAGGACTAGCGGTCGCGTTCGGAATCCTTGTGTTGGCGCTGCTGTTTGCCGGGTTACGTCACGGTACCGACCATTACGTGCGCAATACCTCGGCAAGTGTGATGGTGGCGGCGTACCTGCCGTTCATGATCGGCTTCGTCATGCTGATGCTGCGTAGCGATAACGGCGCGTTACGCATTGTTGCCTTCATCCTGTTGACCATCTGCAGCGATATCGGTGGATACATTGCCGGTGTACTTTTCGGTAAGCATCCGATTGCGCCAAGCATCTCACCGAAGAAGTCATGGGAAGGCTTGATCGGGTCGATTGTGTTGCAGTGCATCGCCGGTGCGGCAATCTTCACGTGGATGTTTCATGCTCCGGCGTGGCAAGGCGTGGTGACCGGTCTTGTGATGACGGCCGTGGCAACTCTCGGTGACTTCACCGAGTCGGCGATTAAGCGTGATCTCGGGGTGAAGGACATGGGGACGATTGTTCCCGGTCATGGAGGCATGATGGATCGTCTTGACTCGTTGATTCCGAACGCCTTTACGTCGTGGGCGCTCTTCACGCTGTTTTTGGGGCCGTAGTCGTGCCGGTACCTGGCGAGTTGCAGATGGCCGCGCCCCGGCGTAAGAAGCCGCCGGTGCACCTCTCAGATCTCACGCTGGCGCAGCGCCGTGAACACATTGCCGAACTGGGACTTCCAGCATTTCGAGCTGACCAGATTTCGCGACAGTGGTTTGGTCGCCTCGTTGACGATCCCGCCCGTTGGACTGATGTGCCCGAGGCGATGCGAGCCTCACTCGCTGACCAACTCACCCCTGCACTGTTGACGTTGGTGCGCAGTCAGGAAGCTGACAAGGGCCTCACGGTGAAGTCTCTGTGGCGACTGTTCGATGGCGCTCTCGTCGAGAGCGTGTTGATGCGCTACCCGGCCGATACTCGTTCGCGAGCGCGCAACACTGTGTGTATTTCCAGTCAAGCGGGGTGCGGCATGAACTGCCCGTTCTGCGCGACCGGTCAGGCAGGTCTGACTCGCAACATGTCGACGGCCGAAATTGTCGAGCAGGTGATGGCAGCGGCGCGATCCCTTGCGCGAGGTGAAGTGGTCGGTGGTCCCGGTCGCGTTGGCAACATCGTGTTCATGGGAATGGGCGAACCGATGGCCAACTACGACGCTGTGGCCGGAGCGCTGCATCGGCTCACGTCTGAGGCTCCGGAGGGGCCAGGAATCTCAGCGCGCAGCATCACGGTTTCGACGGTGGGGCTTGTTCCTCGCATCGAGCAGTTGGCGACTGAAGGTCTGCCGGTGACGTTGGCAGTGTCGTTGCACGCTCCCGATGATGAATTGCGCGACACCCTGGTTCCGATCAATACGCGCTGGAAGGTAAGTGAGGTTCTCGATGCGGCATTTGGTTATGCCCGTCAGACTCGTCGCAGGGTGAGCATTGAGTATGCGCTGATTCGCGATGTTAATGACCAGGCAGCGCGGGCCGATCTCCTCGGTCGGCTGCTGAAGGGCCGACTTGTGCACGTGAATCTCATTCCTCTCAATCCCACGCCGGGCTCGCAATGGACCGCGTCACGACGAAAAGATGAGCAGGAGTTTGTGCGACGCTTGCAAAATCATGGAGTTGCCGTCACAGTGCGCGATACTCGGGGACGCGATATTGATGGAGCGTGTGGGCAATTGGCGGCCAGTGGCGAGGGAATGGAGGGCTAACGATGGCCCCGGGTGATTACCAGCAGGCGTATCGGCGCAGTATCGACGACCCTGAAGGATTCTGGGGTGACGCAGCCGCACTGATCGACTGGGATGTAGCACCCACGCGCATCCTTGACCGCACGGATGCACCGTTCTTCCGTTGGTTCTCCGACGGTCATCTCAATACGTCAGTGCAGGCGCTCGACCGGCACGTCGCCGCTGGCAATGGTGAACGAGTGGCCCTCATCCACGAGTCTGCAGTCAGTGGAAGTACCACGCGCTTCACGTATGGCGAACTCACCGATCTCGTTGCTCGGTTTGCAGGGGTGCTCGCCGATCAAGGCGTCGAACGTGGCGATCGCGTCATCATCTACATGCCGATGGTTCCTGAAGCACTCATTGCCATGCTGGCAACGGCTCGCCTTGGCGCGGTGCACTCGGTGGTGTTCGGCGGATTCGCACCGAATGAGTTGGCGTTGCGCATTGATGACGCAAGTCCGAAGGTCATTGTGTCGGCATCGTGCGGTGTTGAGGGATCTCGCGTTATCGAATACAAGCCGATGCTCGATCGCGCACTGGAGATCGCCGGACATCGACCCGAGTGCAGCATCATCCTGCAGCGGCCGCAGGCCGATGCCGAACTCGGTGCCAATGATCGTGACTGGCATGAACTGATGCAGGGTGCTCATCCGCACCCTCCGGTCAGCGTGAAGGCTACTGATCCGCTGTACATCCTCTATACCTCCGGAACTACTGGCAAACCCAAAGGCATTGTGCGCGACAACGGTGGCCATGCCGTGTCGTTGGCGTGGAGCATGCCCAACATCTACGACATTGGTCCTGGCGACGTCTGGTGGTCAGCATCAGATGTGGGTTGGGTCGTTGGACACTCGTACATCGTGTACGCGCCGCTGATCGTGGGCGCAACGACGGTGATGTATGAAGGCAAGCCGGTGGGAACTCCCGATGCCGGTGCTTTCTGGCGACTTATTGAAAAGCATCGCGTGAAGTCACTGTTCACGGCTCCGACGGCCATTCGTGCCATCAAGAAGGAAGATCCTGACGGGACGTTCATTCAGGCCGCGGATCTTTCGTCGTTCCGTGCGCTCTTCCTCGCGGGTGAACGGCTCGACCCTGATACCTATCACTGGGCCACTGATGCGCTCGGTGCTCCCGTGATCGATAACTGGTGGCAGACCGAAACGGGATGGCCGATCGCGTCGAATCTGCGTGGGCTCGACCCGATGCCGATCAAACCCGGATCGC
>Ga0194057_10001014_pt1 | contig 14362 bp, 12 predicted proteins | sample SepL4415m_MetaG_FD_155474 | JGI IMG/M metagenome (GOLD analysis project Ga0194057, IMG submission 155474) | Anoxic zone freshwater microbial communities from boreal shield lake in IISD Experimental Lakes Area, Ontario, Canada - Sep2016-L442-15m | ecosystem: Environmental > Aquatic > Freshwater... | reverse complement strand
CTTGAGACCACCGCGATCGAACTCGACTTCGACGAGGACGAGGATGGCAGGCCGGTCCGCAAGGCCAGGGCCACCGATGCCGGATCGACCCGCAACCCGGTGCTGTTCGTGTGGAACTACCTCAAGCAGGTCGTCGCCGAACTGCGCAAGGTCATCTGGCCCAACCGCAAGCAGATGGTCAACTACACCCTCGTCGTGCTGGTGTTCCTGGTCCTCATGGTGTCGCTCATCGGCTCGGTCGACCTCGGCTTGGCCAAGCTGGTACTGAAGGTGTTCGGCTAGCACGCCGGTGCACGACGTTTGTATGTAGAGAGGAATGATTTACCGTGACAACCCCCGAAGGCGAAGCGCCCGTGGGCGAGGGCGTCGTTGACGTGATCGACCCACCGTCGGACGTCGAGGCTGCCGTCGAGGTTCCCGAGGAGGAACTCGACCCCGCGACCGTGCTGCGCAACGAACTGCGCGTGCAACCGGGCGACTGGTACGTCATCCACTCCTACGCCGGCTACGAGAACAAGGTGAAGGCCAACCTCGAGACCCGTGTGCAGAACCTCGATGTGGGCGACTACATCTTCCAGGTCGAGGTGCCCACCGAAGAGGTCACCGAGATCAAGAACGGCCAGCGCAAGCAGGTCAACCGCAAGATCCTGCCCGGCTACATCCTGGTACGGATGGAACTCACCGACGACTCCTGGTCGACGGTGCGCAACACCCCCGGTGTCACCGGTTTCGTCGGCGCCACCTCGCGGCCGACGTCACTGTCGCTCGATGACGTGGTGAAGTTCCTGCTGCCGCCGGCCGCCAAGAAGACACCCGGACGGCCGCAGGCAGGTGGCTCTTCGGAGGCCAGTCTGGAACGCCCCGAGATCCTGGTCGACTTCGAGGTCGGCGAGTCAGTCACCGTCATGGACGGCCCGTTCGCGACGCTGCCGGCCTCTATCAGCGAGGTCAACGCCGAACAGCAGAAGCTCAAGGTGCTGGTTTCCATCTTCGGCCGCGAGACTCCCGTCGAGCTGACCTTCACCCAGGTCGCCAAGATCTAGGGCACACGCCCCCGAATTCGTAGTTTTTTAGAAAGGAATACCCAAGCCATGGCCCCGAAGAAGAAGAAGGTCGTCGGCCTGATCAAGCTGCAGATCCAGGCCGGGCAGGCCAACCCCGCCCCGCCGGTTGGTCCCGCACTCGGTCAGCACGGCGTCAACATCATGGAGTTCTGCAAGGCGTACAACGCCGCCACGGAGAACCAGCGCGGCAACGTCATCCCGGTGGAGATCAGCGTCTACGAGGATCGCAGTTTCACCTTCGCGCTCAAGACCCCGCCCGCGGCTCGGATGCTGCTCAAGGCGGCCGGTGTGCAGAAGGGTTCGGCCGAACCGCACAAGACCAAGGTCGCCAAGGTGACCTGGGCCCAGGTGCGCGAGATCGCCGAGACCAAGAAGGAAGACCTCAACGCCAACGACATCGACCAGGCCGCCAAGATCATCGCCGGCACCGCCCGCTCGATGGGTATCACAGTCGAATAGTTCTGTCCCACAACTGAATGCAACCGTGGGAGGGCCCGCTTCGGCCCGTCGATGAGCGCTTGCGTGATGAGCATGCATCGGAAACCACAACTCCAACAACAAGATTGGAATTTCAATGAGCAGGAATAGCAAGGCATACCGCGAGGCCGCCGAGAAGGTCGATCGCGACAAGCTTTACACCCCACTCGAGGCGGCCAAGCTCGCTAAGGAAACGTCCTCGAAGAAGCAGGATGCCACCGTTGAGGTCGCGATCCGCTTGGGTGTCGATCCCCGTAAGGCCGATCAGATGGTGCGTGGCACCGTCAGCCTTCCGCACGGCACCGGCAAGACCGCCCGCGTCGCGGTGTTCGCGGTGGGAGAGAAGGCCGAGCAGGCTATCGCCGCCGGCGCCGACGTGGTCGGCAGTGACGACCTGATCGAGAAGATCCAGGGCGGGTTCCTGGACTTCGACGCCGCGATCGCCACGCCTGACCAGATGGCCAAGGTGGGCCGGATCGCCCGCGTTCTGGGCCCGCGTGGCTTGATGCCCAACCCCAAGACCGGCACCGTCACCCCGGATGTGGCCAAGGCCGTGACCGACATCAAGGGCGGCAAGATCAACTTCCGCATCGACAAGCAGTCCAATCTGCACTTCATCATCGGCAAGGCCTCGTTCGATGAGAAGAAACTCGCCGAGAACTACGGCGCCGCCCTCGATGAGGTGCTGCGGGCCAAGCCGTCGTCGTCGAAGGGCCGCTACCTCAAGAAGGTCACCGTCTCCACGACCACCGGCCCGGGCATCCCGGTCGACCCGTCGGTGACGCGGAACTTCACCGAAGAGGGCTGAGCGCCCTACGCCCGTAGCCCCCTCGTCTGCTGGGCACGGGGCCCGAACTAGCTGCTCAGTACGACCCAGAGTGGTTGAATACAACGCGCGCCGTCTTCAGCGCGATCACCACGTCGGCCATGATCGACCAGTTCTCGACGTAAAACATGTCGAGGCGTATGGAGTCCTCCCAGGACAAGTCCGAGCGACCGCTGACCTGCCACAGGCCGGTGATCCCGGGTTTCACCAGCAGTCGGCGCATGGTCTGGTCATCGTAGGTGGCGACTTCGCGTTGCACTTGTGGACGCGGCCCGACGACGCTCATCTGACCGGTAAAGACGTTGATAAACTGCGGCAGTTCGTCGAGGCTGTATTTGCGCAAAAATCCGCCGATCTTTGTCACGCGGGGATCGTCGGCAAATTTGAACGGGTCTCGCGGCGAAGAGCCTAAATTCAATTGGGCCAGATCCGCTGCCATCGTGTCGGCGCCGACGACCATGGTGCGGAACTTGATCATCTCGAACGGGTCGCCGTAAAGCCCGATCCGCTCCTGCCGGTAGAAGACCGGCCCCCTGCTACTCAGTTTGACCGCCAGGGCGATCAGCAGCAGCAGAGGCAGGCCAAACAGCAGGGCCAGGCCGGAGAAGGCGATGTCGAACGCGTGCTTCTGAAACCGCTTGGCTCCGTGGTATTGCGGCTTCTCGACGTGTATCAACGGCAGGCCGGCCATCGGGCGCATGTGCAACCGTGGCCCGGCGACGTCGACCACGCCGGGTGCGACAAGCAGGTCGACGTCGAGGGTCTCAAGTTCCCACGACAGCTCCCGTAGGCCGGTGCCATGGAACTGTTCGATGGCCGCGACGGCCACCGCGTGGCTGCCACTGGCCACGACCGCCCGTACGACCGACGTTTCATTTCCGAGTACCGGGATGGTGCCCAAGCCCGGGATGCCAATGCCGGTGCGGGAGTTCTGTCCGGGAATGCAGGCACCGACCACGTTGTAGCCCGACCTGGGCTCGCGTGAAAATCCGATAGCGAGATCGCGTACCGCCTGCGGGCTGCCGACGACGATCAGGCGGGTGACGCACCGGCCGTGTAGCTTGCGCATCCGGACGACGACCCGGCGGGCCATCCATCGGGACATCAGCAGCAAAAACATCCCCGCTGGCAGGGCGATCATCAGGTACCCACGGGCAATCTCGAGCTTGAAGAGCATGGAGATGATCGCAACGGTGCCGAACGCCGCGATCGTTGCCCACCAGACCCGCCGGTATTCCTCGACGCCGGAGCCGACAACCCGGGTGGATCGGGCGCCGTTGATGGTCAGTGCCGCCATCCACCCGATCGCGATCGCGATCGAAATGTGGGTGTAGGTGATGTCATGGAGCAATGATGCGGTCGGGTTGCTTAACGCCGACCCGAAGCGGACGAACTGGGCGATCCCGACCGCTGCGATGACGGCCACGAGGTCGCTCAGCGCCAGTCGGCGCGCGTACGTAGCCTGCCAAACGTGCGCCGACGCTTCGGCCAGCCGCATCCGTGCAGGGTTTTCCGAAGTGATCGAGGTGGCCAATTGGGGGACACCCAACTGCCGCCATGAACTTGGCTCTTGAGTGGGTGCCCCCACGGCTGATCCCCCCGGTTCACTCAGGAAGACCTCAGGTTAGACGAAGAGCGCGTTGTTTGTAAACGATTCGGATTTTTGGGCCCATAGTCCCTTCGGCCGGGCCGACCTGACAGGACCCCCGGGGGAATTACGTGACAGTCGACACCTGGACGTGATCCGCCCGATGCTGGTTGGGATCGACGGGTCGAAGGCGATTAGCACTGGTGAGCCCAGCAGTATGACAAGACTCAAGAAGCTAATATCAAAATGCCTTTCCTGGAAGCGTTTCGCTCCGTGATAGAGCGGCGTTCTCGGCCTCGAGTTCTTTGAGCCGTTTGTCTTTGGCCTTCATGCCGCCGTACTGGGCAAGTCACCGATGCCACGTCGACTCAGCGATCTGCAGGTTTCGGGAAACCTCGTCGAGCTCCTGGCCCGAAGCGAGTAGTTTATTGCCCTCGGCGAGCTTGCGGATGATCTGATCCGGCGTATGCCGCCGGCGCTTGTTCGATGCCATATCGCCGTTGATTCTTCCTCGCCCGAACATCGGGCAACAGAGTCCCATAACGCCCAGCGCTATTCGTGGGGAAGGATTAGCCGAGATCTAAGCCGTCACGCCATGCGGGAGTCCCGAGCGGAATCAGTGCAGTTCAAGCCACCTTTTCTGGCACTCCGTTTCGTAACATAGCCGCCTGAGGCGCTACAGGTCTGCAGTCGGGAGGGCCCGGGGGCTTTAATCTCTCAGCGGCATATCGCTAGGAGTTGAATTTAGCCCGCTACTCGCCAGTGCTTCGGCCCCTCCAGGAAGTCAGCTTCGGCCGGCAAGACTTACTCATTGCCGTTTGGGTCGAGGAGACGGTGGTGACGCCGGCGGAGGCAGCCAGTTATGGGGATTGAGGGCCGAAGAGTTGCTGCCGCCCTAACATGTGGTTTAAAGCATTAGTGCGGGGGGAGAGACGAAGATGGTCGGTTGCCCAGGTGGTCGTGGACCTAGCACAAAAAAAATGCTATTTGTCCTGGTGTGCGTCGCCCTGATTGTCAGGATTATAGCTATATCGATGCTTTCTGATTTATCGGTGACGGCAAAAATATGGGAATATGGCAGTCAAGGCTTGTGCGCTTGGCGCAACAGTGATGATCTTTGTCTGAGCTATCCGAATAGTGAGAACTATTATCCGTCTGCGTATATGCCACCACTGTTAAGCTACCAATGGCTGGCATTATTCCATCTATTCGGAGATGGTACAGTGGCGCGCGCTACCTGGTTATGCACTAGTGTCGCAGCAAGCCTTGGGTGCGTCATTCTGACCTACCATTTAAGCCTCAAGTTAATACCCTCTTGGCGGATCTCCTTCATTGCAGCCTTGATGGTTGCGATATATCCCACTTTCGTATTTGTCAGTACTACATACCACCAGACTAACTGGGCTGTATTCTTTCTCTTAGCGATCGCTTCGGTCGCGGTGAAGTTGGCTGAGGGTTCAAACCCTCTAGGTTGGGGTGTAGTCGGCGGCGCCCTGTGTGGAATGTCAATTTTAAATCGCTCCGAAATGATAATTATCGGACCAGTCGTACTTGCTGTAGGTGCCCTGTGGCGCCATAACCCCAGAAGATTCTTGGTAGTCGGTGCTGTTGGAGTGTTCGTGATGGCCGCCGTGTTGGCACCATGGTGGGTCAGGAATTACGAGACTTTCGGACGCTTCATCCCCGTCGCACAGAGCCAGGGCTATAACCTTTGGAAAGGATACAATCCTTACACAAATGGTTCCGGCAACATGAGCGAAGATCCAGAGGGTCAAGGCAGTCGGGTATCCCGTAAGATAATCGCAGACACGCCACGAGGTCCCGATTACGAGGGTCGAGTGCAAAACGAATTTTCTCGAGAATTCCGAAAAGACCTCAAGGATTCATCCATAGCCAGGCTACTGAATCTGGTGCTAAGTAAAGCCGCCCTCCTATGGATCTTTGATTGGACCGACCGCGACGTTACAAGTCGGGTCGGATACCTATTTCCGTGGGTGGCAATTAATCTCCTAGCGATGATCGGGTGCCTCTTCGCCTGGCATTTTCGCCGGTCAATCGCGGCGGCTCCTGCGGTCATTTGTTGCGTGACAGCGTTACTTCTCACCCTTGCCTACACTATGACGAGCGTTCACGCTCGATACCGAATGCACATTGAACCCTTCATTTTTATCTTGGCGGGGTTCGGAGTTGTTGGGTTGTGGGATCAGTCCACCCGCCGAATGCGGCAAAAGGTTGGGTCGGCGAGGGGTCGCAAATTGCGCCCGCGAGGCGGTCAACGCCGCATCAAGAAATCGCGGTAATGAACCGCGACGTGCGTCGACGAACCGTCGGCGAAGCCGAATTGCGATAGCGCCAGGTGGGTTTGGCTTCCGCCGGGGCACACTGAAAGGCCCCGTCCTCACGGTTACGCGGCACGCACGACATTGTCGTTTAACTCGTCTGGACTAAGGCTCGGCTCAGAAACATCAATCCAGCCCACCCTCCCGGGCAGCCCGTTTTTAGATTGTGCTTCTGATTGGAATTGATGATAGTGAAGCGGCGGTGAGCCAGTTGCGGTATGTGGCGGCAAGGGTGTCCTCGGGTTTGAGTCCTCGATTGAGTCTGGAGATGTCGTTGGGCCAGAGGCCGAAGTGGTCGGCGACGATGCTGAGTGTGATGTTTTTGCCAGATCACGGGCCTTATCCACCGCCCGCGGTTAGCCGCGGGAGGTGTTGTGGATCAACGGTGCACGCCCTGGACCGCAGCGTTCGCCGTGAAGTCCGCCCGCATCGCCGTCACCGAAAGTGGAAGTGGAAGTGGTTACGACTAAATCACCGATCGCGCGACGTCACCACACCGACGACGCCGTCACCACACCGTCTTCGTTACATCAGGACCATCCGCACCGACCATGACGGCAACATCTGCATCCTGAGTGACGGTCAACTGCCGCCCAAGGAGTCCGTTAGAAACCTGTCCTCTGAAGGCACTAGGGCAGATTGCTTGCCACAAAACAGGTCCGGTGCTCTCAGATTTCACGCCACAAGGAGCGATTCCTTAACCGGTGCCTAGGGCTATCCGGCGCCCGCCAGAAGAAATTGTTTACATATTGCCGAGGGCTTGTTTCGATGTCTTGGATGCGTTGATGCACCACTGGGTTGAAATCAGCTAAATTGCGTCTTTTTCGCTCATAATAGAAAAAACCTTCATAACCCAGGACGGCAAGGTTCTTGGATATGCGCTCGAGTCCCCGTGGGTTGTGACGTTCTTCTATCTCGATGAGCAACAGTGGTTTGAATCGAATCAACGTCTCCATGCCGCCCGCCAGGACAGCTTCCTCATACCCTTCTACGTCAATCTTGATAAAAACCACTCCCTCGAAACCGTAGCTGTCGAGAGTGCGAAGGGGGGTGCGGTAGGAGGAAGCAACCCGGTCATCAGGCACTGCTAGTTGACTCAGGCTCCCGAGGCTGCCGCCGTAATCTCCACTACTAGTTTGCGGTACCCGAATTACACCCTCACCATTGGCGTCGGAAAGTGCGGCACTTTCGATACGGGCACGCGCTCCCAACAGAGCTGTCTGGCGTTTCCTGTAGGTCTGATCAGGCTCAAACGACACTACGTCCAAACCGAGGAGCTTCAACGCATTTGAGTAGTAGCCGACGTTTGCGCCAACGTCTATCGCAACGCCGGTCGCGGGGAGGAGTCTAGCCAGCTCGTGTATCTCCAACTCACCGACAATCAAATATTTCCACCAACCCAGTCGGGCTGTGACTAGTGGCGGAAGCATTTGTGCCGCTGCGGTCCTCGCTTTCATCGCCCTCCCCTGTTATGTAGCGTTCAGTCCAGCCCTGATTTTCGAGCCGAACCGGAGCTAAGACATCTTCTGCGGAATCCACCCTACGTATAGGCCAATCGTAATTTACGTGACCTGAATTGTTCCTGCTTTCCCAGAGTGAGTCCGATGCAGCGCCTCAGGCATTGCTGCCAGCATCGCCCGAACAGCAAGACGAGATGCGAACAGGGCAAACTGTGGCATGTAGAGTGAGCAGTCATGGACAGCCTCGAACAGCCACTCACGCTGGCTCCAGAAGACTCTGACAAGCAGGTTGAGTCCTTGGGGATTCATGTCCCCACTCTTGAGCCAGTCAAGGCACCGCCGCGCTTATGGCTAGTCCCAACACTACTGGGCGCCCTTGTCCTCCTTTTGAACGTTGTCCTGCCATTCAGACCCGAATACCGGTGGGCCTACCGGATCGGGACGTGGTTGGGTGGTTCAAATCTGATACTGCTCGCCGTGAGTCTTTTCAGCGGTCTGTTTTTGGTCGTCTATGCCTTCGGCTTGTGGCGCTTCGAACGGAACCTGGCTGCCGCCACGGCTGACTCACTTGCAAACGGGATTGGCGCGCATCGCGGTTTGCGTTTCCGAGTGGGAGTCTTAGTCCCCCTCGCATTGTGTCTTGTGGGTGTGTCAGCTCTCTGGTTGAGCTTCACGAACGCCAATGCCCGCTTTGACCCGACCCCGAACGCCAGACCCTGCGTCGAATTGTATGGCGATGCGTTGGCCGTTACCAAAGAACGGCCCAGTTTCAGAATGCGGGCTGAGGACCCCGATGAAATCCGGTGTGGAGTTAACCAGGCCATTTTTGGCTAAGAAGCGAATCGGATACCGCCATGAACCTGCGAGACGCAACTGCAGTGCCAGGAGGCCGCTATCGGCACGGCGGCCGGCAGTTCGGCAAAAGACGCGCCGATCCCACAATCCGGCAAGTGCAGTCCAGTGGATCCCGTCAGTGTGGACCCTCATGGAGGTCAATCCCAGCACGGACATAGCCGTGGTGATCTTGGGTGGATTACGGCGGCGTTCCTTCAGCGTGGGGCTCCATCGTCATACCCGGGTTCACTCATGACCATGTCGGTCACGTGGCTCGCTCGGATTTTGGCGCCGAACATGGGGATCGCAGCACGGGGGGTGTCGCAACTGATGATTCTGGCGCTGCTCAGCCGATCCGAGGCCGACGTCCGCAATATTCTGGTGACGGGGTTCGGGTTGCTAGGGGCTTTCGCGATGATGAGCGATTCCGGGGCGGCGCTGTACATGCTCGGCATCGACCGCAGTGCGCTGACTCGCCGTCTGTGGGAGCGGTCGCTGGCACTGCAAGGCATCACTGTCAGCGTGGGGCAGACCGCTGCCGTAGGTTTCGCGCTAGCGGTCTCCAGAGGTGCCGATACGATCGCTGTGCTGGTGTTGGCCGCACTGGCACTGACGACAGCACTTGACAGCATGACCCGCACGGCCAAAACGCCGCTACTCGTCCTGGGCCGCGACGGCGCTTACGGAGTCCACGATCTCGCTCTCGGCGCAGCAAAAGTCCTGCTGCTCGCCGTCGGGCTGCTGCAGGGATCGTTATTTGTTTTGCTGGCATTACCTTTGCCCAGCCTGGTGGGATTGGTGGTGATCACCGGGTTGGTCGCGCGGCGGCTGCCGGGAGGACGGCCAGCTCCGGTCGGATTGACGCGGGAGATCCTCATGATCGGGCTCGCGGGGATGCTCAGCGCCGGGTACTCGCAGATGCCGGTTCTCGTCGGCAGTGTCGTGCTGCCGCTGGATTCGGCTGCGCTGCTGGCTGCCTCGACCCGCATCTTGCAGGCCGTTGAGTTCATCCCCGGCACCTTGTGGCTGCAGGTGATGCCACGGCTGCGGACGTGGCGGCATCCGTGGCAGCAGGTCTACGGAGCCTTTCTTGTGTTGGGCATGGTCCTGGCGCTCACTGCCTACATATTCCGTCCCCTGCTCGAGGCGTTCGCGCACGTAGAACTGGATCTAGTTCCGGTATTCGGGCTGCTGCTGGTCGCCTTGGTGCCGAAGTCCGGCAACTATTTCCTGGAGGCACGACTGATCGTGCTGTGGTCACCGCACGTTCGGCTTTTGGTCTGCGCGGTGGCCGACGTGGTCGCCTTGGGGCTAACTGTGGTCGGCTCTACTTCAGCCGGATTATTGGGAATCGCTGGAGCGGCCGTAGCCATCGAGGCGACATTCGCCGGCCTGGCCCTGGCAACGATGCATCGAATCCCACCGCGCGGTTGAGCGGTGCTGGGCATCCTCATTGCTGAGCGCGCCTCCAACCGGCACAGAAAACCCAGGGGGACCGATTCTCGTCCGCGGTGGAATCATCAGGTCGAGAATCCGGTTCTGTCAGAGAACTCTGGGGCGGCAGCTGACAACGCGTACGCGGACGGATCTCATGTGGCACCTCGCAGGAGTGGGTCGGCATCTTGAAGGCACTGCTGGAGCCGGCGGCGCAGGCCAGAGACGGTGCTTGACCAAGGTACGCAGGGCACGTGCGCTTGCCGCTCTGTGGTCTCCCGGAGTCGCTCAAGAACGGCGGCCAGTTCGTCGGCATCGGGCTCACTGACCGTAAGGCCGCTGGGATGGATCTCGGTCATGCCGCTGTCGGCAGCGACGACGCAAGGGATGCCGAAGTAACCGGCCTCGACAGCGGGCAGCCCGAACCCCTCATCCGACGACATCAAGCAGACGACGTCACTGCGCTGCACTAGCCGGTGGTACTCAAGGTCGGGCACGAAGCCCGGACAGACCACACGGCCCGCCCACCCGTCAGGTAGCCGCGCCATCAGCTCGTCGCGATACTCGCCCCGGGCTCCCAGGATGGTTAGCTCAACCGGACGACCAGCCGATCTGAGCCGGGTGATGGCGTCCACTACAAGCTCGGGCCGCTTGTTGGTCCAGTGGCCGAACGTCAACACCCGGAAGGTGTCGTCATCTCGGATCGACTGGGCCCACCGGCGGGGGTGGTCACCTCCGTTCGGCACTACCACCGACCGCGCCTGCGGTGCGAACGAGAGCAGTTCCTGCTCGGTCTTTTCCGAGATGCAGAAGACGGTGCCGGCCCGACGCACCGAGAGGGTCCATAGATTGCGATAAACCCGCTGTGCAAGACCGAACTCCTCGGATCGGTGCCGGTGCCGCCAGTCGTGGGACACGCAGGCGCGGCGTCGACGGGGCACGAGGAACGAGACCAAGGGACTCATGGAGAGTACGAGATCGCAGTGCATCCGCAACCGCAGCCACGCGACTAGAAAGACCTGAACGAGGAAACGTGCCGGCGCTTGGGTGGCCGTGACCACCACCACCCGCAACCGGGGCGCGTCGAGCGCCTCGGCGAGTTCCTTGCACCATGGCCCACCCACCAGCACTAGGTCGTCGTCGGGGTGGCTCTCCGCCCACGACGACACGACTTCTGTCGCATATCGGTTCATCCCCCCACCCTCCGCGGGGGCGCCCATCGCGTCGATGAGGACCCTCATTCCAAGCCGTCCAGTGCGTTGTTGAGAACGCCGTCGAGCCAGCGGTCCAGGGCGTATCTGTCGACCGAGGCAGCGATTTGGGAGGGGTCGGGCAGTGCGGCCAGAAATCTGTCGATGTCCTCGCGCATATCAGCGTCTGGGTCGACGACCAACACATATGATGTGTCGTAGAAGGGTTCGTCGCGGATTGATGAGTTGGTGGTCACCAGCCCTGCACCCGCTGCGAGCACTTCGAAGGTGCGCATCGTCAAGCCGGTTTGGCTGGCGCGCTGCATGTCCAGGACCGCCCGTGACCGGGCGAAGAGGCTGGCGATGTCCCCGAGCTCGAGTTTCTCGAAGGTCACCTCGTAGCGACGGACGCCACGGAACCGGCCTGTCGCACGACCAACCCAGTAATACCAGCGCGCTTGCACGTAAAGTCGCACGCTCGTCCGAGCTTTCGGGAGCCCGGCCGTGGCCCGCTGGACGAACGCGTGACGGTCAGAATGCAGGGTGCCGACGAAGGCGAGGTCGAGATCGCGGGTCACCATCTTCGTGCGGGCACCCGTGAAGACCGGCGAGTGGAAAAGCGGCACATAGTCAAAGTCCCCGCGTGTGGCGACGTCAGCGGGGTCGAAGCTAATTTTCCGGTCGAACAGGTCGAAAAGCTCCTGAGCCCGCCCGGAATTCCGCAGAGAATCCCAGGTGTAGAAGACTGTGCGCAACCCGGGATTCCGAGTCTGCAGCTCTTCAATGAACCAGCGGGGCGTGTTCTCCCCCTTGAGTACGAGCAAGACGTCGAGTGAGCGGTTATCCGCCAAGGCGCGTTTAAAGTGAAGGCGTGTGGCCGGGCCCGCTAGTTGCGGGACGCGCCTGAGTATCACGCGACCCAACGCTGAATTGAAAGCACGCTCGTCGAGGAGGTCGGCTTCGTGACCGCCCGCCCTCAGAGCGTCGATGATCTGCTGCTCGTAGCCGAAGAACTTCACGGCCACTAGAAGGACGCGAGCCATCAGCTTAAAAGCTTGTGCCGACGCAACTCGTCCAGCGACTCCTGGTACCCACCGGGGTCAATCGCCGGCTGGCCCGACACCCAGGCCGCGAACGCCGCGCTGCCGGCTGCGAAGTCAGTCTCAGGGGTGAAACTGAGGATCCGGTTCGCTCGCTCGATGTCGGCGATGTTGTGCCGAATGTCCCCCAGTCTGAACTCGCCCGTCACTTCCACAGGCACCGGGCGGCGATAAGCGCCGGTTAGCGCCGAGACCACCTCGAGCAACGTGGTGCCCACTCCGGAGCCGATGTTAATGACCCCCGTCACCGAATCGTCGCCCGCCAGTGCCAGGCAATTGGCCCGTGCGACGTCGTCGATGAAGACAAAGTCTCTGCTTTCGAGTCCGTCTTCGAACACGTTGATCCCCCGGCCGTTGAGTATCTGGTTCGAGAAAATCGACAGGATGCCGGTGTAGGGATTGGATAGGGACTGACCCGGCCCGTAGACGTTCTGGTACCGCAAGGCGACGCCGGTAACCCCCATGGCCGCGGCCGCCACCAAGGCCAGCTGCTCCTGGGCTTGCTTCGTCACCGCATACACCGAGGCGGGCTGGAGCAGCGAGTCCTCCGTGGTGGTGACGACCCGCACCTCTCCTGAGCCCGCGGGATGCTGGATGTTGAAGCGGCCGGCCCGCATGTCCTCGGCCGTACGGCTCGCGGGGAAAAAGTACCCGAGTCCCTCCGCCCAGTACCGGCCCTCGCCGTACACCGCGCGCGACGAAGCGACGACCAGCCTGCGCACGGAGTGGGACTCCTTGCGCAGCACGTCGAGCAGCAGGCCTGTGCCACCGACGTTTACCCTCGTGTGCCGGTCGATCTCGTACATCGACTGGCCTGTCCCGGTCTCAGCTGCCAGGTGCAACACCGCATCAGCGCCGCGCAGCGACTCGATGAGGTCCTCGCGAACCGTGACGTCGCCTCGGACGACGGTGGCGTGGGCGGCTGCGCGCTGGTAAGTCCACGACTGCGTCTCAGGCTCCAAGCCGTGGATCTGAGGATGGAGCGAGTCGAGTACGACGACATCGACGCCCTCGACCTCTGTCAGCATTTGCGCCGTAGCGGCGCCGATGAATCCGGCGCCGCCAGTGATCAGGACTCGCATGGTTTTCCTCCTTTCCAATTGAAGCACCATGCGCGGGCAGGGAAACGCTGCGTTGGCGTTCTAGGTGCGGTGGTGCGGTACGCCAGTCGCTCTTAGATCTGGTCCGCCGTCCCCAGCTGCTGGCTGGATCCGTGGAACGCAAAGATTGATGTCAACATTGCATGGAATACTTTCTACCGTCCGAGCACGAAAGTGATAAATCAACTCGCCGCCAAGTCACTCCTCGGAGTGCGGGTCAGGCTACGCGCCACAGATCCTAAAGAGGTGAAAACTAGCGGGAACTTTCCTGATTGGGTTTGGGCGAAGAGTCGCTTCCCGAGTGCTACTGCGTCAATCCGCCTCCGCGATACACCTGAAGTAGCTTCACGAGCTCCAGGTTTCCACGTGAGTGTCCTCAACCGGTAGTATGATGGTGGTCGCGTGGCGGTTTGGGCGTGCACGCAGAAGGTTCAAACTATCGTATAAAAGGGGCTTTCGGGTGGCTGTTTTATCTCGCATAGTCGCAGTATTCGGCACCGCAATGGCACTGCTGATAATGGCCAGCGGCATCTCATCGGCGGACTACTCTGGTCAGACGTACGGAACAGCAGTTCAGCAGATTAATAGTTGGGGCGGCAAGGCAGTGATAGCCAGCGTCGTCGGAGATCAACTTGCGATCGATGATTGCATAGTTACTAGCTCCAAGAACCCCAAGTCCAACGGTGGGGGCACGATTCAGTTGCACTTGAACTGCAACGCCGCACTCGCCATCCCAGGATCGCCCGGGAATTCGGCCGCTAGCCCTGAAGGAAAGGCGGCGAAGGAGACTATCGCGACCGCCCAATGGTGCGCGCTCCCGGCTCAGGTCGGCACCCAGAATTGTGATGATTGGTGTTCCTACCGCACCGCTGTATGCAAACAGGCGGCCGCGGATGCTGAGCAGGCTGTGAGAATGGCCGCGATCAAGGACAAGAAGACCGCCGAATGGT
>Ga0194057_10001013_pt1 | contig 14370 bp, 9 predicted proteins | sample SepL4415m_MetaG_FD_155474 | JGI IMG/M metagenome (GOLD analysis project Ga0194057, IMG submission 155474) | Anoxic zone freshwater microbial communities from boreal shield lake in IISD Experimental Lakes Area, Ontario, Canada - Sep2016-L442-15m | ecosystem: Environmental > Aquatic > Freshwater >... | reverse complement strand
AAAGGGGGCTTGCGACCATGTAGAAATGGGCAACCTGACGGCGCTGTTAAGTAAGATACAATCTGCGGTTTATGATGAAAAAACCGAAACAGAAAATCGACATTCAGGCAACGATGAATTTGTGGAAAAAGTGTCTACCATCAATGTAAAAAGAACGGTGCAGGCCATTATGGAACGCAGCCCCCATTTTAAAGGCAATGATTGAAAGCGGTGCAATAGGTATTGTCGGCGGCACACACGACATTACAACAGGTGAAGTCAGTTTTTATGACGATACTTTAATGATTAATAATCCTTAGCCTTTCAGGCCGATGTAAAAAAATAGACCCCCATAACCATAAGGAACCGACTCGTGAACATATCATCCGATGACAAAGAACTCCGCCAATCGATCTGCCAGCTGGATTCCTTACTAACGCAGGTATTGAAAACTCAGGCGCGGCCTGAAACCGCCGCCACGGTTGAACAACTGCAACAGCGTTTTGCCGGATTGTTGAGCGATAGTAGCCAACTCGGGCGGCTGCATCTGCTGGAAACGTTCGAAGGCCTGGATCCCGAGGTTCTCGGCGAGGTGGTGCGCGTATTCAATCGCTATTTCAGCCTGCTCAATATTGCCGAGGAATCTCATTACCTAAGGCTACGGCGACGACAAGCCGAACAAGGTGGTCACTACTGGCCAGGTTCCTTTCACGATACCTTGCTCACGCTCAAGGAATCAGGGGTAACGGCGGACAAACTTCAGGTTCTGCTGGACGAGCTGTTGTACCTGCCGGTGATGACCGCCCATCCGTCAGAGGTCAAGCGGCGTACCGTCAAGAGCGCCTTGCGCAATGTGTTTCTGACTCAGGAAGCATTGGGCGATAACCATATCAAAGGCTATTTTCGCGAAGAAGCGATAGAACGGCTGCAATGTCAGATTCAAATGCTGTGGAAAACCGACGAGGTGCGCACCCGAAAGTTGGGTGTGGCCGACGAGATCGACGCCGGGCTATTCTACTTTTCACTTTCCCTGTTCCAGGCGACAGCGCGGGTTTACCGCAATTTCGAACGATCTTTGAAAGATGTGTACGGGGAAGATGTCACTCGGCAAATCCGTGTACCCAGTTTTTTGTGCTTCGGTTCCTGGATCGGCGGCGACCGCGACGGCAATCCCAACGTCACCTCGGAAACCACCATTTTGGCTTTGCGCCTGCAAGCACAAACCATTTTGCAGGAATATAGCCGCCGCCTGGACGAATTACGCGGTCAGCTTTCCCATTCTGAGGGTCTCTGCGAACTGTCGCCAGCATTTTTAGACAGTCTTGAGGCCGACCGCGCCTCGCTTGGCGTATCCATAGCGGAGCTGGAAAAACCCTATCTGCAAGAGCCTTACCGCCATAAGCTGGCGCTGATGAAGCACCGCATGAAGTGCGCTCTCATGCAGGTTCAACAACATCTGCGGGGGGAGCCGGAGCTGCCGGATCGTCATGCCTATCCAGGTATAACAGCGTTTTTGGACGATCTGCGGCTAATCGACGCCTCCTTGCGCGGCCACGGCGATGCGGCTATTGCCGATTTGGAACTGCATGATTTAATTCGCCTCGCTGAAACCTTTGGCTTCCACCTGATGCAACTGGACGTGCGCCAGGAATCAAGCCGGCATACCCAGGCGGTGGCAGATATTTTGGCGGCCGCGCTGAGTCTGGATTATCTCGCCATGGATGAAAACCAACGTCTCGAACTGTTGAGCGAGGCCATCGCGGCACCGGGCGGACTGATGTACGATCTTGCCACTTTGTCTCCGGCCAGCCGAGAAACGTTGGAAACATTCGACGTCATGGCGTGCATGAGACGGGAAATCAGTCCGGACTGCTTCGGTAAATACGTGATTTCCATGACGCACAACGCCAGCCATGTGATGGAGGTGATCCTACTGGCAGCGCAAAGCGGCTTGGTTGGCCGCCTTGGTGGCCGTTGGTATTGTCATATCGGCGTGAGCCCCTTGTTTGAAACCATCGACGATCTTAACCGGATTGAAGAGGTGCTAACCCGGCTGTTCGACACCCCGATCTACCGGGAGTTACTGCGGGTTTCGGGCGACAGCCAAGAGATCATGCTGGGCTATTCCGATTCCTGCAAGGACGGCGGCATTCTGGCCTCAGCGTGGGGGTTGTCACGAGCGCAGCGGCAAATCATCGCCATTGCCGAACAGCGTGGCATCAAGTGTCGTCTGTTCCATGGTCGTGGCGGCACGGTAGGACGTGGCGGCGGCCCCACTCACGAGGCGATCCTGGCCCAGCCGCCGGATACGGTGCGCGGACAGATCAAATTCACTGAGCAGGGCGAAGTGCTGTTCTACCGTTACAACAATATGGAAACCGCGACTTATGAATTGACGATGGGCGTGACCGGCTTGCTCAAGGCCAGTGTCAGCCTGGTACAACCGGTGCCAGGCGACCGTCCGGAGGATTTAGACGTGATGGATCAGCTGGCGCGAATCGGCGAACACAGTTACCGCGAACTGACCGAGCGTACCCCCGGATTTCTGGATTATTTCTACGAAGCCACACCCGTCAGCGAAATCGGCGGTCTTAATATCGGTTCACGGCCATCGCATCGTAAAAAAGGGGATCGCTCAAAAGACTCGGTACGCGCCATTGGTTGGGTATTTTCCTGGGCCCAGTCACGGCAGACCTTTCCCGCCTGGTACGGCATTGGCTTGAGCCTTTCAACCTGGTGTGCCGGTAAACCGGAGCGTCTGGACAAGCTGCGGGAAATGTACCGGGACTGGCCGTTTTTTCGCAATCTGTTGAGTAACGCCCAGATGGCGCTCAGCAAATCGGATATGAACATCGCCAGAGAATACGCCGGTCTGTGCGTCGAGCCGGAATCAGGCAAACCCGTCTATACATTGATTGCCGACGAGCACCAACGCTGCGTGAAGTGGATTCTGGAGATTGCACAAACGGATCGGTTGTTGGCGGAGAATCCGGAACTGGCCGACTCTCTACATCGACGCAATGCTTACCTCGGGCCACTCAATTACCTCCAGGTATTTTTGTTGCGTCGGGTGCGGGAAATCGATCTAAAGAATCCGGGCGAAAATCCCTGGATGAAACCGCTGTTGCGCTCCATCAACGCCATTGCGGCGGGGATGAGGAACACTGGCTGATACGCACTTAAGGCCAACGTAACGGGAACTGTGAGTTGTTGATCTGGATCGACGACCGGATCGGTATTGAGATCATTGCAACCTCGGTCGGTAATACCAATCTATCTCACTGTTTGGTAAAAAGTTGGGAGGAAGCGGAGGATTTGGCACGGCGCCTCACTTCGCTTTGTCCTGCGTGTGGTGTGCCGGGATTTTCTCGGGTCGGACTGGTGCGGGGGCTTCCCTGCGAGGATTGCGGCACCCCAACCAACGAGGCGAAGGCGGACATTCACCGCTGCGTTCGCTGCGAGCATCAGATGCGGGTGGAACGGGAGTGGGAATACGCTTCCGCCCGATTTTGTGGTTACTGCAATCCTTAATCTTACTGGAGCGATTCATGTTTTTGGCTACCTATTAAGGATCGTGCATAAAATAACTTGACCATTTATATTCCCTCACCCCAGCCCTCTCCCAGAGTGAGAGGGAGCAAGATGCCTAAATTATTTCATGCACATTCCTAAACACCTTGGCTGTGCGTTCAACAATACACTTTAATTAGGAGATTACCGGCGTGACTGCATATCATTTGACCCACCTGAAACAGCTTGAAGCGGAAAGCATCCACATCATCCGCGAGGTAGCCGCAGAGTTCGAGCGGCCGGTAATGCTCTATTCCGTCGGCAAGGATTCTGCCGTTATGTTGCAGTTGGCGCTGAAAGCGTTCTTTCCCGGCAAGCCGCCGTTTCCGCTGCTGCACGTCGACACCACCTGGAAATTCCGCGAGATGATTGAATTCCGCGACCGATATATACGTGAATTGGGCTTGGAATTGATCGTCCACACCAACCAGGAAGGCGTGAGGAAAGGCGTCAATCCCTTTACCTACGGCAGCAAACGGCACACAGACATCATGAAGACCGAAGCGCTCAAGCAGGCGCTGGATAAATACCGCTTCGACGCGGCCTTTGGCGGTGCCCGGCGCGACGAGGAAAAATCTCGTGCCAAGGAGCGCATCTATTCGTTTCGCGACCAAAACCACCGTTGGGATCCCAAGAATCAGCGGCCGGAACTCTGGAATCTCTACAACGGCAAGATCGACAAGGACGAGTCGATCCGGGTATTTCCCCTGTCCAACTGGACTGAACTGGATATTTGGCAATACATCCATTTGGAAAAAATTCCTATCCCAACATTGTATTTCGCCAAGGAGCGTCCCGTTGTCCAGCGTGACGGCACCTGGATCATGGTCGATGACGAGCGCATGCCGCTGGAGCCGGGAGAGAAGCCTCAGATGCTCAGGGTGCGCTTCCGTACCTTGGGCTGCTACCCATTAACCGGTGCCGTCGAATCCTCCGCCACGACATTACCTGAAATCATCCAGGAGATGCTATTGGCGACTACCTCGGAGCGGCAAGGCAGGATGATCGACCACGACCAGTCCGGTTCGATGGAACAGAAAAAGCGTGAAGGGTATTTTTAAGAGTTGGCAAAAGGCTAAAGTATGTGCTTTGAAGGTATGGAAATTGGATATATCCCTAAATATTCATCTGTGGGGGACTATAGTTCCTGGTGGGTGAATATTTTTGGACATGCCAATCCGGTCATTAATCAGGCGATCAAGCAACAGCTCGACACGTTAGAACACTTTATTCTCGGCGGCTGCACTCATGAAGCAGCGGTGACATTAGCCGAAAAACCGGTCGAAATAACGCCGCCGGGACTGAATAAATGTTTCGTAAGTATTCACCTCCCCCTTTGAAAAAGGGGGATTGAGGGGGATTTATTTAAAAAATCTCCCCTAACCCCTCTTTTTCAAAGAGGGGGACTGAATAGTTACAATGTTTCTATGCCGATAACGGTTCGTCAGCGGTCGAAGTGGCGCTGAAGATGAGCTTTCAATCCAGGCATCAAACGCACGATTAAAAACCATTTTGACCGATTTTATAGCCTATCCCCAGAAAATTTTACCGTTAAAGATGTTGATTTCGTCCAACGAGACCAAGAACGCTTCGTTGTACATGATTGTCGCGGTTAATCATTGACAAATATTAAACAAAATACTAATGAGGTTGTTCCTGATGAAAAACATCATGAATAAATTTGAATTACTGATAACATGGCTTGCTACTCACGCCAGCGCCCTGTACCGCTTTATTGGCAGTGTGACAGTTTCTATCATATTGGGCATACCTACTTTGGTGCTGTTTGGTGATACACTGTTGTCGCTGCTCGGACATGGTCTCGCGGCGCTCGGACATAGTTTGCATTTGCTGTTTGAGGTTTTTGAATCGATAACCGGACATATTTTAGAGGAGGTTTTTCATCTGCATAAGAGAACCGCAGAAATTATTTTTTTCTGGAGCAGCCTGGGGGTCGCCATTGGCTTATCGTGGTATCTTTCGCGTAAGGCGCATATTGCCGCGCTACGCGCAGTGACCACAGCTCGAGAACGACGGATTGAAATGGATGAATCATCTAAAATAATAGCTGGAATCCGTATTGCACTTATCATCAGCTCACTAAGCGCGACACTTTATTTTTTCACCTAATGTCATTAAGTATGTATACAACTGATATTAATGTCATTACGGCATCAGGACTATGCGCAACCGATATTTCCAGCAAACTAATTTTTACAATCTGCGCAATCAACAATTTAAATAATTAATCTCTATGCCGCATTTACTCAATTGGACTGAACTATTTAAAGATCTCGTCGGTATGTTTGCTATTCTCAATCCCCTGGGTGCCATCCCGATTTACCTGACTATGACCGCCCATAAATCCACAGGCGAAATGCGCCACATAGCCGCTAAAGCGTCAATTGCTGTTGGCGTTATATTAATTATTTCGATCTGGGCCGGTAATTTACTTTTACAGTTTTTTGGTATTGGTATGCCCGCCTTCCGCATTGCCAGCGGTGTTTTAGTAATGCTGATCGCAATTTCAATGTTTCAAGCCAAAATAAGCCCGGCAATACATACCCATGCAGAAGCGCTGGAAGCCGAAGACAAAGAAGGTATAGCCGTGGTGCCTCTGGCGATTCCTTTGCTGGCGGGGCCCGGTGCAATCAGTTTGGTTATCGTGAATGCCGAGCAAATGATCTATTGGGTCGACAAGGTCATCATTAGCTTAGGATCTGTATTTTTAGCGGCTGTTGTGTGGATAATTTTAAGTTTGGCAGTGCCTTTAGGAAAGCGATTAGGTACGGCTGGCATAAACATAGCAACCCGGATTATGGGCCTCCTGCTGGCAGCGATGGCTGTACAGTTTATTGCCAACGGTTTAATCGCGCTGTTTCCGGCATGGACGCAACTATGAGTCCATCTGCACTTGCCCATGCAATAACGGACAGCAACTGGATATGGTACGTTTATATTCAGCACCATGAGCGCGACTCTTTTTTCTTCATATAAACTCTGATTATCGTTATATATGGCTATTTCCAACGACGACAAGCGTAACCTTCAGCGTAAACAAGCCTGGCAGACATTGCTCGATTTTTTGCTGGGGTTATTAGAATTAGAAATCGAACCCGCCAAGTCATTGGAGCGGCTCATTCAACCGGATTCTGATGAGTTGGATAATCTGTCTGATATCGGCGCTGACATCGGCTTGCGGATGGATCGCGTGGCTTTGACGCCAAGTGCTGCGGCAGAGGCATCCGCTGCCCATGCGCCGATGGTGGCGCGTCTTTCCGATGGCCGCGGCTGGCTGGTTTTGTATGGTTTTAGCGCCAGTCGGGTACATGTAGCTTTGGTGCAAGACCAGGTGATTGAGGAAAGCCGAATCAAGCCAGCGGCCGTCAGGCAGCTACTGGGGTTGCCTGAGGGACGTTTGGCAGACTGGTTACTGGTGTATGCAAAGGCTCCGCTCGCAAATGCCGTCAGTCACGATCATCACGCCCATCTAACGCCGTTACGTCGACTCATGGAACTGATGCGAGCTGACCATGCCGATCTGTGGGTGGTACTGGGCCTGGCGTTGGGCTCGGGTTTGCTGGCTTTAGCCTCGCCGGTTGCTGTGCAAGCCTTGGTGAACACGGTAGCGATGAGCGGTATGGGACAACCTTTGCTAGTGCTGTCGACTATCCTGTTCTTCTTCTTAACGTTTGGCGGTGCGGTGCATGTGCTTCAGTCATACCTGGTTGAGATTGTGCAACGGCGCATCTTCGTGCGCCTGGCGACGGATTTGGCTTACCGTCTGCCCAGAGCGCATAGCGATGCCTACCGTCATCACCATGGCCCGGAATTGGTCAACCGCTTTTTTGACGTGCTGACGGTGCAGAAGGCCGGTTCGTCACTACTTCTGGACGGCTTGAGCACGGCGGTACAGACGTTAGTCGGCCTGATCATGCTGGCTTTTTACCATCCTTTCCTGCTGGCTTTCGACGTGGTGTTGGTACTGTTGATCTTCTTTATCATCTTCGTGCTGGGGCGTGGTGGTGTCGCCACCGCCATCCAGGAATCGCTATCCAAATATGCTTTGGTAGCCTGGCTGGAAATCGTTGCCAGCAACATGCAGACCTTCAAATTTAACGGCGGACCGGAACTCTCCGCCAAGCGTACCGATGCGCTCGCACTCGATTATTTGGCTGCAAAGCGCAACCATTATCAGGTGTTGCTACGCCAGATCATTGGTTCAGTAACCTTGTATGCGATAGCCAGCACGGCCTTGCTCGCCATCGGCGGCTACCTTGTCATCGACGGCCATCTGACCCTCGGACAATTGGTGGCCGCCGAATTGATCGTGTCCTCGGCACTGATCTCGTTGGTCAAGTTCGGTAAGCATCTGGAAGGTTACTATGACCTGATGGCTGGTGCCGACAAGATTGGCCATCTGCTGGATTTGCCGCTGGAGCGTGAACAGGGTGTAGCGCCCATCATAATAGGCCCGGTTTCGCTTGCGGTACGCAACTTATACTTTAGCTTCGGTGCAAAACAGCCGGTATTTTCCAATCTCAGTTTCTTGGTTCAGCCTGGCGAGAGTGTGGCCGTGTTCGGCGGCTACGGCAGCGGCAAAAGCACCCTGGCAGCGCTTTTATGCGGCCTGCGCCAACCGGGAAAGGGATATATCGACATAAACGGCGTCGATCTGGGCAATTTGCGGCTGGAGGCATTGCGTAAACGGATTGCCGTGGTCGGTCGCACGGAGTTCTTCCAGGACAGTCTCTTCGAAAATGTTCGCCTGGGTCGGCCGGAACTTAGGCGGGATGAGGTTGAAGAAGTACTGAGTGCAGTTGGCTTACTGGACGATATCGCCGGTCTCGCTGAGGATGGACTGGATACCGATATAAGTCCCAGCGGTGCGCCCTTGTCAGCCGCCCAGGGACGACTGCTGCTACTGGCACGAGCTATTGCCGGACGCCCCGCGTTATTGATTCTGGACGGTATACTCGATGAAATGGACGATGCAGCACGCCACCGCCTAACTCAAGTGTTGTTTGCCAGCGATGCCCCCTGGACTCTGCTGGTGCTGACCGGCTCGACGGACGTCGCCGCTCTGTGCAGACGTACTGTGGAATTGCCAGGAGTTGACAACCATGCCTGAATTGCATTTTCGCTTTTCCGCCCTCTCCAGCGCACGCACACCTCGCCTAATCAGCACACTGGCGAGAATTTGCGTGTGGCTATTCCTGCTGACGCCACCGGCTTTACTGCTGACACCGTGGCAACAAAACATCACCGGCACCGGACGGGTCACAGCCTTTGCTCCCCTCGAACGTCAGCAGACCGTGGAAGCGCCTGTTTCCGGGCGTATTGTGCAATGGCTGGCGCGTGAGGGCACCAAGGTCAAGTCCGGCGACGTGTTGATGGAAATAGCCGATGTCGATCCACAACAGCTCGAACGCCTAAATCAACAACGCGAGGCAGCCGCCGCCAAACTGGTGGCCAAGGAACAAGAATTGCATGCCTACCGACTGCAAATCGACAATTTGAGCACCACACGGGATTTACAGGCCGCCACCGCCCAGTACCGGCTGGATGTGGCTCGCCAGAGAGCACTTTCGGCCAGCGAGGCGATCGCTTCAGCACGGGCGACTCTGGATACCGCCGCTGTTCAAACCGAGCGCTTGCAACGCTTGCTGAGTGACGGCTTGGTGTCAAAGCGTGACTTCGAAGTTGCCGAGCGTGACGGCATCGTCGCCCGGCGCAACCTAAACAGTGCCCAGGCGGCGCTGAACGCTGCACTGGCCGAGCAGCGTGCCGCCGAGGCGGAGATCGGGCGCATCCGCGCTGATGCCCAGGCACGTATTGACTCCGCCAGCGCTTCAGCTAATAAGACCCAAAGTGAACTGGAGGACAGTCGGAGCAGTCTGCTCAAGAGTGAAATTGATCTGTCGCGTCAACAATCCCAAGTCGTGAAGGCACCCCGTGACGGTACTATCTTGCGTCTTGTGGCCAATCCGCAAAGCGATATTGTCAAACAGGGTGATCCTCTGCTGGTTCTGGTACCAGATACTGACATTAAGGCCGTGGAAATGTGGGTGAGCGGCATCGATGCAGTACTTATCACGCCGGGTCGCCATGCACGCCTACAATTCGAGGGCTGGCCGGCTATTCAGTTCGTCGGTTGGACAGAGTTGGCAGTGGGTACTTTCGGCGGCACCGTCGCCTTCGTTGATGCCACAGACGACGGCAAGGGCAAGTTCCGTGTACTTATTGTCCCTGATCCATCTGACCGGCCTTGGCCGTCAGAGCGTTTCTTACGACAGGGTGTGCGAGTTAATGGCTGGGTAGTGCTGAATCGGGTCACCATGGCTTATGAACTCTGGCGTCAGCTGAATGCCTTCCCGCCGCAATTGACGGAAGAAAAACCGGCGGCTAACTCGAACAGCCAAAAGTTGAAATAATCAATAATGAGACTATTTATGCCTTTCCGCTCCGGCCTAACGACATGGCTTTTAGCATCATTGTTAACGGGTTGCAGTTATTACTTTGACACAGCACCCGATCGACAGCTTGTTCAGCGCGTCGAAGAACGCATGCAAAACGAAGAAAGCCTGCCAGTTGAAAAGCTCTCAAAACCGCCACAGTTAAGCATCGATCAGGCTCTGCCCAAGTTCAGGGAACGCCGACCTCAGACAGTACGGACTTTGCCGCCAGCAAAGCCTGTCCTGAGCGGAGCTAAAGAGCCGGATGTGCCGCCTGCGGCTAAGGCTCAGCCCGAAACCAGCAAGCAGTTATCCCTGGAACCGATGCACACCCAGGACATGAATAGCTCTATTCAGGCAGATCGGGCCTTACCGCCAACAAAGCATGTTCAGAGCGGAGTCGAAGAGCTCGATAGCCAGGCTACTCTTAAGGTGCCGCTAGAATCCAGCAAACAGTTATCAATTGCCGAGGCGCGTTCTTTGGCATTGGAGAATAATCTGGACTTAAAGATCGCCATGATCGACCCGAAGATCGCGTCCACTTTGGTCAGCCAAGAAGAAGCTAAGTTTGACGACCTGATCTTCGCCCGAGCCAAGTACGGGACTAAGAACACACCCGCTCAAAATCTTGACGTGGTAACGTTTACTCCGTCCGAAGCGAGCTCGCCAGTTCTTAAGGGACAAGTGGACAAGCTTACTGCCGTGCCGCAACGCACCGAAATCCTGGATATGGATGCAGGCATGGTCATTCCTTTGCGAACGGGTGCCAAGGTTACGCTCAGCATGCCCTTCGATGAGAAGAAGCAGTCCGAGGGAGTTGCATCTAATCAATACCAAAATGCGTTGCGCTTCTCCATCAGTCAACCCCTGCTGCGTGATGGGGGAATCGATACCAATGTTGCCGGCATCCGCATTGCCCGTTATGAACAGCAGTCTGTGGATGTCAAGACTCGCTTACAATCCATTCGTGTGCTGACCGCAATCGAGCGCGGCTATTGGGGTCTGTATATCGTCTGGGGCGAACTGGATGTGCGCCGCCAGCAATACGAGAACGCGGCGGACAACCTGACAATGGTAAAAAAGCGCGTGGAGGAAGGCTTAACGGCGGCTGTAGAGATCAACCGTGCCGAAATTGGCGTGGCAGAGCGACTGGAAGCACTGATTATTGCGGAAACCACTCTTAAGATCAGACAGCGTCAGCTTAAGTTATTACTGAACGACCCCGGCATGGATTTGGATTCGCCCACGATTTTGATCCCGGAGACTTCGCCAACCCTGCTTGAATTCAAATTCGACCGCAAACAACTGGTGCAACGCGCACTGGACGGACGTCTGGAGCTACTGGAGCTCGAGCTGAAACTCGCCTCCGATCTGACCAAGATCGATTATTTGCGCAACCAAACTTTGCCGATGTTCATGCTCGACTACAGCTATGGCTCGCTAGGGCGCGACACATCATCCTTCAGTGGCGCTTTCGATCAGACAATCAGCGGTAACTACTCCGACTGGGCAGTGGGTGTGCGCATGGAAATGCCGCTCACCAACGAACTGCGTCGAGCGCAGTTGGACCGAGCAGTACAGGAGCGCTTGCAACGCCTTACTACCCAGCAACTCCGGGAACTTAGCGTACGTCGTGAAATTTATGACGCGCTGGATCAGTTGGATCAAAACTGGCAACGTATTCTCGCCGCAAGGCAAAATGTATTGCTTGCAGGACTCAACTACGATGCCGAGCTGAAACAATTTCGCGAGGGACTAAGGACAATGACCGAGGTTCTGGAAACCCTCACTCGCCTCGGCGAGGCACAACTGCGCGAAGTGCGTGCCATAGGCGACTACCAGGTATCCCTGATCGACCTTGCTTTCGCCACCGGCACCCTGCTGGGTCACAGCCGAGTGGGGTGGGACACGCCAGCAAACGGGAGCTAGGAACCAATGACGGGATAGACCCTTTGATTCAGAGAGAAGTTTAACGAAATAATTAAGAGATTATTTGGCATCCTTCATTCCTGGGTTTACACTTTTTTGCAAAAACCATCGCGGTCGGGTTAGGCGCTAGCCGTAACCCGACAAATCAACGACTATGTGTCGGGTTACGGCTAGCGCCTAACCCGACAAAGACTATTAGCATTTTTTGTGATAAAAAAGTGTCAACTACTTTTGGGCTTCTATGAAGGATGCCGATTATTTTTACTGATATTGTCGATCTGGCGGCAGCAATTAAAGCTTTGCCAGTAAATAGCTACATTTTCTAATTTAAGCTTTTTTCGTTCCTTGGCTCGAGCTTTGGGAGCCCGTGCAAATGTTTTCAGTAAATAGAAAATCGATTTTTTGTGTGCCACGAAGGTCTGTAATAGTTAAATAACCTGCCCTTAATTTACATTCACCGTCGGGGCGCTTATGGCCGATGGCTGAAAATGGTGTTTGACAGAAATAAGCATCTTCTTTTCTTTTTCTGGACTAAAGGCTTGCCTCTGGTGTGGGACATGTGTTTTACATTTCCTGCTACAAAGACTTTAATTACACCATGGAAAAAAATCGATATTATCTATTTATTTACTTAGGGCTATAAAAACCAACACACGCCGAAAGGGACTTGAAGGCAGCCTAGATTTTTAAAAATTAGTGTAATTCCGTCCAATCGGTGTCATCCGTGTGCTATTAACGGTTCAGTACATTTATTATCATTAGTGAATCTGCAAGTTATTTTACATTCAGTTAACAATCCAGGTGGAATTATAGAATGATTCCACCGTCCGTAAAGCCAATCCAACTTAGCCAGATACCTCAATAAAGCCATGCGTACCGCGCTTGGATTTAACGGCCAACCAGTTTTTTAATTGTTTTATTTCTTCAGTCTCTTCCAGCTCATCCAGGCTTTGTTTGTTTTTTAACAAACGAAATGCCGCAGAAAGTACGTTATAACGCTCGCCGGTAATCCCGGCACGTCTTAAGCCTACGGTATTCAAGTGATAATGTTTGGCGGGGCGTCCGCCTATCAGCATAAACGGAATAACATCCATATTAAGGCCGGTTGTGCCCTGCACTATCGCATAGGAACCGACCCGGCAAAACTGATGCACGACGACAGCACCGCCCATAAACACATGATTGCCTACTTCAACATGCCCGCCGATTGCCACATTATTGGCAAATATAGTGCTATCGCCAATGCTGCAATCATGGGCAACATGGCTGTTATTCATAAAATAGCAACCTGAACCAATGCGTGTTTCACCGCTTTCTTTTGAGGATCGGTGCGCGGTAAAGCCTTCCCTAAAATTATTGTCATCGCCAATGATTAACCAGGAAACCGTTTCAGCCTTAAAACCGGTGTCTTGCGGCAAGCCACCCAAAACGGCATGGGGATGTAAAATATTACCGGCTCCCATTTTTACACGGCCATGCACCACCGCATGAGCGCCAATTTGGCAGTTGGCCCCCATCTCGACGCCGCTTTCAATAACGGCAAAAGGGCCAACGGCAACGTCGACTCCCAGTACAACATCAGGCGCTATGCAAGCGGTCGGGTGAATATTTTGAGCCATGTTTAACTATCCTCTGGGATGATATTTTGAATGTAATTCTTTTAAGCGTTCGCGGGCAATGTGGGTATAGATTTGTGTGGTCGATAAATCGGCATGACCCAATAATAATTGCACAACGCGTAAATCGGCACCATGATTTAACAAATGCGTCGCAAAAGCATGTCGTAAGGTATGCGGCGACAGCGTTTTGTTAATGCCTGCTTTTTTTGCATGGCGTTTGATGATATGCCAAAAAGCTTGTCTTGTCATGCCGTCAGCGCGGTTAGACAGAAACAAATAATCGCATTGCCGCTCACCCAGCATGTTTTTTCTGGCCTGCTTCATATAATCGTCCAACCAGTTCATGGCTTCTTCACCCACCGGCACCAAGCGTTCTTTATTGCCTTTGCCAATAATTCGGACTACGCCTTGTCTGAAACTGATTTGTTCAAATTTTAATCCAACCAGTTCAGAAACCCTAAGTCCGGTTGCATAAAGCATTTCGAGCATGGCTTTATCCCTTAATCCTTGGGCATTGCTTACTTCGGGGGCATTGAGCAATAATTCGACATCCTGCTCAGAAAGAGAGATCGGTAAAGAGCGACCAATATGCGGTGATTCTATCAAGGCGGTAGGGTCAATGGTTATCTTGTTTTCGCGGATGTAATAACCATAAAAACGGCGCAGGCTGGATAAAATACGCGCCGACGAGCGATTGCCGATGCCGTCTTTATAACGGCTCGCCAGGAATTTTGATAAATCACCGGTATCGACTTCCAGCATGGATTTATCGGCCAGCCACTTTGCAAAAATCCTTAAATCACTGCTGTAAGCGGAAA
>Ga0194057_10001012_pt1 | contig 14383 bp, 7 predicted proteins | sample SepL4415m_MetaG_FD_155474 | JGI IMG/M metagenome (GOLD analysis project Ga0194057, IMG submission 155474) | Anoxic zone freshwater microbial communities from boreal shield lake in IISD Experimental Lakes Area, Ontario, Canada - Sep2016-L442-15m | ecosystem: Environmental > Aquatic > Freshwater >... | reverse complement strand
AGCTGAAGGTGCGGAACTGGGCGATGGCGTCCATGCGGTTCCTGACCTTCTCCTGCAAGGCGGTGACCTTGGTGCCCGGCAGGGCGACGCCGAGCTGGTCGGCGATGTCCTCGACGGGGCAGTTGCTGCAGAGCGCCGCCACCTGGACCAGGGAGACCATGCCCGGCTTGTGGAGCACGCCCTGCGCCGCGGCGAGGTCGGTGATCAGTAGATCGTCATCCTGCGAGCCCGTCGGCCGCAGGATGCCAGTCACCGTGAAGGGGCGGCCGTCGATCGTGAGCTGGGCGCCCTTGGTCAACCCCAACGTCCGGGCGGCTACAGCGCCGGCCACGAGCTCACGGCCGTCCCGTGGCGGCCGCCCATCGAGCGTCCACCACTTGCGCAGCTCGAACTCCTCCTTGGGACGCACGCCCATGAGCAGGCCTTGCCGGCCGTTGACGTTCACGGCGCCGAGCAGCTCGGGGGCCACGATGGCGATGTTCTTGCGATTGGGGATGGTGTCGATGCGCGCGAGGTCCGCTTCGCGGATGTCGCGCGCCCCCACCGACACGCCGCCGAGCGACACGCCGCCATAGCTCAGCGACAAACCGTCTGTCCGCGGCGCCACGACGATGTTGGCGCCGAAGGTCTCGAGGTTGTTCTGCGCCTCCACGGTCAGCGCCGCGCTCAGCGTGAGCAGCGTGACCACCGTGCCGATGCCGATGAGCAGCCCGGCGACCAGAAACGCCGCCCGCGATTTGCGCCGGCGCAGGTTGTTGAGAGCGACGGTGCGCAGCCTCACGCACGCGCTCCGCCGTTGGGGCCGGCGCTCACGAGGTCAGGCCGCCGCGCGCACGCCGTCGAGCGCACGGGCGGGCGCACGCCGCCGCGCGCGGGAGCCGCCGCGCTCACTGGAAGTACTGGACGCCGGCCTGCAGGTCGGCCGTCTTCAAAACCAGCGTGTCGCCCTTGACCGTGCGATCCACGGGCGACGGATTGCAGCCGCCTTCGACGACGTTGATCCTCGTCGACGGGAAGCGGCGGCCGCAGTTGTTGCACACCATCTCGTCGCCTTCCTGGTGGTAGCCCTTCTTCTGGGCGAAGCAGACGTCGCAGGCGTCGAAGGCGGCGCGCACTTTGCCGTCAGAGCTCTTGAGGACGAAGTACTTCACCTGCGTCCCGCCGGCGTCGTAGCTGTAGAAGTGAGCTTTGCCGTCGTTGACGTCGGCGAGCGCGATCTTGACGTCGCCGCCGGGGGCCGCCTGGGTCGTGGTGGCCGCGGTGGCTCCGCCGCCGCGAGTGCTCACAAAGGCGAATGCCGCGCCGGCGACGATCAGCAGGGCTACCCCCGCGAGGACGATGTGCAGCGTGGTGCGGCGGCGCGGCTCCTCGAACTGCGCGCGCTTCTGCTCGCGCACGGTCGGAGCTTGCGAAGCCGGTCTTCCGTTCCCTGTCCTGTTCCTTTTGCTGGACTTGCCGGACACTCGCGACCTCCTGAACTAGAGTAAATCAATCATGACGATAGTGTTTACCCAGAATAGGGCCGACTCCACCAAGGGTCAACTGCCCCCGCAGGCGCGTGCTCCTTCCCACGCATACAGTAGAAGGCCGATGTGAAGAATGTGTGTAGATGATGGCCGCTTCCGCGGTCGAAGCCGCGCGGCCCCGCCCCTTCTGATACCGTCCGCACATGAGCGACCCCCAGAGCGCCGAGCCGGCGCCCCCGCTGCCCGGCCAGGGCGCCGACCCGGCGCCCCCGCCGCGCGGCCAGAGCGCCGACCCGGCGCCCCCGCTGCCCGGCCAGAGCGCCGAGCCGGCGCCCCCGCTGCCCGGCCTCAGCGAGGAGGAGGCCGGCCGCCGCAGGGCCGCCGGCCAGGGCAACGACGTGCAGATCCGCACGGGCCGCACCTACGGGCGCATCGTGCGCGACAACGTCTTCAACTTCATCAACAACCTGTTCTACGTGCTGGGCGTCGTGCTGGTCGCCCTGGGCAAGCCCCTCGATGCCTTCGTGGTCGTCTTCGTCATCATGGCCAACACCGTGATCAGCCTCATTCAGGAAGTCCGCGCCAAGCGCGTGATGGACCGCATCGCCATCCTCATGCGGCCCAAGGCGAGCGTGGTGCGCGAAGGCCGGGTGCAGGATCTCGACCCGGCCCAGGTGGTGCGCGGCGACATCCTCTACCTGCACCCCGGCGACCAGGTGGTCGTCGATGGCCCCATGGTGGGCCTGGGCCGCATGGAGGTCGACGAGTCGCTGCTCACCGGCGAGTCGGACCTCGTCACCAAGCACCCCGGCGACGCCCTGCTGTCGGGCAGCTTCTGCATGACCGGCGGCGGCTACTACGAGGCTGAGAAGGTCGGCCTCGACAGCTTCGCCAACAAGCTCACGGCCAAAGCCACCGAGTACAAACGTGAGCTCACCCCGCTGCAACGCCAGATCAACCAGATCGTGCGCGTGCTGCTGCTGGTCGTCGTCGTCTTCGAGATCCTCGTGTGGGTACGCAACACCATCGGCGGCGTGCCGTTCGTGGAGAGCGTGCGCATGTCGACCGTCATCCTGGCGCTGATCCCCAACGGCCTCGTGCTCTCCATCGCCCTCACCTACGCCCTCGGCGCCATGCGCCTGCTCGGCAAGGACATGCTGGTGCAGCAGTTCAACGCCGTGGAGTCGCTGAGCAACGTCGACGTACTCTGCACCGACAAGACCGGCACGCTCACGTCAGGCGTGATCAAGCTGGAGGAGACGCTGGCCCTAAGCGCCGAGCAGGGCCGCGTGGCCCAGCTGCTCGGCGCCTTTTCGGCCAGCACCACCGATGCCAACCGCACCATCGAGGCGCTGCGCGAGGCCTTACCCGCCCAGCGCCTCGAGGCCGCTCACGAGGCGTTCTTCTCCTCCTCGCGCAAGTGGAGCGGGCTCGCGTTCGCCGGCGGCGAGACGCCCGGCACGTACGTCCTCGGGGCGCCCGAGATGGTGGCGCCGGCGCTGCGCGCCGGCCCCGACTGGCGGGCGCAGGCCGACGCCTGGGCGGCGCGCGGCCTGCGCGTCGTGCTGTTCGCCGGGCGGGCGGACCCGGTCGCTTTCAGCGACGGCGACCGCCCCCCCGAGCTGCCCGCAGACATGGAGGCGCTCGGCCTCGTGTGCTTCAGCGACGAGCTCCGCCCCGGCGTCAAGCAGACGCTCGACGAGTTCACCGAGGCCGGCATCGAGGTCAAGATCATCAGCGGCGACAACCCGCGCACGGTGATGGCGCTGGCCACGCAGGCCGGCATCCATGCCGTACGCCGGCCCAGCGACGCCGCCGCCTACTGCGCGGCGGCGTTCGCCGCCGATCACGGGCGCGGAGGCGCCGCGGCGGCCGCGCCCGACGGCGGCCCCGCGGCGGCGGCGACCGACGACGCACCCGCCGCCGCGCCCGCCGCCGGCGAGCCCCCGCCCGAGGTCGTGGCCGTCTCCGGCGCCGACCTCGAGGGCCTCTCGCCCGACGAGCTCGCCGAGGTCGCCGAGCGCGCCACCATCTTCGGGCGCGTCACGCCGGAGCAGAAGCAGGACCTCGTCGAGGGCCTGCGCAGCCGCGGCCGCTACGTGGCCATGATCGGCGACGGCGTCAACGACGTGATCGCCCTCAAGCAGGCCAACGTGGCCGTAGGCATGCAGGGCGGCAGCCAGGCGGCGCGCGGCGTTGCCGACCTCATCCTTCTCAACGACACCTTCGCGCCGCTGCCCTTCGCCTTCAAGGAGGGTCAGCGCATCATCAACGGCATGAACGACATCCTGCGCATCTTCATGGTGCGTATCGGCTACAAGGCGTCGATCATCGCCATCGTCATGGCGCTGGGCGGCTTCCCCTTCGCGCCGCGCCAGGCCTCGCTGGTCTCGTTCGTCGGCGCCGGCGTGCCCGCCGTGGTCTTCGCCGCCTTCGCCATCCCCGGGCCCACGCCCAAGCTCGGCTTGTTCAAGCTCCTGGCGCGCTTTTTTCTGCCCACGACGCTGCTCATGGCTCTGATGGGCACCGGCGTCTACCTCGCCTATGCGCTCCCCGCCAAGGCGAGCTACCTGGCCGCGCACCCCGGCGCCGGCGCCAAGGAGCTCATCGAGTTCGCCTACCCGCAGGCGCAGACGGCGCTCACGCTGTTCTCGTGTTTCGCCGCCATCCTGCTGCTGCTGCTGGCCGTACCGCCCTCGAAGTGGCTGGGCGGCGGCGCCGTGGTACGCGGCGACTGGCGCATCCCCGGCGTCGTCGTCCTGCTCATGGGCTGGATGGTGGCGGTGCTGGCGATCCCGCTCGGGCGCACGTTGTTCGAGCTCACGGCGCTGCCGGTGTGGCAGTACGTCGCGCTGTTCTCGGTGGCCGCGGCGTGGATGGTTCTCTGCCTGCTGGTGTGGCGCACCAGACTCCTCGACCGCTGGCTGGGCACCGCCGAAGACCCGGGCAACCTCTGCGCCAGAGGCGTCGCGCCGAAGCCGGTCTGAAGCGGCGCGGCGCCGCGGTCTGAAGGTCAGACCGCCGGCCGGCAGGCGCCCGTCCGCCGCAGCCGTCGGTGGCGGGGTAGCACTGTGAGGGAAGATCTTCCCTTTTCGTACTACCCCGCGCCGCAGCCGCCGGGGCCGCCGCGGCCGCCGCGCGGCCTGAAGGTCGGGCGGCCAGGGGGAGCCCGGTCGGCTCCTCCCCCTTGGCTCCGGCTCCACCCGCTGCTCACGGAGATGGCCGGGCCTGGCGCTGCCGGCCGGGCGCCCACTGGGCGCCCCATTCGTGGCTCACCGGCGCCTGAGCGCCGGAGGTGGCAGGGACGTGGCCGGGAGGAGGCGGCGAGGAGGCGGCGCATCCGCACTCGCGCGCAGCCCTTGGGCTCCTTGACATCGAGGCCGAGACACCGTCCCTGGCGGTCGTCACAGGTCACCATCGGGCTGCCCATCGCGGAAACGCCGCGGGCGACCCGGAACCTCTCCGGGTCGCCCGCGGCGCGTGGGCTTCGAGCCCAAGCCCTAAGCGTGCGCCTTGAGCTCGTTCTCGTCGCGCTCTGCCCTTACGGGACTCTTATCGTCGGCCGGACGGTGTTCTGGCTCCGCCAAACGCCGGCGGCGTCGTAGTAGTAGACGCTGAGGTAGTAGCTGCCGCGGGGCAGCGTCATGGTGCAGTTGAGGCTGTATGCCGACTGGCGGGCGACCACCGGCACGACGGTCACGCTCATAGGCGTCGCCGCGCCGCCGGCCACGGGCGTCGCCCAGACGCGGAACGAGCCGACGTTCGGGTTCTGCGTGATCGTCCAGTTCACGGCCCTCGACGTGTTGCGCGGCCAGGTGGCGCCGGTGCGAGGAGCGGTGATGGTGATCGTGATCGCCAGGTTCGCCTCGAACGAGGCCGCGATCGTGTGGTTCGCGGTCACATTGGTGAACGTGTAGGTCCCAACGGCGCCCACCGTGACCCCATCGACGAGCACGCTGAGCACGTGGTAGCCGGCGTTCGCGGCGATCGTGAACGTTTGGCTGCCGCCTGACACCACGCTCTGCGGCGTGTTGGGCGTGATGCTCCCGTTCGCACCCGCGCTGGGAGTGATCACGTAGGGCGGGGACAGCGTGGCGGAGACTGACTGGACGATCATGCCCGGGAATCCGGCGCCGTAGCCGATCGAGTTCTGCGCGACGACCCGATACTGGTAGTAGATAGCCGGAACGTACGCCGCGGGATCGGTCCAGGAGCGGAGCTCGTGGATGTTCGGCTGGTCGAGCGGTGAGACGATCGTCCCGACGGTCGCCCAGGTGACGCCATCCGTGGACTGCTGCACCGCGAACGCGGTTTCGTTGATCGAGTTGTCGTTCCAGGTCAGCGTCACGTGCTGGACGCCCGCGATCGTTGCAAGCGCGTACGCGAGCCCGTCCGGCTTGAGCGGCGGCAACGCCAGCGACACCGGCCGCATCATGTCCATCTCTTCGTGCGACAGCATGTGGCAGTGGAAGACGTACTCAGCGCCGAAGTTGACGAGCCCGTTCACGACCGGCGCCGCGTTGCCCAGAGGATCGACGGGGTTGAACAGCGCCGTCGATCCGGCCTGGTCCATCGGGTTGAGGTTGCGGATCGCGTTGGGCAGCTCCCACGGGACCTCGGGGATCATCGGCCGCAGGGCGACGATCGTGTCCTCCAGCGGGCTGACACGCACCGTCTCCTTCCAGCCGAGCTCGCCCGGCTCGGTCGGAATGATGATGTTGTCCCAGGTGACGCGGTTCAGGATCTGGACGTCGTACAGGTGGAAGTGGAGCGGGTGCGTGTCCACCCCGTTATGGGTGATCCGCCAGATCTGCGAGCCGTCGTTCGGGCTGGAGATCGGCGCGATCTTGAGATCGCTCACGGGATTGCCGTTGGCGTCGTAGGTCACGACGTTCTTCGGCAGGTTGGTGCCGTCGATGAGCTCCGTCGCCGGGTTCACGTATGGGTAGAAGATGCCGTTCTGTATTGCCGCCGTCGCCGGCTGGATCTCGACGCCGAGGTTCGCCTGCATGCGCCCGAACTCGTCGAAGATCGTCGCGTTCATCTCGTCGTGGATCGCCTTCGACTGGAGCGGCATCATCATCTTGGTGGTCGGCGCCTTCAGCGTGTTGAAGCCGAAGGTCATGGTGTCGTTGATACGCACGAGGCCGTCGCAGATCTGGAAGGCGGGGTTCGGAGTGTTCGGGACGGGGTTGCAGTTGCCGGCCGGGCTGAAGCTCGCGCCGTAGGCCGAGTTGTAGGCGGCCTGCCCGACGATGATCGGGTGCTGACTGGACTCGAACACGCCGGTGCCGTTGGCGCTGTGCTTGAAGGCGTTGCGCAGCTTGGTCAGGTCGAACGCCGCCGCCGGCGCGCCGGCGGCGATCGTCACCCGCATGATGGTGCGGGTGTTCGGCCCCCAGCCGGGCAGGATGGTAGGAGCGCCCACGGGGCTCAGGTTGGGCCCTCCGGTGTAGTAGTCGTACGACGGCACGCGCGCCGGGAACGCCGCCGGAGCATCGTTGTACAGGATCAGCGTCTGGCCGGCGAACCGCGAGAAGTCGACGATCACGTCGGCCCGCTCGGCGGGCGCCAGGAGCAGCGAGTGCAGGTCCACGTTGCCGACGTCGAAGCGCGTCGGGTTGGTGATGAAGGTGGTCGGCTGCTGGCCGTCCACGAGCGCCGGAGCGGGCAGGAAGCCGCCCTCGGAGCCGATCTGGATCCAGTCGGGACCCGCGGTCGCGGGGCCCTGCACCGGCGTCGGGAAGACGTTCGGGTCGGTCTGCGCCGCCGCCAGCTCCACCGGGTTCAGGGCGACCTCACTCATCGTCCCCGTCGTCGGGTCGGCGATATACCACTGGAAGTTGAAGCTGCGGTCGTTGGCCGCGTTCAGGATGCGCAGCCGGTACGTCTGCGGCTGGAGTGTAACCTCGGGGTACGCCACGCCGTTGACGATCGGCGTGTCGTTGAACTGCTCCATGCCGGCCGAGATGAGCGGCGTGCCGGGGATCTGCAGCGGCTCGCAGAACGGCTCGATCTGGTACTGCCACGTCGCCGAATCAGCCAGGTTGCAGTTCGGATCGTAGTAGGGGTTGGCGATGGGCCCGTAGGGGGGCGTCGCCGGGGGCCAGAACCAGGGGCCGTACATCCAGCGTCCGTAGGCGCTCATGCCGGTGGGGGAGCCGGGGTTCTGCGCAGGCATGTAGACATGGTGGTACCAGAAGTTGCCGTAGCCGCCCCACTTGGTCTTGTTCCAGGTCGGATCCTGACCATAGATGACGGCGCCGGCCGCATCGACTGAGTCGTAGAGCTGCGAGCCCTGCGGCACGAAGGTGCGGTCCTGAACGACCAGCGGGATCGTGGCGGCGGCGTCGGGGATGGTGTTGCTGGCGATCAGCTCCTTCTCCTTGTCGTCGCTGATCAGGTAGCCCGCGGCTTCGCCGACGTAGACGTTGAGCCTGGTGATGCCCCACGCGTGATCGTGGTAGAACATCAGCCGCGCGCTCTGCTGGTTGGTGTAGTAGAAAGTCTGGATACCGTCGTTGGGGGCATTGCCCACGTCCATGTCGGGCACGTTCTGGACGCTCACGCCCTGCGGCCACTGCGTGTCCTCGTTAGCCGGCGTGATCCACTGGTGCGGCGTGCCGTCGCTGATCCACGGCGTCGTGCCGCCGTGCAGATGGAGCGTGGCACGGTTCTGCTTGAAGCACGAGGGATCCTGGGGATTGTCCGTGCACACGGGGTTGCGCACCTGATCCGTCACGGTGCCGTCGTTGACCGGGGGCGACATGGCGACCGGGCCCGAGCCCGAGCCCATGAGGGTTGTGTCGGTGGGCAGGAAGAGGTTGCCTTCGGCCAAGGTCGGCAGGAGATTGCGGAAGACGATGCGGACGGGCGTGTTCTTGGTGGCCCCGATGGTGGGACCGAGCCACTGCGGCGGGGTCACGCCAAGCGCCTGCACACCGTTGATCAGAATAGGCGTGTCGGGCTTGGTCGGGTCCACATTCGCGTTCGTCAGCGGGAAGTGCTGGCTGATGCCGGCGGTGGCCGAGGTCTCGAGCTGAACGTAGCCGCGGACGAGCGTCGGCGGCAGGTCGGAGCTGAACGTCGTCCGGTACTGCACCAGGCCGATCTCGTACTCGTCGGCCCTGATGCCGTTGTACACCTTGGAGTCTGGAACCCCGAGCGGGATGGCCTTGGCGTTCGGGCTTGTGCTCCAATCGGGGCAGCTGCCCGCGACGGCCGGGTCACAGAGCCCCGGCAGGGCGTCCTGGAACTTCTTGATGCCGCCGGGGGTGACGTAACCACTGCCGGGGGCGGTGACGGTGATGGCGGTGACTCCGCCGGAGTCGACGACCGCCGTGGCGCTCGCGCCGGAGCCGGTACCCGCGCCGTCGGTAATCGTCACCGTCGGAGCGGACGTATAGCCGGCTCCGAAGACGTTGAGCGCGACGTTGAGGATGCTCACCGTAGCCGTAGCCGTGGCGCCGGTCCCGGGGGTGTTCCTGATCGGGTCCATCACCGTGCCGTCGCGGACGACGACATGGGGAGCCGACGAGTAGCCGGACCCGGGGTTATCCACGACGATCGCGGTGATCGCCCCGCTGACTGCGTCGAACGTGGCGTGCGCCGTGGCCTGCGTGCCGTTGATATCGTCGGGCCAGTCGAAGTCGACCGTCGGGAAGGTGTAGCCGGTGCCGGGGTTGCTGAGGGTGACCGCGTCGACGCCGCCGTACGCGGTGGCCGTCGCGGCCGTGGTGGCGCCGCCGCCTGTGATGGAGACGACGGGCGTCTTGTAGCCGGCGCCGTTCGCGCCCACGGTGATCCCGGTCACGGAACCCGACGCGGTGACGACCGCGTTGGCCGTTGCTCCGCCGCCCGAGCCGGTGATGCTGACCGTGACCGACCCGCCGACGTAGCCACTCCCGGGGTTGGTCACGGTGATGCCGGTGACGGCTCCGGTCCCATCGACAGCCGCCGTGGCCGTGGCGGTGGTGTCGTGGCTACCCGTCGTCGTGATAGCGACCGTCGCGTCGGGCAGCGTCAACGGGCTCAAGGCCCAGTTCGGGTTCGGCCCGAAGTAGTGCGGGACGACCGAAGGGTTGGGCGGGATGGGCGCGGCCTCGCCCTGGCTCATCCTCACCATGAATGCGGTCGTGAGCAGTGCCACTGCCACGAAGACCACGATGCCGGCTTTGGCCAACGACATTCGTTTGATCACTCTCGCGGCTCTAGCGGTCATGAGAACCCCTTCCCCAGCGTGTCGGCTCGCCCAAATCTTGCGGTAACGTGAGGCCCTCTCTCTGAGTGTCACCCACTCCGGGTCCCACCACAAACGCGGACTTCCGCCGGGTCTGGCTGCATCCAGGACGCAGCCACCCCAGCTTCGAATCGATGCAGACCCATCATAACCCCCTTTCGACTATCGCGGAACACAGTTGTTAGGCCTGTCCTTATCTGGACAAAAGGCATAGATTGGCGGCGCGCAGACCGGCCATCCCCAGCAGAGGCGCACGTGAACATCCCAGTCATCGCCATGGCGATGGCGGCGGGCATCAGCTTTGACGCCGCCCTCGCGCACGGGCTTATCGGCGTGAGACGTCGTCCCCGCGACCCCGTCCGCATCGCCTTCGCCCTCCAGGCGCTCGCCGTCGCGGCCGGCGCCCTGGCGATCATCGCCCTGTACTCCGCGGACAACCCGAGGACGCACTTCGAGGTGATGAAGTGGGTGTTCTTCCCCGCGGAGCTGGCCTGGTGGATGGCCACCATGTGGCTGGTGGCCTTCTACACCGGCGTGCGGCCGGTGCGCGGGCTGCTCGCTCTGAGCGCCGGCTTCTGCGCGCTCATCGTCCTGAACCTGGCGCTTCCCTACGGCGTGCTGCACCGGGTGGTCGGCAGCATCGCCACCTCCCATATGGCGGGGGGAGACGTGAGCGTCATGGTCGCGCCCACGCCACACCCCATCTACCACCTGGTGAGTGCGCTTGTCCTGGCCGCTTTCATCTTCATGTTCTACGCGGCCTGGCGCGTGCACCGTCGCAACCAACGCGGAAAGGCATGGATCGTCACCGCGTTCCTCCTCGTCTTCCTCGTCGCCGGCGTGCTGGACACGCTGCAGAACTACGGCGTCCTCTCGGACCTCTACTTCACGCAGTTGAGCTTCGTGGTCCTGGTCCTCGCGGTGAACATCGGGTTGCGCCAGGAGTCGCTGAGGCAGGAGGACGGACTGCTGGCCAACCGCGCCCACCTCGAGTCCCTCGTCGAGCAGCGCGTCAGGGACCTGGACGAGGCCAACGCACGACTCGCTGTGGAGTCTCAGGAGCGCCTCGCCACGGCGGAGTCGCTGCGCCGGCGCGTCGCGGAGCTCGATGCTCTGCAACGCATCTCGCGGATTCTCGCCGACCGCGTCGATCTCGCCACGGCGCTGGACCAGGCCGGCCTCGAGGTCGCGGCGCTCCTCACCGCCGACCACGCGCGCATCGACCTCGGCGGCGGCCCGCCGGCGACGCTCGCGAGCGCGGCCCACCTGATGGTCGTGCCTCTGGTGGCAAAGGACATGACCATCGGCGCGCTCAGCGTCGCTCGCGACCAGGGCGCGCCGTTTTCGGGCGAGGAGCGCCGGCTGGCGGAGATGGTCGCCGGCGATGTGGCCGCGGCCGTCGAGAACGAGCGCCTGCACGAGCGCCAGACCAGGCAGGCGGCCGAGGAGGAGCGTCAGCGCCTTGCCCGCGACCTGCACGACGCCGTGACGCAGACCCTCTACTCGGCGGCGCTGATCGCCGAGGCGCTGCCGGCGGTCTGGGAGCGCGAGCCGAGCGCGGGGCTCAGCAACCTCGTCCGGCTGCAACGCCTGGTGCGCGCCGCGCTCGCCGAGATGCGCACCCTGCTCTTCGAGCTCAGGCCGGCGGCGCTGGAGGCCACACCCCTGGAGGCCTTGCTCGACCAACTGGGCAACGCGCTCGCCGGCCAGATCAAGGGGCCGGTCAACATCCGCACCGCCGACGACATCCCCCTCTCATCCGCCACGAGACTCGCCTTCTATCGCGTCACGCAGGAGGCCTTCAACAACATCGCCAGGCACGCGCGCGCGACGGAGGTCGAGGTGGACTGTGTCGCCGACAGCGACGGCGTGGTCAGTCTGTGCGTGCGCGACGACGGCAGGGGGTTCGACCCCGGCGCGATCGGGCCCGAAAGCATGGGGCTGCGCATCATGCGCGAACGCCTGGAGAGGGTGGGCGCGTCGCTCGATGTCGACAGCGCGCCCGGCCGCGGGACGACCATCACCGCCGTGTGGCCGGGCCTGGCCGCGGCGCCGCATCCGCGGGAGGAGGCGCATGAGCGATCCACGACGCACTAGAGTCCTCATCGTCGACGACCACCTCATGGTCCGCGAGGGCCTCAAGGTCCTGCTCTCCACGGCCCTCGATCTCGACGTCGTGGGCGAGGCGGCCAACGGCGCGGAGGCCGTGGAGGCCGCGACGCTCACCGCGCCCGACGTCGTGCTGATGGACATCCTCATGCCGGTGATGAACGGCGCCGACGCCACGGCCCTCATCAAGGAGGCGTGCCCCGCGGTCCAGGTGATCGCCCTGACCAGCTACGCCGACGGCGCGCTCGTGGAGCAGACGCTGCAGGCCGGCGCGGTCGGCTTTCTGCTCAAGGACTCGCGCTCGGAGGCGTTGGTGCAGGCCATCAGGGATGCGCGTGACGGGCGGGGGACCGTCGACGCCGGCGCCATGCGGTCCATGATGAGCCGCAGGCAAGACGAGGTCGGCAGAGACCTGACGCCTCGCGAGCGCGAGGTCCTCGCCCTGCTCGCGGCCGGCATGAGCAACAACGAGATCGCCGAAAAGCTGACCCTGGCCGTCGGCACCGTACGTCTGCACGTCAGCAACATCCTCACCAAGCTCGAGGCGCCCAACCGCACGACTGCCGCCGTCATCGCCATGAAGCACGGGCTCGACTGAGCCACGCGCCGGCGCGACCGGCGCGCTCGCCGTGTGCCGGCGCGCTCGCCGTGTGCGCTAGAATGCCGGCACCATGCGCACGCCGGGCAAACACCTCCTCGCCGCGAAAGGCGCCCCGTGGGTCGGCGGCAGTCTTCTCCTCCTCCTGGCCGCGCTCGCCTTGTACCTCTTCACGGGCGCCGCCGCCAGCGAGCCTGCGCGAACGCCGCCGCCCGGCCCCGACGACATCTCCTTCGGCCCCGCGGGCGCGCCCCTGTCGGTGGTCGAGTACTCCGACTTCCAGTGTCCGTTCTGCGCCGAGTACGCCTCGTGGCTCACGACCCTGCGCGAGAAGTACGGGGACCGGGTCCAGTTCGTCTTCCGCAACTACCCGCTCGCCAACCACGAGTACGCCACCATCACCGCGAAGGCCGCCTACGCCGCCTCCCTGCAGGGCAGGTTCTGGGAGATGCACGATCTGCTGTTTGCGAATCAGAAGGAATGGTCGGAGTCGGCCGATCCCCGCCCTTACCTTGACGCCTACGCGCAGAGCCTCGGCCTGGACCTCGACAAGTTCCACGCCGACGCCGACGCGCAGTCCACCACAGATTTCATCACGCGACAGGCGGCAGAGGGCAAGTCGGGCGGCGTGACCCATACCCCCTGGTTCGTGGTCGGCGATTCGGTCGTGCTCCCCCGCAGCCTCGCAGAGTTCGACAAGCTCATCCAGGAGGCGCTGTGACGCGCGCCGAGGCTCCGGGGCCGCACACTCGCGCCGCGTCCCCGGGGCCGCCTGTTCGCGCCGAGGCTCCAGCGCCGGCTGCTCGCGCCGCGTCTCCCGGACCGCGCCGCTGGGCGCCGTGGCTCCTCGCGGGCGCGGCCTACGCCGGCTTTGTCATCTCGCTGTACCTCACGTTCGTGCACTACCGCGGCTACGTCTCGCCCTGCTACGTGGTGCACGGCTGCGAGGAGGTGCAGACCAGCAAGTACTCCGTGATCCTCGGCGTGCCGCTGGCGCTGGTGGGCGCCGTCTTCTTCGCCCTCATGTTCTATCTGGGCATCGGCCTGTTGACCGGCTCTCGCCTGCGAGTCGTACAGGCTTACAAGGTGCTGGCCTTCGCCGGCGCGCTCGCCACCATCCCGCTGTTCCTGCTGCAGGCCATCGTCCTGAAGGCGTTCTGCACGTATTGCGTGGCCACCGAGGCGATCATGCTGGTGCTCTGGGTGGTGAGCTTTCTGCTCGCGGCGCCGGGCCCGAGCGCAGACCCTGCGGAAGCCGTAGCTCAGTCGGAGTGACCAAAGGGGCGCCGGCGCGCATCGTCTCCCCGGAGAGCCCTTCGCATCCCTGGCCGAGAAGCGCGGCGCGAGTCAAGATCCTCGTCCGAGCGCGAGCCGTGATCCTGCTGCTCCAGATGGCATCGTGCGCCATGACGTCAGGAAGAAGCCCGGCGATACGCAACCAGGCAGCGCCGGGTGGCCGGTCTGACCTGCTCCTGTTTTGCGCGATATATTGAGCAATAATGCTCACTACGTTGAGCGCTTCCTCGGGGAGGAGCGATGGTCATCCCGACGTACCGCCGCTACACCACCGACCTGCTCGTCTCGCGCCTGCGCGAGGGGCGCGGGGCCATGCAGATCGTGCTCGGCCCGCGGCAGAGCGGCAAGACGACCAGCGTGCGCCAGGCCCTCGAGGAGCTCGATCTGCCGTTCGTCTACGCGAGCGCCGACAGCCCGGTGCCGTTCGGCCCCGAGTGGGTCGCGCAGCAGTGGCGCGCCGCCCGGCAGCAGGGCGCGCCCTCCATCCTCGTGCTCGACGAAGTGCAGAAGGCGCAGGGCTGGTCCGAGCAAGTGAAGGCCGAGTGGGACGCCGACACCTGGGCCGCGCGCGACCTCCGCGTGGTCCTTCTCGGTTCGTCGCCGCTTCTCGCGGGGCGCGGCCTCACCGAGAGCCTCGCCGGGCGCTTCGAGACCGTGCGCTCCACGCACTGGACC
>Ga0194057_10001007_pt1 | contig 14408 bp, 12 predicted proteins | sample SepL4415m_MetaG_FD_155474 | JGI IMG/M metagenome (GOLD analysis project Ga0194057, IMG submission 155474) | Anoxic zone freshwater microbial communities from boreal shield lake in IISD Experimental Lakes Area, Ontario, Canada - Sep2016-L442-15m | ecosystem: Environmental > Aquatic > Freshwater... | reverse complement strand
GGCCGCATATAGGGACTTAAGTCATATTTTTCGGTGACCAAATGTGGGGTATGGTTCGCCCATGGAGTCGACCAATCTGAGCCAGCTCCCCGCCACAGCGGTGATGGAAGCATCACCAGACGGACTTGTGCTGTGCGACGACACCGGCGTCATCTTGTTCGTCAACGCAGCAATGGCAGCGATGTCGGGCTACAGCAAGGCCGACTTGATTGGTCAACGCATTGAGGTGTTGGTGCCCACCTCGGCCCGCCCGTCGCACCCCACGTTGCGTTCCGGGTTTGTGAAAGCCGACGCTTCGCGGCCAATGGGGCCAGCCGGCGACGTTCGTTTGCTGCACCGCGACGGCACCGAAATCGCTGTCTCCATCGCCCTCAGCGTGCTGAACAACGAGCGCGGTCACTCGGTGGTTGCCAGCGTCCGCGATATCTCTGAGCGAGTCAAGCTTGAGCGTCGCCTGCAAACGAGCAACGAGGCCCTTGCTCTTGTGTCCGAGCGTGAGCGCATCGCCCGCGACCTTCATGACACGGCACTGCAGCATCTGTACGCGCTGGGCCTCGAGATGCAGGCGCTCGAGATGTTGGTCGACCCAGCGATGACCTCGCGAGTCACTTCAGCTGTCAACCAGATCGATCATGCGATCCGCGAGATCCGCACCACGGTGTTCACGCTGGGTTCAGCGCAGCGGCAAGGTTCGTTCGGCCAAGAAATTCAGGCGCTCATTCGTCAGGCGACGCGCCTGCTCGGGTTCACCCCTCGCCTTGTGATCGACGGCGCAGCCCAACTGCTGATTCCCGCCGAAGTTCGTCTCGAACTGTTTGCTGTGGCCCGCGAAGCCCTTGGCAACGTGGCACGCCATGCGCATGCAACAGAAGTGCTCGTCGAGATCCGGGTCGAAGACAAACTCACGGTCACGATTGACGACAACGGGGTGGGCATCGCGCCGAACGCGCTCGGTCGCGGCAATGGTCTGGGCAATTTGGCAGCGCGTGCGTCCGGCCTCGGCGGATCATTCGACATTCAGGCAAAGCCCACCGGCGGCACGCTGGTGACCTGGAACGTGCCGCTGTAATTCTGCGCCGCGGCACAGCAGTGACCAAAGTCCCGAGCCCTTGAGACCATTGTCCCTATGAGGCCGCGCGCCGTCCAAACACAATGACGGCCATGAACAATGACGAACGATCCGTGCTGGCTGTCGGAGGATTTGGGCTCGGGGTGGTGTCGCTTGCCTTTGCCGGTTTTGCGATCTCGCGCTCGGGTGACTCAGGCTCGGCTGGCTCGATATCTGCTGCAGCAACAACCACCGCTGTCGATGTGAACCTCACCGAGTTCTCAATGACACCCAACATGCTCGACGTGCCACCCGGAGACGTGACCATTCATGTCACCAACTCGGGCACAGTGGCGCACAACTTCAGCATCGCCGAACGCAACCTCACCACGAGAGACCTGCAGCCCGGCGAGGCCCAAACGATCACCCTCAAGAACGCTGCGGCGGGCGAGCTTACTTTTCAGTGCAGCATCCCTGGGCACGCAGCCTCGGGGATGAAGGGCATGATCCATGTTGCCGCCGCCAACTCGGCGAGCGCAGCGTCGGCTCCCCCGACGACAATGTCGTATCAAGCGATGGACAAGGCAATGAGCGACCGGGCATTGCGATTCGTGAACGAGCCCAAGAGCACATTCGGTGGCACTCCGCTTCAGCCAAAGATTCTCGCCGACGGCACCAAGGAGTTCGACCTGACCACCTCGATCGTCGACTGGGAAGTGGAGCCCGGCAAGATCGTGAAAGCATGGACCTATAACGGCATGGTCCCGGGTCCGTCGATCCGAGTTGAAGTTGGCGACAAGGTGAGGGTTGTTCTGAAGAATGAACTGCCGGAATCAACCGATATTCATTTCCACGGCATTCGGGTACCCAACGCAATGGACGGCGTGGATCCGTTCACACAGGATCCAGTGCAGCCAGGCAAATCGTTTACGTATGAGTTCACGGCTCTTGAGCCTGCGGTTGGCATGTACCACTCGCACCACGACGCTCAGACCCAGATCCCTAACGGTTTGGCCGGGGCCTTCATCATCGGCGACATGCCATTGCCCGCTTCGCTGGCCGACAAAGGAATCACCAAGATCGACCAGACAGTGAACATGATGCTCAACGACGCTGGCACCATCGGGCTGTCGCTGAACGGCAAGAGCTTCCCGGCTACCGAGCCTTACTCGGCCAAGGTGGGCGACACGATGCTGGTGAACTACTTCAACGAGGGTCTCACGGCTCACCCAATGCACATGCACCAGCCGGTGGGCTGGATCATCGCCAAAGACGGCGTGCCGCTGAAGGAACCGATGGCCGAAGACACAATTCTCGTGGCCCCAGGCGAGCGCTACACGGTGGTGTACCACTTCACTGACCCGGGCGTCTGGGCTTGGCACTGCCACATCCTCACCCACGCCGAAGGCCCGCAGGGCATGTTCGGAATGGTCACGGCGGTCATCGTCAAGTAGCAAGTTCTCGTGTGCCGCCGATCTACCCAGCGTGGCCGGCGGCACACGACCTCCAATTCACTCGCCGCACTATTTGCCCAAGCAAGGAACGTTGGAAATGCGTTCGGCCGATATGATGCGGCGAAACGGAATGTGGCGCAGCTTGGTAGCGCACCTGCTTTGGGAGCAGGGGGTCGGAGGTTCAAATCCTCTCATTCCGACCATTGTTTGACGGCTGGCTACGTGCCCCCGAGTCCGGCGCTACTGTCCGCTGATGCGACTCACCAGATCTCGACTGCCTCTGACCACATCTGCCGAGTGGGATGAAGACACCCGCCGATTGTTCGCTGGCGTGAAGCTCGCCAACGGGCAGGTGCTCAACATCTTTCGCACCCTGGCCCACCATCCAAAACTGCTCAAGCGCTGGATGGTGTTCGCGAACCATGTGCTGATTGGTTCGACCTTGCCCGCACGCGAACGCGAGCTCATTATCTTGCGCACCGGCTACCTGTGCGGTTCCGGATACGAATGGGCTCAGCACGCCGCGATCGGGCGTGACGCCGGTCTGAGCGATTCAGAAATTGAGCGCATCGCTGAGGGCCCAACCTCGATCGAGTGGAGCGACCAAGATCGCGCCCTGCTGCTCGCCGCTGATGAACTGGTCGGCTCGAAGTTCATCAGCGAGGCAACGTACGCGCTGCTGAGCGAGCGTTGGAACGCACAGCAGTTGCTCGACATTGTGTTTGCCGTTGGCCAGTACACGTTGGTGTCGATGACGCTGAACACCTTTGGGGTACAACTCGAAGATTCCACCGACGCATTCCCGGCGAGGCTGTTCGTGGATGGCTTGTTTCCGCTGCCGAGCGATCGCACCTAACCGACAAGGGCCAACGGCGACCACTGTGAACGACCTAGGCGCTGCGAACGAAACGTCTGGAGCGGGTGACCGGAATCGAACCGGCGTCATCAGCTTGGAAGGCTGAGGTTCTAACCGCTGAACTACACCCGCGTGAACGGGGGTGAGGTTATCAGCCGCGGCGCGATCCACCGCCCCCGCTTGAGCCACGAACCCAACCGATTGCGACGAGTTCAGTCCTGTGGTTCGAACAGTTGAAAGAAGTTGGGTTGGTAGGCCTCGTTGGGTCGAGCACGCACCGCCGCATCGAGCAGTTCGGCGTCGGCGCCCACGAGCACCCGCCACTGTTCGTTCTTCACGGCATCGAGGATGATGGTGGCGGCCTCGCCCGCAGTCATTGGTGCGTTGTCGCGGAACATCTCGCCCATGCCCTCGACATCGATGAGCCCCGAATCGGCAGCAGAGCTGTTGAGCTTCAGTGAGTTGATCACGATGGACGTACCGATGTGGCCGGGCATGACCACCGACGCCCGCAGATGCGGAGCGTTGATGGCGAAGTCGGTGATGAGCGCTTCGGTGAAACCCTTTACGGCAAACTTGGCTGAGGAGTAGGCGCTGTGCGCCGTGTCGGGACCAACCGATGCCCAAAACCCGTTGACTGAGCTGGTGTTGATGACATGGCCGACCGGGGCCTGCATGAGCAGCGGCATGAATGCGCGAGTGTTGAGATACACGCCGTTCCAGCACACGGCGAAGGTCTTGTCCCACTGAGCGCGATCGCCGTTGACGATGCTGCCACCGCCCGCAATGCCGGCGTTGTTGAACAACAGGTTGACATGCGGGCGCCACTCGGCGACGGCATCGCGAAACGCAAGAATCTGTTCTTCGCTGGAGACATCGGCGATCACTTCGAGCACCTGACCGGTGTTGCCATCTTCGGCGCACATTGCTGCCGTCTGGCGAAGGTTCTCGCCGATGACGTCGCACACTGCAACGTCGCACCCATCGGCAGTGAGCTGTCGAACAAGTTCGCGACCCATGCCCGTGCCTGCGCCCGTGACAACTGCGACGCGACCTGCAAAACCGTTCTCGAACCGTTCGCTCATGACATTGCTCCTCTGGGTGATATGCGCAGCGAATGTGGCCAACCCACTGTGGCCGAGCCCGTCTGGCTGACCCGCTGAAATCGCAGATTGGTACAGTACCGGCTTCGACGCAATGCGACGAGACGACCAACCGCTACCCGCTTGCGGGTCAGCACCGCGCGTACGGGGGAACCATGGCACACGAACTGATCATTCGTAACGGCACAGTGATCGACGGCACCGGCGCTAACGGCGTTCGTGCCGACATCGCCATCAACGGCGAACGCATCACAGCAATCGGCGACTTGTCGGGCGAAATCGCAGTTCGCGAAATCGACGCCACTGGGCTCACGGTCACCCCCGGCTTCGTTGATTTGCACACCCACCTCGATGCTCAGATTGGGTGGGATCCCTACATGACCTCTAGCTCGTGGCACGGCGTTACCACCGTGCTGATGGGCAATTGCGGCGTCACCTTTGCGCCAGTACGTCCCGAGAATCGCGAGTACCTCGCCGAGATGATGGAAAGCGTCGAGGACATTCCGCGGCAGGCAATCCTGGGCGGCCTGCCATGGGACTGGGAGACCTTCCCCCAATACCTCGACTCTGTGCAACGCCTTGCGCCTGCCCTCAACGTGGTGGGCATGGTGGGTCACTGCGCTGTGCGTTATCACGTGATGGGCGATCGCTCGATCTCGGCCGAGCCGGCTACTGCCGACGAACTCGCCCAGATGAGCGACCTTGCCGCCGAATCGGTGGCTGGCGGAGCCGTGGGATTTTCAACATCACGCCTCCTGGGCCACAAGGTTCCCGATGGGCGCAACGTGCCCGGCACCTTCGCCCCGATCGACGAGTACCTCGCGATCGCCGACGGCATGAACCTTGCCGGTGGCGGACTCTTTCAGGCCGTACTCGACTTCGAAACCAAAGCCGGACACGAAGTGCAACTGCTGCGAGCGATGGCCGAGCGTTGCGGCGATGTGTTGTTCTCGGGTGGCGTCGGCGACGGCGGAGCTCACGCAGTGGAGTTTTACGACACGTTCTTAAGCGAGACACGCGCCGAGGCCGGCCGCATTACCTCGGCCACGATGACACGGCCCAGCGGCATGCTCATGGGACTTGCCCAGGTGGGCCCCGTGCGCGGCCGCGAGTGGGCAGCGCTGATGGCCAAGCCAACCGTGGCCGACCGCGTCGCTGCGCTGCGCGATAACGCCACGCGCTCCACGCTCATCGACGAGGGCAAAGCCAAGGGCCTGTGGTTCGACCCCAACCTGATCTACCCGCTTGGTCTGGGCGATGCGCCTGATTATCAAATTGCGGGCGGCCTATCGCTGGGCCAACTGGCCGCCGCTGCGGGTGTACACCCCATTGAGTTGATGATCGATCGACTCATCGCCAGCGAAGGCCACGAGCTCTTCAACGTGTGGTTCTACAACCGCAGCACCGAGGCATTGGGCGATTTGTTGCAACTCGAACACATCTACCCAGGTCTGGGTGACGCTGGTGCACACGCCGGTCAGATCTGCGACGCCGACGCGACAACGCACTATCTGTCGTACTGGATTCGCGACCGCGGTATCAGCACGCTTCCCGACGCCATCCGCCGCCTCACCTCGAAGCCAGCAGCAACACTTGGCCTCATCGACCGAGGCACCCTTGCGGTTGGCGCATTCGCCGACATCAACGTGTTCGACCCAGAAGCGATTGCGCCCGAGTATCCCGAGTACCGCTACGACTTTCCCAACGGTAAGGGTCGACTGCTCGTTCGTTCACGCGGGTATGCAGCAACCCTTGTGAACGGTCAGATCGTCACCGAACAAGGCGCTCACACCGGAGCGCGGCCGGGCCGCGTGATTCGTGAGTTCTCGCGCAGCTAACTCGTGCAAGTTGCTAGTTATTGCTACAAAATTATTGACTCAATAATTATTGAGTGATTAACTTGCCCTCGTGCCCTCGGTAGAACTTCGAGCAAACAGACATGCCGCGCTTGGCGATTCCGCACGATTGGCAATCGTCGACGAGCTCTCGTTGTCTGATCGCACACCCACCGAGCTGCGCACGTTGCTCGGCATCGAGTCGAACCTCTTGGCACATCACCTCGCTGTGCTTGAAGACGTGGGGATAATCACTCGCTCAACCTCAAGTGGTGACGCTCGCCGCAAGTATGTGCGGCTCACTCATGGCGCGCTGTCAGATCTCGGTCCCAAGCAAACCATCACGCGCGGCAAGGCATTGTTCGTGTGCACCCGAAATTCGGCGCGCAGCCAGTTGGCGGCGGCACTTTGGCGATCGATCGCCGATGCACCCGCCGAGTCGGCTGGCACGCACCCGGCAGAGCGCGTGCACCCAGGGGCCGTAGCCGCCGCGCAACGCTGCGGCATCGACATCTCAACGACCGCACCTCGGTCTCTGCACAGCGTGGGCAGACTGCCTTCGCTGGTGATCACGGTGTGTGATCAAGCCCACGAAGAGATCACCGTCCACCCCAACTGGCTGCATTGGTCGATCAGCGACCCCGTGGCCATTGGCACCAAGCGCGCCTTCGACGCAACCGCTGCAGAACTGCGCGAGCGAATCACCCTTCTTCTCTCCTCGTCGAAAGACCCACAATGAATCAACCAGCCCAATCCCCTGCCCCGGCTATCTCAATCGCACGCCGCTTGACCGCCGAGGCTCTTGGCACCGCCCTGCTCATCATCGCCGTGGTGGGGTCGGGCATCATGGCCACTCGCCTCTCGCCCACCGACGTGGGCTTGCAGTTGTTCGAGAACGCTGCCGCCACTGCTGGCGCGCTCATCGGTCTGATCCTGATGTTTGGCGCCGTGTCGGGCGCCCACTTCAATCCGGTGGTCACGTTGGTTGATCGGTTGTTCGGAGCCATCAGCACGCGCGATGCAGTTCTCTACGCAATCGCTCAGACCATTGGTGGCTGCCTCGGCAGCGTGACTGTCAGCCTGATGTTCGAACTGCCCGCCATTCACTTCTCGACACATGCTCGATCATCGGGGGCTCTCTGGCTCAGCGAGGTCGTTGCCACCATCGGTCTGCTGCTCGTGATCCACGGCTGTGTTCGCAGCGGGCGTAGCGAGGCTGTGCCGTTTGCCGTCGGCGCATGGATTGGCGGCGCCTACTGGTTCACCTCATCGACCAGCTTCGCCAACCCGGCCGTAACGGTGGCGCGCATGCTTTCGGACACCTTTGCGGGCATCAAGCCATCGTCGGCACCAATGTTCATCGTGATGCAACTCGTCGGCGCACTGCTGGCGTTTGGGCTGATTCGTTTCATCTTTGTGCCGAAGGCAACCGACGCCACCGACGCGCCTTCGATCAACACCAAGGTGCCCGAGGTGTTGTTCGTTTGCATTCATAACGCAGGCCGCTCGCAGATGGCCGCCGCGCTGCTCGCCCATCACGGCGGCAACCGGGTGAAGGTCCGCTCTGCCGGAACCGCACCGGCCGACTCAATTAACCCATCGGTCGTAGCTGCGATGGCCGAGCTTGGCATCGACCTTCACGCTGCCGGGGCGACGCCCAAGCGCCTTGAAGACGCCGCTGTGCAAGCCTCAGACGTGGTGATCACGATGGGCTGTGGCGACAAGTGCCCGTACTACCCGGGCAAGCGCTATCTCGATTGGGCACTGGCCGATCCGGCCGGACAAGGCGTAGAAGCAGTGCGCCCGATCCGCGACGAGATCGACCAACTCGTGCAGGGTTTATTGGCAGAGCTACTCGCTGAGAGTGGCAAAAGGTAACAATCGGCTCATTGATGTGTGCCGGAATGCCGCTGGGCTGAACTCCGACCGCTACCGTCGGTGCCATGTCTGACGGCCTCAACAACGAGTTCAAACCGAACACCGACGAGCTGCTCGCCAACAACGCTCGCTACATCGAGTCATTTGCCGACCACGAACTCGCACTGCGACCCCGCCGCCAACTTGCCGTGGTGGCGTGCATGGACAGCCGGATGGACATCTTTGAGATGCTCGGACTCGCCCATGGCGATGCGCACATCATCCGCAACGCTGGCGGTGTGGTGACCGACGACGTCATTCGGTCGTTGTTGCTGTCGCAGCGCCTGCTCGATACGCGCGAGATCATCCTGCTGCACCACACCGATTGCGGGCTGCAGCGAGTTGTGTCAGACGAACTGATGGACGCTCTCGAAGCTGAAACCGGCATGCGTCCATCGTGGTCGTTCGAGAGTTTCAAAGACCCGTATCAAGACGTGCGGCAATCGATCCGCCGTTTGCAGAGCAGCCCGTTCGTGCCCCACAAGGACCACATCCGCGGATTTGTCTACGAAGTAGAGACCGGCAATCTCGCCGAAGTAGAGGCCTGATCAACCCAGCCAGGCCACTACCGCTGCGGCAACCTGCTCGCCTGCGTCGTCCTGAATGAAGTGGCCGGCAGGCGAAAACGTTTGGTGCGGTTGACCCATGGCCCCCGGAATGCGATCAGTAAACGTTGCTTGAGTGGGGCCAAAGACCGGATCATCGGGTGCCCACAGCACGAGTACCGGCTTGGTCCACGCCTCGAGCACGCGCCACGCAGCAAGGTTGGCCTCAACCGCCGGATTGTCGGTAGATGTTGGAACCAGCAGCGGAAACTGTCGAGGCCCAGCCATGTATGTCTCGTCGGGGTAAGGAGCCTGATAGGCCTGCGCCTCTGCCTCGGTGAGCTCACGCGCTAGGGCAGACCTCTGCAGGATTCGACCGCAGTGCATCTCGGCCATCTTCTGCGAAGCATTCTGCCAACGCATGAACCCATCACCCATCGGCGACCCTTCGGGAAGCGCTGTGTTGGTAATGATGAGCCGAGCAAACAACCCGGGGCTCTCGGCCGCGATACGAAGCCCAATGAGCCCGCCCCAGTCTTGGCAGAACAAGGTGAGGTCACTGAGACCCAGCGCGTTCACGAACTCGGCGACCCAGGCCACATGCCCTTTATATGTATACGCACTGCGGTTGATCGGTTTGTCGGAACGACCGAAGCCGATGAGGTCGGGGGCAATCACTCGATACCCGGCGGCAAGCAGCACCGGAATCATTCGCCGATACAGATAGCTCCACGTTGGCTCGCCATGCAGCAACAACAACGTGGTGGCCCCAACCGGACCTTCGTCGACATAGGCCATCCGCAACCCGTCGACTTCGCGATAGTGCGGCGCGTAGGGCCAATCGACGAGACCGACGAAGCGATCATCGGGAGTGCGGACGAAGTTAACTCCGGAAGCGGATCGATGTACTCCAGCAACGTTCATGAGTGCACTCTGTCATGCATGGCCGCGATGAGCGACTCGCACGCTTGGTGAGTGGCGACTACCGAGTCTTTTGTTCTGACGCCTGCGCGCGCAGAGCCTTGGCCCTCGCCACCACCGCTGCGGGAGCACGACCGTTGTAGCCACGCAGCAGCAAGCCAACAGCGCTGACCGTGTCGCGCAGGCTGGCGCTGAAGTCATTGAGCGCCAGCAGCCACGCACCAACGGTGACAACAGCAACAGCAATACCTGCAGCAAGTCCGACACCACTTCCAGCTTTGGCCCCGGCGAAGATGACAGCAGTGTTTGCGGCAACAAGCACCACCAAGGTGACAAACACCGTTGCCGTCTCAAACTGGTTCGAGGACTTGTCGAGGTGCACGTCGCGATGCTCGCCAACTCCGGGGGTGCTGCGCTGAATCATGCGCAGCGGAGAAGTGACGCTTCGCGCCGCCATCGGCGCCCAACAGGCATAGACAACCGACACGAGAAAGACGAACCGAAACGGAAATCCGCCATCGAACTTGCCGTTGCTGGGGTCTTCACGCACCGCTTGATCAACCAGACCCGATGCGGCGAGGGTGACAACGGTAGTGGCAACGAGCAGCAGCAGTGCTTTGGTGTATCGCAGCACCAACGTGCGAATGGCTAACACGTGGCGCGCCATCAACGCCTCGGTGCGAGCGACATCGTGAGCCAGTGTGCGGTCACGATTGAGGCCGGCAAGACGGAAAGCTTGGCGAACACGTTCGTTATCGCCGGCAACGCCCTCTTCAGCCATGACCCCCCACACATCATGGGTGCGCGTATCGAATCGATCGCGCCAACCGTTGTCGTCGGCGCTGTGCGGCACCAAGAGCCCACGGGTCCATTCGTCGTCGCGGCCATCGGCGAGATGCCGCTCGGTCTCAGCACTGAGTTCGTCGTTGTTAAACCCGAGGCCGGGGATGATAAAGCGCGGGTTGAAGATGACCCGTTTGGGATCCTTGGGTCCGTCGGGGTGCGCCCCGAAGGTATTGCTCGTGAAATAGAAGGCCAGCAGGTCGCCCACCAACAAATAGATAGCCGGCACTGGCAACAAGATCACCAAGGTGGCAGCGATTCCGAGCGCCACCGTCGGCACAACATTTTGGTGCGAGTCGTACAACGCAATGAGGATTGTCATCATCTTCGGAAACGCGTCGCGTAGGAACAGCGGCAGCAACAAGATCAGCGCAGAGCCACCCAAGAGGGCCTGAGCGACTCGATGAATAGTGGAGAGCCGAACCTCGCAACGCTGCAGGAAGGCGCGCATCGCACCTCGGGACTCTTCGTCGCTAACCCTCGGTCCCGTGGGAACGCTTGGCTGATCGCTCACTTGTCACCTCGCTGCGACCCCCACAGTACAGAGGGTGTTCGTCGCGACCCGCCATTGCTTACGAGAACACCGGCTCAATGAGCGTGGCCGTGGCCGTGAGCGTGGTGGCTGTGAGTCTCAGCGATGAGGCAGCCGTCGAGATGCGTGGAGCACGGTTCGCATTCGAGTTCAAGCGTGGCGTGGCCAATAGCGAAGTCGTGGGCCAACACTGCCTTGATTCGTTCACCCACACGTTGAGCCTCTTCGAGCGTGGGATGACCATCGAGAACAATGTGTGTAGACAGCGCCCGCATCGCGCTCGAGAGACTCCATACGTGCAGATCGTGCAGGCTCTCGACGCCATCGACTGCCATGACCGCATCGGTCATGGCCTGAACATCGAGCGAGGCAGGCGTGGCCTCCATGAGGATGTCGGTGGTGTGCATCAAGAGTTGGATTGCCCTCCATGCGATGACGATGCCAATCAGAATCGACACCAATGGATCGAGCCACTCGGAGCCATCGGTTACGTACATCACCAGCCCAGCCACCACTACACCCGCTGACGCGGCCGCGTCGCCAACCATGTGCAACACGGCCGACCGCATGTTGACATCACCGGAGTGATCGTTGAGCAGCATCGCTGCGGCTCCGTTGGCGAGCAACGCCACTGCGGCGGCGACAACAACCACGAAGCCCTCGACATGATGCGGATGCGCAAAGCGTCGCACTGACTCGAACACGATGAACGACGATGCGATCAAGATCAATGCTGCATTGGCTTGCGCCGCAAGAATGCCGGAGCGGTGATACCCAAATGATCGTTTGGTGGTGGGTGATCTGCGAACGAGTTGCACCGCCCAGAGCGAGATGAACAACGCTCCAACGTCGGTGAAGTTGTGGCCAGCATCGGCAAGTAGGCCCAGCGAATGGGCTCGAATTCCGAAGCTGATCTGCATTGCGATGATGACCACGTTGAGCGCTACGGCGATCTTGAGACGCTTCGCTTGGCTCACGACCCGAACTCTACTGAACGTTGAAGTGCGCCGGCCGACTTCGTTAACGCTGGCTGAGCAGAGCACGCAAGCGGGCGTCGGGGGCTGGCCGAGCGCCAATCTGCTCGATGACCCAAGCCGATACACGCGTTGCGAAGCGAGCGGCGTCGAGCGCTGATCCGCTCTCAAGATAGTGCGCCAGAAAGGAGCCTGCGAACGAGTCGCCAGCGCCGGTGGCATCGACCAAGTTGTTCGTTGCGGGCGGGATATGAGTATCGGCGCCGTGCTGATGTACGAACGATCCGTCGGCGTCAAGCTTGAGCACCACCAGAGCTCCCGGATACAGCACGGTGAGTTGCTCGGCGATGGCGGCTGGCTCGGTGAGCCCAGTGAGAATCGAGCCTTCTTCGAAGTTGGGCAGCAAGATGTCGATTCCGAGATCTTGGGTGGCCTTCAAGAACTGGGCCACACCCATCTGTTCAATCATCTGAAACGAGCCAGGGTCGAACGACAGCGTTGCCCCCGCAGCCTTGGCGATATGCGCGGCCGTGCGAGCAGCCGACCGAGGCGGGTCAGTAAAGAATGACCATGCGGTGAGATGCAGATGGCGGGTGGCTGCAATGGATGCTCGCGGCAGTTCGGACGACAACAGATAGAAGTCGGCGCCGCGCCCCGAAACCATCGACCGTTCTCCGGTGTGATCGACGAAGACCGCCACAGATCCGGTGAGGTGCGCATCGGTCTCAACGAGATAGGCCTTCACGTGTTCGTGATCGAGGTTCTCTTGGGCAAGTTGGCCGAACCTGTCTCGACCGATCTTGCCGACAAACAATGTGTCCATCCCGCTGCGAGTTGCCCACACCGCAACATTGGCAGCGCTGCCGCCTGGCGTGAGCATTACCTCGCCAAAGGTGTCGCCACCCTTTTTGAGTTCGGTGTTGGTCTGAATCAGAACATCCCAGGCGAAGTCACCCAGAACACACATTGAGGTCGCCATGTCGTGACACGATACTTGGTCGTATCGGGCCTACACCCCGGTCGTCGGCTGAGCCTCCGTTTTGAACGATGACGCTTCCATTGCCACTCGTTGCTGCCGTTCGATCGAAAACAGTGTGCTGTTGAGGGATTGTTGCTTGCGAGTCGTAAGCCCTTTGTGCACGTGCGCTTACGACAGCGCGACTATTTGATGCGGACTAATGCTCCATTGCCGCTCAAGGAGCCAATCGTCATTGTGGTGGCTAACAACGACAGGTCTCGCGAGAGGTCTACGCATAGACAGGGCAACCCCCAATGAACCCCAATGGCAAGACAGGTTTCGGCCGAGTAACAAAGGCAACTCACCAATCGCCAGCCGCTCGGCGTCGGCGAATGACCGCAGTTGCGTTGACGGCAACACTGTTCGGTGCGGGGTTCATCCTGCCCGCATCGGGAGGCTCCGCTGGTGCCGTGCTGCCGGTGAACGAACCGCCAGTCACGGGCACCATCGTGTCGTTCCCGTCACGCGACATGCTCACAGGCGCCGACTGGTCTGCCTACCCATTTGTCGACGTGCAGGTGATGCGTAACGGCCAAGAGGTTGGCGTCGCCCACAACGTGGTGCCCGATGCGGGCACCGGCCTTGTTCAGGTGAACCACCCTGGCTCCCCATGCTGGGAAAACATCACGCCCAACATCGTTGGCGGCGACGTCATTCGCCTCACTGCCCTTGATACCAACCACGTTCCAGTCGTGGTTGACCAGACGACCACCGCAAAGATCAACATCACCACGACCATCCACGAAACAGCTGCAGGCCGAGTGGAGATGAGCGGTACCGCCTTCAATCTCGACGGCTCGCCAATGGCTGCCACCCAGTTGCAGGCAGGAGCGCTCAGCGGATCGAAAGCCCTCTACACCGGCGGCGCATTCGCCGGCAAGCGAGTTCTTCTCGCCCTCGGAACCGACACCATCGCCACCGACGGTCGCACCGTGGTTGCTGACGGCGCCGGCAACTGGACCGCTGTTTGGACCAACCTGAACGCAGTCGACATGGTTCTCGCACTCAACGCCCAGAGCCAGATCTCCTGGGCTGGCGGAGGCCTCGGCAGCACGATCTTCGAAGTTGGACCGGCCATCGCCGCTGGTCCATTCTCGGCTGCCTGCCCACCGCTCGCTGGACCGACCGTGTCGACCGACAAGCCCTCCGTTGAGTTCGCTGCCACCACTGTCGGTGCATCGTCGGACGCAAACGTGATCCATGTGACCAACACCGGAGTGGGCACCGACCCATCGACCGAACTCGTGATCTCGTCGGTGACCTCAACCAGCAATCAGTTCAGCCTCGTTTCGAACACCTGCGCAGGAACCCGAATCGTGATTGGCGCCGGCTGCGACATCAGCGTTGTATTCAGCCCAACCT
>Ga0194057_10001004_pt1 | contig 14416 bp, 4 predicted proteins | sample SepL4415m_MetaG_FD_155474 | JGI IMG/M metagenome (GOLD analysis project Ga0194057, IMG submission 155474) | Anoxic zone freshwater microbial communities from boreal shield lake in IISD Experimental Lakes Area, Ontario, Canada - Sep2016-L442-15m | ecosystem: Environmental > Aquatic > Freshwater >... | reverse complement strand
ATTGACGATCCTACTGACACATATTTTGGAACGCTTGTAACAGTGTTATCTGGAAGTGGAGATCTCACAGGATTAAATTTATATAGTGGTATCGGACTGTCTCACGAGAATGCAGGTCCTCTTACAAATACTATCTTGGCCGTAGCAGATAATTGTGCGGATCCTAAGCTTAGGTTCAGCATCGACGGTTCGAATAAGTTTAGTTCAATCGGTGGTGCCTACGTTCTTGCCGGTAAAACTTATAGACCGGGCGGCGTAGTAGAGTCAATGAGCTGGTTCTATGTTTACGGAACCCTGGATATGGTTACGCATAATTTTGATGGCTCTATGGGTAGTCCAAGTCTCTACACTGGCGGCACTATCAATGCTGGAACTGGTACCTTTAATGTTTCGTCCTATCACCAATTTGCAGGTACCTTTAACGGCAACACATCAACTATCGTTGTTGCCGAATATAGTTTTATTCTCGACGCAGGTGTCTTTAATGCAACTTCCGGAAGCATGACCTTCAATAATAACGGCAACGCTGGCAATCTTGCTATAAATGGTGGCACATTTAATCATAATAACGGACAAGTTATTTTTACTAGCATTGGGATTGGCCTTACTTCTAACATCACTTCTGGTAGCCAGCATTTCTACACACTGATTGCGAACTCTGCTAACGGAACAGTCGCTCCACTTGATCCGCTCATCGTTGATAATGAATTGAGTGTTACTGCGGCCAATGATTTTGATGCATCTGCATCCACTGTTCAAACGAAGAATTTGACTCTTTCCTCAGGTACTTTCAAAGCTCCATCATCTACACTCAAAATTAGTGGCGATTATGTTCGTACGAGTGGCAGCTTCGATCACAATATTGGTACAGTAGAGCTAAATGGAGCAGGTGGCACAACGCAACGCATTACTAAATCAGACAATTTCTACAACTTGACTGCTGCTGCAACTGCAAATCGTACGATTCAGATTACTGCTTCTACGACTCAGACAGTTTTCAACACGTTATCAATCAATGGCACGGATTCTTCACACAAAATCATACTTGTCTCATCAAGCCCAGGAACGCGTTGGAACATTGATCCTCAAGGATCAAAATCAGTTTCATGGGTAACAGTCTCTGATTCAACCTCGACCAATCCTATAGATGCTACCAATTCAACAGAGGGAACTCCTTCAAGCACGACAAATTGGCTATCTTTAAGTGGCCATACCCTTACTTATTCAGCTGTCTCTCACGGTTCGATAGTTGGCGCAAATCCTCAGACTGTTGCTGATGGCGCAGATGGTACGGAAGTAGTGGCAACCCCTGATGCGAATTATCACTGGGTGAGCTGGTCAGATGGATACCTAACTGCAGCTAGGACTGATCTAAATGTGACAGGAGATATTACAGTTTCAGCAAGCTTCGCGATCAATACTCATACGCTGACCTACGCGCCAGGCTCCAATGGTTCAATCACCGGATCACTGTCGCAAACGGTAAATCATGGCGCGAATGGTACAGAGGTTATCGCAACGCCTGCAGCTCATTATCATTTCACCTCATGGTCGGACGGAGTGCTCACTGCCGCTAGGACAGATACAAATGTAGTTGCTAACATATCTGTGACCGCAAGTTTCGCGATCGACACATACACACTGACTTATGCGGCAGGTTCCAACGGTTCGATCACAGGGACTCTTTCACAAACCGTAAATTATGGAGCAAATGGTTCGGAGGTGATCGCAACTGCTATAGCGAATTATCACTTCACCTCGTGGTCGGACGGAGTGCTCACTGCCGCTAGGACAGATACAAATGTAATTGCCAACATTTCTGTGACTGCAAGCTTTGCGATCAACACCTACACGCTGACTTATACGCCAGGCTCAAATGGCTCAATCACTGGATCACTGTCACAAACAGTAAATTATGGTGCTGACGGCACTGAGGTTATTGCGACACCTGCAGTTCATTATCATTTTACCTCTTGGTCTGACGGCGTTTTGACCGCAGCCAGAACCGATACAGTTGTTACTGCAAACAAATCTGTCACAGCAAGTTTTGCCATCGATACTTACACACTGACTTATTCGCATGGTGCAAATGGCTCGATCACAGGAGCTACTCCACAAACGGTTGGTTATGGTGCAAATGGTACCGAAGTGGTAGCGACACCAGCCGCGAACTATCATTTCGTTACTTGGTCAGATGGCATACTTACTGCGGCCAGAACAGACACAAACATAACTGCAAACAAGTCTGTTACTGCGAGCTTTACTGTGGATATGTTTACTATAACCTCGTCTAGGACAGCTTATGGCGGAGGTGGTATCTCGCCAGATGGGGCGACGGTATTGCCTTATGGCAGCAGTCAAAATTATGATTTTACAGCGGCACCGGGATTTTATTTATCGCAGGTATTGATTGATGGAATACCGTTACAAGGTGGATTGTCAAATTCGTATAATTTTGCTTTCGTTTCTGCCAGTCATTCTATTGTGATATCTTTTGTCACGCTCGGTTCCTGTGTTTGGGATGGTGGCAGAGAAGGCATTACTGATGACAATTGGAGCTCAGCCGACAACTGGTCGGGCAATAGTATCCCAACCGCTAGCTGCGATGTTGTCTTTAGTAATGCATCAACTGATTCCTCTATTGTTAATTCTCTATTTACTAATCATATACGCTCGCTTTCAATGCGCTCAGGATACACAGGAACAGTCAGTCTTAATAATGACTTAAATATTGATGGCGCTATAAACCTGGCGAGTGGGACGCTTAGCGCTTTTAACTATACTCTAAATATTGCAGGTAGCTGGAATAATACGGGCGGAATATTTGCGAAAGGAACAAGCACTGTTGTATTTGATTCCGTAACTGTCTCGGGTGTTGAGGCTAATTCTCAGGAATTCTACAGAGTAACTTTTGCTGGCGTTGCTGCAATCTCCACTCCAAATGTTTGGGTGGCAAACTATAATACAAACAACGTTTCTAAAATAGATTCATCTACAGGCGCGAAAACAGGGGATTATCCGGCTAGTAACTACTCTTACGGCTCTGCAGTTGACGCTAGCGGCTATGTTTGGGTTACGAATATGGGAACGGATACAGTCTCGAAGATAAATGCTTCTACTGGTGCCAAGATTATAGATTACCCGACAGGCTTACTACCTAAGGGTGTGGCAATAGATGCGGATGGCTATGTCTGGGTGGCGAATTATAGCAGTAGCACCGTCTCGAAGATTACTCCTTCTTCGGGTGCTAGAACAAACTATGCTACAGGAGCAGGTCCAACTGGCGTCGCTATCGACTCAAATGGCTTCGCTTGGGTGACAAACTATGTTGGAGGTACCGTTTCGAAGATAAATGTTTCTACTGGTACAAAGACGGATTATGCAACAGGGCTGAATCCTACTAATGTGGCCGTTGATGCTAGTGGCTTTGTATGGGTGGTAAATGTAGGTGCAAATACTGTTAGTAAGATAAACGCTATAACTGGTGCAAAGATCATCGACTATGCTACAGGAATAACTCCTGCCGGTGTGGCCGTTGGTGCTGATGGGTATGTTTGGGTTGCAAATACTGGTTCGGGAACTGTGTCAAAAATAAATCCGACAACTGGAGCGAAGACTGATCGTGCAACAGGCACGACTCCAGCGGGTGTTTCTGTCGATTCGAGCGGTTATGTCTGGGTGGCAAATACAGGAAGCAACAATGTTTCGAAAATTAATGGATTAACTGGCACTAAAGTAGATGATTATCCTGTGGGTACTGCTCCGTATTCATTTGGTGATATGACTGGATATGCACTACAAAAAATCGTCCTTGGTGGAATAGAAAGCACTACTGCGACTGGTTCATATTCGCTCTCTTCGAATTTGAGTGTTAGCGATGAGCTAACCATCTCCTCGGGGGTCGTTACTGCTGGCGCCTACACAATCTCTGCTGGTAAATTTATTCAAAACAATGGTTACTTTGTTGCGCCATCGACTACGCTGTCGATATCTGGAGACTTCCAACGTTCTGGTGGTGTCTTTGTCCGAAATGGCGGAACAGTCAGCCTTACTGGTGGTACCGCTTCAATTCAAATTATTTCTGGCTCCACTACTTTTCACAATCTTTCAGCGATTTCTACCACTGCTCGTTCTATTCAGTTTGCCAGTGATAGCTCTCAGGCAGTTCTCGGAACTTGGACCGCAACCGGCTCTTCTGGTCAGCTTCTGACTTTGGCTCTAAAAACAGGAGACACTGGTGTATGGAACATCAAGCCTACTCTCTGGAATGTCAATTTTGTAAATGTCTCGAACTCAACAAACTATGCCTCGACGAGAATTAGCCCTATTAGCTATGACCTTGCTTCACTTACAGCCAACAATACAAACTGGTTCTCAGATGTCATACTTAGTCATACTATTGTTGCTTCTGTCGTTTCTGGTAGCGGAACTATAACTCCGTCTGGTAATAAATCTGTAGTTGACGGTCAGAACCAAACATTCACAATCACACCTGCTGAAGGCTATCATGTTTCTGATATAAAAGTGGATGGGATCAGCCTGCTTGGGACGCTACCTCTAACGTATACATTTTCTGTTGTCATCGCTGACCATACTATAGCTGTTACTTTTACGGTAAATGATTATTGTATTTGGGACGGTGGCGCTGCCGATGAAAATTGGAGCTCTGCTTCAAACTGGTCAAATGACACACTCCCATCTGCTAGCTGTGATGTAATTTTCAACTCTACTTCGATAAAAAATTCAAATATTGACTCAGGATTCACAAGTCACATCAAGTCATTTGCAATAAATGGCGGCTACCTAGGCACTGTTACTGCAAGTAATGATTTGTCTGACGACGGTAACTTCACCCAAAGTGCTGGAACTTTCTTTGCCAGTAGCTTTACTACAAACATAGCAGGGTCGCTTTTTATCGCTGCAAGCCCAGCAGCAGTTTTTGATAAGGATACCGGCACTATAAATTTCAATCCAACTACTACTGGCAAAACAATTACGACAAATGGCCAGCAGCTTGGAAATCTGACTTTTAACGGTGTTAGCAGAGACCTAACGGGGATTACATTAGTCGGAAATAATAATGTTCTTCTTATTAAAAATGGTATTCTTACTCCTGGTTGGACACTGCAAGATGGCCTGATCGCAACTTCAGTTGCGGTGAATACTGGTACGCTAGTAGATGCTGGTAAATCTGTCTCAGTAGCTGGGAACATTAGTATTGCGAATAAGATTGGCCTCTTGGCTTCAACAGGTCTGTGGACACAGTCAGCAAGTGGGAATGTAGCAAATTTTGATATGCGCAATGCTTTCGGCAGTCTGACCATTGCGGGCGTTGGCGTGACGACTACTCTGACAAGTGGTGTGAGAGTAGGTTTAAATGATGGTTCGGCCGGCTCTTTGACTATTGGTCCTGGTACGGTCGACGGAAAAGGCTTCACGGTCGTTGATTATATGCGACAAAGTAATAATCTAACGATTAATAATCCTATTATGAAGTCCAGGTTTGGAACCTTTACCATGTATCCACTTGGCAACTACTCACACAAAGCCATCACCTTGCCGGATAATTTTGCTATCATTCAGATACAAAAAGGTGCCTCAACAAAATTCACTGCTACAGGTGATTTCAATCTTGCAAACAACAATCTTGGTATAAACAATGACAGTGTTGTTGCAAATACGGGCTATGTCGATATTGGAGCCTTTAATCTGACCTGTGGTAACCTGACTATTGGTTCGAACTTCGGTAGTGCAGTCAATCCTACATACTATCAGATCGCTGGTGGGCTAAAACTTAGTACTGGCACAATAAATGTTGGTGGCATGCTTACTGCTGCAAACCCTTTGAATTTTGGTAATACCCTTAATCTCGGATCAGGTACGCTGACGGTTGGTGGCAAACTTGATCTTAATAGTATTACTTTCATTCAAGGGACATCTACAGTTGATCTTATTGGTACTGGTGCACTTTCGGCCAAAAGTAATACCTATTTCTATAATCTGAAAGTTGCACACCCGGGCAAGATTACTGTAGTTACATCAGACCTGATCCGTGTGAACAATATCCTGTACGCTTATGAGGGCGGAACGCTGGCAAATAAATATATTTATCTTTATAAGTCCGACGGCGATCCGTTCATCGATACTGGAGCCACTCTCACTGGCAATTTAGTTCTATATATGTCTACGACAAGCATGAATGTAAGCGGTCATAAATTCAGCAGGGTGCTTTATCGTGCCTACACAAACGATGTTACATACACGCTAACCTCAAATTTATCTGCTGCATCTATTTCCATATATTCAAATACGGTTGGCAAAAGAGCTACACTAAACACATCATCAAATAATGTTACAGCAGGTGATATCACGCTGAGCAGTGGTGTCACGGATGAGTTGCCGACTTCTAGTGCTTCAATTAATTTTGGCACAGGCGCTCATACCATTTCAAATTCTATAAAGAGATATGCTGACAGTGTTAGCACTGATTCCTCAGTAGATTTTGGCGCAAGTACAGTGTCTATTGGTGGCGATGTGAATTTCGAAGGTTTGCTAGTAAATTTTGGTTCTTCAACAATAAAGCTAAATGGTACTGCAGGCTCAGCTCAGACAGTCTACGGCAATAACATCTTTAATAATCTGTCTATCACTACATCCGCGACAAGGTCAATTTTATTTGCTTCCGGTACCACACAAAAAGTACTTGGCACATGGACAGCTACTGGTGCTTCTAGCCAGTACCTCAACCTTGCTCTGAAAACTGGGGACAACGGTATATGGAATATTGATCCTGTGAACTGGGCAGTTGATTATGTTCGTGTGAAGGATTCCACAAATCTTGCGTCCAAGAAGATTGAGCCCGTTCACTATATCGACGAAGGTGGTAATACTAATTGGTTCACGCCGAAGATTGTACCTGTTACGCCGATAACCGTACTTGTGGAAATTGGAGGAGTAATAACTCGCACAATCACTGTTGTAGGCGACGTGACCCAGACTGTTGTGGCTGCGATCGCCAAAGCCGCCACCGTTACCTCGTCAGCTATTCGCTCAGCCCTTGCTACAGTAAATATGACTCCAGAAGAGGCGACCGCGGCCGTAGCTGTCACTGTTGCTGTTTCTACCGCCTTGGTCACCGCTGTGCTAGTGCCGGCGATGGCAACTGGTTCTCTGGCGAATATTGGTGAGATTTTTCGCTCTATTTGGCAGCCAATTGCAAACCTTGTAACAGGAAAACGTCGCAGAAATTGGGGAAGAGTTATTGAGGAGGGCACTGGTGCGCCAATTAAGAATACGAAGATAATATTGGTAAAAGTTTATCGAGAAAGTCCGACAGTAATGTATGAAAGTCAGAAAGTCGTTGCTTCGACTTATACCGATAAGTTCGGTAAATATGGCTTTATTGCGGAGCCAGGAAAATATAAACTAGAAATCGTAAAAAATGATTATAATGTAGTAGACACAAACTCATTCCTGGATTTCTATCATACAAACACATTGTTTGAGGTAAGAGATTATAAGCAAGGCCTTGTGATTAAGGATGTAGCACTATCTGCAACCTCAAAAGACCTAGAAAAGATGTTCAAGCTGACTCATTTTACCCAAATCTTAAGCAAAATACTGAGCTATGCCTCATTCATTTTCCTTGTTTTTGGCACAATCACAATTATTCCTGTTATTACGCGAGAATTATCGCCTATGAATATTGGAATTGTGGTCGTATATGCTTTGCTTTGGGTGTTAAACGGGAAAAATTTGTTGAAAAAATCTCCTTGGGGTATGGTTATGAATAAAGCGGCAAAGCAAAAGCTTCCTTTGGTTCTGGTAAGAATAATCAACAGAAAAACAGGTCAGCTTGTCAGAACTGCTGTCTCTAATGAGAGCGGCCGCTTCTCAACATTTATCGACAGAGGTGATTATGAAATCAGAGCTCTGAAAGCTGGATATGTTTTGGATAAGCCAATACATTATGCGGTTGGAAAAGATAAATCCACGCTCTCAAAAACAATTGAGATGAGCCCTAAGAAATAGCGGTTATTGCAGATGCTAGTAAATTGACTTTCACAATGTATTTGTGTACAATAACTACATTCGGGGATTGGCTCAGTTGGTAGAGCGCTCGCTTTGGGAGCGAGAGGTCGTGAGTTCGAGTCTCGCATCCCCGACCATAAAATGTTTCGCACTTGTGCGAGGCATTTTTTGTGTCGTGAGACTCGAATGGGAAAGTATAAACTTGATATATTGTGAAAAAGTTGTATAGTAAAAGCTAATTAGCACATTAATAATCTATAGTGCGAAAATTTGGAAAAAAGGAGAACATAAATGTTCGAAAAGTTTACTCCCTTTATTGCGATAGTTATCGCAATATTTATTGTTGGCTGTGGAAGCTCTGGTAATAATACGTCCGTTCCACCAGTCGTACCTATTCCTGTCCCGCCGCTTCAGCCGCTCCTGACTACCAAGTCTTTACCGGCTAATACGGCGGGCACAATAGTGACTGAGAATGTGATAGTGAGCATACCTTCCACAGTTCTTGCAACGACTTCAACTATTGTTGTTACTACTGCTCAAACAACTGAAAAACCGCCCAAGACCAACATTAGTCTTGTCGGCGATCGTCCTATGCTCAGTATTACATCTACTTCTGTTCCTCAGGATCAGGTCATTGTGACTATCTCAAATCTGACGCGAAGTAGATTTGATGTTGGAAAAACTTACTATGGTATGGTTCAAAAAACTGCAAAAGGTTGGGTTTCTGTCACTAATTTTGTAGAGGCAACGGGCGACAGGGTCAATCTCGCAATTGATAAAACAGCTTTTGCTGTAGCAAGTGGTGTAAATGCTGTTAAAGGCGCAATAGCTAAGATTACGATTATTGCTCCCGTTGAGTCGAAAGGTCTTGTTGAAATGCAAGATGATCCAAGCGGCTATTACAAGACTCGCGTTTTGGTCATGGTTCCTGGGTTTAATGACAATGTGGGTGATCTAGCAGTGGCCGCAAAAAGGTTTGTCGAGCTTCACCAATATCGTAAAATCTATGGATTCTCATATGATTGGAGAAATGAAACTTGTATACCCGCAAAAGCTCTAGCAGCTACGTTGGATACTTTAGCTAGCCAAGGCTATCAGATAGATCTGCTTGCTCATTCGAGGGGCGGTCTTATTTGTAGATATGTACTTGAGAATTATGCCAAGACAAGAAACGTCTTAAACTTCTATGCTATTTGCACGCCACACGAGGGTGTGGGACTAGCGAACATGGGCGAGCTTATGTACTTTTTTCGAAATCAATACCTAAACAGTACAAATGACACCGATCAGCCCTTCGGTATACTTGCTTTTGATACTGCGGCGGCAAATGAATTGTTTCCTGCTTCTGATTATTTTAAGAGCTTGAATAATCCCAATAAAATAATCTTTGCAGGCCATACAAACTATCATATAGTGGGTGCGAAGGAATTTGGTTTGACTGGTGGAGACTATCTGGCAGGCGGTGATACTGGCCAGGCGGCAAGTGTGCAGCTTGAAAGTATGACAGCAGGGTCTATCAATCGGTATTATTTGCCGAACAATACTCACGGGTCTCTGCTAAAAACTGCTGACGGTCTTGATCAGCTCTGTTATACAATATTTAACAGAGATGCAAGTCCGCTGATTGTTTCTGTTTTGCCAAGTGATAAATATTTAGGTATTGGTGATCAACTTTGGAGCTGGGATGTCGAGTTATATAATAACAATCGTAATTCGATTCAAATTACTGATATGTCTATTGAAATGTATGATATGAATGGCTCGCAGACTAGCGTCTCTTGGTACAGCCCATTAGTTCAATGGCCAGATCATTTTCCGCAAGTCTTTACCTCGTGGGGGGCACTTATGTCTTCTCAAGAAAAAATTTATTTATCCTTTGTGAATAATGTAGATGATGCTGGCGTTCCGTATGATCAGCTTGTGTACGCGGACAAAGGTGCTACAGAAGTTGTTGTCGTTCGTTATCAAGATACGGCCACGAAAGACTACTGTACTTCAAGAGCAGTCTTTCGATTGCTCGGTCCTGCTGGCTACCCAACAGAGCCAAAGTGGCGTTCTGTTGTGCGAAGAACCACTAAAAACGTGCACAGTTTGCTTCCAAGAAAGTAAACAAATCTTCCCTCCGCCTAAACTCGGGGGGATTCTTGTCTAAAACGATTAAATATGTTAATATCTGACAGTATTATCAAATGTTTGCGGTACACGCGGGTATCGTATAGCGGCTATTATGCGACCCTTCCAAGGTTGAGATGCGGGTTCGACTCCCACTACCCGCTCCAAACCGCTTTTGCGGTAAGTCGATAGACTGTAGTTTTTAGTTTTTAGCGAAATGAGTTGTATTTTTGCTAACTAGAAACTAACGACTATCATCTAAAGACTTTGTATATGGCGGCCATAGTGAAGTGGTTATCACGGTAGTTTGTGGCACTGCAATCACGGGTTCAATTCCCGTTGGCCGCCCCATTTCAGCTTCGCTGAATTTGACAATTTGAGTATTTGAACCAATATGTTAATATATTTGTATATAACATGGGGGTTCATATGAGATTAAGATTAGCCGAGAAGCATGAAGCGATAGGACTGAGAAAAAAAGGAAATTCTTACTCTGAGATCATGGATAAGATCCCTAATATTTCGAAGAGCACACTATCGGGTTGGCTTAAGAATATTGAGCTCACTTCGGTTCAAAAGGACAGGTTGCTCAGTAAGGTTAGAGTTGGCTCGGAGAAATCAAGATTGTTGGGATCTTTGAAAAACAAGGAAAATGCCGAGCGGAGGATCGTGATGATCCAACAAGAAGCAGAAAGACAATACAGAGCTTTGGATAGAAATCCTTTATTTAAAATTGGCCTTTGTCTTTATTGGGCTGAAGGAGCGAAAAAGTCGCGTGCTTTCCAGTTCATCAATTCAGATCCAGAAATGATCAAATTAATGCTCAGATGGTTGAGACAGGTTCTGAGAGTCGATTGCCGAGAAATAAAGATCAGGCTTTTCATCCACGAAATTTATGCACACGAAAATTGCGAATTATTCTGGTCAAATATTTCAGGAATCTCAGTGGAAAGTTTCTACAAAACTGTCTACAAACCAACGATTCATCAGCACAAGAAAAACCCCGACTACAAAGGTTGCTGTCGGCTAGACATTTCCAAGAGCGAGATATATTGGAAAATTGTAAGATGGCAAAAGATGATGATAGAAAGTCTATAATATATGCCCCGGTAGCTCAATGGATAGAGCGCTTGCCTTCGAAGCAAGAAGTTATAGGTTCGAGTCCTGTCCGGGGTACCAGTTCGACAAAGTCGAAATTTAAAATTTACAATTTATTAATTTAAAAATTATTATTTCATACAATAAATAATAAAATATTAAAATTTCTAAATATTAAAATATAGCACATGCCCGTGTAGCTCAGTGGATAGAGCGGCTGCCTTCTAAGCAGTAGGTCGAAGGTCCGATTCCTTCCACGGGTACCAAGTGAGCCGTTAATGTTTTCAAAAGCCGATATTTGGCTGTAGAACTGACTAATTTGTGGGTTGGAATAGCCATTTTCGTCCCATATGAGTCCAAGGGGGAATATCGAACCCATGAGTGTGCGCTTCGCCTGCAATTCAGAATCCGTATAGGTTTGAACGAGATTTCCAAGTTTATCTTTAACAAACTCAGTGATCTTTTCAAGATTATATTTCTCCAAAATTTCGTCGTCGTTGGCAACCGCTCTTGCCTGAATCTTCTTCTCAACCAACTTATTTTGTTCTTTAAAGATTTCGTCGGAATAGATACCGGCGATATTTTTTTCGATCAAAGCCTGGCGGAATTCATAAAGCTTCTTCAACTCGGTATCTGCCTCTTCTCGTCTCTTTTGCAAAGTTGAGATTCTATCGTAGTATTTCCGGCGCAAAAAAGCATTGAACAACGAAACGGCTTTCTCTTTCAGGGCAATTTCGCTAAGTGTGTTTTTCGTTGCTATCTCAATTTTTTTAATTGAAACATTACCGCCTTCACAGCGTTTCTGGCAGAAATAGTAGCCGTATTCCCCGCCATGTCCATGGCTCTTGGCACCAGTGAAAGAACCGCCACAGTGTTTGCACTTCACAATCCGTCTGAGGGGAAAGCTGGGGTTATCTCTGTTCCTCCTGGCTAAAGGTAAGGCGATATTTGTGTTCCGACCGTCCAAGATTGCCTGAACTCGGTAGAACTTTTCCTCAGAAACCATCGGGGGATGCTGTCCCTGAATCTCTCGCCCGTATTTCTTGGATACAACAAAACCAGCATAGAATTTGTTTCGAAATACTCGACTAAGCTGTTGGTGGCGAAGAATACATCTTTTTCCGTGTTTGGTACCGCCGTAGATCCCTTTGGCACTTAATATTACAACCATTTCTCGCAAGGTTTTATCGCCCGTCGCCATGATATCCCAGCCTTCCTGCATCGCCTCGAAAGTTTCTGGATCTTTGATGGTATAACTGTTTTGATTTAGATAACCAATCGGAACGTAGCCGCAGTTTAAGCCGGCCATGAATCTGGCTTTCATCCCGTTTTTGGTTCGTTCGCTCCTAACATCATTATCCATCTGAGCAAAGCCGGCCAACATGGTTTCGACGAACTTTTCAGTCGGACTGTTGCCGGTTGGTTCTGTTGCAGAAATCAGCTTGATATCACATTCGGATAGCTTTTTTCTGATCGCTAAGTAGTCTGCTGTTTGACGCGAGATTCGATCCAGCCGATAGATAATTATGGCTTCGATCTCTTTCTTGTGCTTACGGCAAAATTCCAGCATCTCGATCAAGACTGGTCGACCACTAATGGTCTTGGCTGAGCGGCCTTCCTCTCTAAAAGTCTGAAGAATTGTGAAACCTCGTTTGCTTGCTTCTCTTGAGCAAATTTCTGCTTGTGTTTCCAGAGAATAATTATCGACTTGCTCCTCAGTCGAGACGCGAAGATAAACAACCGCATTTTTTGTTTCTTTTTTGTCAAAGCCAAATTGATCCATTTCTACCCCTCTCTTAATAATTGATTTAATGTCTTGCCGTCCAAGATTTGTTTCTCAAAAGTATCGAGCCAAGTGTCGAGCAAGAATTCAAACTTGATTAGGTATATTTCTAATTCTTCATCGGAGAGATCACTCGCAACTTCCTCAAGTATTCGCCTTGCCTTTGTAATTTTGGTTTCCTCCTGACGGGTGGGAAAGATAGAGTCTAGAGTTATATTCTGGTTCAATCGTTTTGGAATTGTTTCTTGCGAGAGACTGGTCAAAGCAGAAGTCACAAAGTCAACCGCAATTTTATCGCTTTGCGGAATGATCTCAGTCGGATTAAAAAGTTGTGTTTGACATGGCACCATCTCACCCTCCTAACTATCTCTGTGTTGTATAGTTATATACTATCACACACATGGATAGTTTCAAGAGAGATGGTAGCTACTTTGTTTGTAGATAAGCTAGTCCCAGAGAGGTTATTTGGTTATCAAAGAATTACACTTTTCTCAATAAAAAATAGCCGCATATATAAATGCTGCATGTTTAGAAATCTATAAATAATTGATCGATAATCTCGCTAAAATACCACATCGGGCTATGCCTTTTCCCAAATATCACCATTTAGTCCTTTTGCTTTGATGTTTTCTAACAGTGAAAACTGAAACTCAATCTTACAGTCTTCGTATTCTTCGGCTCTGATTCTCCTAGCGTATCTTTTGGCATAAATAAGGTGATGAAGTGATGGACAAACAAAATGCAGAGCCGGGAATTTTCCACCCATCTTATCTTCCCAATCATTGGAGCAATACAAGTTAAAATATTTTTTGATTTTGTTTCGAACTAAGACAAATGAAGCATATTGCTCGATAATTTCCAGAAAATAATACTTTGTCATACTTTTATTACTGGCACTTACCACAAGAAGTAGGCTCGGCTTGATCTTAATATCAGCTAGAAAGCTATATTCTGAATATGGCTCGGCTAACTCAGTTTTCGTCACAGCCGTACGAATTACTCCCTCAATATCTTCATTCAGGAATGTCAGACTCAGGTCAGCGAGTAAAATGGAATCAGAGATAAAATTATCCGATGCTCCGGCCTCTGCTTCTGCTGTTATCTTCGGGAAATACCTCGGGGTGATGAAATATTTTTTTGACAGAAAGCTTAGACTATTGGGAGCCAGATAATAGATAGATGGTCTTGTCCTTTCGAAGTAGCCGTTTGACCAGATTCTTTTGATGTATTCTTTTTCTGTTAGGTCTTTGAGCCAGCTGTTTATTCTTCTGTGATCTTTGTGTTTTAGAAATGATTGGATCTGGATTCTGTTTAGGAATTTGTATTTGTATATTAGAGTTAGGATTTCTTCTTGTTTGGTTGTTATTGTTTGTAGTGTCATGTTATTTTGAT
>Ga0194057_10000995_pt1 | contig 14487 bp, 12 predicted proteins | sample SepL4415m_MetaG_FD_155474 | JGI IMG/M metagenome (GOLD analysis project Ga0194057, IMG submission 155474) | Anoxic zone freshwater microbial communities from boreal shield lake in IISD Experimental Lakes Area, Ontario, Canada - Sep2016-L442-15m | ecosystem: Environmental > Aquatic > Freshwater... | reverse complement strand
CAAAGTCACCGATGAGGAACTTAGACGAGTACGCGTCAAACGAAACGAATTCCATGGCGAATGGAATTACACACTGTTACCACGAAGATAAAAATTGTTCAGGTTATTTTTGCGCGGTCGCATAGCCTCGACACTTCCCCACGGTCTAGCATTTCCTTGGCGATAAGAATGGCTTCGATGGTCTTGCCAATACCCACGTCGTCGGCGATTAGCAGCCGTACCGGGTCCAGTTTGAGGGCCATGAGCAACGGTACGAGTTGATAGGGCCGAGGCTCGACGGCAATCCGGGCAAATGATCGAAACGGACCGGCACTGGAGCGAAAGCCCAAGCGAACGGCGTCGCGGAGCAATCGACAGGAACGATAATCGCCGATCTTGTCGGGAGAGGGCAGGCCAAACTGGGCCGATTCAACCTTTTCCAGGGGAAGGTAAATGCCGGTCACTTCATCTTCGGTGCCGCCAAGCGGCCGGAGTACGAGCATGTCCTCTTCCGACTCGGGCAGGACAACCCATTCCCGGTCACGGGCTTTTACAAGCGAACCGACGGCATATTTCATTACAGTTTGTCCTTGTGCTCTTGCTTGTCCGGAAGAAACGGGGAGGGCAGGCCAGCCCATGTGATGAAGACTTCATCGCGGGCACGGGTGAGGCTGACATAGAGAAGCTGTTGTTCACGTGCCCTGGCCGCATCGTAATCGGCAGGGTCTTTGCATTTTCTCAGCGTGCTCACGTATGGCACAACACCCTCGGAGCAATCGTAGACGAAAACCGCCTTATATTCCAGGCCCTTGGCTCGGTGCATCGTGCCAAGCCGAATACCGTCGGCCTGGGCGGATTCCTCATCTCGGCTGAGCAAATGGGAGGCAATTCCGGCGGCGGAGAGTGCCTTTTGCAGCGATTCCAGTCGCGAACCAATGCGGGCGAACACCGCGATTTCGCGAGGCTGGAGCCCCTGACCAAACAAGCGGCGGACTTGCTCGGCAATGAAGGCGTCCTGCTCTTTGGACGTGGTAAATCCCCGAAGCGTCGGTGACGGCCCCTTCAAGAGGCTCTTCGTTCCCTTGCGGACTTCGGTGCCGCCGTCCAGGTCGTCGGCCAATTCCGGCAGGATGCGGTCGGCAAAGCGGCGAATCTGTTCGGTGGTGCGATAGTTGATGCGGAGAATATGCGATCGCCCGCGAACGTCGATCCCTAGACTTCGCAGGCTATATCCGCCGGGGTAAATCCGCTGGCCGGCATCACCGATCAGCATGAGATTTCCGGGATTCTTGCCAGTCAAGGCAGCAAGGAAGCGGATTTCCTGGGGCTTGAGATCCTGCACTTCGTCGATGACCACGGCGTCGAATGGGCTTTGAACGCGGCCAGATTGAATTGCTTCGGCCGCCTTGCGGCAAATCAGCGTCCAGGGAGCCAGCCGCTTGTCGGCTAGTTCTTCATAGACTTGTTGAAAGACCTTCCAAATCGCCTGTCGATCTCGGATTTGCAGCCCCCGACCACGGCCGGTTCGTTGGGCATCCCGGTACTCATCCCACGACACGATTCCCTGGTTATCGACAACGCCCGTCCATTCGGCCAGCAAGAACTCCTTGTCGAACTGGGCACCACCGAAATCCTGGAATCGCTCGATGAGCTTGGCGATCCGCTCTTCGTCGGCCGGGGCAAGCTGCGAATCGACTTCTCGGGCTAACCGAAGGGCCTGACTATGCACCGTGGCAACGGTGATCAGCTTCCGTTGGCCATCCGTGCAAAGGATTTGCACGTTGTGTTCGATGTTCTTGCAGAGCGTCGTGACGAAACTGGTAAGCAGAACCCGTTTACCCTGGTCGGCCAGACAGCGAGCCCGGTGCATGGCGACCACGGTCTTGCCCGTGCCGGCGGACCCCGTGACCTTGACCGGGCCATTGAACGTGCCTGTTGCCAATTCGCGTTGGGAAGGATGCAGAAACCGAAGCCAATCCTCCATAGGCTTCTGGAGCAAATCGCATAGTTCCGAAGCCTCGTTGACAACGTAGAATCGACGGAGGTTGTCCGGGCTTGCTGTGATCGGCTGCGATGCTGGAACAGGGACGGGGGGAGTGACCAGTTCGCCGCCAGCCAATCGCATCAGACGCTCGGCAACTTCCTCCGGAAGCTTGTCGGCTACCGCAAGAAGTTGATCGTCGTCGGCAATTTCGCGGATTGTAGGGAGCCAGTCGGTAGGCACGCCAAGACTGAGAAGATAATCGTTTGATTGGCGGACAAACAGGCGGGGAGCATCGGCCGGCACAGTCGAGGGAGGCAAAGATTCTTGCACTCTCTCCGTGGTATCAACGATTTGCAGCGTACCCGTGACGGGATGGTGCTCTAGCTTACGACGGGCCGCCCAATCGTATGCCTCGTCATGCTGGCCGGCATAGAGCAGTGTGTAGGCATCGCCAAGGTGATGATAGATCGTACGCAGTCCACCCGTAATCCGAGCCGCCCAGATATTGGGGTCGCGGGCACCTTGTACCCGTTCGGTACTCAGGCCCGGACTTGCGGGGTCGTTGAGGAACTTGTTAAGAAAATCGAAGATGCGGGCTCGCTCCGGCCCCGAAAGAGTCGAGGCGGATTTCATAAAGGTCTTGGCTACATTAACGCCCACCATCGCTAATCTCCCGTAATCTTCCGCAACTGCGTCAAGGCGTCGTCGGCCGTGGGATTAAGTGGGAATACGGTCAGCCCCTGGGCCTGCAAGGCTACGGCGACACCCGTAGCGTTTGCGGCACGGTAATCAATAATCGCAACTCGACTGGCTCCGCGAGTCACCTCCGCAACGTACTGCCCCACAACTCGGCCTCCTTGAATCGCGTCTCCGCCAGGCTCAATGGTGAAGGAGCGGTCTTCTGCCAAGGCAACCAGCAGTTGCCGCCAGTCTTGCGGAAACAGTTCGATCTCCAAGCGGCCAGACTCCGGCTGGGGCATTGCAGGCACCGGTCGCTGGACGGCAGGTGTTCCGAATACGTGCGGATAGCGTTGTGCGACGGCAAGCCAATCATCATCGTGGGCGAAGCGGACTACCGTGTATCCATGATCTTCCATGCAATCCGTCTGCGTGCGGTCTCGGACCTCGCGTTCTGGGTAGTCGTGCGGCGGCCCGTCGATGTAGACGGCGACTTGATGATTATCGTAGAGAAAATCCGGCCGCGTCCTACACGTCTCGACGAAGACTTGGCCCCGTGTCGGCAGGCGTAGTTCCAATTCATTCACCCAGCGTAGCCAACGGGTCTCCAGTTCCGAGCCTGTCAAGCGGACAAGTTGTTCCAAGTGTTCGGCTCGTGGCAATTCGGCTGGAGCAGCAACCACCTGGGCGGAGGCCAACTCCAGCAGAAGTTCGCGGATCGCCTGGCGGTCGAGAAGGTCATGTTCACGCTGGTTCGAGTAGCTCATCAGGCAGTCGTAACATGCCGCTTCGCAGTCTTCCCGCGACGACGGTGCCCGACGTTGATCCGCACCGGTATCCGGGTCGAAATGACACAACTGGAGGGCCTCGCGAGCAATCCGCGAGAAGGCACGCGGGTCGTCGACCAGTTGACGTAGCACACCGGCACCGCCTTCCGCCGATTCATACAAGAGGATTAGCCGACGATTTTCCAGATTCGGAAGCGGCTCAGCGGAGAGTTCGCTCTCCTCCAACTGGTACTGAACCTGAATGGCATTCTTGAGAGCAGCCTCGATGGATGCCATCACGGAATCGTCTTGGGGATGCTGGAACTGTATCAGAAGAGAATTGCGGTGGTCCTCTACGAAGGGAATCACACGGGCTAGTCGCGGCGACAAGGGATCATCTTCATCCTGGTCGGGATCTCGTTGGTTACTTGCCCAGTAACCGCGTTCGATGTCCAGGATGAAACCATACTCATCCTTACGGGCTCGGTTCTTCCAGCCGAGATTGATCCGCCAGAGTGTGGCGGCCTGGCCGTAAGCGAGCTGGGCAAGAACTTGCCCGTCATGTTCGATCCTTGCGATCCGATACGAAGTCTGACCGCCATGCTCCACGAAACGCACCGTAGTACGAATATCGTAGCCGAGTCGGACTCGTTCCTCCTCGTCGCAGTTGATTTTCTCTCGGCGTTTTGTGGAGACGTTTTGCAACCGGAAAAGCTGATTCAGTTCGTCACGCAACGGGGCACGGCAATAATCGCAGAGATCCTGTCCAGGGCCGCCGGAGACCTGGTGGAGGTATCCGCACTGAGGGCAGAGTTTCGCACGGTTCGTCAGGAGGTCGTCGCCGACCGGTGGCAGAATGACCTTGTTGATCTTGTACTTGGAGCCTTCGTGGTAGACGATCGATTGTGGGCCGAACTCTGAAATTGCCAGAAATCGGGAGCGGGAGAGATATTCGTCGCGTCCCTTCTGGCGTTGCCGTCCTGGGATGTATGCCGAAAGTGGCAACCGAGGGAAGCTGTAGCCGGGCAGAAAACCCTCGCTGGCGAAGTAACGATAACTGTAGAAATCAGCCTGGACGACGTTTTCGCCTTGGGTCAAGAGTTCGAGCTGCGATTCTGCCTCCTGCCGCAGTCGCCTCGCCTTGGTACGGTCCTCTGGCGTACGTGAGGCATCGCCAATGATACGGTTCTGGATTTCCCGCTGGCTCAATGCGGCACGGTAGAGGTTTCTCCACCGCTCGCATGCCTGATAGAAGTTTCTAGCAACCTGACTAAAGACCTCATTCAGCCAGCCATCACTGTACCAATCTGCCGCAGCAAGTTCTCGTTGAATACTTCCCAGCACGCGGCGGGCACGTTCCTGAGCCCGGCGACTCGGCATTTCGGCTGCCATATCGTGCTGGATGTGCGGCAGTAGATCCAAGCTGGGGCGTTCACCCGAGAGGTCCAAAATATCCTTGAGCGAACTCCCAAGTCGCAGACCAGTCTCCGCCAGCCAAATCGCATGAACGTGAGCCCGGACCAGATCCTCGTTAGCCAGGTCCAGGCGTGGCGGAGAAACGGCCCCGGCGACCATCCGATGGGGTCGCTTGAAGAAGTATTGGTCGTGAGAACTGCCGGTGGTGCAGTACGAGAAAACCAAGGCTGGCTGACCGCTTCGCCCGGCACGGCCGCTTCGCTGTGCGTAATTGGCCGGCGTCGGCGGGATATTCCGCATATTGACGACATTGAGTTGGGAAATATCTACTCCGAGTTCCATCGTGGGAGAGCAGTACAGAATAGGCAGCGAGCCTTCGCGAAATCTTTTCTCTCTTTCTTCGCGTGCCTCGTAAGGCACTTGGGCGGTATGTTCCCTGGCTTCAAACCCAGTTAATGTTCCTCCGACAAGTTGGTAGAACTCAACGAAAAATGGATTGGTCCGGCCGCCCCCTTCCGATTGATTGGGCACGCGGATCGGATCATGGAAAGCTCGGCTTCCATCGCCGGCGACCCAACGCATGGCCGCAGCCACAATTTGGTAACCAGGAACATCGTCGCCATCCCGAGGTTCCGCAACACGTTCGACGACACCTCCGATTCGTAGATTATCCAATAGCTGCTGGATTGCCATGGTTGTGTCATCGAGGGATATTCGGCCTGCACCTAGTTGGGCACTAAGCGTCCTACGGAGGAACTGGCCGAAACCTCCTCGGGCAGAAAGGTAGATATCGCCACCATAATCCTTCGGACGTGATGCTCGCGGAAATAGCCGGGCCGCATATTCCAACAATTCGCCTTCGTCGATCGCCCATGGCGGGATGATTCGCTGAGAGCTTTGCTGGCGAATCCGTTCCAATGCAAGTCGGTCAAGGTAGTCCACCTTGATTGCCAATTCCCGTCGCATGTAGTCGAGCAGTACCTTGGCCACTGCCTGTCGAGTTTCAGTGGTTACGCCGGCGAGAGCGGGCAGACAATTCTCCCACAAATCGGCGGCCTGGCAGATCTCGTCCAGCGACGCATAGCGGATCTCAAGAAGTCCGCACTGCTCCAAGTTCGGTGAGGTGATTCGCCAACCACGTTGCAGATCGCGATAAAGCCGATAGCCCAAAACATTCCGTAGAGACAACTCGGTATCCAGCCGGGCCTGGAACCGCACTTCAGGATCGCTGGCGTACATCCTGAAATCCAAATGCAACGCGTCGAAGACACGCTGAGTCAATTCTTCATGGCCGATGCCATTCGGTCCGGCCGAGCGAGCGGCCTGAAAAAGTGCGGATCGAAGTAGCCCAATTTCCACGAAATCGTTGAAATGACCGGCTTGCAGCGAGGCATCTTGACGGTTGTCGGTGAAGCTCAACAGTTTGCGGGCGTGCGGCGGAAGGCTAGCCTGCTGACGCAGGGCACGGATCGTGGAGAGACTCAAGATGGAAGTGGCCGTACTCCTGCCTTCCGACCCAAGGGTAGACAGTTTGCCGAAATCGGTTCTCTGCCGAAAACCATAGGCAACGCCACAGTGTGGGCAAAACCGAAACGGTGCCGGAATGTAGTGGCATTCCACGCCATCACCGCCCTCCTTGGCATCTAGGCGAACTCGGACCGATCTAGGCAGGTTCGCCCTGCGATTGGAGCGAACACGCATCGTACCACGAAATTCTTCGATCCAGTCGTCGGGTAATCGAGCGGCCAATTCGTCGGGATCCGTGGGCCAGGGGTCGGTGGTATTGATGTAAAGGAAACCGGGTTCCCCGTCGTCATCCGGTCGGTTCTGCGATTGTTGCCGAGGTGTGAATTGGTCGCGATTGGATTCCTGGTCGCGAGAAAGATAGACACAATAATACTCTTGGCCACATTCGCGGCAGAACACAAGCGGCAGAAGGCTTCGGCTGCGGTCACCCGGAACGAATCGCTGCCCTTGTACGGTGAGATGCCGGTCCGACTCAGTTTCTACGCTGGCGTATACTGTCTCGCCACGACTGATAAACTGGTGCAGGCGGAAAGCGAAAATGGGGAATCCCGTGTCTGGATTCGGATCACAACGGTAGCCGGCGAGCAATCCTTCTTGGATGGCTTCAACGCAGCGGTCCTCGGGCACGCCGGTCAACCCACTTAGTACTGGAGCCGCCCCCGCAATGCCGGTGATACTACGGGGTGCCGCTCGAACCAGTCGTCCGCTTTGCGAGTCTGTCTGGACGCCGAAGGTACTCTCGATCCAGCTTGAAAGCGAGTCGTTGGCGAATCCCTGGTAATCCATCGGCGGATGGCGGTCTGGCTCGGTCAGACGCTGCGTAAGTTCCTGAACGAATGCCGGATCTTCCATATTGCGTTCAGGAGTCGCACGGCGAAGCGTTTCGCCGATCACGTGCTCTGGCCGCACTTCTGCACCGAATAGAAGCGAAGCGACTTCTGCCACTCTGTCTCGCTGCTCGTCGAAGGTGCCCGGCCCTGCAAGAGTGGCGGATGTTCCTACGCACTGAAGGCTCTCGGCGGACAAGGCATCCCTCACTCGCCGGACAAGCATGGCAACGTCGGCACCCTGCCGTCCGCGATATGTGTGGAGTTCGTCGAGCACAAGAAAGTGGAGCCCTTGGGCTGCCTGAACCAGGGTTCTTCGTTCATCCGGCCGGGTGAGGATCAATTCCAGCATCACATAGTTGGTGAGCAGGATATCAGGCGGATTTGCCATAATCCGCTGTTTCTCGTCATCCTTTTCCTGCCCAGTGTAGCGTTCAAAGGTGATTGGCCCACGGCCGTCGGGATAACCGTGACCGAGAAATTTCCTCAGTTCGCCCAACTGGCTGTTGGCCAAGGCATTCATCGGGTAAACGACGATTGCCTGAATGCCACGTCCCGGCCCGCGGCGTAATACATGGTCCACGATAGGGACTATGTAGGCGAGACTCTTTCCGGACCCCGTACCGGTTGTCAGAACATAGTTGGCCCCCGTGCGTGCCACGCGGACGGCCTCTTCCTGGTGTCGGTGGAGGCGTAGCGGCTGCCCCTCGCCGGATTCCTTGTTGATGCGGAAGATCCGGCGACACTCCTCATGCAACAGGCCTTGATCGACCAGTTGGTCGGTGCGATGCCCAGGCTCAAACGAGGGATTAAGCTGGATGAGTGGGTCGGGCCAGAGAAGCCCGCCTGCCAGTTCAGAATCCACCAATTCGTGGATTCGGTGGTCCCGAATTTGAATGAAACTCTGGATATACGACGAATAGTCGTTAACTAGCCGTTCTCGAAGTCCGAAGACGTCCATGGTTGACACTCCCTAGCTTGGTCTCTCTGGTGAGGTTGCACCCACGGCCCAGCCGAGCCCTTATGCCGCGTGCCAGCCAAATTGGAGGAATCATCTTTGACTATGTCTAGCCTCCAGCCCCGTGGTCGCAGTAAAGCTCAAACATTAGTCGCTGTGTCGTTATTGTTTTTGTTCGTTCCACCTGATGCGTTCTGCCCGCTGTCCAGACAGCTTTGCTCCGATTTTCGGATACGCGGCTCCGTCAGGGGCCATTTTTGGGGGGGCAGTTTTTCGCAAATTGGGGAAACTCCAATTCTAACCAAGCCACAGACCATTCACAACCAACGCAACCACAATAAGTTCTGTTCTGCCATCGGTTTTGTTCCATTTCGTCGGTTTTGGTAAAAGCTGACGGCAAGGACCGCTGATTTTGCTTACTGCGGCCGGACGAAAACCAGCTACCCACGCTCTACCGCCCCAGTCACGACCCGCAGGTTCTCTGAAACCTGTATTTTGCAGCCGCCGTGGGCTCGGCCGCAGAGGACGAGGATCTGGCATTAGGCCGCTCCCAACCGAGCGTCGCCCACGGCCGAGAAGAGCGACACTTCTGCCAAGATCCCGGCGATGATGAGCAAGCCGGTTTGACCGAAAACCCCGTTCCCACAACCCTCTGTTCCCACAACCCTCCCATCTTTTTCGGCGTCTTGTGTGGTAGAATGGGGAAGCATTCGTTGGCACTCCTACCAAGCCACGCAAAATGGGCCGCATGTAGGAATCGGCGGCCAATGACAGAACTGCAGCCGCATCGAAACAAACCACCCATGTTAGATAACTTGGTTGTACCACTGAGCATCGCTGCCTGGGTCGTGCAGGAAAGCTATTATCCCGACCTGCGAATTCGGCAGGAATTTGAGTCCGCATTGCGTTTCGGCGGGGTCGACACCCTCGCCCCAACAGGGAATCGCGAGGTGTTGATGTTGCCCAGCACCGAAACGGGCCGCTACGACGTGGTGGCCCGGGTTCTGCACGCTGACGAGGAGATTTACGTCATCGATTGCGGGTTGCGGGCCTACACACTAGACACAGGCTACGACGAGGTTGAGCAAAACGAGTTCGTCACTGGGAACGTCGGGTTCGGTGTCGACCCCTACGACTACCGCGAATTCTGGTCTAAGCGGTTGGGCATCCCACTGATCTATCGCTGGCAGATCGAGCGGATACTGGAGTCGCGGCCGCATCGCTCGTTCGCAGAATGTGGCAATGGCACGGTGTTCTATGACCGCTCGAATTGGTTCTCGGTCGATGTGGATTCCACGGATTCGTCCGATGAGTCCACGTTCGGCAAGGACTGCCATCCGTCATGGGAACTTTACTGCCGACTGCTGAGCCCCGAGCCGAGGCTGTCCCGCCCGGACGAATTGCTGATATGACCCAGCCCGACATCGGGCGACCACAACCAAGATAGTGATGTGACCATGACCTATGATCGTCTCTACCGTGTAGAACATTTTCGCCTGATAAACGGGGTCTCGCATGCAGGCCGTCCTTTCGGACATTACCGGGCGTCCGGACGATATGAGTCTATTCAGCTTTGCTCTGGCGGATGGGGTCAATGCGACCGCCCACAGGGCATCTGCGGCATCGGCTTCGGCTCCGACGACCACAATCACCGTTTCTCATACTGCGCTGATTTTCTGTCCACACGCTTCCTTTATGCCCAGCAGGTTCTGACACTGTCGCACCAGCGTACCCGCGAGCATTTTCCCGACTGGCTCGATCACCAATGGATCCCTGTTGAGCCGGGGTGGCAACAGATCCAGTTTACCTCGCCACGCCGCAGGGAAGCGGAGGAAACCTGTGCTCGCCTGGTTCGGGAGATTGCCGATAGTGGCGAGGTCACCGTAACGGAACAGTACTGGCTGGAGCTGCGCGATTACATGGGCAGGCCGGTCGCGACGGTTGAAGAGTCGATTAATTGCAATTGTCAGTACCGCCGTCTCTGGTTGGTCGCTAATGTGCCTGAGATGGACGAACCGACCGGGACATCCCTCCGGGAGATGATCGCCCGGGGCGAATCGTTCGTGCCGTCGACCGCGCAACTCCGATTCGGCTACGAGCCGATTGCCCCCTTCTTCGCCTTCTTGGACCCATTCTTGCTGAGCCTGGTAAACGCCGAGGACGGGCGCCCGCAGGCAACCGAATTGGACTTGGAACTTTTCAAAGCCGTCGGGCGACTGGACATCGAGTTGGTGCTGCGACTGATCGACCAAGGCGCAAACGTCAACGCACTGGACAAGTACGGGGGAACGCCATTCACGGACCTGGCGACGGCGTCGCGGTTCGACCATCTGGCATTTGAAGAAGCTGATGAGGCGAGGAAGACCCAACCAGACATCTCCCAGGGCGAGCGGATCGCTATGATGCGGCAACTATTGGACCGCGGCGCTGACGTCAATCTGTTTGGCTTTGGAGGCGTCAATGCGCTCACTGAGGCCGTCATGCATTGCGAGGACGAAGTCGTATGTTTCCTCCTGAGCGTAGGTGCCGACCCAAATCACAATCAGTACCCGGACGACGACCCCGACGACGATTCCACTCCATTCTTCTACGCCGCGAGCGACTTTAGCCTTGCTGAGCGAGGAAGCTTGGAAGAGCAGAAACTGGAGCGAATCTACAATGCCCTGAAGGATGCCGGCGCGGCTCACAATCGGAGCGATTGAGCCTGCCACCAGATACCGTTACCAAGAAATGACAGGCGGGCACGAGAGAGTTCTTTACGTCAACCAGTCTGCTGCAAGAACGATGTCAACCTCATACTACTTTTGGAAGTGGGCCGAAAATGATATACCGGGTAAGCCGGCTGAAGTGTCGGCGGCCTTACTGCGCGGCGAACTGCATCCGGCGCTGCAATCATTCGACGCGCGCCCGTTGTTGAACGCATTGGAAGTCGCGGCTGCCGAATTGCGGACGGTCGACGAGGAATGGGAATGGAAAGTGCATCCGCCGACCTCGCCGGAAAAGGCGTGTTTTGCGTTCGCGACCTGTCCGCCCATCTATACCTCGGAAGCCAGCGCAACGCGATTCCTTGAACTCTTCGATTCCCTGGGGCTGAGCGGCTGCGACGACGAGGGCGGCGAGTTGATCCCCGGCTTGGACCCAAGCTGAATTACTTCTTGACACCCCAGCTTAGGCATCCCAGCTACGCCTACGACATCACGGCGGATGAACTGCCTTTTCTCCTCCGGCGCATCCGTCCGGGCCAGCGCGACCCGTGGTGTGACCTAGTGAGCAGGCGGGGCCTTGTTACGGCGCTGGCCGAAGGCCGACGCTTTCGGGTGCAATGGACCGAATGGCCGGAGGGAAAACCACGCAGCCAGCACATTCGTTGGCGTGCCCGCGATCCCAAGCGGCTGGCGGCACTCGCTGGTATGGGTGACGCCCGAAAGTTGCCGCGAGATAAGGATTCCGCTTTCCTCACCTACGCCGACACGCTGAGAATCTTTCAGTCCTTCCTGCGCTGCGAACCACGCCCACCGCAATATTGCTGGCGGAAGTCACGCAAGTCCATATTGCCATTTTAGCTGGAGCAAGCGAGAGGCTCGGGCAAAGTCGTCGCGGGACAAGCCGGGGACTTCAAAAATCGCGCATGTAGATGTGCGCCGAGATCTTCAACCATTCGCCTTGCCATGTCTTGGATTCAACCTTGCCGAAGAGAAGCTTGCCGGCGTCCATAAGCCGCGCCAGTGCTTCGTTCTTGGCACGTGGCACATACCCCAGACGGTGGCCGGACTCGGTGAGAATTACGATGGCCAGCGGGTCGTGCGCATTCTGCGGCTCTCGTTCGAGAGGCAACATCACGCCCGGAAGCAGTTCTGGCTCGACCGGTTTCACATCGTGATGGGTGGTGCCGGCAATATGGCACTCGATGAGCATGATTTCCCGGGCGAACGGCTGGAGGGCACCGTCTTTTCCGAACGAACCATGCATCAACGCCAAAACGGCGGGGTCAATTCTGACTAAACCATTTTCCATAATCGGGCCCTGGCAGAAGCTGTTGTAGGTGTGACTCAAGCCCTGTTCGCTGGGCATGCAACTGGTCTATCTGGGTTTCGATTTCCGTCCGCCGTGCCGCCATCCAGGCGTCGTCTTCAAGTTGTTCGCGCATCGTAAACGGCGGTTGACTTTCGGTCGTCTCGATTCGTTTCAGCAGTTCCTCAAATTGCTTTTGCAGTGTCCTCTGTTCCGCTCGCATGTCCTCCAGGGAAGTCGCTGCCGGCGGGACGTCGCCGAGTTTCTCCGCCAGTAACGCCAGGCTACGCATCTCGGCCAGGTCGCCTCGCACATAGGCCGACTGAACACGCTGCCAAAGGCGTTTGTGGTTCTCGGTAAAGTTCGCGTTCACGTCCGGGTGGAGTTTCCTCACCAGAGCACAATACAACGTCTTCAACTCTCGGTCCTCCGGCGGGGATAGTAAATGCTGCAAACGCGACTCGGCAGCCGCGATTCGCTCCATCGCTTCTTTAAGCTTCATTTGCCACGCGAGGGCCTCCAGCTCGAGTTGGCCCTCAATCTCCATAAGTTCGGGCCGTCGGCCACGATTGAGGCAAGCGTGGACAAGTTCAACTCTCCGCTTCAATCGCGCGATCTCAAATTGCACCTTGAGCAGACGCAGTTCCCAAGGGCCGATCTTTGTCTGATAGATCGCGAGAAGATTTGGCTTCACGGTCTGCACCAGATCGTCGAGGTCGGTCAGCAGCCGGACCAGTTCATCGCGGAGCATGCTGTTCTCGTCAGCAAGTTGCCGCACCTCGGGATGAAGTTGGATTGGGTGGTCAGTCATGTTTTTTGGGGCAAATGTTCTTCCAGTGCTTGATACTCATCCAATGGTATTTCGCCGAACGCGGCTCGCCGCGCAGGAACGCTTGGAAAATGCGCAGTGTATCGGAGTACGTCAGCATGTCCGGATCTTTATCTGGCGGGACATCGGGCCAACTTTCGTATGGCCTCTCCAAGGCCAGGAGTCTCTTCTTGTCCTGCGCGCGCCATTGGTTGAATTTATTCTGGTCGCACAAGTCGTAATTCTCCCGCCATTCCACGTAGAACCGGCGACCCTTAGCCTTGCACTGAACAAAGCTAGTCTGGCGATTCTGTAGGATGGCAATAGGGTCTGGCGACCGCGGACGGATGCGTTTGAGAAGGAACGGCAATTCATCTACGGTGATGTCGTAGACCGGTGCGTCCTCCCACTGGTATCCGAAAAGCTCGCTCAGTTTGGGAGGAAACGAATGATCCAGCACGCCCGTGTTCTCGTCAAAACACGTGACATTAAGAGGACACAGGAGTTTCCACAGCGAGTAGTGGAGGTCTTTGGACACGACTTGGTTCGGCCCCGTCAGGGACACATAATGGGCCTCGCCGGGCCGGCCCACGGGCACAATGCACAACTCCCATTGCCCAGGATCAGCGTCCATGCCGACAATTGACTCCATTTCGGCCAGCACCGGCCGGGCGTCGAATGGCTGCAAGGCCGGATGCAGTTCTCCTCGCATAAGCGCTGAAAACACGTCCATCGGCTTGCCCGGAAGCTCGTTATCCGCCCATCTCCAGTAGTACAAGCTAGCGATCATTCTTCTGCTGCCTCACTCCCAGTGAACTTGGTCATGATGCCCGTCGATCAACTGGAATGCATGGATATCACCAGGAACCGGATTCATTGCCGCGCACACGAGCGGCCCCAGAAAATGCTGCTTGCGCGATGGGGCTTCGAGCAGCGCCATCAGGCCAGATCGAAGGCGTTCCCAATGGGCTCGGTGCCAAGAGTAAAACCGCTGGAAGAAGGGGGCCAGAAACTGGTCGCCCGAATGTAGGATTTCTCGCACGGCTTTCGCTTTGGCGTCCATTTTGACCTGCCTCTCCTACGGGAAACGGGCACGATTTCGGGGGGCTAGATGCCTCTGCTGTGGAGCATGGCATGCCTGATCGTAACCGCGACCAGCCAACATTTTAGCGTGGTGCTATTGAAATCGCTAGTTAGAGCGGGTGAGGTGGACTGGAATCGTGAGAGCCGCCACCGCTATTAACCGAAAATACCGACCACTTTTCCAGATCGAGGCCCGCCAGGCAGTCAATGTGGAGGGGAGGCAATTTATGGCGTGGTGGACTGAATGTCCGTATCGCGGGCTATGTAGCGTCAAGCGGTTCGTGCCATTACCTGTTCGGCGGCCGGACCTGAAGAAATAGAACAGACCCGGGGGATTGCCACAATCAGTTACCCGCACCACTTCGCCTCGCACCCATGCCCACACCAGCCCCGACCAGACCGAAACCCCCGTTCCCACAACCCTACCCTGGAAGAACCCCGGAAGAACC
>Ga0194057_10000989_pt1 | contig 14533 bp, 15 predicted proteins | sample SepL4415m_MetaG_FD_155474 | JGI IMG/M metagenome (GOLD analysis project Ga0194057, IMG submission 155474) | Anoxic zone freshwater microbial communities from boreal shield lake in IISD Experimental Lakes Area, Ontario, Canada - Sep2016-L442-15m | ecosystem: Environmental > Aquatic > Freshwater... | reverse complement strand
CTACAGAAACATGTTGCCACCGCCAAGATCCTGGCTCAACGTAAAGAAAATAAAGCCCAAAAAGCAAAACCTCCTCCCTGCTAGCTAATGCGACAGGGATAGGTGCGTGAAGCGAACCAACATCCGGGAAATGGTGCGTTGCGCATGGACTCAGTATTTCGAGAATGTCTACCCTGGAATAGATCGGTTCGCGTAACGCACCATTTTGCGGGCATCCGTGTTCCACGCACCCTACGATGAATAATCCTGGCTAGGCAGTAGTTACCTCTTGCCCAGGCGATCTTTCCGGGCGTGGGCGATTTCGCACAGGTAGGGGACGGGCTCGGTCAATGTCCCCGTCTCCATCAGCGACCACGCGGGGCAACGCAGACAATAGGGGCGCACCTTGCAGCCACTACATTCAGAGACGGTCTGCGGTGCGGAATCAACGTAGTGCTGCGTCTGGCTCCAAGCCTCGGCGAAGCCGATTTCCAGCGGGCGTACCGCCGGTTGGGGCGTGAGCATGCAGGCGTTCATTTCCCCAAAGGGAGAGATGGCAAATGCCGCCCTGCCGGCTTGGCAGTAGAACTTGCCGGGATAGAACTCGGCGGGCGCGCCGCCGGCAACTTCTCGGATCACGGTTTCGTCCAATTCGTGAGCGGACGCAGAGTCCGCCGCTTCCAACGCGGTGCAATCGGCCGCGCACAGCCGGCAGTCGTCCGCCTCGGAGGGCGCACGGTCCGGCCGCCCGGCCAATAGCCAGCCGCCGGAGAACGCCAGCCCCCAGTTGTGCGCCATCTGGCGCATGGCTTCCAACTCACCGACGTTCTGCCTGGTGATCGTCGTCTTCAATCCCAGGGGTACACCGTGCGACACCAGGGCTTCGATGCCGGCGCAGCAGGCTGCGTAGCCGCCGCGCACGCCCGTGACGGCCTCGTAGGTGGCCTCCGTGGCACCATAGAGCGTGATCTCGGTTCGGCTGGGAGGCGCCTGGGCCAACCGCGCGGCGATGTCCTTGGTGATGCGGGTGCCGTTGGTGAACAGCGACAGGACCAGACCCATGCGCGTCAACGGCTCGTAAATCTCGAAGAAGTCGCGCCGGGCGAAAACCTCGCCGCCGGTGAGCAGCAGGAAGACCATGCCGGCATCTACCGCTTGGCGGGCCAACTCCACCCACGCCGCAGCCGAAAGTTCCTGCGCGGCTTGCTGCTTGTCGCCCATCCCAAAGCGCACGTAGCACATGCGGCAGGACAAGTTGCAGCGGCGCGTCAATTCAAAGGCCCCATGGCCGGGTTGGCGATTCTTCCCCGCATTCACGAGCATCTCACGCACCACCGTACCGTAGTCCAGCGGCGCGTCGGGCGTGTCTCCGCCTCCTTCCAGTCGTTCCAACTCGCTCAAGAATGACTGGACATCGGTGCGGGCGGTTTCAATGTCAATGTCGAATTGTGCTGCAATTTCCGCCGCTAGGTAGTCGAGGGAAGGGGCCTCGGCCAGCAGTTCCCAGACCCGGCGGCCCGTGGCGTTCAGCGTTACCAGGGTGTTGCTGGCTAAGACCTGCCCACCCAGCGGAACCAGGAAGTCTTGGCCTCCGACGCTCTTCAGCATGTAGTTCTGGCTTCGTTTCATGTCTCAGCACCAATGACTAAGATCTCGAGTTCACGCCCATTCTGCCAAAGCCCAGGACGGTTGTCAAGCGCGGGCTGGCCAGAGACAGAACGCCTGCGGCACTAGGACTGCAGGCGTTCCGTCGGTTCGATCTCCTGGCTCGGAACAGTGAAGGCTCAGGTTGTGAAGCCACACAGACTGGGAGTCGTGTAGGTGCAGGTGCCCAGCCGCTCCGCGACTTTCACGCGGACTTGCGTCGCCTTGGGCGGCTCGTAACGCTGCTTCTTGCTGTCGAGTCCCATGTTCTTGTTCTGGTCGTTCATCGCATTTCTCCTTGTCGGAAGCACCCCCGCTTATGGGTTATTTCAGCAATCGGGACCATCCCGGCGCTGGGAACAGTTAGGGCGGCGGGGAAAATCTCTCTTTTTTCTCGCTCCTGCTGTCCTCTCTCTCTCATACTCGCGGCCGCGCCATGTGTGACGAAGGACCAAAATATTTTTCCGATCAGGTGAGCCTGCCAAGAACTAAGGATCGGCGCATAAATAACTTTGGAAAACGTCGCCTGGATCGTTAGATTTAGAACCACAACCGCACGCCGCCAATCAAGCCGTTCCAATGCACGCGCCCGATGTCGGTGTACTCGTAGCCGCTAAAGAGTTCGACCCGTTGATAAATCACGCCCACCGTTGTACGGAATCGGAAGAGCCCCGCATGGCCGAGTGTCCCGGCATCCATCACTGCGGATAAAACCCAGGGTCTTGCGGGGAAAATGTCGGCACCGTAAGTAAAGTTGAATCCCAGATCGGTTTGTGTGGGGGCGTTCAGCCAATTGATTCCCAACCCGGTACGGAACTGTGCGCATTTACTTTGAGCAAAGCGGTACGTCACGTTGCAGTCGCCCGTCCATAATTGATCCTTTCCCCCCTCAGCCAGACGTTCGTCCAGATGTTGGAATCGGGCATCGAATTCAAATCTCGATGCGGTACTGATCAGTAAGTGGCCGTTGATCCGGTCGAGATTATCGAAGGCATCGACGTAATCCGCGTCAAAACGGGCCGCAAACAAGCGTTCCGGAGGGCGGGACGGTTCCTCGTAAGGGTATCGAGGCAAATAGGCCGGCTGCGAATAATCGTCGTCGGAAAGCTTAATCGGTAACCAAATCGGTGCCGTTAGAGTTCCGCCGACCACTGCCGCACCACCGACCAATAGGCCGAACGTTGGATCGTCCGTCGCGGTATTGTCCGTACCATCGTAGGAATGCCGGGGCGTTGGTGACTGCTGCGGTGGCGATGGCGATGGCGATGGCGATGAAACTGGCGGCGGTCCTTCTTGCACGTCCTTGCGAATCGTCTCCAGCGAGCCTCCTTGCGCATGGAGCGATGCCGTTGTTTCAAACAGGAACAGGCTTACTGCCACCACGATGGAAACCGCGCGGAAAACCCAAGCAACTTTGCATGGAATCACAGCCATGACTTACTCCCGAGATCATTGCCGACGCTGAAAAGAATTCCAAAAGAGGGGCGAATACTAACAACTCCCGACCACTGAGGCAAGCGCAACCGCAAGAGCGGGCCATGCGCCTCGTTGTTAAACACAAGTCCTAGAGCGAGTTCGGCGCGGGTCTCCTGACCCCGCCGAAACGTCCGACCGAAGGTCTCCCGGAAATTGGAGACCTTCGGTCGGCCATGATCACAACCTTGCCAACTGCTAACAGTGACGGCAGGCCGTAGGGTGCGTGAAGAGAACCAACACACAGGAAATGGTGCGTTGCGCACGGACCCAATACTTTGAGAACGTCTACCCCGGAATAGACCGGTTCGCGTAACGCACCATTTCGCGGGCCTCCGTGCTCCACGCACCCTACTTCGAGCTAGCAGTGATAGCAGTTGGCAAGGTTATGATCAAGGCCCTTCGGTCGGCGGCGTGGCTCGGTCGGGGACCGGCCACAACAGGGAGCGGGCCATGCGCGAGCCAAATTCCGTTCCACGACACCCCGCTCCCGGGGATAATTCTAGTATTGCACGACGACACCCCACTCCCGGCAATTACAACTTTCTGCTATCATACCTGGGCTAAACTGCTCGCGGTTGAGACTGACACTAACCCGAAGCGCGAGCGAGGTTGCTAAGTCGTTGCCTCGCTCGCGTTTCGGGCTGGTATGGATTGGGACAATCTCAACCGCGGACAGTATGAAATTGATCAATCACCTAAAAACAAGGAGATTTTCCATGACTGTTACTGCTGAAAATATCGTAACCTTTGCCCGCGGCATCCTGGGCGATGACCCCAACGTACCCAAACTGCCGGTGGAGAAGTATCTGGAGGCCATCCCTCGGCTGCACTCGCTGGCCGATTTGCCCAGCGGCACGCCGGTGCTGATTCGCGGCGATGTGGATGCCAAGCCGGGTGCCAAGATCGGCGAAGGCGACATCCGCCTGCGTTCCATGAAAGGTACGCTGGATTATGCCCGGCAGAAGGGCTGGAAGATCGTGATCTTCGGGCATATCGGCCGCGAGCCGGAGAAGTCGTTGTCGAAGGTCCGCTCGCGCCTCGGTGAGATCCTCGGTTGTGAGGTGGGCTTTATCGCTGACTGGCTTGATCCAGAAACGACGACAATCAAGGACGAGGTTGCTAAGGCGATCCAGACCGCCGCGCCCGGAAGCGTAATCATGCTGGAGAATACGCGGAAGTACGACATCGAGCGCGTACTCTGGAAGGCCAAGTCGGCCGACTTGCCGAAGTTGGCCGATCGCCTAGCCAAGCTGGCCAACGAGTTCGCCGAGAAGGTTGCCAAGGTTTACATCCACGAGGCATTTTCGGCCGGCAGTCTCGATGCGTCAAGCGTGATCGTGCCGGCTGCCATGGATCGCGTGGCCCTGGGCGAATATGAGGCCGAGCAGTTCGACGTGCAAGTCCGCGATTGCCTCGGTGCCCAACTCGTAATTTTTAGTGGATTGAAGGCGGACAAGCTTGACGACATGGAGGCCATGATCAATCGCGGCAAGATCCGCCTGGTGATCTCGGCTGGATCGCTCTCCGCTTCGCTCAAAAAGGCCGCGGCCGAGTTGGACGGCAAAGATTTTAACTTGGGTGTTTCGGAAGATCCGGCCCATAGCGACAAACCCTACTTCATTCCCCGTAACCGCATCGAGCAGGCCAAAAAGATGTTAATCGAGGGCCGGGCCAAGGGGATCGAGTTTGTTTTGCCGATTGACTTCGTGTTGCAGGACGGGCAGATTTCTTCGCAGATCGGGCCGGGCAATCAGCAGTTTGACGTTGGCCCTCAGAGCAGCAAGCTATTTGCCGACACAGTTACGCGTTTCATTGAGGCCCATAAGAACGACAAGCCGGCGGCCGTGGCCTTCCATAACGGCGTGTTCGGCATGTTTGAAGACCCGCGGTTCGAGAACGGTACGAAGAATTTCGTCCCCGAGTTGAAGCGGATGAAGGATGCCGGGATCAAGGTCTACATCGGTGGCGGCGAGGGTGGCACGTCGCTGGAGAGGTATGGTCAGCCCGACTGGGTAACCTATGTCTTCACCGCCGGCGGCACGGTCTTGAACGCATTAGGCAGCGAGCCGGTTCCGTTCCTAGTTGCCTTGAAACTGGCGGCAAAGAAATAAGGGGGCGACCAGCTAGGAAGTAGGGTGGGGAGAGTGAAACGAGCCCCACCAAATGCTAGTTGTGGCCGGTCGCCCTGTTGTGGCCGGTCTCTGACCGAGCCACACCACCGACCGAAGGTCTCCCATTTGGCAGGAGACCTTCGGTCGGACATTTCGGCGGGGTCGGGAGATCCTCGCCGAACACGGTCGACATGGATTTCCCCGTCCCGTAGTTGGGCTTCGACACTCTCAGCCGATCTTGCCACTGGCCACCAGACGGGCGAAGTGTGCGAACGAGCGGTCGTAGGTGCGCTCGGCGTCGGGCGGGAAGAAGCAACCCGGCAACTCCCCAGCACTGAGATGATAGCTGACGCATTCGCAGCAAAGCCCCTTACGCGAGCAAGAGCCGTAACTGCAAGTGCATTGTTTGAGGTTCTTCGTTTGGTTGCACTCCATGGGACACCCTTCAGCGGATAAATGTGGTCGCCAAATACATGCCCCGAATATAGCTGAATCCGTGCGGCCTCGCCATGCCCATGCCCATCTTCTGCGGCCGAGCCCACGGTGGCGGCGAGGTCCGGGTTTCGGAAAACCTGCGGGGCGTGACCGGGTCGGCCGAGTACGGGAGCCGGAGATTCAGGAGGTTCTTCAGGTTGGGCGAGGCTCCGTCCCCCCGTCCCCAACGACGGACTTTTCGGCTGCTCTCACCCTGATTTAACCCAATCTCCGGCCGGTTTACAAACAAAATTTAGCTGGGCTGGCCGGAATCTGCCCAAGCGAATTGGTAATCCTTGACCAATTCGATAATATCGAACTCGAACTCCTTCCGGCCCTCCGCGACACGCTGGCCGTATCGGATCGTGCCGACTTCTGCGTCGGCTACTTCAATCTGCGCGGCTGGAAATCCATCGACGGGTTGATCGAAAAGTGGGCAGGTGGAACTGGCCAGCAATGCCGCCTCTTTGTTGGAATGCAACGGCTGCCGCAGGAGGAGTTGCGCGAAGCCTACAGCCTCCTACCAAACGAAGAACAAATGAGCCAACAGGCGGTCATCCGCCTAAAGCGCCGATTAGCCGAGGAATTCCGCTCGCAACTCACGATTGGTGCTCCGACCGACGCTGACGAGGCAGGTTTACGCAGGCTCTCGGCGCAACTCAAGGCGGGCCAAGTGGTCGTGGGTGTCTCGCCCGCATCTTCAAAACCAAGCGGGCAAAATGCCCGCGCTCCCTTCGACGAGATCGCCACGGTCTTGTGCGTTGTGGTAAAATACTCAGATAACGATGCCTTTGTGGTTACGGCTTCGTCTCAAAATGCCAGCTTGCGCTTCCCAGCAAAAAAGAACCCCAACGCTTTTTGGAAATAAAACGAAAGGTAGCAAACGCTTTGCCCTAAGCCCATGCCAACGAAGAAAAAAATCAGTGCCACCAAACGCGCCATTGCCCGAAGTGCCCTCAGTCCGCTGATTGCGGAGCTGCGCGGCCTGATCCTGTCCGCCCGTCATACGGCGGCCAGCACGATCAACACCCTGCAAGTGCTGACGAACTTCGAGATTGGCCGCCGCATCGTGGAGCACGAGCAGAAGGGCGCGAAGCGGGCGGAGTATGGAGATCTGCTAATGCGCACACTGGCAATCCAGTTAACCGAAGAATTTGGCCGCGGATTCTCAAAGAGAAACTTGGATTACATGCGGCGGTTCTACTTGGACTACACGGATCGCCTGCCTCGAATTGTGCAACAGCTTACTGCACAATTGGGAATCGAGGAGAAATGCCAGCAGCTTACTGAAAAATCGAAGGGCACCCGAATTCAACAGCAAGCTGCTGTTGAATTGAGTCCAGTTGAGATTTCCGCGCAGCATGCTCGGAAATCTCCTTTCACACTCAGTTGGACGCACTATGTCCTGCTCCTCACCATCAAAGACCCGGATGAACGCAGCTTCTACGAAATCGAAGCCACGAGCGAAAGCTGGTCCGTTCCCGAACTCAAGCGACAAGTCGCCTCCTGCCTCTATGAGCGCCTCGCCCTTAGCCGCGACAAGGCGGGGATCAAACGCCTCGCGCAGGAAGGTCAGATGATCACCCGGCCTGAGGATGTCCTCAAAGAGCCGCTCGTTTTGGAATTTCTCGGCATGGACGAGAAGGTGGAATACTCTGAGTCCGACCTTGAATCCGCCATCATCAGCGAGATCGAGCGATTCCTGCTGGAACTGGGCAAGGGCTTCCTCTTTGAGGCCCGGCAGAAGCGTTTCACCTTCGACGAAGACCACTTTTATGTGGACCTTGTCTTCTACAACCGCCTGCTGCGCTGCTATGTGCTGATTGATCTCAAGCTGGATAAGCTGACGCACCAAGACCTCGGCCAGATGCAGATGTATGTGAACTACTACGACCGCGAGATGAAGCTACCGGAGGAGAACCCCACCATCGGCATCGTGCTCTGCAAGCGGAAGAAGGAAGCCATCGTCGAACTCACGCTGCCCAAGGACGCCAACATTCACGCCAAGGAATACAAGCTCTACCTGCCCAGCAAGGCGGTACTGAAACGCAAGCTGCTGGAATGGGCCGGTGACCTGCCCTGATTCCCATGACGGCCCCATTCTCCGCCCTGAGTTCACGGAGGAGGAGTTGGATTTTATCCTGAACTACGACATCAAATATCGTATGGGCCACGCCACGGAGGAGAAATGAAGCGAATCGCATGTGACTTGAAAGAAAGGAGCGTGGGCGTCTCGACCCCATTTTTGCTGACACTAACTTTTTCTATGTGTTGACCAAATTGAGGCAAAATTGGATACCGGTTCTTCGTAGTCAGCCCAATTTAACGAAAGAGCGGGTAGTCTGAGACGGTTGCATGCGGCGGTCTGGCCAAGAAACCTCGTAATAACAGGCCAACACATAGAATCCGATAGTGTCAGCATTTTTGAAACCAAGCGGGCAAGATGCCCGCGCTCCCCTCGACGCAGACTACCCAGCCGCCTTGAAGGCCCGGCTTGGGGATCGGCGATTTGCGCGAGTGACTGCCTTGGGGAATCTCGACCACTTGAGTACACGGTTGCTGGCCCTGTTCTGTTCGGCGAAGTGCCCTGGCAACTTGATCCTGGATACCTACGACTTGGCTCGCAGCCTTCGGGACGCGGGCGTGGCGACGATCGGTGGCTTCCACTCGCCGATGGAGAAGGAGTGCCTTGACATGCTCCTGCGCGGCAAGCAGCCGGTAGTGATCTGCCCGGCCCGAGGTATTCAGCGGATGTGCATACCCCCTGCCTGGAAACCGGCACTTGGCGACGGCCGACTCTTGATTCTCTCCCCGTTTGGGGAGAAAGATCGCCGAATCACAACGGCTTTGGCGGTTCGCCGCAACCAGTTCGTCGCCGCCGTTGCCGACGAGGTCTTCGTCGCCCACGCCGCATCGGGCAGCAAGACGGAGCAGTTCTGCCTGGATCTGATTGCACAGGGCAGGCCGGTCGTCGTTTTCGGTCGGGAGGAAAACCAAACGCTATTGGATCTCGGTGCCCGCCTATTTGATCTATCGGAGTTATTACACGAGAAAAATCGAGGATGAGCACCATGGGTACTTTGAATCAACCGCTCGATTTCCGTAGCGACACCGTCACCCGGCCGACTCCCGCCATGCGCACAGCGATGGCCGAAGCGGCAGTGGGCGACGACGTTTTCGGCGATGATCCCTCGGTAATCGCCCTGCAAGAGCGGGTGGCCCGGGTGCTCGGCAAGGAATCGGCCCTTTTCGTTCCCTCCGGCACCATGTCGAACCTGATCGGCATACGGTTGCATTGTCGTCCGGGTGAGGCACTGATTTGCGAGGCCAGTGGCTACGTGGTCCAAAGCCTGGAAGCCGCCCTATGGCCTTCCACAATGCCAAGGACTTCCGTGAATCCGTACTGCGGGCCGTGAACCTGGGCGACGACGCCGACACGACCGGGGCCGTCTGTGGCCAGCTTGCCGGGGCCTATTGGGGCGAGTTGGGGATTCCGGTAGAATGGCGGGATGGGCTGGCGAGATTCGCAAGAGATAAAGGACCATTTCGCGGTCACGCGGGTTGAGTCATGGCTGTGATTCCATGTAAAGTTGCTTGGGTTTTCCGCGCGGTTTTCGTCGTGGTGGCAGTAAGCCTGTTCCTGTTTGGAACAACGGCATCGCTCCTTGTCGCGTGGCTCGGGCTTGCTGCCGTCGCCACGGGGGCCGACGACTTCTTGGAGTTGGATGGCCGGAACGGATTCCATGACAGCCCCGGCATTCCACGCGATGCAGTCGAAAAGCTCAAGGAAGTGCAAGGGACGAAAACCGCCAGATTGAAATGCATCGCCTTCACGCCTGACGGCGATTGGGTCGTCCTTTTCGACGATAGCGGCTTCTGTGCCAGCAATACGAACCTGCCGGCCGTCAAGAAGCTGACTGAACTGCGGAATGAACACCCTTCCGATTTCAAGTGTGTCGCCTTTGCACCCTCTGGCGGTTGGGCGGTCCTGTGGGGGCAATGTGGAAGCTGGACCGAAGGCCGCATCCCAGAAGACGCTCGCAACAAGATCGCGGAAATCGGAAGCAGCGGCGGCACTTTGCGGTCGATCGCTTTCTCGCCCAACGGCGGCTGGATTCTGCTTTGCGGCAAGACGGGCGTCTTTTACGGGGGCATTCCCCAAGATCTCGTCAAAGTCCTGGAAAACGCGATCAGGGATGACCTCTCCGTCCGCTGCGTCGCCTTCGCGCCAACCGGCGATTGGATCTGCCTGACCAACGGCGGTTGGTGGACGAGCAACATCGACATGCCCGCGTCGAAGTTGATGGATGCCAACGCAAAACGCGGTCCCTCGCCGAAGTGGCTCGCCTTCCTGCCGGAAGACGCCGGAAAAGGCCCATGTTGGCTCGAAACGAAGCCTTCTCAAACGATCGTGGCCACGCTCACCACGGAGATCGCCCACCCGGATGCAAAGGTCGATGAGTGGTATCTCTATGCGCCGCAAGTTCCTAATCTACCAAGCCAACAGGCGGTAAAAACGACTTTTGTCCCCAAGGGGATCATCGTCCGAGAGGGAAGTCCGCTGAAGCGACCCGTCATCCTGGCCCGCATCACCGATGGGCGAAAAGAGGTTCACACCGTTTTGACGATCCAGGCGACGTTGATGTCGCGGCGGCTGCGGGCGTTAACACCTGGCCAGAAAGCTCCCGAGGTGCCTGAGCTTTCTCCCGAGTCGTTCAAAAACCAGACCTGCTCCACGATGACGCTCGACTTCACGTCCAAACCATTCCAAGCCTGGATGACGGGAGCCGGCATGAAACGACACAACGGTGAAACCGACATGGCCTTCGCTCGGCGGGTGTTTGCCTATATCAAGCACCATTTTCGCTATCAATGGCCTACTCCCGAGCACACCGCCTCACGGACTTGCGTTGAGGGCAAGTCGGACTGCGGTGGCCTGTCGGCGGTGTTTGCGTCCACCATGCGAGCCAACCGAGTTCCGGCGCGGTTGCTGGCTGGCCGCTGGGCAAAGTCGCAAAAACCGGGCGATCGAATCGGTGTCTATGGTCAGTGGCACGTCAAGGCTGAGTTCTTCGCCCGTGGCGTGGGCTGGGTGCCGGTCGATGCTTCCGGTGCTGTTGGTGACACCCGTGGCGGCGACTTTGTCTTCTTCGGCAATGATCCGGGCGATGCGATCACCATGGCAAGCGGACAGGATTTATTGCTCGACTCGTTCGTTTCCGGCAAGCAGAATATATCCGTTTTCCAAGGGATCACCTATTGGTGGCGGGGGAGCGGCGAGGATAAGAGCCATCGCTTCGACGATCTTTGGACGGTACGGAAAGAGAAAATGCCTGACGTGGGACAAGAATAGTAGCCGGCAGACTCCGTATGCCATAATTGGCGGCAAAGGCCCCCCTAGCTGACGAGCTGCTCTTCCTTCTCGTCGCTGTGCGTGCTGATTTCGCCGGCGTCTTCCAGACGACGCACGACGTCGACGATCTGCTGTTGCATCTGCTCGACCGCCGAAAGTTTGACAGGCCCGAGATACTCCATCTCTTCGCGAAGCATGTCACCGGCGCGCTTGGACATGTTGGCCAGAATTTTCTCTTTCAAATCGGGGCTAGCACCCTTCAGGGCCATGGCCCACTGCGAGTTGTCTACGTTCTTCAACAACGTCTGGATTTCCTTATTGCCCAGGCTATTCAAGTCGTCGAACACGAACATCAAGCGGCGGATCTCTTGCACCAACTCGGGATCCTCGCGTGCGAGATTTTCCAAGAGGCTGCGTTCCGTGGCCCGATCGATGACGTTGAGCATGCCGGCCACGCTTGGCACGCCGCCGGCCTTCTCAAATTGCTGGCTGACGACGCTCGACATGCGATGCTCCAGCCCTCGCTCGACTTCTTTGATGATTTCCGGGCTGGTCTGGCCCATGGTGGCCACGCGGCGGATGACCGACAACTGCCGCTCCGCCGGCAACCCTTTGATAATCTCGGCGGCCTGTAGCGGCTGAATATGCGACAGGATCAGGGCGATCGTCTGCGGGTGTTCGTCCATGATGAAGGTCAACAGGTTTTGATTATCGACCTTTTGCAGGAATCCGAACGGCAGGGCCTCGATCGATTGCCGGACATTGTCCAGGGTAGCTCCCGCACCCTTGCCGAGGGCCTTTTCGACCAATTGCTTGGCAAGCTCCATGCCACCGGCTCGCACGGACATGTTCGATGGATTGGCTCCCGCAAACTCCTGAATCGTCGATTCCTGCTCATCGCCCGAGACCGTGCCGAGTTTGGCGATTTCAATGGAAACCGCTTCCACTTGCTTAGGTTCTAGCTTGCTCATCAACTGCGCAGCCTGGTCGTCTGGCAGACTCATGAGCAAAATGGCAGCTTTGCGAGTGTCTTGGGACATGGCGAGAGTAAAGGTTGCGCAATCGGGAGTCTTCTGCTGTTATCGGCTGAAAACTTAGGAAAACCAACAAAAATGACAAAGTATGACGGCTCTTCCAGTTCTAGGTGCGGAATGCGAATAATTGTAACGGCATGAAAAAATGACGAAAAGTGAAGCAGCATCAAGGTTTGCGGCAAATCCCTTCGTCGTCTCATTCATCTCTGCTTGAAGTGCGGCGGCAGTCGGCCATCCTTAACGTAAATTCTCAAAACGAATCGTATGTCGCACATGGCCGAGGCAAACAAGGCCAACCGCCAAATCCGATCAGACCATCGAAAACACGAATCTGATGGGTATTTCAGGCGGTGGCCCGCTCGTGTAGAATGGGTGAATGGATATTGCATCGCTACTGCCGAAGGAACTTCAAAACCTGGATGATCCCCAGACAGCCCTCCCGCGCATCGCCAAAGACCGGAAACTGACTACCTTGATCGAGTCCATCATCAGGGAAGTCCCCACCCACCACGACCTACGGCTAGGCGACGCCCGCGACCTGCAAGCGGAGAGAGTTCATCTTATCCTTACATCCCCACCCTACTGGACATTGAAAGAATACCGGAAGAGTGAAGGTCAGCTAGGCTTCGTGGCCGACTATGAAGTATTTCTTGGTGAGCTAGACAAGGTTTGGGAGCGATGCCACAAGGTTTTGGTCCCCGGTGGCCGGCTGATTTGCGTAGTGGGCGATGTTTGCCTAGCAAGGCGAAACAACGGCGGCCGGCACATGGTCGTGCCTCTTCACGCCTCGATCCAAGAGCATTGTCGGCAGATCGGCTACGACAACTTGGCACCCATCATCTGGCACAAGATCTCCAACGCGAAGTATGAGTCCGATGGCAACGGGTCCAGCTTCTTGGGCAAGCCCTATGAGCCAAACGCCGTCATTAAGAATGACATCGAGTTTATCCTGATGCAACGCAAGCCGGGGGGCTACCGTTCGCCATCCGTGGCCACCCGCATCTTGAGCGTGATTCCCGAAGACTCGCACCGCGAGTGGTTTCAACAAATATGGACTCGACTACCGGGAGCATCGACAAGACACCACCCAGCACCCTTCCCGGTCGAACTAGCTGAGCGGCTGATTCGCATGTTCAGTTTCGTGGGAGATACAGTGCTCGACCCTTTCATGGGAACAGGCACAACGAATATCGCAGCGAGCAGATGGGGAAGAAACAGTGTCGGTGTGGAAGTCGATCCGCACTACTTCGAGTATGCGAGAAAGCGATTTGACGAGTCCTCCCGTGACTTTTTCTCGGCGTCCCGGGTATCTCGATCAACTACGATACCGTTGAAAATGGGTAGCATCAAATGACTGAAGAAGTGAACCTACAGCTAGAGTTGGATGACCAGCGCAAGAAAGTTGACGTTGACAATGTTGACGTAACTCTTCGAGAAATTGTCCGCATGGCTTATGCGAACGAGCTAATTAGAAAGCCGCCATACCAGCGGAAATTTCGATGGGAGCCGCATGACGAGTCAAGGCTAATCGAATCTTTTTACCTCGGACTTCCGGTTCCAAACATTTTTGTTGCCTCAAACAAGGATGGGACATGGGAATTGGTTGACGGTTTGCAGCGTGTCTCGACTTTGATGCACTATGTCGCCGATCCGATTGGAATGGTCGCTGCCGTAGGGAAGAAAGATCCTCTGCGTCTTGACGGACTGGAGAAACTATCAACATTCAAAGGGAAGACCTTCGCCGACCTTCCTACCCCGGTTCGGCTCTCGTTCCTGAAACGTACACTGAGAGTTACGGCCCTCTCGGACAAGAGCGACCTTGATGTTCGGTTCGATATGTTCGAGCGTCTCAACAGCGGCGGTATTGTACTCACGCAACAGGAAATTCGTTCCTGTATTCACGCCGGTCGGTTCATTGATTTTTTGAAGGAATTGGGAGCTGATTCAAACTTCGCTTCTCTGCTGAAGCTGCCAAAGGCAAAGCAGGACGACGGAACGAAAGAGGAATTGGTACTCAGGTTCTTTGCGTATCTGTATGACCGGAATAAATTCACTGCTAGCGTCAAGGATTTTCTGAACAATTATGTTGAGAAGGCCAAAGCGGGCTTTGACTACCAGGAGGGTAAGCCGCTCTTTGAGAATGTCACTAGAACGCTCATGCAAATCGTTGGAGGCGTTATTGTGCGGAGCAACGGCAAAGTCACCCCACTGAATCAATTCGAATCCATCATGGTCGCCTGTGCCGAACTTCTCAAAGATGGCAAGAAGATCAAAAAACCACGGCCGGGCTGGATGGATGATGAGAGCCTATTGAGTTACAGTTCTGCCGGCACTAAGCGACCGCGCAAAAATAACCTGAACAATTTTTATCTTCGTGGTAACAGTGTGTAATTCCATTCGCCATGGAATTCGTTTCGTTTGACGCGTACTCGTCTAAGTTCCTCATCGGTGACTTTGATTTT
>Ga0194057_10000987_pt1 | contig 14554 bp, 11 predicted proteins | sample SepL4415m_MetaG_FD_155474 | JGI IMG/M metagenome (GOLD analysis project Ga0194057, IMG submission 155474) | Anoxic zone freshwater microbial communities from boreal shield lake in IISD Experimental Lakes Area, Ontario, Canada - Sep2016-L442-15m | ecosystem: Environmental > Aquatic > Freshwater... | reverse complement strand
CGACCTGCTCGTCGATGAAGCCGAACTCGAGCGTCGTCGCAGCGAGTGGGTGTCACTTCCGCCCGTCTACACACGTGGAGTGCTGCATAAGTACGCGCAACTGGTGGGTTCGGCCTCGAAGGGTGCCGTCTGCGACTAGGTGCTCAATAGCTCATGTTCGTGTGAGTCTTACCGTGGCACAACAGGGTGCATGATCCGTGTCCGGTTGAGGTTGAACTCCACTTGATGGTGGGCACTCCTGCGACGCTCACCGGCTGGATATTCGGCGCGAAGTTCACCAGGCGAGTGCCGCTGAGTGTCTGAGAACCCAGCATTGTTTGGGTTGAGTGCAAGCGGTAATGACATTCGGCGCACAGGGCCGTGCCAGCTCCGGCGCCGGCGGTGTCAATGTTCGTGCTAGCCCCTCCACTACCCGATCCGGTCATGGAACTCACGTGAAGTCCGTGATCGGCAAAGTTAGTAGCAGTGGCGGATTGCTGTTTGAACGGAATGTCGGTGTGACAGCCGTAGCAGAGGGCGAAATCGGCGGCCGCGTAATTCGGTGCTGCAGTACTTCGCAGCACCCGATCGCGGTAGGGCAACAGGAGGATTCCGCGGTTGGCGGCGGCATGTGGCTGAGAGTTCTGTCCCGCTCCACCCGCAGCCGTGATCGTGCCGCCGGCATGACAATTGGTGCAGCGAATGGTGGAACCGGTGGTGAATGTCCATAGTTTGTAGGGTGACGTTCCTGCGAGCGAGGCAGTCATGGCCGCCGTGCTGTTCGAGCCGACACCTTCAATGGGGTGAGTCGACAGGTTCGCCGGGTTCAGTTCGACGCCCTTGTCGAGGTACCACTGCGAACTCGGGAAGCCGGTGTTACTCGGCAGCGTCGTGTAGCCCGAGTGACACTTGAAGCACAGTTGGTACTCAAGGGTCATGGGAGTCGCTTTGGCGCCCAGCAGGGTGTAGGTCGGGGTGGCGCCGGCGGCGCCGTTGACCACCGACACTCCCGCCGCGGCGTGGGTGCGGCCCGAGACAGTCCAGCCGGCGCTCGTCTGGGTTGAGGCGGCAGTCGTTGCATCGTGCGGATTGTGACAGTCGGTGCATTCCGCGTGCCGGTTCAGCGTGTTCTGGAATTCGTTGACGATGTAACTCGTGCCTTCTGAGTCGACAGTCGGGCCAACATGGTTAGTGGCCACCAGTGCATCGTGCGTGTAGATCGATCGAGTGGCCGCAACATTCGTGTAACGAGGTGTTCCAGCGGGGTTGGTACCCGCGTAGTACTCGGTGTAGACGTTGGGGCTGGCGCCAGTTCCGTCGTGGCAGGTAAAGCACAGGGTGGCGACCGGATCAACTTCCGGTGCCCACTCGGTGGCGGGGTCAGAGTGGTTGCGGTGGCACGCGGCACATGAGTCGGTCGTGGTGGTGAACGGGCCGTGAATGTTGTCGGGCGTTGAGGCCAGCAGTGAGAAACCGGCGGCAGCGTTGGGATTTGCTCCCGATTTGGTCAGAGGAACCATGCGGCAGGTGGGGGCGACCCCCTGACCCGTGCCGCATGACACCGAAATCGTGACCTGTGAGGTGGCACTGAAAGTGCCGTCCGTGGCCGTGATTGTGCTCGTCATCGGGAGTAGCGCAGTGGTGGGAGTTCCAGAGATTGATCCGTTGCGTGAGTCAAGTTTCAATCCCTGAGGCAATGCGGGCGAGGTGCTGAAGGCGACCGGACCGTTGAACCCGATCGCGAAAAGTCCTGACGTCGGCGTGAGTGGAGTGCGCCTTTCGGCCAGCACGGTGAATGTCGCCGGGGCGACAACGGGAGTGACGGCGATGCTCACCTGGCCAGTCGCCGAGCCGGATTCGCTGGTGCCTGTGACGGTGTAGTCCGCAGCAGCCTGAGCGTAGACAGGTGTTCCACTAATCGCCCCGGAGATTGCGTCGAGTGCGAGTCCGATCGGAAGTTCGGGACTGACGGTGTAGACGAGGGTTCCCGTGAGCGCGGGTGCCGTGAATCCGACTGTGGGGGTGACAGCGCTGCCCGCAACAGTTACGAGGCTGAGTGTCGCGGGATCGATGTGCCCCACCGGCACGGGTTCGGCGGCGGGGCTGATGAGGGGCGAAGGTGCGACGGAGGTGGTGGGACTGGGTGATGAGTCGTCGGTTCTAACGCCGATGGCTGAGGTAGGTGCGCTCAGGGCTGAGGCGCCCACAAGGGTTGCCAGAGTGAGAGCGACCACGCCAAGTGCGGTCATGAATTGGCGTGCAGGACCTCGCGAAGGTGCGTCTTCGCGTGCCCTGCACGTGTTCATCAGTAACTCCAGACCTGCACACGATTGTTTCCTCGATCTGTGATGAAGAGCTGGTTGCGACTCGTCACGGCTATCCCATTGGGATACTCGAACGCTCCGTCCGCAGTTCCTTGCCCTCCAAAGGAGAACGCGTAGACCGGAATCGGCGTTCCGTCATCGGCGGGCAGGTACACCCGAACTATTTGGTTGACGGTATCGACGACGTAGAGCCGCTCTCGGTCATCAACCGCGAGACCGCGGGGAAGGCCGAGAGGAGCGTCAGCCTTGCCGCGAGCAAGTCCGCCTTCGGCCTCAGGCGAGGCGCCGTAGATGAGCACGCGGCCGTTGTTCGAATCGGCAACCGCGAGGGTTCCGTTGGATTGAACGACTAAGCCGTTAACAAAAGAGAGCTTGTCTTTCGCGCCGAGTTTGCGGATGACTTCGCCGTCGGTCCTCATCTGGTAGATCACGGGGATCTTGCCGCTCACGTCGGAGACGTAGAGCAATCCGCTGGTGTCGAAACACAGCGCCATTGGGTTCCACTTGGCGACTCCGCGCGGAATAACGGTGCGCAGGTAATTGCCGGACGAGTCGTATTGGTAGAGCGCTGCGGCGGCGCGGTCAGTCACGAACACGTCTTGGGTGAGCGGATCGACTGCCACGTAAATCGGCATGTGCGCCACCTTGGCATTGCCAGGTGTTGGCAAATTTCCGACGCGGGTGCCATCGAGAGTGAAGATCGCGACCTTGCGATCGCCCGACGACTGCGTGATGTAGACCCGGTCGTTCTTCTCGTCAAGGGCAACACCGAGGGGCGCGCTGACGTCATAGATCGCGCGCGAGTAGTGCGGGGGGATCTCCTTACTCAGCCCAGGGATCTGGGTGGGGGACTTGCCAGTAATTACGTACCACGCGAGCGCCAAACCGAGGAGTGCGAGAACGCCAGCCGCCACGCAAATCAAGATGATGAGCGTGCGGCGGCTCATGCCTGCTTCGGCAACTGTCGCGCCTTCGGCAACTTCTTGGTCTGGTTCGAGGCTTTCGGTGACTGCGACATCGTCGCTCATGACTTACCTCCCGAGGCCGACGGTGAGGCCGCGGCGGTGGCGCCGAGACGGGCGAGCGCTGTTCGGGCGGTGATGTTGGTGGGGTCAGCCTTGAGTACCTTCTTGAACCACCCGGCCGCAACAGCGACATCGTCCTGTGACTCGGCGGCCAGACCCAAACCCAGCATGGCGGGAACAGCGAGGGGCCCTGTGGTGACCTTCGCCAGTGATTCCATGCCAGCCTTGCTGTCTCCATCGCAGAAGGACGCCATCCCTTGGGCATAGTCGATACCGGCGGTGTCCTTGAGACTCGTGTAAGCAACAACCATGCCGTTGTAGGGCTCGCACCATCCCGAAGGAATGAATCGCACTGCTTGTTGGTACGACGCGACTGCCGACTTATAGTCGCCCTGTTTGACCTGTGCGCCAGCGAGGGTGTTCCACGCGTCGGCATCGGTCTTGTCGATTCTTAGGGCTGCCTGCAGATGTTTGATAGCGGCGGGCACGTTTCCCGAATCGAGTTCGGTCAGGCCGAAGTAGTACTCGGCTTCCTCGATCTGCGGATCGGCGGCAGAAAACTCCTCGCCGCCTGACACTTTGAGCATGCGACCGAAGAGGTCGCGGGCGGTTGCGAAGTCCTTGGATTGGTAAGCCAGTTTGCCGGAGGCAAGGAGCGCATCGCGATTCGCGGGCTCTGCTTCGAGAATCGTTCGGTACTGGGTGAGCGCTTCGTCTTTTCGGTTACTCGCCAGATATGCCGAGGCGAGGGCAAGTCGGGCATTGACGTTGTTGGGGTCATCGCGCACAGCTTGTTCCGCGGCTGTCACGGCGCGATCGGGGATGGTCGGTCCCGAGTTTGCTCGCTGACCAAGATAAAAGACCACTGCGAACACGGCGAGCAGAGCGACGCCGCAGATAATCAAAATGCGCAGGATCCGCCGGAGTGTCTGCTCGGACGTGCGGGGGGTCGGCGCAGGCGGCGCCGCACTCTCGTCTTCCTCAAGGGTGGAGGTTCCAGTGGGAACGTTCTCACCCACCACCGGACTCGGCTCGGTCATGGTGTGCTCGTTCCTATCGCTCGGATACATACACGGGGGTAATTCCCTCTTCAATACTCGTCGTAGGGGGCCGCGCATCATAGGGACTTTTGCCGCGCATGAGCCGGACCTTTGCCACACGTAACTGGCTTCAACCCTTCTTAGACTGAAGTTGTGTCCGAGCCACGCGGCTCCCAGCCGGAACCGGCGCAAGGGAGCACTACCGAAGTCATGGGCGAACTAGGGCTTGAAGCCCGCCGTTCGCGAATTGTGCTGTGGGTCTTCCTCGGCCTTGTTGTGGCTGTGGGACTGGGATTCGCGGCCATCAGCATGGTGGGCGGCTCTGTGTTGTACTACCGCACACCCACGGAGGTCGTCTCTGCCCATTCGAGTGAGCCTGTGCGCCTTGCTGGGCAACTGGTCATCAGCTCGGTAGGGCGAGACGCCGCAGGCGCGACCGTATTCAAGATCACTGACGGTAAGACGTCGGTGCCGGTTATCTATCGGGGCGGCGCAACCACGGCTCTCACCACTGCCTCGAAGCCAGGAACGCAGATGGTGGCCGAGGGCTCACTTGGAACTGACGGCACCTTTGTTGCCACCAACTTGCTTGCCAAGTGCCCTTCCAAGTTCCAGACGGCCAGCCCTGCGGCGGCGGCAACGGATGGTTCGTGATGACCGCGCTTGCGTCTCGCGAGGTCGAAAGCCGCTCGCCATCGGCAGTCCCCACCACCCTCGTGGTCGAGGGGCTCGGTAAGGAGTTCGGCTGGACGCGAGTCCTTTCCAATGTGTCACTCACCATTGAGGAGGGCGAGTATGTCGCCCTCATGGGTTCCAATGGTGTGGGGAAAACCACGCTCCTGCGCATGTGTGCGGGGCTTTCGGTTCCGACGGAGGGGTCAGTCTCCATCGCCGGAGTCGATCTGCGTCGAGCCGGCCCTGGACTTCGTCGTCGCGTGGGTTTCGTATCGCACGAGTCCCTCCTCTACCCCGACCTCACCGGTCGCGAAAACCTTGAATTCCACGCGCGACTGTTCGGGGTGACCGATCCCGCCAGCGCAATCGCGGCGCTGTCCGAACTGCTCGACCTCGACGGCATCCTCGATCGACCCGCAGGAGTACTTTCGAGAGGTAATCGCCAGCGGCTCACCCTGGCCCGGGCGTTGCTTCATGGCCCACGCATTGTGTTGCTTGACGAGCCGTTCACGGGGCTTGATGAAGAGTCGTCCGATCGATTGCTCACGGTGCTCGACGCGCTTGTAGCCTCGGGGCGCACCGTCGTCATGACCACGCATGATCGCTCCGTTGCTGAGGCCGGCCCGCGTCGGCTCATCTTGCTCGAAAACCGCACCGTGGCCGTTGATCGTGAACTGCCCGTTCCAACCCGTGAGATAGCTCCGGCTCCGGTCCAAGCGCCTGCCTTCACGCGGCCAACGCTGACGACCCCTCCCAAACTCTTTCGCGCAGCGCTGGCGATCGCCGCCAAGGATCTGCGGGTTGAATTTCGTACCCGCGACGTCATCGGCTCGGCGGGATTGTTCGCTCTCGCGGTGCTCGTTACCGCGAGCTTCACCATGCCCACAGGCGCGGCCGCGTCAGCAGGAGCCGCCACCGGCGTGCTGTGGATCAGCATCCTGTTTGCGGTGCTGCTCGGTGTTGGCCGCACCATGGCTCGCGAATCGGCCGACCGCGGTATCGAGGGACTCTTACTCTCGCCTGCTCCGCGCGAATCAGTATTCATCGGAAAGGCACTGGCGAGCCTGGTTCTGATGGCGGTCGTTGATGTGGTCATCATTCCGTTGTTCTTGGTGATGATGACCAGCGATGGGCAGGGCTCGAATCCCTTGGCCCTGATTGGCACGGTGGCACTGGGCACTCTGGGATTGGTAACGGTGGCCAGTTTGTTCTCGGGTATTGCCGTCGGTTCTCGACTGGGGGAGTCGATGCTGCCGATTCTGGTGATGCCCGTAGTGATTCCGCTGATGGTGGGATCAGTTGAGTTGACGCGCCTTGCACTCGGCGCCGGAGATTCGACATCGGTGTGGCAATGGCTCGGCATCCTGGCCGGGTTCGACATCATGGTGCTGCTCGCAGCGATCGCCATGTTCAGTTACGTGATCGAGGAGTGAATGACATGACCCAGCAGGCAGCCCCAGAGTCGGTCGCTGAACCGACGGCGGCGCACTCGTCCGCCCAACGAACGACGAAGTGGCTCGGTATCGCAACTGCCGTGGCGATCGTTGCATTCGCATACGCATCGTTCTTCTATGCACCTGAAGACAGCATCCAAGGATCTGTTCAGCGCATCTTCTACGTGCATGTAGCGTCCGCGTGGATTGCCGCGCTTGCCTTCTTCGTGGTCTTTGCCGGCTCTATCGCATTCCTCGTGAGCCGCAATATGCGCTGGGATGCGTATGCGGGCGCTTCGGCGGAGGTAGGTCTGCTTTTCACCACCGTGGTGCTTGTCACCGGAATGTTGTGGGGCAAGGCCATCTGGGGTGTGTTCTGGACCTGGGAACCGCGACTGACATCGGTGTTGGTGTTGTGGCTGTTGTACCTGGCTTACGTGGCACTGCGTGCCTATGTTCCCGATCCTTCGCGCAAGGCGCGCTTCTCAGCGGTGCTGGGCATCGTCGCTTTCCTTGACGTGCCGATCGTCTACCTGTCGGTGAAGTGGTGGCGCACCCTGCATCCCGAACAGGTCATCATCACCGAACAAGGCCCTCAGTTGCCCGGAATGATGATCGTGGCGCTCACGGTGGGACTCGTCGCAATGACGCTCGTGTATGTGTACTTCGTGCGCCTTCGATTCAACGTGAACGACCTCGAACAGCAGATCAAGCGGGAGGTAGCGAAATGAGTGGCGCTGAAGTCAACGGGCCGGTGATGTTGGCCGTCGGATACGGACTCGCTGTGGTGCTCTACGGCGGTTACTGGATTTACCTCAAGCAGAAGGCATCGCGTCTTGAGACGACGTTGCGCAAAGTCAAGGGAAGTGGCAACTGATCATGGGTACCATCGGTAGCGTCGCTGTCCTCGTTGCGATTGCAGCAGTTATCTACACGATCGTCGTGTCGGTGGTGGCGGCGCGCTCCTCGTCCCCTAGTCGCATCAAGGGTGCTGAGTACGGTACCTACGCTGCAGCACTAGCGCTCAGTGTTGCCGTGGCAGTCCTGCAGCTGGCCCTGATCATCGGTGACTATTCACTTCAGTACGTCGGTGAGTACACCTCGTCAACCCTGAGCACCTTCTACCGCGTGGGTGCGATGTGGGCCGGTCAGGGGGGATCACTACTGCTGTGGGCGTGGTTAGCCTCGCTATGCGCTGCGTGGATCACCTACCAGAACCGCATCAAGGGCTGGGAAATGTCGACGTACACCACGGCGGTATTCGCTGTGGTGACCGGACTGTTCAGCGGGCTGGTGGCATTCGTCTCTACCCCCTTCGCGGCTGCCACGCAGATCACAACAGACGGCATGGGTCTCAACCCACTTCTGCAAGACCCGCTGCAGATCATTCACCCTCTCGCTCTGTACGCCGGGTATGTGCTGTACACGATTCCGATGGCCATCGTGGTCGGCGCGTTGCTGGCCGGCCAGACCAGCGGCCCGTGGGTCAAGGTTGCCAACCGTTGGAACGTGATCTCGTGGGTTGCGCTCACGGCCGGAATTGTCCTCGGCGCTCGTTGGGCGTACGCCGAGCTCGGCTGGGGTGGCTATTGGGCGTGGGACCCCGTTGAGAATGCCTCACTGCTGCCGTGGCTCACCGGCACGATCTTGCTGCACACAGGGATGACCTATCGCGGGCTACCTCGGTTGCGTCTTGCCTCGGTCATCACAGTGATGACCACTTTCAACTTGGTTCTCTTCGGCACCTTCCTCACTCGCTCCGGTGTGATCTCGTCGGTGCACGCCTTCGGTGAGTCGAACATGGGTGCCATTTTGGGCACCGCAATTTCGTTGATTGTGATCGCCTGCGGGGCGCTCGTGGTGTGGCGGCTTCCGATGTTGCGACTGCGTGACCCAGAACGGCGAGGTCATGGTTGGCTCGGACAACTGATTCTGCTGGCGCTTCTCGTCATCATCACCGTTGCCGTTCTCTGGGGCACGCTCTACCCGCTGTTCGCGCGGTTGATTTCCGGTCAGGAAATTGCGGTCACTCCGGGCTTCTTCCGCGTGGTGATCACTCCGTTAGCACTGTTGATTCTGCTGCTGTTCGCGATATCACCTCTTCTGCCCGGTCAGGACGTTGAGAATCGGGCACGCGAAATCGTGATGCGGGTTCTCGTCGCGGTCGTGGTGTTCGGCGGCATCATGGTGCTGACGCATGGAGCTAACCCCGGCGTCGCGATCGTCATCACGCTTGCCGTGCTCTCGGTCTTGACAGTGATTCATAAAGCGCGACCGAGGCTGCGCGATGCATACGAAAACGACCAATCTCCGGTGTGGGGCGCCATTCGTGCCTCAGGTCCATACGTGGGTCACGTGGGTTTGGTCGTCCTACTGTCCGCTGTGGCCATCAACGTTGCATTCCAAGTGCAGGGTCAGGGCAAGATCGCGCTGGGCAAGACCGAAACAATTGCTGGACAGTCAGTAACTCTCAAAACCGTTGATGTTCAACGCTTCCCAGATCGCGATTCGTTCACTGCCGTGGTTCAGCTTGCGAGCGAGAGCGGTAATCCGCTCGGCACAGTCGAACCCAAACTCGAGCAGTTCACCAACGCTGAACAACTGCACGCGCAGGTCGGCATTCTGTCAAATGCCTTCCGCGACATCTACGTGGTGGTTGACGAAGCTGACGGCACGGTGGGTTCTGAGTTTGCAGTGCTTACTGTTTACGACAACCCAGGCGTCATCTGGATTTGGGTAGGCGGCAGTCTGCTCGCACTTGGTGGCGTCTTGTTTGCCATTCCGCGGCGACGTCGCCGCGACGACCAAGCGGAGGAAGCAACCATGTCGGCCACCGACGACGAACTGGCAGCTCTACTGGATGCGGCGATCGTCGCTGCACGCACGGGCACTGCGTCTGCGGTTGCAGGTGACCCCGTCGCTGATTTGGTCTCCCGCGCAGAGGAGTTGGCCAAGGCCAAGAGTGGCGCGGATGCGAAACAAGACGACGTTGTCGCATTTCTCGAGCAGGCGCGCAGCAAGGTGACCACTGAGGTTGTTCAGTCGCCTCAGGCCGCCGCAGCACCGGTGAAGTCATCGGGAGGACAGAAACCACCGTCGGCCCCTGTAGAACCCGGCGAAGCCACGCAGCGACCCACCGGTCTCTATGTCATCGGGGCGGTGGTGGCTGTTGCCGCGCTGCTCCTTGGCGCCTATGCGCTCGGTAATTCACGCGGATCGGCGGTGCCTGGTTTCAGCGGCACTCCCACCAGTAGTTCACCATCGCCTTCATCGACGCCGGTCGATCAAGCTGCGGTGGGGGCGTTAATGCAGAAGATCGCGGCGAACCCCAAGGACTACGCGTCGCTTCTCGCGTTGGGTGATCTCTACTTCAATTCCGGAGACTTCAAGAATGCGCAGACTTTCTATAAGAAGTCCGTGGAAGTAGACCCCAAGAAGGACTCCGCGTGGGTTGCCTACGGTGCGGCTGCTTACAACGCGGGTGACGATGCCACTGCGCAAGCAGCATGGGAGAAGGCAATCGCCGTCAACCCCAACAACGCCGAGGCTCACTACGACTTGGGGTTCTTGTATCTGTCGCAGAAGCCCCCGCAGGAAGCCAAGGCGAAGGCCCAGTGGCTGGAGGTTGTGCGGATCGATCCGAAGTCCGAATTAGCCAAGTCAGTTCAGCAGCATCTGGATTCCTTGGCGACGAAGTCACCATCGCCGTCGGCGAGTTGATCGTGATCCATTGCACGTGAAAGTGCATTGATTCGTGAGGCTCGGCGGAGGATTGTGGAAGTAGGTGAATGACAATGGATGAACCAGAAGGCGACGCACCCGGTGCCGGGACTGGATCAACCGATCATTCATCGTCTATTGGGGCAGTGGTGCAAGCTGAGCCGTCGCCCAAACGCTTCCGTCGTGCTCGCGCCATCTTGGGAAAGATTCCTCATCCCCCACTGCATTCGCGTCTCGGTATGGGCCTGGTCGTTGGCTGCTCGATCTTCTTCACCGCTGCCATTGTGGGCGGAACGATGTGGTTCATTCCTTACTCGGAGTCGGTGGCGTTTTGTACGACCTGCCACACCATGGTTCCTCAGCACAAGGCATACGAACTGTCGGCTCACTCTGACGTTCCCTGTGGTGAATGCCACGTTGCACCGGGAATAGCGGGGTGGGTGCACGCCAAGATCGGTGGTACACAGGAACTCAAGGCGCTGATTCTCAACAATTTCCCGACGCCCATTCCGCCTATTCCTCATGCAGAATTGCCATCATCTGAAGTGACCTGCATGAAGTGTCATCAGTTGAGTCGCATCAATACTCCTGGTAATCCGATCAAACTCATTCTCAAGCCGCGTTACGAACTCGATAAGGCGAACACCGAGCAGATGGTCGCTGTCGCCATTCGCCCGACCGGCCTTGGTTCGAGTCTGAACGCGAAGGCTCAAGCCGAAGTAGACGCCGCGACCAATTCGCAGAATGTGGATCCCCGTGGTGTTCACTGGCACGTGGCAACGCCGGTCAGTGTCTATGCGGCAGACGAAAACCTGCAGGTACTGCCGTTGGTTGAATACACCAATGAGGCGGGCGTCGTTGAGGATTTCATTGCCTCACGTGAAATAGGTTTGCCGACGAATGTGACTCCTGACATCACAAGGCTCAAGGCCAAACTGGAAGTGCACACGATGCAGTGCATCGATTGCCACAACATGGTCGGACACGACATTCCAGATCCTGCCGCCCAACTTGACCTTGCCCTGCAGACAGGCGCGATCTCAACTGACCTGCCGTACATTAAGCGCGACGCTCTGACTCTCTTGACTCGCACCTATAACTCCGACGAGCAAGCAGCTCGCGCAATCACGAATTTTGCCGTCGACTACGCGGCCGAGAATCCAGTGGTGGCAAAGAAGCAACCCGACCAGATCGCAGCCGCGGCGGTCGAAATCGGTCGCATCTATAACGAAACCGCCACTCCGGCGATGAAAACGACGTCAACGACATACCCCAACAACCTCGGTCACCAGCGGGGCCCGGGCTGTTTTCGATGCCACGACGGAACCCACGTCAAGGTCGTCAATGGCAAGGCCACTGACGAGGTCATTCCAGCGACCTGCTCAACGTGTCACACCTTCCCGCAGGTGGGTCAAACCGTTTCAGGCCTGCAACTCGGTGTGCCGCCGGCATCTCATTCCGAGCCGCTGTATGTGTTCAACCACAAGAATGACGTGCCATCCGTAGCTGCCGCGTTTGCCCCTACGACGCGCACGAGCATCAACTGCTCGACCTGCCACCAGAAGTCGTACTGCGAGAACTGTCACAACACCGGTGCCGTCAAGGTGACACACGACGAGATGCTCTACAACCACGCGAACGCCGTCAAGAGGTCGTCGCTGACCGCATGCGCCTACTGTCATCAGCCGGTGTACTGCGCTACCTGTCACGAGGGAAACATCATGGCCGCCGGAAAGCTCCCCCAGGCTCGTTTGGAGACTTCCGGTAACACCAGCGGGGGCTGAAGTCCCTAACGCAGACACCAAGTACAAGGGAAAATTGCACTATGAGTGACATGCCGGAAGACATCGGTGGAGCGAGGGGTACTGCGTCTGACGACGTGGCACCAACAACCTCACGTCGCACCGGAATCTTCATCTTGTTAGGCATCGTGGTGGCGATGGTGCTGGTCTTCGTCGCTGCCATGAGTGCGAAGGGGCGTCCCACCGATGGTGTTCTCCCGGCAGACCCCGTGGGCTATGCAGCGCCCGCACTCACGCTGCCGAGACTAGATGGCAAGGGCCCGCTCACGTTGGCCGATCTCAAGGGCAAGCCCGTCGTCGTCAACTTCTGGGCCTCGTGGTGCACCACATGCAAGGCCGAAGCTGCGGCACTGGCCGCTGCTGAAAAGAAGTGGCGCGACAAGGGTGTCGTCTTCATCGGAATTGACGCGCAGGACACAAACGCTGAAGCCATTGCGTACGAACACAAGTACGGAGTTGAGTACGCGTCGGTGGTGGACCCGAGCAAAGAGACCTCAAGTACCTGGCGAGTCACTGGATTCCCTGAGACCTTCTTCATCGGCCCAGACGGGCGCATCGTCTCGAAGTTCATTTCGTCGATTGACGACACGACGCTCGACGAACATATCGCGCAGATTGCTTCGTGATGAAGTCGGCGACGCTCGGTTCGCCGCAACGAACCCGCACTGACATTGGCCCGGGACTTATGTCCCTGCCAGATGGGACTTTGGGGGTCTCCGGAGGCGCTGCGAACCAAGAAAAGTGCTCGAAATCGACCGTTGTGATGCACGGCACGTCACAAGTCATTCCTGAGCACTTGCACGAAGACGAGAATCGTTGTGGAAGTACTGATCGACGCCTAGGAGGAGTCGTGAGCATGATGAGCGGGTCATCAGGAATAGGGAAGAGAATTACCGGGCTTCTCGTTGGGGCAGGTGCGCTCGTGGTCGGGGGAGTGATCCTGACAGCGGGCCCTGCAATGGCCGACAACGGCCCTCACGTGAGTAACCAAGGGACTACCGCAATTGGTAGTTCCGTTGACGGTTGTGCCGGTTGCCACCGGTTGCACGCGAGCCAGAACGAGGATTTCCAGTTGACGGCATCGACTGAAGAGGCGCTGTGCGCCACCTGCCACGACGCAGGTGTCGGCGCAACCACCGACCCCTTCAACGGCGTCGCCTACACGGCCATCGGAAACGCGACGCCGGTTGGCGCACTGCGCGGTGGTGGCTTTAACTACGCGCTCATCGGCAGCGGATCCGCGACCCGCAGCGACATTCTCGTCAGCGGCCGGTTGAGCAAGACGGCGAACACCATTCCTGTGCGGGGCTCGGCTCAGGCAGTCACCTCGTCGCACGCAGTGGGCAGTAACGCCACCATGTGGGGTAGCGGTGCCATCAGTGCTGTTGCCAACTCTGGGTCAACGGTCAAGCTCGAGTGCGGCTCGTGCCACGACCCGCACGGTAACGGCAACTACCGAATCCTGCGTACCTACGGCTCGCTGGGTGCCCAGACCATCGTGTCTCCTACCACCATGCAGACGGTCACGGCAGTTACGGTTACGGCCGACACGGTGAATACCACCGCGACCACGCCGAAATATATCTACACCTTCACGACCGGTTCGGCGCACGGCTACGTCTCTGGCCAGCCCGTATTCATCACCGGCGTAACACCGAGTACCTACAACACGACCAGTGGCTCAGCTGTCACGGTCGCAACCGTTCCGACGACCACCAGCTTCACGTTGGTCAATCAAACGGGTGCTGGCTACGCGGCCGGTCCCCCCGTCGTACCGGGCACTGACCCTGGACCGATCACAACGGGCGGAACAGTCGCTCAGGCGTGGCCCAACACCATTAAGTCGGCAGTGGGTAACGGCACCACGGTGACCTACACCATGTACCGCGCCAGCACCTTGGTGAGTGGACAGAAGGTGAGTATCACCGGAATCACACCCACGACGCTTAACGCCACCCGGGCAACGATCACCGTGACTAGCACCACGACGTTCACGGTACTCAGTTCGGTCACCGCGACCTACGTAGCCGGTGGCTACCTCACCGGTATCCCGGACGTCGCTCCGACGGCCTCGAAGATCTACACGATCACCAACTACTGGCGCTCAGATGACCACAACTACGTCGTGCCTGCCACGCCGCAGTTGCCGACTTCACCCACCGATGGCAGCAACATCGTCAACGGTACCTCGGCGGTCATCGCCAACGTCTCGCAGTGGTGCAGCACCTGCCACACGAGGTACATGGCAAACTCGGGAAGCACGACCCGTACCGCTCCCTCGGGTGACGCTGTGTTCAAGTACCGCCACGTCAGCGGCGGTATCGCAGAAGATGCAGCGAACTGTCTGCAGTGCCACGTTGCCCACGGTTCGAACGCGCAGATGGACGGAACGTTCTCATCGTCCATCAAGGGCCCGAACGGTGAAGCTGTGACATCAGGCGACTCGCGCCTGCTGCGTATGGATAACCGCGGCATCTGCATCATGTGCCACGACATGTAAGAACCCTCCTACAACGAACCCCCGGGCCACAGTGGTCCGGGGGTTCGTTGTAGGAG
>Ga0194057_10000972_pt1 | contig 14666 bp, 20 predicted proteins | sample SepL4415m_MetaG_FD_155474 | JGI IMG/M metagenome (GOLD analysis project Ga0194057, IMG submission 155474) | Anoxic zone freshwater microbial communities from boreal shield lake in IISD Experimental Lakes Area, Ontario, Canada - Sep2016-L442-15m | ecosystem: Environmental > Aquatic > Freshwater... | reverse complement strand
CATTGATACGTATTTCAGGGTCGATTGTCATGGAAGCAAGCATTCCCTGAGGTTGTGACAGCACGATCTACGCGCAGATTTTCGCTGGTGAATGCGCAGGCCGGTGGTTGGCCGAGGGAGAGTTGATCCCTCAGATCGGGCTACCAGCGGAGGAGGAAACCCCCCTGAACCAGGTTCGTGGGGGATTCGCTCTGTCCGGGATGTCTCGCGACATCACTTGAGCGGAGGGAGGGGGATTCGAACCCCCGGAGGCTTGCACCTCGCGGCTTTTCAAGAGCCGTGCATTCGTCCGCTCTGCCATCCCTCCTAGTGGGCGCAAGGGTAGTCGCCACCCAGTCGTCACCTGCACGACTGGCTGTCAGGTCAAGAGGCGGCATCCCTGATGACTTCGGCCTGGAGCCCGTCCAGCCACTCGGCGGCCTCGCGGCGGGACTCGTCGACCTCGGCCCGGATGGCCGCACCGGCCACCCCCGACACCGGATAGGAACCGAGGAACTTCACCCCGGCCAGCTCGGCGTGGAGGTCACCCAAGCAGTCGGCCACCATGGCATCGGCCACGTGGCCCTCGAAGTCGATGATGAAGCAGTAGTCGCCGAGCGCCTGCTTGGTCGGCCGCGATTCGAGCTTCGACAGGTTGATGTTGCGAGCGGCGAAGTGGCCCAGGATGGAATACAGGCTGCCCGGATGGTCCGCACTCTGGAAGCAAGCGATGGTGGTCCGGTCATGACCGGTCGGCGCCGGGATACCACTGCGAGCCACGGCCACGAACCGGGTCTGGTTGTCCGGGTGGTCCTCCACCCGCTCGGCCAGGATCTCGAGTCCGTACAGGCTGGCAGCCAAGCGAGGAGCGATGGCCGCGGTGGGCCGTGCGGTCAGCACCGGGTCCCCTTGCCCGAGGAGGCGGGCCGCATCGGCAGTCGAGTTGGTAGCTAGCAGTTCCACGTCAGGCAGCGACTCGCTCAAGAACCGTCGGCACTGGGCCGTGGCCACCGGAATGGAGGCGACTCGCTCGATGTCGGCGAGTGCAGTCCCGGGTGCCGCCATCAGGTGGAGGTGGATGTCGAGGACGACCTCGCGCTGGATCCGCAGGTCGAAGTCGAACACCAGGCTGTCGATGATGTCGCGGACAGTCCCCTCGATGGCGTTCTCCAACGGGATGAAGCCCAGATCCATCGATCCGCTCCGCACCGCCTCGAGCACCTCCACCAGCGAGGCGAACGGGGTGATGGATGCGCCGTCGTAGGCAGGCTCGGACAGCAGCGCCTCTTCGGTGAATGTGCCCTCGGGTCCGAGGAACCCGATCCTCCTATCGGCGGCGTCGATCGGCTCCGGAGGTGCGTCGTGGGCCATAGACAGGCAGGATAGTGAACATCATGGACGAACTCGCGCTGCAGCGCCTTCTCGACGAGGTCCGCACGGGGGAGTGCTCCCCCGACGATGCGATGCTCCGCCTTCGCCGGCTTCCCTTCGCCGACCTCGGTTTTGCCAAGATCGACCACCACCGGTCGTTGCGCCAGGGCCTGCCCGAGGCCGTCTACGGCCAGGGGAAGACGGCGGAACAGTGCTCGGCCATCGTGGGTGAGCTGTTGACCGGGGGCACCTCGGGGCATCCGATCGGCGGCTCGGGGGCACCGGTGATCCTGACCCGGGCCGACGAGGAGCAGGCTACCCGGGCGCTGGATGACCACCCCGGCGGAGTCCGGACCATAACTGGTCGAGCCACCGGGGGCGATCAGATCCGGGGCGACCTCTCCACGGTGGTGTGGCGGCCGGCCGCCCCTCGCTTGGCGCGTACCCTGGTGGTCACGGCCGGCACCTCGGATCTGCCGGTGGCCAGGGAGTGCGAGGCCACGCTGGTGGCACTCGGGCTGCGGCCGACCCTGTTGGTCGACTGCGGCGTGGCTGGCGTGCACCGGCTCCTGGCCTCGGCTGACGAGTTGGCCGAAACCGATGCCGTGGTGGTGGTGGCCGGCATGGAGGGGGCGCTGGCCAGTCTGGTGGGAGGGATCACTCCAGCCCCGGTGGTGGCCGTGCCCACTAGTACCGGATACGGCGCTGCCCTGGAGGGGGTCACGGCGCTGTTGGCCATGCACGCTTCCTGTGCCGCCGGCATCACCGTGGTGGGCATCGACAACGGATTCGGGGCGGCGTGTGCCGTGGCTCGGATGCTGCCATGACGTCGGCCGTTCACCCGACTGATGGCCGCACGGTGGCCTGGTTCCACTGCTTTGCCGGCATCGCTGGGGACATGGCCCTCGGGAGCCTGCTCGATGCGGGAGCCGACTTGGACGAGGTGGTGGGCGTGCTGCAGCGCCTGCCGTTCGACGGCTGGGGCTTGGAGGTCGAGCCGGTGCTCCGCGGCGGAATAGCTGCCACCCGGGCTGTCGTCACCGTCCAGGATCATGTGGTGGTCCGGACCTACGCCCACATCGTGGGCCTCGTGGAAGAGGCGCAACTTCCCGAGCGGGTGGCGGCTAGGGCATTGGCCACGTTCGCGGCACTGGCCGAGGTCGAGGCCAGGATGCACCGTCAATCGATCGAACAGGTCCACTTCCACGAGGTCGGGGGGCACGACACCATCATCGATGTGGTGGGCACAGCCGCCGCTCTCGAGATCCTCGGTGTGGATGAGGTGTGGGCCAGTGCGGTGGCCACCGGGACAGGGATGGTTCGGGCCGCACATGGGATGCTGCCCAATCCAGCACCAGCTGTGGTCGGCCTGCTGGTGGGGGTGCCGACGTCGGGCCGGAACATCGCCGTCGAGCTCACCACCCCGACGGGGGCGGCCCTGCTGGCCGCCCTGTCTTCCGGGTTCGGCCCGATGCCGGCCATGGAGGTGCGGTCCCAAGGGTTCGGCGCAGGGACCAGGGAGCTCGACGAGCTTCCTAACTGCACCCAGGTCGTCATCGGCACCCGCATGGTGGCGCCAGGTGCACAGTCAGGTGACCGGGAAGCCGATAGCGGCCAGCCGGTAGCCGAGCTCGAGGTGACGGTCGACGATGCCACCGGAGAGCAACTGGCTCACGCCGTGGCCGCACTGATCGAGTCGGGAGCGCACGATGCGTGGCTGTCCCCGGTGGTGATGAAGAAGGGTCGGCCCGGCTTCGTGGTGCACGCGTTGTGTGATCCGGCGCGCGTAGGCGCGCTTCGCACCGTGCTGCGCGATTCCACCGGCTCGCTCGGGGTGCGCCTGACCATGGGCCAGCGGTGGGTGGTGGCCCGATCCATCGAGTCAGTGATCATCGACGGCCAGCCCATCCGGGTAAAGGTGAGTACAGGGCGGATCAAGGCTGAGCATGACGATGTGGCTGAAGCGGCGCGTCGCACTGGCCTGCCATTGCGGGAGTTGGCCAGTCGGGCCGAAGCAGCGTGGCGGGCCGAGCACGGAGCGGGAGCGGCAAAAGACGCGGCGGGGCCACTGGAAGCCGGTGTCGAGGACGAGATCGACGGGGGAAGTCTGGCCTGAGGAGTGCGTCAGCCGGTGAGTCGGATGTGTCGAGGGACCACGGGTGGATCATCGGGCGCGATCCACCGCCAGGCGACGGACGATGGCCCGTCACCCACCCGCTCGGTGCGCTCCAACAGGTGGCCGTGGTAGGTCTTCAGGTAGTGGTGCCAGTGGCACAGACGGGCCAAATTGGCCAGGCTTGCCTTGCCGCCATCAGCGAATCGGATGGTGTGGTCGATCTCCAAGTCATCTCGGGTGGTGCATCCAGGAACCACGCACTCCGGGTCCCGTTCGGCCAAAGCCCGCCGCAGCGCGATGGGGATCGTGCGCCCTCCGTGGGCCACGGCGGTCACGTCGACCCCGTCGGTCACCAGGACATTGAGGATGGAGTCGACGGCTAGTTGCCGCGCCACCTCGACCGGTATCGGCCCGATGCCAGGAATCTCACAGAGTTCATCGCCTTCGACGTGTCCGCGCATCAACGCCGCGTGGTCGACGCGTACGTGCACGACGGTGGACGGGCTATCGACCCGCTGAGGTCCACGGGTGCTCGTCCCGTCCGCAGAGTCCTGGTCAGTTCCGGACGCTGATCCACGGAGAGTGATGCCAGTGGCGAGGTTCACCAGGGCATCGGCGGCCAGGGCCCGCCGTGGCTCATCGAGTCCTGCCCGTCGGGCTTCTTGCACCAGGCGCTCGGTCTCCGCCGTCACCGAGGCCAGCAGCCTCGCCCCTTCATCAGGGGTCAGGCGGGCATCGAACCGGACGGCACCACTGTCTTCGACCCAGTTGCGCAGATAGCGGCTGCGCCGGACTGCGTCGTAGGAGGCCTGCTGATCCTGGCCGGCGGCCCGGACCCGCCGGCACCGGAGTTTCAGGACGCTGAGGGGCTGCTGGCCGGCCGTATCCACCAGTGACTGCTCAGCATCAGGCTGGAGGATGGCGGCCCCGGTGATCTCCTTGACCTGGGCCTCGGAGAGCTTTCCTTGGCGCACGGCCTCGTCGGTGGCGGGCAACGACCCGAGGTGTCGAGCGGTCTCGAGGGCAGTGATGGCTGGACCCAGGCCGGTCCCGGTCGCCTCGGCCACGTGGGCGGCGGCCGACCGATGGCCGGACCGACGCCAGACGTTCGACGACTCCACCCGGCGGGCCGACAGGAGCTTTCCGGCTGAGGCCAGACGTTCGATCTCGGCGAAGGATTGGAGGAGCCGGTCGGCGTCTGGACCACTGAGACGTTCTGGGTCGAGCTCGGCCACCGACGACCGCAGCTGGTCAGCGATCTGGGTGAGGGATGCGAGAAGCATCGGCCCATCGTGGCAGGGGGGTGTGACACGGATGCCGGGGATGTGCCGGGGACGTGCCGGGGATGTGATGGGAACGTGACCGGGACATGCTGCTGGACCTGATCACCGGTCTGGCCCGGGGAGGAGTACCGTCTCCCCATCGGGATGGTCTGCGCAGGTGGGCCAGATCCCCGTCGAACCGAAAGGAACCACTCAGACATGACACGTGTCCGCACCTGGTCTCTCGCCCTGCTGGCCGCATCGAGCCTGGGGCTCGCCGCCTGTGGGAGCTCGACGAGCTCGGAAGGCACGACCGCACCCCCGTCGACTCTTCCGCCAGCGACCACTCCGGCCTCGACAGTGCCGCTCGCCACCATCAGCGACCCGTCGCCGGCTGGCACCATTGACCAAAAGCCGACCATCACCGTGCCGCCGGGCCCGCCGCCGACCCAGCTCGAGTCCAAGGACCTCATCGTGGGGACCGGTCCAGCAGTCGTGGCCGGCGACAAAGCCACCGTGCAGTACGTAGGTACGGCCTACTCCAGCGGCAAGGAGTTCGACTCGTCGTGGAGCCGGAACCAGCCGTTCCCGTTCGTCCTCGGGAAGGGCGAGGTCATCGCCGGATGGGACCAGGGAGTAGTTGGCATGCAGGTCGGCGGGCGCCGTGAACTGATCATCCCGGCGAGCCTGGCCTACGGGGCGCAGTCACCGGGATCAGGGATCGCCGCTAATGACACGCTCATCTTCATCGTCGACCTCGTCAAGATCAACTGATCTAGAGATCGATGGATCCAGTCCGATGATGCCGGCGTGATGGATGCTGCTCAGTGGGACGCACGGTACGCCGGGGACGACCTGGTGTGGACGGACACACCTAACCAGTTCCTGGTGACCGAAGTGGCTGGGCTCACCCCGGGCTCCGCCGCCGATCTGGCCTGCGGCGAGGGGCGCAACGCGGTGTGGCTGGCCGAGCAGGGCTGGGTGGTGACCGGTGTCGACTTTTCGCCAGCCGGGCTGAACAAGGCAGTCCGCCTGGCAAAAGCGCGTGGTGTCGACGTGGCATGGGTCGAGTCGCCTGTCGAAGCGTGGGTGCCTCCAGCAGGCGGGTTGGACCTGGTGGCGGTGTTCTACCTGCAGCTCCCCGAGCCGCAACGGACGGCGGCGCTACAGGTGGCGGCATCAGCCGTTGGCCCCGGCGGGACGCTCCTCGTTGTGGCCCATGATCGTGACAATCCGGTCCACGGTTTCGGGGGCCCACCCGATCCCGCGGTTCTCTACGACGTGGCTGGCGTCGTCGAAGTAACCGAGGCGGCAGGTCTGACCGTCCAACGGGCCGAACAGGCCATCCGAACGGTCGCTACTGATGATGGACCCCGCCAAGCCATCGATACCGTGGTGCGCGCGTTACGCGCCCAGCCGTCAAGCAGGTGAAATACGTAGGTCCCGGTCGGCGTTGGTGAACGTACAGAGTGAGGAAGGGAGCACACGATGGCCACGGTTGAACTGACGAAGGACAATTTTGCAGAGGTAGTGTCGACCAACGGCACCGTGCTGGTCGACTTTTGGGCATCGTGGTGCGGCCCGTGTCGGACCTTCGGCCCCATCTTCGAAGCCGCGTCCGATGCGCACCCTGACCTGGTGTTCGGCAAGATCGATACCGAGGCCCAACAAGAACTAGCCGGATCGTTCGGGATCCAGTCGATTCCCACACTGATGATCCTGCGCGACCAGGTGATCGTGTTCAGCCAGCCCGGAGCACTCCCGGGTGACGCGCTCGAAGATCTGATCGCCCAGGCGGTCAACCTCGACATGGAGGAAGTGCACCGAGAGATCGCTGACGGTCCTGCCCCTGCCTGATCGGTGCCGGATGCCGAAGAGTGACACTTCTTCGACAGCGGCAGCAAACGGGCTAGGCCGCCTTCTCACCTGAGTAGGTAGCACTGCCGAATCCGAGGATCGGGTAGAAGATGAAGTTCAAGAAGAACATACCGACCCCGAACCCGGTCCCCTTGCCGAACGCCTTGGCCAAGTCGATCATGACGATGAGGGCCACCACGATGTTCACCAGCGGGATGAAGAAGAGGATCAGCCACCAGCCGGGACGGCCCGAGACCTTGCACATCAGGTAGATGTTGTAGAAGGGGATGATGGCGCCCCAGCCCGGGCGGCCGGCTTTGGAGAAGATCATCCACACGGCGGCGATCTCCAGTACGGCGATGGCTAGGACGAAGATGACGTAGATCGTCATACCAGCCGAGTTAGCAGCAACGAGGTGGGACACGTGAGGCCTCCATGATCGATGATCGGTCAACTGCAGCGATTGCCAGCATAGGAAGTGATCGCGGAGCGGTAGTGGATGGAGCCAGCCGTCAGTCCTCAGCCGGCCCGATAGTGCGCTGCATGCGGACCCGCAGGTAACGCTCCAACAAGTGCACCGCCCAGGCGAACGCGGTGATCAAGACGGCCCCGGCCAGGACCGGGAAGAACAGGAACCTGATCCCTTGATCTGAGGGCACAACCGCTACGAGCAGCGCAGTGGCTGCTCCTGGAGGGTGCAGCGCGTTAGCCAAGCGCATCAGCACAAAGGCGAGGGCCACTGCAGTGCCAGCCATGACAGCCACACGATCACCGGGGGCGGCTACGCAGATGAACCCGGCCAGGGCCCCGATGAATTGCCCAGCGCAAACGTTCCATGACCGGGCGATGTCTTGGCCGGGGAGGGAGAACAGCACTACGGCCGACGAGGCCAGTGAGGCCACCAGGATTGGGATGTGGTTCGGGGAGCTCAGCTGGTTCAAGTACACCAAGAAGCCGATGATCAACCCGACGGCAAGGACGTCGATCAGCGACAGCTCGAGGTACCCATGGTGCACGGGAGCGAGCAGTCGGGCCACCATGGACGGGCGAACTGGAGCAGCGGCCGGCACGTCCACGTCGCCGGGACCCGCTCGCCACTCTGGCTCCTCACTACCTGGGTGGTCTGTCGGTGATGACGCCATCGACTGCAGGATAGAAGGTGAGCACCACCCGAGTGCGACACTGCTAGTGATGGGTCCCCAAAGTCAGGTCCCGCCCCCTGCCGGCAGTGCTCAAGTGGAACAGATGGACCGGTACCACCCTTGCTAAATACGGGTGCACGTGGCTGTCCGGCCGGACGACCTCGTCCGCTTCGAACAGCTCAGCCGGCCCCGACTGTCTGATCCTCACTCCACCTGAAACGACCGTTTCGATAGGCCGAACTGGTAGCCCTCCACCGTGGTCGCCACCGTGACATCGGGCGCCCTTGCCGCCCCGAGGGTGACGAACAGGGGGACGAAGTGCTCGACGGTCGGGTGGGCGTAGGGCAGCCCTGGCGCCCGGGCCCGATAGTCGCAGAGCGCGTCGAGGTCACCGATGGCCAAGGCCTCGGCGGCCCAGTGGTCGAACTCGCTGGACCACGTGGGTACGACATTGTCGACGAAGGCACGCTGGTCGAGGTAGGGCAGCCCGTGCGTCATGAACCCAGAGCCGACGATGAGGACGCCCTCGTCGCGCAGTGGCCGCAGCCGTCGGCCCAACTCCAGCAACTGCACCGGATCGTGGGTGGGAAGGCTCATCTGCAGCACGGGCACCTCTGCGTAGGGGTACATGACTTTCAGCGGCACCCAGGCGCCGTGGTCGAGCCCGCGGGCACCATCCGTGTCAACTAGCTGGCCATCGGGCATCAACGAGGCCACCCGTTGGGCCAGGGCCGCCGCGTCAGGTGTCGGATACGTCATGGTGAAGAACCGCTGGGCGAATCCACCGAAGTCGTAGACGAGGGGCGTGGCCGGCCCGGTGGCGGAAAGTCGGAGCGGGGCCTGCTCCCAGTGGGCGCTGACCATGAGGATGGCCCGGGGCCGAGGAAGAGACTGCGACCAGGTGAAGAGCTCACTGATCCAGAGGGGATCGTCGAACAGCGGAGGGGCGCCGTGGCTCAAGAAGAGAGCGGGCAGCGGCCCATCGTCGACAGTCCACTCTGGCTGGTCATCACTCGACGGGGCAACGTCGCGCAGGAAGGCGTCGAATGCCGCTCCTGGCTCTCGAACCAGCATCGGCGAACTCATCGCCGGACCCGACCCGCCGCGGCCGGAACCGTCAGGTTCGCCTCAGTAGTTGCATCCACAACTAAAAGTTATCACGTGCAACTGAATTTCGATCCACCGCCATAGGAGCATGGGCGCTGCGCCAGGGTCGTGCCAGGGCTCTTCCATTGGGAATCCAGGTGAGCCGATGACGGCGCCCCACCAGTCCGACCAGCCCGGCCAACTGCTGCCGATGAGCGGTTGGCTGCTCGCACTGTCGGGCAGGGATGCGTAGAGCACACACCGCCGACCTCAACGTAACGTACGACCATGGAACTCGAACGCGCACTCACCTTCGCCGCCGACCGCCGCAACGGTCTACTCACCACGCTGCGCCGTGACGGCCGCCCCCAGCAGTCGGTGATTTTCTTCCAAGCCGACGGTGACCGCTTCACCATCTCGCTGACCGCTACCCGGGCCAAGACGAAGAACCTGCAGCGCGACCCGCGTGCGGCGCTCTACGTCCCGAGCGAGGACGTCTTCGTGTGGGCAGGGTTCGACGGCCACGTGGAGCTGAGCGAGGTAGCCCAGCGCCCCGATGATGCCGTGGTCGATCAGCTGGTCGACTACTACCGCAGCGGCATGGGGGAGCACGAGGACTGGGCCGCCTACCGCCAGGCCATGGTCGACGACGAGCGGCTGATCGCCACGTTCGTTGCCACTTCGGCCACTGGCCTGCTGGCGGACTGAGCCCCCAACGCCTCGTTGGGTAGCGCCACCGAGTGCAGTGCGCCGATCACTCGATTCAGACACCCGTGAGGGTTACTCCTCGTGGCGAGCGAACCAGGCCGACAGGACGAGGGCCGCTAGTTCGGGGTCTTGCAGCATCCACCAGTGTCCGAGATCATCGAGGGTGACGGTCTCGGCCCCCATGACGGCAGCGGTTTTGGCACCGCTCTCGACGGAGCCCATATAGGTGTCTGCGGTGGCCAGGATGGCTAGTCCGGGGCGCTGCGCAGCGTCGGCCGATGCAGCCCGCCATGGGGCCAACAGCTCGGGGACGGCGGACCGGTAGAGCGACAGCACACAGGCTCCCATGGTGGCATCGAATGCGTCGATAAACGCTGTGGCCTGGGGGGTGGGGATGCCGATCGACTCGAAGCCGGCGATGGCCAACTCGGGGTCAAGTGTCACCATCAGCTCGATGTTGGCCTCGCCATCGCTAGGTGTCTGCCATACCTGAGCCAGGTCGTGCCAGGTGTACGAAGGGTTGAACAGTTCGACGGCATCTGAGCACCACGACACCAGCAGGTCGGGACGGGTCTGAGCCACCCGCACCACCAGCACGCCGCCCCAGTCGTGTCCGACCAGGTGGACCGGACGGCCGATGGCAGCGATCTCGGCGATCAGCCAGTCGGCATAGTCCTCCTTGGTGGCGGAAAAGTCTGGCGGCACCGGGCAGCCGAACCCGGGCAAGTTGGGGGTGTGCACCTCGGACCGTTCGAGCAAGTCGACCACGGGGGCCCAGACCGACGGGGTCTCGGGATTGCCGTGGATGAGGACGACGGGAACGGCCCTATCCGGCGTGGGTCGGTTGATGCCGTCAGCGAGGGTCATGCCGCCAGTCTGTCAGGCAGCAGGGGTCGGATCGGTGTCCATTCCTCGGTGAAGCCGCCAGGGAGTCCGGTCGCTGGATGCTGTCGACACCAGGAATCAGACGTCCACTACCGATAGTCAGCCGTCAACCAGTAGTCCCCAACTCTCAGCCGTCAGTAGGAGCCGGTGTCGAGCCCTTCGAGGAACGATCCAAGAGGCGACGCCAGTTGATGAAGGGCAGGAAGCAGACGGCCACTAGCAAGGCGATCTGGATGGCGATCGACCAGGGAGAGCCGAACATCTTGCCGATGACGTCGCCGAACTGCTGCTCGGCCGCCGTGGCCACACTCACGTAGATCGAGTAGCTGACCAAGCGCCCAAGGAAGAACGCCACCGACAGAATCCCGAGCGGGACCTCGAGGAGCCCGGCAGCCAGGAACAGCTGTGCCGACGGAAGGGGCGAGATCACGAACACGCCGAACAAGGCGATGGCGCCTATTTTTTTGCGCTCGAGCAGCTCCTGGGCCGCCTCCAGGTTGTCGCGGATCTTGGGCGGGAACCGTCCCTTGAAATGCCGTGCTCCTCGAGCCAGCAAGTACCGCCCGGCGGTGGCGGCTAGGGCACCCAGCAGAACCAGCGCCACTGGATTGAGATGCCAGGTGAGTTGGGCGAAGACGAGCACGACCCACGTGGGTGGCCCGAACGCCGGCAAGAGGTTGACGCCGAACACGATGGCTACGAGGACCAAGTACTGCACGCATCGACCCTACGACACGCTACGACCGAACGACGGCTACGAGGCCGCAGGCGAGAGAGCCTCCGCAGCTCGCCGATGTCTCCAGTTGGTGACCAACGACCAGAGTGGGCCTCACTCAGGACGATCGACACTGGGACGAGGTGTGCCGGGCAAGAGCCGCCGAGGCCCCGGGCCTTCGCCAGCCATCACGTCGGCAGGGTTCACCAACAGGCATCGCTTGAAGGAGAGACAGCCACAGCCGATGCAGTTCGTGAGGTCTTCTCGAAGTCGCACGAGTTGCTCGATCTGACTGTCGAGGCGCTCCTTCCATTGAGCCGAGAGCGCTTCCCAATCGTCCTCTCGGGGAGTGCGCTGCTGGGGCAGTCCTTCGAGAGCTCCTCGGATGGCGGCAAGCGGGATGCCAACCCGTTGTGACGCCCGGATGAAGGCAAGTCGGCGCAGCGCGTCGCGCCCGTATCGACGTTGGTTCCCCTCGTTGCGCGTGCTCGAGATCAACCCCTCGCGCTCGTAGAAGTGGAGTGCGGAAACGTTGAGGCCACTGCGCTCAGCCAACTGGCCGACAGACCACTCATGAAACGACGTGCGGCCTCGGGGCATCCCCGAGGATAGCGCTTGACCTCAACCATGGTTGAGGTGTGAGAGTGGTGCCGGACAAGACCCGCTACGAAAAGGAACAGCAGTCGATGGAAGCATTTATGGTGGTCTCCACCTTCAAGGAAGGCACGGTGATGGCCGAGGTCTTTGCCGTCGTCGCCGAGGAGCAGGCCCAGGTCAAGATATTGGAATCCGAGGGCCGCCTCGGTTCGATCCACCTCGCGCTGGCGCGTGGGACCGTCTTCATCGAGGTATTCGCCGATGACGTGGACCAAGCGGCAGAGACTGTCCGCGCCCTCCCGATGTCCAAGTGGTGGGACCTTGATGTCTTCCCACTGGCTGGGGCCGCAAGCCCAGGGGCCGCAAGCTCTGGGGCCGCAAGCCCAGGGGCCGCATCATGAGCGCCTTTACCGAAGCCGAGCTCGACTATCTGAAGTCCCAACCCCTGATGCGCTTTGCCACGGCTTCCTCTGCGGGCAAGCCGGACCTTGCCCCTGTGGTCTTCGAAGTCGACGGCGATGACATCCTCAGCGCCGGCTTCGACATCGCCCACACGGTGCGCTTCCGCAATATCCAGGAGAACCCGCGGGCCACGGTGGTGATCGATGACCTGGCCACCGTCGACCCGTGGACCCCGCGTGGGATCAAGATCATCGGGTCAGCTTCGATCGAAGAGGTTGACGGTGCCCTTCGGTTCCGGATCAGTCCAGACGTCATCATCAGTTGGGGAGTGAACGACACGACGCCGGGAATCCCGAAGATGGAGCGTCGAGCGCTGCACCGGTAGAGGCGCTCGGCCGCTCGCACAGCCGCCCGCACAGCCGCCCTCACAGCCGCTCGCACAACCGCCCTCACGGCCGCCACGACAGTGGCGATCAGCCTCGTCCGGCCAGCAACTCTCGCAGGCGGGCCACCCGGGGGTACATCGTCGGTCCTCGGAGGCTGACGATCTCGGTTTCGGCCAGGGGAAGGTCGATCGGGGTGCCCGAGGAGATCATGGCTTCGATGTCCACCCAGTCCTTGCCTCGGTTGAATGACATCTTGACGATGATGAGGTCGCAGGCGGAGAGAATGGGGATCTCCACGATCGACCCGGCCGCCCGGATCGGCACACGGACCGCCCGGTCCAGCAAGCGCTCGTGGAACGAGTCATAGGCAAAAAATAGGTCGACGACATCGGCGCCGCGTCGTAGTCGTGCCCCGGAGGCCGGAAGGATGTCTTCAAGTGGCCGCTCCAAGAAGAAGCCCTCCAGGCCGAACCGCTCGATCAGCACAGGAGCATCCGTGAAACTTGTCGCCACATTGACGTCGACGTCCGTGGTCGCCCGTGGCTCGGCGTAGTAGTTGAGGGCCAATGCGCCACCGATGGCGTGATCAACCCCCTCAGCCGACAAGAGGGCATCGATCTCGACGAGTAGATCGGCGATCATCGAGGCACGACAGTCATGTCGGCAATCGACAGCGCACGCTCGATGGCATCGAGTCGCTGCTCCATCGGGGCATCGAAGGCGAGCGCTTCTCCGCTCTCGGCCGGGTCGTCGGGGTCTCTTTCTGGCCAGTCTTCTGCTGGCGTCCAGCCCCCTTTGGCCAGCGGCAGGCGGACATCGTCGGGTGCACCATCTACGACCAGGCGATAGCCGCAGGCCACCACGATCTTGTTCACCACATCGATCGATGGCAACTGTCGATCGTTCTCGTAGGCGGACAAGTTCGGCGGGGCAATCCCTGTGATCTCACCGAGCTGGTGCTGTGTGAGCCGTCGCGACAGCCGAAGCGAGCGGAGGAACTTCCCGTACATGTTGAGAGCGTAACTTATTGATACCAATAATACAATGGCCGCACGCCAGCCACCCTTAACGGTGGCGGGCTCGCCCGGTCAGTTGCGCTGGTCGCGGCAATCAGTCCTTCAACACCGATCGACGCTGGTTCGCATCCCTTGGAACTGTAGAAACGGCAGCCTGCCTTTCAGTACAAGAATTATCAGGTGATGTACAATACGGACATGGCCAAGGTGACGATGAGCGAAGGTCGCGAGAGGCTCGCAGAGATGGTCGACATGGCACGGAGCGAGGCAGTTGTCTTTGAGCGCTATGGGCGACCAGCCGCCGTGCTGGTCAGTGCCGACCGCTATGACGAGATGATGGATGCCCTCGAAGAGTTGGAGGACATAGCGGCGTTCGATGCCGCCATGGCCGAGGAGGGCGGCAACATCCCGTGGGAGCAGGTGAAGGAAGACCTCGGCTGGGCATGAGTGCCTATCGTGTCGAACTCCGGCCAGCCGCAGCGCGTCAGCTTCGCAAGATCGAACCCCCAGATCAACGGCGTCTGCGAGGAGCGATTGCGCTCCTCGCCGAGGACCCTCGGCCACCGGCCTCACGTCGACTCCGCAGACGGCCTGGGTGGCGCGTGCAAATAGGCGACTACCGAATCATCTACACCGTCAACGACGGCGTCCTCCTCGTCGTGGTCATCGCCATCGGCCATCGGCGCGAGGTCTACGGCTGAGTCTCAGCCCTCCAACGAAAACCGGTACACGTTGGTCTCCCGGGCCTCGAACCCGGCCCGCACATACAGCCGGTTGGCCGCATCCCGGCTGGGACGCGACGTGAGATCGACCGTCTTGGCCCCGAGCACCCCCGCTCGCTCCACGGCGGCGCCTACCAGAGCCTCGCCCACGCCGGCACCCCGGGCCGAGTCGTCGACGACCACGTCTTCGATCCACGCCCGCACCCCGGTGGGGATCCGGAACACGGCAAGGGTCAGCGAACCGACGATGAGGCCGGCCGAGTCGCGAGCCATGAACAGAATGCTGGCCACCGACGAGGTGATGGCCTCCAGGTCCTCACGACCCGTGGGCGCCGATGAGGTGGACAGCTGGGGGATGAGCCGACGGAAGGCCTCGATCAGCTCGTCGGTGACCGCGGTCGCCTCGTAGATCTGGACTGCGC